>Ga0207648_10007761_pt1 | contig 10479 bp, 7 predicted proteins | sample KBSMisM32_FD_184310 | JGI IMG/M metagenome (GOLD analysis project Ga0207648, IMG submission 184310) | Miscanthus rhizosphere microbial communities from Kellogg Biological Station, Michigan, USA - KBS Miscanthus M3-2 (SPAdes) (version 2) | ecosystem: Host-associated > Plants > Roots > Rhizosphere... | reverse complement strand
CGAAGGTGTCGATCTGCAGGTGCGCGGTGGCGAGCAGCCACAGCGTGGCCCAGCCAATCAGCAGCGGCTCGGCGACCGCTTCGCCTTCCAGCTCTCTGCCGCGCGGCGCATGTCGGCCGACGAAACACGCCGCGGCGAGCGACGCCGCAGCCGCCATCAAGCCGCTGAACAGGTACGCGTTGAACAGATGGGCCGGCACGCCGTGGAACGCGTGCCCCGTCAGCATCGCGAGGCCGGCCAGGAACAGCAGCGCATAGCCGAAGGCGCGCGGCAGGCCGCGCGCCTGGCGCCAGCCGAGCCAGACCAGGCCCGCGCCTTCGAGTGCCCACGCCCCCGCGGTGCTGCGCGCATCGAGCGCGAACGGGATCACCAGGGTCAGGAACACCGTGCCGACCGCCAGCGTGCCTTCGAAGGGCACCGCGAGCCGCGGCCGCGAACGCATCGCAAACGCGAGCAGCACATAGAAGGCCGCCAGCACCAGCGCCGACAACGCGACGCCGTAGTCGGTGTGCCGCACCAGGCCGTACTGGATCGCGAAGCCGATCGTCGGCAGGCCGAACAGCAGGCTGCCGTTGACCCAGGCGTCGGCGCGCTGCGCGAGGCCGGCGCCTGCGCTCCCGGCCAGGCGGCGCGCAGGCATCAGCATGATCGCGACGAACAGCACGAAGAACGCGATCAGGAAGGCTTCGCTGCTCGCGAAATGCTCGGGCCGGTAGCGCAGCACGCCCCAGGCCGTGGCGACCAGGAAGGTGGCAATGAAGCCGATCAGGTTCAGCGAGCGCCAGGTCTTGTGCCATGCGACGGCGGCGATGCCGAAGTCGAGCACGAGGTAGTAGCTGAACAGCGCAATCTGGTTGCCGCCGCCGCTCGAGACCAGCAACGGCGTCGCGAAGCCGCCGAGCGCGCCGACCACCGCGAGCGAGCGCGCATCCTGCAGCACCGCGAGCGCCGCGGCGAACGCCGCCACGACGACCATCAATGCGAAAGCCGGGCCGACCGACAGCACGCCGTAGAACTTGAATGCCGCGAACAAGGTCAGGTACAGCACCGCGATCGCGCCGCCCTGCAGCACCTGCGCGTACTGCGCACGCCGGCTGCGCAGGCGCCAGCCGAGCACCAGCAGTACCACCGCGACGCCGCCGATCGCCGCGAGCCGGAACTCGATCGGCAACTGCACATGTTCGCTCGCGTACTTCGCGAGGAACGCCAGGCCGATGAACAGGATGCCGACCCCCGCCTTGACGATGGTGTTGCCGCCGAACAGCCAGGCCTTGATCGGCGCCAGCGGATCCCGCGGCGGCATCGGGGCGCGCGGCGTGACTGTCGCTGCTGCGGCATCGGCCAGCGCGGCCGCGCCATCCGATGGGTCGGCCGGGGCCGTGATCTCGTCGCGCCACGATGGCGCCAGCGTCGCGCTGGTCTGCGCCACCGCAGGTACATCGGTTGGCCCGGCCAGCGGCTCGCTCGCGACCGCCGGCTCGTGCCGCGCCGGCTCGGCCGCGCCGTCGGTGGCCGGCGCCAGTCTCGCCGCCATATCCGCTGCGTCGATCCGGTCACCGCTGACGCGCAGCGCAGCGAGCGATTGCTGCAAGGCGGCAATCTCGCGCCCTTGCCGCCATGAACGAACCAGCAGCCAGGCGGTCACCGCGCCACTCGCGGCGCCGAAGGCCTCGCCCCACGCGCCGCCGAGCACGCCACCGATCACGATCGCGATGAAAGTCAGCACGAGCCCTCCTTGTTGTTCGCATCCCTGCTGCGATTCACTCTAGCAGGGTCGATCTGCCGCGCCGAACGCCGCCACAGCGGCCAGGCCGATGACCCCTCGCATCGACGGGAATGCAGAGCTGACAGATAGTCGTGGCCAGACCGCGTCCGGTTCGTGTGGAGCGGTCTCTTCGCAAGAGCGCGCCGACGTTTGCCATGCGGTCGGCGCCTCGACCTGCTTCAGCCGATCTCGAATCAACACCAAAGGACGCTGCGCAATGAACACGATCACGACCCAGGACGGCACCCAGATCTTCTACAAGGACTGGGGGACCGGCCAGCCCATCGTCTTCTCTCACGGCTGGCCGCTGTCGTCGGACGACTGGGATCCGCAGATGCTGTATTTCGTGCAACGCGGCTACCGCGTGATCGCGCACGATCGTCGCGGGCATGGCCGTTCGAGCCAAAGCTGGAATGGCAACGACATGGACACCTATGCCGACGATCTGGCGGCACTGACCGATGCGCTCGACCTGCGCCACGCGATCCACGTCGGCCATTCGACGGGCGGTGGCGAGGTCGCCCGCTACCTCGGCCGCCACGGCTCGAAGCGCGTGGCCGCCGCGGTGCTGATCGGCGCCGTGCCGCCGATCATGCTGAAGACAGCCGACAACCCGGGCGGGCTCCCGATCGATGTGTTCGACGGCATTCGCGCCGGCGTCGTGAATCGACTCGACTTCTATCGAGACCTCACGCTGCCGTTCTATGGCTTCAACCGACCCGACGCGAAGGTCTCCGAGGGCATCCGGCAGAACTGGTGGCGCCAGGGCATGATGGGATCGATCAAGGCCCAGTACGACTGCGTCAAGGCCTTCTCCGAAACCGACTTCACCGCGGACCTCGAGAAGATCGATGTGCCGACCCTGGTGCTGCACGGCGACGACGACCAGATCGTTCCCATCGCCGACTCGGCGCTGCTGACGGCCAAGCTGGTCAAGAACGCATCGCTGAAGGTCTACCCTGGCTTGCCGCACGGCATGTGCACGACCCATGCCGACGTCATCAACCCCGACCTGCTGGCGTTCTTCCAGTCGGTCGCCCGCTGAGAAGCTGTGAGCATGCGCCGGCGCCGCGCGCTGGAGTGGCTCGCCGGCGCCGCGGTGCCGCTTCTCGATGGCAATGCGATCGCGGCCGCGGGCCGCTGCGCGGTGATCCCGGACGAGACGGCCGGCCCGTTCCCGGCAAACGGCACGAACGGTGGACGCGGCACCGCCAACGTGTTGACGCTGTCGGGCGTCGTGCGCAGCGACCTCCGCGCGAGCATCGGCGGCATGTCGGGTCGGGCCGAGGGCGTGCCGCTGCGCGTGGTGCTGAACCTCGTCGACGCGACTGCCGGCTGCACCGTTCTCGCGGGCCATGCCGTCTACCTGTGGCACTGCGATCGCGAGGGCCGCTACTCGCTCTATTCGAGCGGCGTCACCGATCAGAACTACCTGCGCGGCGTGCAGGTGAGCGACGCCGCGGGGCAGGTCAACTTCACGACCGTCTTCCCGGGCTGCTACGCGGGGCGCATGCCGCATCTGCATCTCGAGGTCTACCGTTCGCTCGCCGCGGCGACGAACTCGCACAACCGGTTGAAGATCTCGCAGATCGCGTTTGCGCGCGACGTGTGCGACGCGGTCTATGCGGCTGCGGGCTACCGAGCGAGCGCCGACAACTTCGCGCACATCAGCTTCGCGAGCGACGGCGTCTTTCGCGACGGCACGGCGCTGCAGATGGCGTCGGTGACTGGCAGCGCGGCCGCCGGCTATGTCGCGTCGTTGAACGTCGGCCTCGGCGGCTGAGCCGTTCCGGCGGCCTGATGGGCCGGCAGCTCAGCCGCTTCCGCTGCGCAGACGCAGCGCGAAGCCGGTGCGGTGCCAGGCCCATGCCAGCACGACGAAGAACGCCGTGAATATCGCACCGGCCCACCACTCGGTGATGTTCTGCAGCGCATCTTGCGCCGAGGGGCCGCGCAACCACGGCGACAGCATCACATGCACCAGCCCGAGAAACGGCAGCAAGGCGCACAGCGAGAACATGACCCGCGCGATGCGCTCGAGCGGCTTGCCACAGCGGCGCTTCATCTGGTCGCTGACCACCAGCATGCCGATGCAGGTGAAGCCGAAGTAGACGACCACGCCGTAGCGGCGCATCCAGCGGTAGCCTTCGCCCTCGGTGCCGAGGAAGGTGCCGTACAGCACGAGAAACACGCCTGCGGCCACCCCCAGTGCCGGCAATGCCCGCTGCAAGCGGTCGGGCGTGGCGCCCAGCGTGCGCAACCACCCCGGACACAGCAGCCAGCAGATCGCCTGCAACACGGCGGCCGGCAGCACGAGCGCGCGGAACAGGATGTTGGGCAGGCCGTGGCGTGCGGCGCGGCTGATCGAGACGCAGCCGTCGACGAAGGGGTTGCACTCGGGCATCAGGCCGAAGCGGATCGACAAGCTGTACGCGATCAGCGCGGCCACGGCCGGCAGCAGCCCTGCGAGCAACGGCAATGGCCACAGCACGGTGACGGCGGAGGTCGGAGCGGCGGCGCTCATCCCGTTTCACTCAGTTGCGGACACCGACGTGTCGAGTCTCCAGGACCTTGTCATTGGCAAGCTTGAACGGGCCCGAATAGACCCCCAATCTAACGTGTCATCGACTTCGCTGCAGTCGAGCTGGAGAGGTGCAGGCGGGGTCGAGGCCGAGGCAGGTCCACGGCGCAGACGCCGGTCACGCCGCGTGCGCCCGCGCCGCAGATCATGTCGTGCCGCAGCGTGAAGAAGTCCGCGGATGCGGTCAATGGAACATCGCTCGACCCGCTGCCCTTTGCGAGAGAATGAAGCGGGGCCCGCTGGCTATCTTGACGGTGCGGAACCCGCGGCCGTTTGCGCGGGGGATGCCCGTGCTGGAGCACCCCGTGACCCTGTCCAAGAACCTGATCCAGACCGCGCTGGCGAAGATCGAAGAGCGCGATCCGCTGTTCTTCGGTGACCTGCCGGTCTGCGAAGACGCCGCTCGCGATGTCTACGTTGAAGCGATGGCTATGCTGCGCGATTCGCCCGAATTCCGCCGCGCTGTCCCACCCCAACGCGAACTGTGCCTGCTGGCCAGCCTGGCCCATGCCCTGCTGGACGCCGTGCTGCTGCGCGAGCAGCTGCAGCGCTTCGAACAAGAGGCCGCCACAGCGGCCGATCGCCTGATCGCGAAGGCCGCCGCCTGAACCCGGCCGTACCCGCGCGACAAGCACCCCGACGAACACTGCCCGAACTGCGACCCTGCCATGAAGACCTTGCAGACATTGCTCAAGCGCGCCCGCGCGAACCCGCGCATTCCGGTGGCGTGCCTGCTGGTTGCGGCACTGGCGGGCGGGCTGGTCGTGCTGAACCAGCGCGCCACGCAGGAGGCCGATGCACGCAAGAGTGCCGAAGTGCTGCAACTCGAGAAGAACCCGCAGGACTGGCTCGCGCACCAGCAGAACGCCTCCCATTTCCGGCACGCGCTCGATGCGCGCAGCCTGTCGCTGGTCGGGCTCGCCAATGGCCAGTCCGGCGTGGTGCTGTACACGCTGAAGACCGGCGAGAAGGCGAGCGCCACGGTGCCCGGTTGCTCGGCACTCGGCTGCGCCGGCACCGTGCTCGACAAACTCGGCGACAAGAGCGTCGAGGCGGGCTTCACGCTGGTCGGCGTCGACATCGATGCACGCACCGCAAGCCGCCGCGCACTCGACCTCATCAACAGCCTGCTGTCGCCGCTGATCCTGCTCGCGACGCTGATCGGCGCGCTCTTCGTCGGCGTGAAGCTGCAGGCCGGTATCGGCGGCGCGGCGTCGCGCCTGTCGACGCGGCCCGAGACCGTGTTCGCCGACGCGGTCGGCAACGACGAGGCGAAGGCCGCGCTGAACCGTGTGAAGGCCTTCATGCGCGACCCGGCCCAGTACGCGAAGCTCGGCGCCTCGGCGCCGCGCGGCGTGCTGCTGGTCGGGCCGCCGGGCACCGGCAAGACCCTGCTTGCCCGCGCCCTCGCCGGCGAGAGCAAGGCCAACTTCATCTCGGTGGACGGCTCCTACTTCACCGCGATGTTCTACGGCGCCGGCGTCAGCAAGGTCAAGGAGCTGTTCAAGCTCGCCCGCAACAGCGCCCCCTGCGTGCTCTTCATCGACGAGATCGACGGCATCGGCAAGCGCACGCGCGGCGGCGAGGGCGGCGGTGCCGAATCGGAACTGAACCGCATCATCAACCGCGTGCTGGTCGAGATGGACGGCTTCGAGCCGCTCGACAACGTGGTCGTGGTCGCAGCGACGAATCATGAAGACAACATCGACGAGGCGATGCGCCGCCCCGGCCGCTTCGACATGCTGGTGCGTCTCGGGTTGCCGACCTTGCCCGAGCGGCAGCGCCTGTTCGAGCTGTACCTCGGCAAGGTGACGCACGACGGCCGTGCGGACACCGCCGCGCTGGCGCGCATGACCGCGGGCATGTCGCCGGCCGAGATCGCGAACACGGTGAACAAGGCGGCGTCGAGCGCGGCCGAGGCGCACGCCGACACGGTCGGTGCCGAACACCTGCTGCGCGCGATCGAAACCCACCAGCTCGGCGGCGAGGTGTCGTCGGTGAAAGACCTGCTGAGCGACGAGACGCGCACCCGCCTGGCCTATCACGAATCCGGCCACGCGCTGGTCGGCCACTGGCTGAACGCCAGCCTCATCAAACGCGTCACGATCGAGCCGCGCGGCCAGGCGCTGGGTGTCACCTACATCACCCGCGAGACCGAGGACCCGCTGTACAAGCAGGCCGAGTTGACGAGCCGGCTGGCGATGATGCTGGCCGGACGCGAGACCGAGCTGGTGGTGTTCGACAGCGTCTCGAGCGGCGCCTCCGATGACCTGAAGCGCGCCACCGAGCTGGCCATCAGGATGGTCGGTTCGCTCGGCTTCAGCGATGCCTTCGGCCTGTTGAGCGTGGCCGGCGTGCCGAAGGAACTGCTGGGGCCGGACATCCAGGGCGCGGTGCTGCAGGAAGCGCGCGCGCTGCTCGAACGCAGCCAGGCCACCTGCCAGCGGCTGCTGCAGTCCAACCGCGCCCAGCTCGACGCGCTCGCGCAACGCCTGCTCGAGTGCGAGGTGCTGTGCGGCGACGAACTGAAGGCCTTGCTCGGCAAGCCTGCGCCGCGGGAGCTGGCGGCCGCCTGAGCCGGCGGGCGCCGGCCGCGAGCCTTGGCGCCTCACGCCTTCGTCATTGCGGCACGACGTCCTGGATCAATTTCCAGGAACGAGAAACGCTGCCGGAAGGACACCGCATCCGTGCGGATCGACGCTGGCGACGTCCGGGTGCGAACCGGGACGATCGCGGTGCACGGTGCGCGCGATGTCGGGCACCCCCCGACCTTCATTTCGCAATCGCATAGGCGACATCCGAACAATGCGTTGGACGCAGCCTGACGCAGCGACGACCATCGTTCACGAACCACGGCGCCGCTCGCGCGACCGGGCCGGCCCACCGGCGAATCATCACAACGGAGACAACCATGGATGGTCATGCACAGATCGATGTGAGCCAGGAGCTTTCCGAGGCCAGGGTGGGGCGGCTGCACCGCTGGCTCGGCGTCATGATCGCGTTCCTGACGCTGTTCGACGGCTACGACACCTTCAACCCGGCCTACGTGATCCACTATGTCGCCGGCCCCTGGGGCCTGACGCCGGGGCAGTCGGGCTTCCTGGTGTCGAGCGGGCTGGTCGGCTTCCTGATCGGCGCGGCCGGGCACGGCGTGGTGGCCGATCGCGCCGGGCGCCGCGTGACCTTGCTGGCCGGGCTCTGGATCACCAGCATCTTCACGCTGGCGACGCCGCTGTTCGGTCACTCCTTCGTCTCGTTCTGCACGCTGCGGGTCTTGACTGGCATCGGCCTGGGCGTGCTCTTGCCGCTGGCCACCACCTACGTCAACGAGCTCGCGCCCAGCCGTGTCGCCAACAAGTTCTCGCTCTGGGGCGTCGCCTTCGGCTGGGCGCTGGGCGGGACGATGGCGGGGCTGGTCGGCGTCTACCTCACGCCGCTCTTCGGCTGGGAGGTGCTGTACTGGGTCGGCGCGTCGTCGATCGTGTTGACGGTGCTGCTGCACCGCTTCCTGCCCGAGTCGGTGCGGTTTCTGGCCCTCAAGGGCCGGGTCGAGGAGATCCGCGAGGTGTTGTCGCGCCTGCGCCCCGAGCGCGCCGAGCTCTATCGTGGCGCGCGGCTGATCCTGCCGCCCGCGGTCGTCGGTGGCGGCAACCCGGTGTCGGCGCTGCTGGCACCCGGGCTGCGGCGGACGACCTTGACGATCTGGCTGACCGCGTTCCTGAGCCTGTTCTGCATCTTCGGCCTGACCGGCTGGATCCCCACCGTGATGATGAAGCGGGGCGAGACCTTCGCCGCGAGCTTCGGGTTCGGCGCGCTGATGCAGGTGATGTCCTTCGTCGGCGGCCTGGCCTGCGCCCACATTGCCGACCGGCGCGGCGCGAGCCGCGGCGTGCTCGCAACCTGGTGGGCACTGGGCGGGCTGGCGGTGCTCGCGCTGGTGCCGTTCAACGGCCACGTCGTCAACGTGTTCTGCAGCGCGGCGGCCGGCTTCTTCATCATCGGCGCGCAGTTCGTGCTCAACAACTTCACGGCGGGCTCCTACGACACCAGCATGCGCGCCACCGGGGTCGGCATGGAGCTGAGCGTCGGCCGCGTCGGCGCGATCCTCGGCCCGTTCGTCGCGGGCACCTTGCAGCAGCTCTACGGCGGCTCGACCGCGATGTTCATCGTCATCGGGACCGCGTCGGTCGTCGCTGCGGCGGCGATCGCATCGCTCGCCGTTCGGGCCGGTATTCACACGGAAGTAGTGGGCGTGCAGGCCGCTCACGGCTGACGCGCTCGGCACGGGTTGTTTTTGCAGAGGCGCAGCAGCCTCGATAGGAGATTCGGAATGAATGGAAAGATCGGTCTCGAGGAGCATTTCGCGATCCCCGACACGTTGCAGGACTCGGCCGGCTTCGTGCCCGGCGACTACTGGAAGGAACTGAGCCGCCGCCTGCTCGACATCCACGACGACCGACTGCGCCAGATGGACGCCAACGGCATGGCGATGATGATCCTGTCGCTGAACGCGCCCGCGGTGCAGGCGATCCCGTCGCGCCAGAAGGCGAACGAGGTCGCGATGCGCGCGAACGACTTCCTGGCCGAGCAGGTAAGCAAGCGGCCCGATCGCTTCCAGGCCTTCGCCGCGCTGCCGATGCAGGACCCGGACCTGGCCAGCCGCGAACTCGAACGCTGCATCACCCAGCTCGGCTTCAAGGGCGCGCTGGTCAACGGCTTCTCGCAGGTCGACACGGCCGACAACATCGTCTACTACGACGCGCCGCAGTTCGAGGGCTTCTGGGACACGGCCGAGCGCCTGGACGCGCCGTTCTACCTGCACCCGCGCAATCCGATCGCGGCCTGGGCGCAGATCTACGACGGCCACCCGTGGCTGCTCGGGCCGACCTGGGCCTTCGGCCAGGAGACCGCGGTGCATGCGCTGCGCCTGATGGCCTCGGGCCTGTTCGACCGCCATCCCGGGCTGAAGATCATCCTCGGCCACATGGGCGAAGGCCTGCCGTACAGCATGTGGCGCGTCGACAACCGCAACGCCTGGGTCGAGGTGCCGAAGAGCTACCCGGCGAAGAAGCCGCTGGCCGACTACTTCCACGCGAACTTCTACCTGACCACCTCGGGCAACTTCCGCACGCAGACGCTGATCGATGCGCTGCTCGAGGTCGGTGCCGACCGCATCCTGTTCTCGACCGACTGGCCGTTCGAGAACGTCGACCATGCGGCGAACTGGTTCGACGCCGCGAGCATCAGCGAGGCCGACCGGCTGAAGATCGGCCGCACGAATGCCGTCTCGCTGTTCAAGCTCGACGGCCTGGCACGCTGACCGACACCGGGACTGACGCATGCTGAACATCGACGAGTGGACCATCACCAACGCGGTGCTCGAAGCCCAGTCCGGCTGCACCGACACGCGCCTGCAGACGGTGATGACGAGCCTGGTGCGGCACCTGCACGACTTCGCGCGCGACGTGCAGCTGACCGAGTCGGAGTGGGCGGAAGGCATCCGCTTCCTCACGCGCGCCGGCCACACCACCGACGACAAACGGCAGGAGTTCATCCTGCTGTCCGACGTGCTCGGCTTGTCGACGCTCGTCACCGCGCAGAACAACGCCAAGCCGGCGGCCTGCACCGAGGCGACGGTGTTCGGTCCCTTCTTCGTCGAAGGCGCGCCGCGCGTTGAACCGGGCGCCGACATCGCCAACGGTGCCAAGGGCGCGCCCTGCGTCGTCAGCGGCCAGGTGCGCGGGCTCGATGGTTCGCCGGTGGCCGGCGCAGTGATCGACGTCTGGCAGGCCGACGAGGATGGCTTCTACGACGTGCAGCGGCCCGGGCAGCCGGGCCCGCAGGCGCGTGCGCAGCTCACCAGCGGCAGCGATGGGCGCTTTCACTTTCGCTCGATCCTGGCGCACTGCTACCCGATCCCGCACGATGGTCCGGTGGGCGATCTGCTCACGGCGCTCGGCCGGCATCCGTGGCGGCCGGCGCACCTGCACTTCATGATCGAGGCGCCGGGCTTCGAGCGGCTGATCACGCACGTGTTCCGACGCGGCGACCCGTACCTCGACTCGGACGCCGTGTTCGGCGTGCGCTCGACGTTGATCGCCGACTGGCAGCGGTATGAGCCTGACGGCGCGGG
>Ga0207648_10007759_pt1 | contig 10481 bp, 7 predicted proteins | sample KBSMisM32_FD_184310 | JGI IMG/M metagenome (GOLD analysis project Ga0207648, IMG submission 184310) | Miscanthus rhizosphere microbial communities from Kellogg Biological Station, Michigan, USA - KBS Miscanthus M3-2 (SPAdes) (version 2) | ecosystem: Host-associated > Plants > Roots > Rhizosphere... | reverse complement strand
ACCTTTCTCGAGTCGCACGAGACCGTATCGCGCCATCGTCGCCAAGGTGCGAGACAGATTGCTCTTCGCACGCCCGCTCGCTGCGGCAAGCGCGTCAATGGATTCAGGTCGGCGCTCGGCGATCAGCGCCAGAAGACCGCGATTGTGGTCGGACATCACCTTGGCGAAGCTCTCCACGGACGTGAACCAGATGTCGGGATCCTCGGCCGAGCGACGGCGCCGACCGGCGACGACGTCGCGCGTATAGCGGGCGATTGCCTGCCGTGGCGCGATTCCGATCTTCAGCGTCTTCTTTGTCTTCATTCGATCCCTCGCTTCTTTAAGACCGTATCGACCTCACGCCAGAAATCTTCGAGCAACGATTCCGCGTCACGGTAGGCGTAGGGCCGCACCGAGTCGTCACGATGCAGATGGTCCTGAGCGGTCGAGCCACGGCCGGAAGGGCCGCGTCTGGACGGCACTGGATGGGCATTATCGATGCCGAACACTCGCCGCCCGCCGGGCTCGTGCAACGTGAGTGAATAGCCGACGCCGTGCGGCCGAGCACCGTCCGGCGGCACGGGTTGCGCGACAATCTTGATCCAGAAGCCGCCGCCGACTTCTGCCAGGAAGCCGTCGAGATCCAGCAGCCTTTCCAAGGCGTCGTCGCGGCGTGCCACGTGGTTAATATATCAGACGCTGATAACTATGCCCGCCAGAACTAGAGCGAGAGCGCGACCCTCCTTCGCCGTTTTTGGAGCGGGCCAGCCCGCGAAATTGTTCACGAGAGAGGTCTTCGTCGCCAAAAGACGTGCGGCAATTCATTGCGCCGTTGGGAGTTACGCGATCGCGCGAAAAAACCGCGCACCGGATGCCACTCGCAGAACCAGCGCTAAATGTTGTTGCTTTTGAGAGAGTTGGCTCGCCGCCCTGGACGATTTCCGCAACTGGCTCATCCGGGACGCCGCGTAAATCGTCATACATTTTCCTGGCGAAGAACGTGGAGCGCCTGCAGCGCGGCGCCCCGCGCGCCGGCGGCGTCTCCATTTGCCATAATCTCGATCCGCGGTTCCTGTTCCTCGCGCTGCCGCGGCATGCCGGCACGCACCTCCTTCAGCCACCACGCCTGGAACTCCGGCGACACTTCGAGCGCGCCGCCGCCGATCAGGAAGGCGTCGGGATCGAAGAGATTCGTCATCTGGTCGAAAAAGAGCCCGAGGGCCTTCGCCTGCGCGCGGAAGATTGCGCGGCACATCGGATCCCCGCCTTCGGCGTATCCGCGAACCTCTTTCGCTCCCCGCGAGGGGGGCACTGCGGCGAGAGGATGCGCCGGGTGATCACGCAGGAACAGCGGAAGCAACGTTCGCTCGATCGCCGTCAACGAGCAGACCGACTCCAGATCTCCGGTCCGGCCGCAGTTGCAAGGAGGCCGGACGCCCTTCAGCTCCGCGATGTCCTCACACGGAATCAGCACGTGGCCGACTTCGCCGCCAAAGCCGTTGCGCCCCTCGACGACCCGGCCGTCGATCACCAACCCACCGCCGAGGCCAGTACCGATGATGGCCGAGACGCTGGACGCCGGCCCGGCGCCGAAGAGCGCCATGTGGCCCCACAGCGCCGCGGCGTTGCCATCGTTCAGGTACGTCACCGGAATCCCGAGCTGCTCTTGTAGACCGCCGCGCAGATCGAAGCCGGCCCAGTCCCGGTGCGAGAAGTTCGTCGACCCCTTTGCACTCAATACGCCTGCCGCACTGGCGGGGCCCGGAGTATCGAGGCCCGCGGCCACGACGTCGGACGGGGTAATACCGTGCGCGGTGGCGGCGAGGTTGAGACCGTCGACGATCTGGTTGATGCAGACGGCGGGGCCGTCCTGTACGCGGGCCGGATGCTCGGCAAGACCAGCGACCAGGAATTCCCCTGTGTCCGCATCGAGCAGCGTGTAGTTGATGGCCGTCCCCCCGAGGTCGATGCCCGCCACGATCGGCCGCATCTCCATAAACTACCAAATCTCGAGAGTCCCAAACTTCTGAATGTGTCGTTCGCCCCGTCGCGCTTTGCAGCTGTCAATGCCAGGTCCGATCATGCAGTTCGGTGCTTCGCGCACACCTTCAGATGCTGATTCACGGCGTGGACACGACGACATCGTAGTCAACGCACCCAAGAGGTCGCAGGTCTAGGCGGACGGCAGACGGCATTGGTCTCTATAATCACTGGCACCGACAATGGACACGCTCCTCCGCGAAATCCTGACCAGCCGCGTGTATGAAGTGGCACGCGAGACGCCGCTCGACGTGGCGCCGCGGCTCTCGCGCCGGCTCGAGAACGACGTCCTCCTCAAGCGCGAGGATCTTCAGACAATCTTCAGCTTCAAGCTGCGCGGGGCGTACAACCGAATCGTCCGTCTGCAGCCGGATGAGCGCGCGCGTGGCGTCGTCGCGGCGAGCGCCGGCAATCACGCTCAGGGCGTCGCCTTCTCCGCCCGGCGTCTGGGCCTCCGCGCGGTCATTGTCATGCCGCGCACGACACCGGAGATCAAAGTGGATGCGGTCAAGGCCCTGGGAGCCGAGGTCGTGCTGGCCGGCGATCGTTATGCGGAGGCACAGCAGCACGCCGAGCAGCTCGGCGCGGAGGAGGGACTCGTCTTCATCCATCCGTTCGACGATCCGCTGGTCATTGCCGGTCAGGGCACGGTCGCGGTCGAGATGCTCCGTCAGAGCCAGGATCTCGGCGCCGTGTTCGTCCCGGTCGGCGGCGGCGGATTGATCGCTGGCATCGGCGCCTATATCAAGGCGGTCCAGCCCGCCGTTCAGGTCTTCGGCGTCGAGCCGATCGATGCGGACGCGATGGCACAGTCGCTGGCCGCCGGTCGGAGGGTCCGGCTGAACGACGTCGGGCTGTTCGCCGACGGCGTCGCCGTTCAGGAGGTCGGCGAGCATACGTTCCCAATCGTCACGGCGACCGTCGATGGCATCATCCTCGTGAACAACGACGAGATTTGCGCCGCGATCAAGGACATCTTCGACGACACCCGGACGATCGTGGAGCCCGCCGGCGCGCTGGCGCTCGCCGGCCTGAAATCACACGTCGAGGGGTGCGGCCTGCGCGGGCAACGGCTGGCTGCCGTGCTCAGCGGCGCAAACATGAACTTCGATCGGCTGCGGTTCGTCGCCGAGCGCGCCGAGCTCGGTGAAGGACGAGAGGCCCTGCTGGCGGTCACGATTCCCGAGCGGCCCGGCGCCTTCCGCACGTTCTGCGCCGCGCTGGGCCCGCGGGTTGTGGTCACTGAGTTCAACTACCGTCTCAGCGGCCGGGAGCGCGCCCAGATTTTCGTCGGCGTCGCGACGAGGTCGCATCGCGAAGGCCACGAGCTGGCGGTGCGACTGGGCGAGTGCGGATACGAAACGGCCGATCTATCGGGCAACGAGATGGCCAAGCTGCACGTGCGCCACATGGTGGGCGGACGGACCGCGGCGGTCACCGCCGAGCGGGTCTGCCGGTTCGAATTTCCCGAGCGCCCTGGTGCGCTGCTCCAGTTTCTCGATGCCTTGGGCGGGCGCTGGAACATCAGCCTCTTCCACTATCGCAACCACGGCGCGGATTTCGGCCGCGTGCTGGCCGCCTTCGAGGTGCCGGCGTCGGAGTCGGAGGCGTTCGAGGCGTTTCTTGCCGGCCTCGACTACCGGTTCCTGCTCGACGAGAGCAACGACGCATACCGCCGGTTCCTGACTCACGACAGCCAGCGTGCCGGTGACTGAGATGCGAGCGACCACAGCGAGCGAGCCAGGCGAACGGAGCGGGGTCGAGGTCCCACCGAGTGCGCGTATGGGGAAGTTCGAGGGGCGAAGCCCCTCGAGGAAATCATGACCGGCACGGAACGCTGGCGCGTACACAAATTCGGCGGGTCGAGCGTCGCCGATGCCGCCTGCATGGAATAGTATCTTCATGCCTGTCAAATCAGGCATTTCGGTACTGGTTTGACGGGCAAGGAGATCGCAGCGTCATGAAACCAGTGCGGGTGGGCATCCTGACGATCGTCACGTTTCTGTGGCTGCCGCTCGCCCATGCGCAGGAACAGGCGCCGCCGGCCCCGATCCGGCTCGGCATTGCGGGACTGGTTCACGGCCACGTCACGGGTTTTCTGCGGGCCGCGCAAGCCAGAAAGGACGTGCAGATCGTCGGCATCTTCGAGCCGGACGTCGCGCTCCAGCAAAAATACGCGAAGTCGTACAACCTGGCTGGCGGACTCTTCTTCAAAGATCTGGGTACCATGCTCGAGCGCACGACGCCGCAGGCTGTCGCATCGTTCACCAGTACGCTCGATCATCCCGCTGTCGTCGAGGCGGCTGCCGCGCGCCACGTCCCGGTCATGATGGAGAAGCCGCTCGCGGTCAACAGCGCCGACGCGCGACGAATCCAGCAGGCTGCCGACCGCGGCGGCATTCAGGTGTTCGTGAACTACGAGACGACCTGGTACGCGAACCACGCCACGATCTGGACGCTGTTCAAGGAGCGTCGCGTCGCCGGCGATATCCGAAAGATGATCGCGCGTGATGGACACGAGGGGCCGAAGAAGATCAAAGTGCAGGACGAGTTCTTCGAGTGGCTGACGGATCCGGACAAGAACGGCGCGGGCGCGCTGTTCGATTTCGGGTGTTACGGCGCCAACCTGATGACGTGGATGATGGACAACCAGCGCCCGATTGCCGTCACCGCCGTGACGCAGCACTTTCAGCCCGACGTGTACCCGAAGGTCGATGACGAGGCGACGGTGCTCGTCGAGTACCCCTCCGCGATTGGCATCATCGAGGCGTCATGGAACTGGCCGTTCGGGCGGAAGGACTTCGAGGTGTATGGCGATCATGGCTCCGCGGTCGCGATGACCGGCGGGGGAGCGCTTCGCGTGACGCTCCCGAACGATCCCGACCATTCAGTGACACCCGATGAGCGCCCGGCTGACGAGCACGATTCGATCTCCCATCTCATTTCGGTCGTGCGTGGTGGAAAGCCGAATGCGTTGTCCTCCCTCGCCAACAACATCATCGTCACCGAGATCCTCGAATCGGCGCGAGAGTCGTCGAAGACGCACGCGCGCGTCGTGCTGGCGCATCGGTAGTTCGTTGGGCGATTGGCGAATCGCGAGGGGCGACGCCGAATAGATACGAACCTGTCTGCACGGCGAGTTCAGCCTTCACGTCTTTCATCCTTCATTTCTCGTCTTCCCGTCTTCAGTCTTGTGACAATCGCGTCGACGTCGTAGACGGCGCCGCCCCACGTGCCGCCGCTGGCCTCCTGCAGCGCGGCCCACAGCCGTGTGTGATCCGGCAGACGCGGATCGGGACGCAGATCCGGATGCGGCGTGCGTGCTCCCAGATCGTCGGGACCGACGTAGTTCAGCGTGCCGGTGAGCGTGTTGCGATCGATCACGATCTCGATGGGATCGCCGTCGCGCAGCTTGCCGAGCGGGCCGCCGGCGAGCGCCTCCGGCGACACGTGTCCGATGCAGGCGCCGGTCGAGACGCCGCTGAAGCGGGCGTCGGTGACGACGGCGACGTGTTTGCCGTGCGGCAGGTATTTCAACGCGCCGGTCAGCTGATACGTCTCTTCCATGCCCGACCCCATCGGGCCGCGGCCCATGAGCACCAGCACGTCGCCGGCGTCGATGCACTTGTCCTTGATCGCAGTCATCGCGTCGGCCTCGGTGACGAACACCTTCGCGGGGCCGGTCATGCGGAACACACCGTCGGCGTCGACCACTGAGGGATCGATCGACGTGCTCTTGATCACCGATCCCTCCGGCGCCAGGTTGCCGTGCGGAAAGCAGATCGTCGAGGTCATGCCTCGCCGCTTCGCCGCCTCCGGGGACGCGATCACGTCTTCGGGATCGACGCCATCGCGGTCCTTCAGCAGCGCGCGAAGGCGATGACGGCGCGCGGAGTCTTCCCACGCGTCGAGCTGGGCGTCGAGCGTCAGACCGCTCGCCGTTGGCACGGTCGTGTCCAGCAGCCCGGCGCGTCGCAGGTGCAGCATCACTTCGGGGACGCCGCCGGCCATGAACACCTGCACGGTCGGATGGTTGCGCGGTCCGTTGGGCAGGGCGTCGACCAGCCGCGGCAGCTGGCGATTGACCTCGCTCCAGTCGCGCGCGGTCGGACGCGTCAGGCCGGCAGCGTGCGCGATTGCCGGGACGTGCAGCAGCAGATTCGTGGAACCGCCGAAGGCCGCGTGCGTCACCATCGCGTTCCGCAGCGCCGCCGCGGTGAGAATGTCGCGCGTCCTGACGCCAAGCCCTTCGAGGCGCTTCAACGCCAGCGCCGATCGGCGCGCCATGTCGAGCCAGATCGGCTGTCCGGACGGCGCCAGCGCGGTGTGACCCAGCGAGAGGCCGAGCGCTTCGCCGACCACCTGCGACGTTGCCGCGGTGCCGAGGAACTGGCAGCCGCCGCCGGGGGACGCGCACGTGCGGCAGCCGAGATCGGCGGCCGCTTCGAGCGTCAGCTCGCCGTGCGCGTAGCGGGCGCCGATCGTCTGGATCCGCGCCGCGTCCTCGCCATTGGCCGGCGGCAGCGTGACGCCGCCGGGCACCAGCACCGTCGCGAGATCACGCGCGCCGGCGAGCGCCATCATCATTGCCGGCAATCCCTTGTCGCAGGTCGCGATGCCGAGCACGCCGCGTCCGGTCGGCAGCGATCGAATCAGTCGCCCGAACACCATTGCCGCGTCGTTTCTGAACGGCAGGCTGTCGAACATCGCGACGGTGCCCTGCGAACGGCCATCGCAGGGATCGGTGCACGCCGCCGCGAAGGGAACCGCGCCGGCGGCCTTCAGTGTTTTCGCCGCTTCCTCGACGAGCAGCCCGACTTCCCAGTGACCTGTGTGATAGCCGAGCGCGATCGGCGTGCCGTCGGGTGCGCGCACGCCGCCATGCGTCGAGAGAATCAGGAACTCGCGGCCGCCCAGCGCGGCCGGGTTCCACCCCATGCCGGCGTTCTGGCTCCAGCCGAAGAGATCACCGGACGGACGCGTCAGCAGCATCTCCGCGGTGAACGGCAGCGAGCCTGATGGCCCCTCGGCGCGGCTGGCGACGTCGAGAAGCGAGGGATCCGAGGTATCGAACGGGTTGTCGGGCACGCGTCAGTGGCGAACGTGGACGATCACGTACGGCGTCTCCTGGTCGAGGTCGGGATAGTTGCGGCCCCTGCCGTCCGCGGTGATCACCTCGACGAAGTACATCACGTCCCACTCGTTCGTGATGAAGGAGGCCGGGATGTGGGCGGTGAAGGCACCGTCGCCGCCGGCGGTCATCTCGACCGCGGCGTAGTCTTCGTACTGCGTCAGGTGACGGTAGCGCAGGCGGACCGATCGAATGGCGGCGCCCGGCGCGATGCGGACGGCGATCGTCAGATCCTGCCCTGGCGTGGCGCCCGACGGCCGATCGATCGTCACCGGCGGCAGCGGCGCGGCACTCGCGAACGAACGGATCGTCGTCTCGGTTGTCGCCGGACCGCCCGGCCGTGACGCGATCAGCTTGTCGAGATCGGTGCGCAGCTTGTCGAGTTCCTCGCGCCAGTGTCGCGGAAAGTACGGGCGCGCGCCGAACGGCAATGACGAGGCGTAGACGTCGCCGGCGGCGGTGACGATTCCGGCCCACGCGTCGATCGCGCGGCGCTCGCCTGCGACGGCGGTGTCGAACGAGCCGACGTCACCGGTCTGTTTGTAGGTCGCATAGGCCACGGCTGCCGGCAGCCGCGCCGCGTAATAGCGCGCCAGCGCGGCGACGATGCGGCAATCGGCGACAGCCGACATGGCCTCGTTCGCGCCGATGCCCGTTGGCGGCGGTACCGCCGCGAGCTCCCGATCGATCGCCGCGGCGGTCGCCGCAAACCACGCTGCCGTTTCCTGCGGCCGGCGGAGCGACGTCGGCGTGCCCGCGGCAAGACGCGTGGCTTCCGCCGCCGGCGACTCGAACTGCTCGGTGTCGCTCCCCTCGAGCCCCGCAAACTGGTCGAGCGTCCCCTGGTGCTGCATCTCCGCCCACCCGCGCGTCGTCGGAAAATTCGAATAGCGGTACGCGGCGGCGACGATGTGCGGGAGGACCTGGCTGGCGGAGTGCAGCGCGGCTTCGACGTGCGGGCCGGCGCCGGCGCCGAAACGCTTCGCGAACTCACGATCCCAGGTGTGGCTCGGCGTCTCGGGCGCGTAGGTGAGCCGTCCCCACAGTTGATAGAAGTGCCAGTAGCGCTCGAACTCGTACTGATAGAAGCGGCGATACGGCTCGTTGAGAATTTCGATCGGCCTGGCGTCGTGCGCCTCGCCGAGCATCTTCGTCGCGAGCATCTCGTTGACGTCGAAGCTGTCGCCGCCGTACAGCTTCGCGGCGGACGCGAAGCGCTTGACGTAATCGGGATCGCCCCACAGCAACAGGCGCGCGGTGCCGCCGGTCCACAGCTGCCAGTGCACGCGGTAGCGCTGCGGATAGCGCAGCAGATCCGCGTAGCCGTGGCGACGGTTCTTCTGGTCAGGCGGGTTGACGTGCGTCGGGTGGAACGGCAGGCCCATCTGCTCCATCCAGAACTTCGTGCTGATGCGCGCGTCGAGTCCCTGCGCCAGCGCGTCGTCGATCACCGCGTCGGGCAGCCCTTTCGCCCGCAGATCGAGCTTGAGATCCGGCCGCGTCGTCTTGATTTGCGCGAAGACCTCGTGCCAGAAGCCGTTCATCTCGGTGGGCCTGAGGCCCGACTCGTCGTGCATGCGGAACTGGAGGCCGTCGACGTCGGGAAAGACCGCGAGGAACTTCTTCAGCGCCGCCTTCGAGTAGGCCGAGAGATTGTCGCCGGTAACGCCCCACACCAGGCCCGGCGTCGGCACGTCTCCCTTCGCGGCACCCTGGATGCCGCCGGTCTGCACGCCGGCGCGATAGATGTGATCCCAGATTGCCGCCGTCACGTGAATGCCGCGCTCGTGCGCGAGGCGGATCACCGTCTTGAACGCCGCGGTGTTGTGCGCCTGCTGCTCCGCGGTGAGGCCGACCATGCGCACGTCGGGAAAATCCGGCACGTCGTAGAAGTAGGGATACGGCGGCGCCATGAAGCCGCCGTTCTCGTAGCCGAAGATGACCACGAAGGTGTTGATGCGGCTGCCGGCGAGCAGATCGAAGTATTTGCGCCAGTAGGTCTCGTCGTAGAGCTTCTGCTCGAAGAGCGCGCGCTGCATCGTGTACATCGACACGCCGCGCTCGTGCAGAAACGGCTGCTCGCTCACCTGGCGAACGTCTTCGAACGGATCGGCGCCGCTGCCCCAGCCGATACGGTCCGCGGTGTCGAGCGCGGCATACATCAATCCCGTGGCATCGGCGGCGCGCAGATCGACGGAAGGGTGTCCGCGATACCTGGTCCGCGCGATCGAGAGCGATTCGGGACAGCCGATCGCCGGATCGATGGCCAGCCTTACGTAGATGTCGGCGCGCGCGTCCGACCCGCCGTCGACAACGCGGAAGCCGCGTGCCGTCAGCGCCGCGCGCAGCCGCTCCAGGCCGTGCGCCGCGGGTGCGGGCATCGCGGCGGCGGCCACGATTGCGACCACCGGTCCGCTCGTGGCGGCCGGCTGCGCGGCAGGGAAGAGGCAGACAACCGCACACGTCAGAAACAGGCGAATAGTCATGGCTTCGCGAGTGAGCGTACCATTCGTCGACCGTGTCCAGGACAGCGATTTTGCGGAGCGCGACACGCTTGCGCCCGGCCTCACCCTGAGCTTGATCGCCTGCGCCCGGCGGCCTGCCGCGCCTCCGCCGGCGGTCACCTTCACGCGCGACATCGCGCCCATCGCCTTCGCCAACTGCGTCCCGTGTCACCGTCAGGGGAAGGTTGCATCTGACGCTGAAGCGCGAAGCCACCAAGCCGGCCGGCGACAATTTGCTCCGGCAGCAAGCGCGGTTCGACACCTTCATGACACGGTACAACGAAGAACGTCCGCACGCGGCGCTTGCGATGAAAACGCCTCGGAGCTCTACGCACCGTCGTCGCGCGTCTATCGGGGCCCGACGGAGCTCACCTACCCGTTTCACGATGCACGATCACCGTCACGAACTGCGGCCGCATCTGTTTTGGGGGGAAGGTGAATCTGAGCCACGCGCTGGCCGGTCAGAACGTCGGCATCACCCAGGTCGGCGACCGCGTCTGGCTCGTCAGCTTTATGGAATGCGACTTGGGCTATTTCGACGACGAGACCATCCGGGTCGAACCGATCGACAACCGCTTCGGAGCAAGAGTGTTACCGATGTACTCGGTATGACTGTCACCCATGTGACCGGAATCGAAGGAATTTGGCTCCTCGGGCTGGACTCGAACCAGCAACCCTCCGGTTAACAGCCGGATGCTCTGCCATTGAGCTACCGAGGAACAAGGTGGGCGTTTCCCGCCTGAACGCACCCCGGCGAACGCAGTGCGAAGAGGCAGGAAACATCAAGTGTAACGGATCCCGCAGCTGGCGGCAACTGCTGATTCGGT
>Ga0207648_10007758_pt1 | contig 10483 bp, 10 predicted proteins | sample KBSMisM32_FD_184310 | JGI IMG/M metagenome (GOLD analysis project Ga0207648, IMG submission 184310) | Miscanthus rhizosphere microbial communities from Kellogg Biological Station, Michigan, USA - KBS Miscanthus M3-2 (SPAdes) (version 2) | ecosystem: Host-associated > Plants > Roots >... | reverse complement strand
ACCGACATCGTAGGCGTTCGCAATGAGTCCAACAGCAAAGACACACCGTGCTCGACCATCCTGTCGATGGGTTGTCGGATCACTGTCAGTGGTGGCCAGGACTTCAGCGCCGTTGGCGTGTCATCAAATCCGGCCACGGAGAGATCGCCGGGAAGCTCCAGCCTCCGCTGTTGCGCCACCCACACTACGCCTGACGCCATATCGTCGTTGCTGGCCACGATGGCCGTCGGTCTATTCTGGAGATCGAGAATTTGTTTGGCAGCAACGCGCCCGGACTCAAAGGTGAAGTCCCCCTCTCTGGTGAGTTCGATCTGCACTGGAATCCCGGCTTTTCTCAACGCGTCCTGATAGCCGGCGCGCCGCTCCAGGCTGTCGGCGTGAGTGGGCGGACCGCTGATGAACCCGATTCGCCGATGCCCAAGGCGAATCAGGAATGTGGTCAGCTTTCGAGCCGCAGACCGATTATCAATTCGCACAGTGTTCATACTCGGCAATGGACCTGCGGCCGCAATTGCTGTTGCTTTCATTTCGGAAAGCACCGCACTTCCGACGAGTAGCTCGGCGTAAGGCGGAACTAGCAGCAGACCTTGAACACCACTGCGAGCAGCGTTCAGCACTAGCTTCTCGGTCGATCTCTTGGTTGGACTATTGCTCGAACGGACGAGCAACTGAGCCCCGTAGGCTGTGCTGGCATTGATCGCAGCCAGAAGGACTTGCGCCAGGAAAGGAGTCTGCTGATCTGAATAGAGCAGAGCGATTCGGCTGCAGCCGCCGCTCGCCAGCCTGCGTGCCTCATAGTTTGGAACATATCCGGTGTTGCGAATCGCCTGACGCACCCTAGCGCGAGTCTGGTCACTGACCTTGCCGGTGCCATTGATGACGTTCGAGACCGTCATCATGGATACACCCGCCTGCTCAGCAACCGTTCGAATCGTTACGGCTGTGCTGCTACGACGTCGCCCTGTCCTCTTGAGCATCACCATCGATGATCCCGGGGGACGGGGTAAAGAGATCGGGCCCTAAGGTAGAGCATACGCAATGATGCCACCGCCGACCTTCAGCTTGGGATTCTTACCACCGCCGGAGGACACCGCAAAATACTGCTTGCCGTTAACGGCATACGTCGAGGGCGTGGCAATGCTCGATGTCGGCATCGTGTCTTCCCACAGGAGCTTGCCCGTCAGCTTGTCGAACGCGCGGACCTTGTTGTCGTAGACAGTTGCGGCGATGAAAAAGATGCCGCCTTTCGTGACGATTCCCCCACCATAGTTCTCACTGCCGGTGGTGGGGTCATTCAACTCCGGATAATCACCGAACGGAATCTGCCAGACATATCGACCCGTGTTGAGATTCAACGCATTCAGCGTGCCCCACGGCGTGCTGACCGCAGGGTAGCCATCCGGGTCCAGGAACTTCGTATAGCCTTGGAACACATAGTCGACGTTCGCGCTCGCGTTGTCAGTTGTAGTCGCCGGCTGCGAGTTGTCATCACTGATGTAAGTCGTCAGGCCATCGATCTGAGTTTTGCTCAGGCTGCCTTCAAATCCGGGCATCCTCCCCGATCCATGGGCAATCATTTGTGCGATCTGCTGGCTCGCCATCCGCTTGGTCAGTCCAAGCAATGCGGGGAACGACGGGGGGTTGCCCTTGCGGTCGACGCCGTGGCAACCGGCGCAGGAGGCGTTGTAGATCTCGGCAGCAGAGGCCTCGCCGCTGGTCTTCTTGACCTGCGCCCGCAACTGCAGGATGTAGGCTTGTTCGTTGGAGTTGATATAGAGAATGCCGCTCTCGGGGTCCCAGGCAGCGCCGCCATATTCGCCGCCACCATCCAGTCCCGGAAAGATGACGGTGCCCTCGAGCGAGGGTGGATCAAAGCGGCCACGGTTGCTCAGCGTCGCCAGGTGCGCCCGCACCGCCGCGTTGGCGGCGGGCGTGCGCTGGGTCAACGTCTCCTCCGTGAGTCGCTGACGAGCGAACGGTTCAGGCGCCGCAGGCAAGGTCTGACGTGTCGCGAGCTTTTCGCCCGGAATGGTGCTTGGAAAGACGGAAACCTCCTGCACCGGATATAGGTTTTCGCCCGTCACCCTGTCGAACACCCAGACGAAACCGTACTTCATAATCTGGGCTACAGCAGGAATGTCCCGACCGTCACGGCGAACGGTGACGAGCGTCGGTGGCGTCGGTGGATCGCGATCCCACACGTCGTGTTCCACGAACTGATGGTGCCACAGACGCTTGCCGGTATTGGCGTCAAGCGCCACCAGCGAGGTGCCAAAGAGCGTATTGCCCTCGCGATCGGCGCCGTAGAAATCCTTAAATCCCATGCCCGCTGACGCCAGCGGAAGGTAGACAATGCCGCGCTCAGGATCGAGGCTCAGACCGGACCATGCGTTGGCACCATTCGCAGTCTTCCATGCATCCTTGGGCCACGTGTCATAACCAAATTCGCCGGGATGCGGGATCGTGTGGAAAATCCACCTCAGCTTTCCGGTGCGCACGTTATAGGCGCGAATATGACCGGGCGTCGCGCCAGTGCTACCGAGGATAATGAGGTCTTTGTAGATCACGCCGGGCGAATTGACGTTCACCGATACCGAGCCTGGATCTCGCCCAAGGTCCTGACTCAGGTCGACCTTGCCGGTATCGCCGAAACTTTCGATCAGTTTTCCGTTGTTGGCATCTACCGCCATCAGTCGATTGCGCGAGGTGAACAAGATCCGCTCGTCAGTTCCGTCGGTCCAATAGCAAACGCCGCGCAATCGTCCATTGCCACTAACCGGTGCGCCCTCGGCCGGATCGTAGACCCAGTTCTGCGCACCAGTGGCCGCATTGAGACTGAAAATGCGCCCCTTCGGAGAGGCGAAGTACATGCGTCCTTTGATGACGATGGTGTCACCTTCCATGTCGTTGGTCGGGGTGCCATCACCGGTTTCAAACGTCCACGCGACTCTCAGGCGTTTTACGTTCTTTGTATTGATTTGATCGAGCGTCGAATAGTGTGTTCCGTGCGGATTGCCGTGATAAACGGCCCAGTCCACCCCAGAAGCCTGGGAGGAAGCCTCGCTTGTAGCTGAGGGATGGGCCTGGGCGTTAGGCCCTTGCACTTGGCTGGAGGCGAGTAATGCACACGCCGTTGCAATTGCGATTCGTTTCATTGGCTCATCCCTCGTGGCGAGCGTATTGGCATTCGCGTCACCCGCTCTTAGCAATGTTCTTGCGCCGATCATAAACCGGAGCATCGGGCTTTGTTCTTGCTCTCCAAAACTGAGCCTTTCTTCCATTTCCAACCCAGAAGAAAATCAAGACGTTGATCCCGTTTAGGAGTACCCTTCGACACCGAGCCGTGTCCCCCGCTTTCAACGTAAGAGCTGACGGCAGGAGGAGGGACGCCATGGGCCGACATCAGGGAACTGTAAAATGGTTTAACAACGCGAAAGGTTACGGTTTCATTGGTCGTGATGATGGACCGGATCTGTTCGTACACTACAGCGCCATCGTGGAAGACGGATACAAGACTCTTCAAGAAGGCGACAAGGTCGAGTTTGAAGTTACGCAAGGGAACAAAGGGCCTCAGGCGGCCAACGTTTCTAAACGTTCGGCCTAGTCGCGGTCCAATGTTTCAGGTGTGATCTGGATCACAGATACATTGCTAGCCCTTTATACAATGGGTCTAAATCTTCGGAACTCGTAGGGAGAACGTGCATGCTTACTGGTCCAAACCCACGAGGTACTACTCGTCCCGATCTTGAAAACTCAGTAGCAAAGCTGGCGATACTCGGCGAGCAAGCAGGGTTCAAAGTTCAGGACATGATCAACCTCCTGCAAGCGGGACTCACGCTCGAAACTCTCCTGGACCTAATAGCGTGGAGACTGGAGTCCCCCGTGCCGGGCGAATTACCTAGAGCTGGTGTCACCGCTTCTTGAATCGTTCGAGGCCAACGTTCGACCTAATTGTTGAACTGCAGAGTAGAGTTGCGAAGGGTTCGACAACCGCACGCCGCAATTCAATCTCGAATCGGCGTCCTCAAACGACGTTCTGCGCTGTCCGATGCGTGGAAGTAGGAACAGATCTCTTATCGTCTCGTTCTCGACATCCATCCGAACGAGAAGGGTGAACAGACGCCGCCCTGCCTTACGAGGGCTGACTCGCCATCGAAGAGTGTTTTTCCAAGGCTTGAAGCAATAGGACATGAGCACGAAGACCAGTCGGCCACTCGGCATTCTTAGTCGAGTGGGCAGTCGTTCGCCTCGCGACGCAATACAGATGCGATCACCGGATGCAGCAACGATTTCATGCATCAGCGCGATACGAATATGTTGAAGGCGATTACGGGTTTTCGCGGAAATTGGACCAGGAGAGCCACTGTAGCCAACCATCTCAAAAGCTTGCTGTAAACCACCGAAACGGTTCCGAAGTGTCGAGGGTGATGGAAGATCTGGTGAGAATTGGATAATTGAGTACGATAGTCGTCCCAGTTCGGCATAAACCCTCCGAAGTGCATCGAGCACCTCGTCGTCAGATTTGGCAATGGTCCGTGTCTGAAGAATGCGCTGCGCTTCAGCGAAGGTGACCGGATCGACGAGGGCCTCAAAAGCCCCATATGCGATGGTCCAGTCGGTCTTCGGTGCCGGCACTGTTGGCGTCGATAGCCGTTGACTCGTCCGCCCGTGAACATTGTGACCGGCATACTTTGGATGGGTTAAGACTGTGTAAACGGCTCCATAATCCCACTTCCAGCCGCCCACACGGGGTATGCCTCGACCGTTCAACTCACGGGCGATCGCATAAACAGACTTCTTATCGTCAATCAGCATCCGGTAAATCTCACGAACGCACTGAACTTCGTCGGCTCGTCCTGGCCTCAGGATCACGCGGTCGCTCGAAATGCTCTTGTGCTCCCCAGTTGCCAGTGGCTGTTTTAAGGTGCCATCCGCCGAAACGAGAAATCGTTGTAGCCCATAGCCTGGGTTGCCACCTTGCTTGAAGCCGAGTCCTGCCATCCTTCTTTGGCCAGCTAGGATTTTCACTCCAAGTTCCCGACTGTACTCTCCAGCCATGGTGCGCTTTAAGGCCTTCATGATCAGGCTCGGCATACTTCCGTCATTGGCGAAAGTTTCCGCGCAATAGTGCACCGGAATTCCCGCTGATCTACACAAGAACTCGTAGTGAGCTGCCTCGTCAGTATCCTGAAAACGACCCCAACGGCTCACGTCGTAAACCAGAATTGCCCGATAACCCGCTACGCCAGAGACGACATCTTTTAGCAGCTGCTGCAGCCCTTTGCGGCTTCTCAAAACAAGGCCGCTCTTGGCAGCATCGGAATAGGTTTGAATCACTTCAAAATCGTGCTCATCTGCATACTGCTTTACACGTTCTGCCTGGTTTTGCAGGGAATACTGCTGGTGCTCAGTGGACATTCGGAGATACTGAGCGACAGGTACAAGAATTGGGTTCATGGTCCCTCCTAGCTTCTCTATCGGCGGACGGGAGGCAGACTTTGGAAGGAATCTTTTGTGGAGGCGTTGACGCTAGAGGTATTCTTTGTTGATGGCGACTCTAGATTCTATGATTTACGACGTTGTGCTGCAGACGATTGAGCGCGTCTCCGAACTTGAAGCACTGCTCGATCAGACCCAACCTGACAGCGAACGCAGAGCGTTACAAGCAGCGATCGCCGAATTGCGGCAGGTGGTTCGGGTTCACGCCTGCTAAAGCGTCCCCGTCCTGAGACACCTACTCCGTCCGCGAAGCAACTCGGTGATTGTTGTTAACAGGCGATTACACCAACTACTGGGCAAAGGGACCATTTTGGCGAAACTAGTTGGTGAAATGGCGATGGTACGCCAACAATTCTCGACACGCACCGCCCTATCAAGCTCCACGTCGTGGAGACCCACAATTACGTTCGATGTGGTCTTCGTTTTTGTTACGTCACTGAGTGTTAACGACGACATACGCCAATCTGTTTATGGTTTTTTTTTGAGCGCAATCTGGTGAAATCGCCTGTTAACGCCAAGTACCAAGTTTCGCCCGTCCGACGTATCCTGTTACAACTAAAACCTTGAAACGGGTACCTCTTGACTTCTCAGTGGCATAAGAAAAATACGGCCCCGGTGCTTTTGCTGCCGGGGCCAGGAGTGGTACATGAAATCACCGAGCAGCTACTACCACGGTATTACCCTTGTGCATCTTTGCCGCCAATTCGAACTCGGCCGGGGAACGACGTACCTCTCTTCCCCGATCACTGCCCGTGATCCACACTTGCGAAAGAAAATACGTGCTCTCGTAGCGGTGGAAAACCAGCTTGGAGCTATCGTCGGACCTAGGGCGCTGGGCAGTATTTGTCGGCACTAACATGCCCGTGCTCGTGGATTCGTGGAGTCTCAATGTGTTCTGGTTTATCGGCGAGACAATGTAGCGTCCAGCCGGGAGGGTATGCCCTGCCACGACAAACGGAAACGGGATGATCGCCACAACGTCTCCGTTGGTCTGAGCCATGCAAGCGGAAGCCGCCAACAGCAGCGCGGCGTAAAAAGCATTTCGAAATAGTTTCACGGTATTGTCCTCTTCACCCCCGGCTTCGCCGGACGGTGCGGTTGGGTCGAACGCTGAACATCATGGGTTCGTCGCCGTCAGGTGAGGAGGAAACGCCTGATGCTGGAAACGTGGAGCACGAATCCGAATTCCCGGCGCTCAAGCTCGAAACGGGCCGGGTGCCTATCTTGTATTCTTCTATCTAGATAGTGCATCAAATCGGATTTCCGTTTCACGACGCGATGCGAGTTGGGCAGGCTCCGCATCGGGACGAAAGCAATGGAATTTGAGGTCGACGGTCCACAGTTCATGGAGTTGGACGTGACTATCCGAGGAGTTGCCCTCGCAACGCACTAGGCTAGCGACCCGCTATCGTTATATCGCCATGACCGCATTTTGGCTTATAAGCGGCGCAAGCTGGTGAGAACGCCTGTTTGCAACAGACCCGCCATATGCCGCGAGCATGAACTGCGAACGATGAACAGTGTGTCTCTCGGGAGACCACTGGATGGCAAAACTTCCCGGAGCCCAGTGCAGCATAAAAGACACCTTTGCTCTTAGCGGATCTCGAGAAACGCAAGGCTATTTGGCAATCAGGATAGGAAAATCTGCCGGCGGCGCTGGAGGTGGGGGTTGCATTGAGCCCGTCAGCTTTCTTTGTTGCTCAACTTCCGTCGCCGTAAACTCAACGACTTTGGTAGCTGTAATAATCATCCCCGGTTTCAGACCCCAAGCATCCAACTTTTGCCCTTCCACATTGAACTTCTGGCCTCTAGGGATCTCATACCGTTGATTGCTTCCGTCTTCCATCGTCAAATAAATACTGCTTGGCGGCTTGACGTGCCAAACCCTACCCTTGACAGTCTGCACCGTCGTTACCACTTTGGGGGTAGTGGTAATAGTTGTCGTTCTCTCAAATGTCATGCCGGCCTTAAGATCGTAAATGCCAACTTCCTTTCCATCTACAGTGGCCCTAAAACTGTCCGGCACATTCGGAATATGGCGGATCGTGCCATCATCCATCTTCAACACCAAGTCGTTGCCAGCTACGAGAACCACCTCGGCACGGTCAACTTTCACCTGCTGGGCAGCTTTACCTGAGGTAGTAGTCGTTTTCGTACGCACTTGAGCGCTCCCGCTCAGCGCAAAGACGACGCCAACAACCCCGGTTGCGAGCGCCACTGACAATCCTGACCATCTTCTTTCCGACTTCACTGTGTGCTCCTTAAAAAGCCTTAACGCAGCCAATGCTCTGCGCCTAAAGGTACCGCTCCTAATGATTGGTGTAGAACTGTCATTACTAACAGGACCACCGCTAGCAGAGCGACCGTGTTGCAGGCTGGTAGGGCGGGCGGGGGCACCAATGCCTGAAATTGCCTGACCGGAGTTTTGCAGGCAACGGCGCCACCTGGTGAGAACGCTTGTCATCAACCGTCGTGCGAAATTATCGTGTCACTCTTTAACGGCTACGCAATAGCTTTATTAGACCAAAATGGCTTACAGGACCCAGCGACCTGCGTGGGTAGAGGATGTTTGGCCTTCACTCTGATTCGGCTTACGTCGGTTCGGCACCGGGGTGAGCGCAGTATTTCTCAGCCGAGAGTTGTGTTCGCCCAAAGCGGCATGGAGTTCGCGAAATATCTGATTCAACTCCGACCCGGCTGGCGTGATTATGGCCTGCTCACAGAGTCCTAAAATACGATCATTCAAACGTCTACTGCCCATAAAGATTCCAACATTTTGCCACATCTTTCTGTCGCAGGAGAGAGCCGGCATATTCACAGGCAGCGCGCCTTTCGCGTTTGTCCCCCAGTCGCCGCCGTGCAAAGCAGAGCCGCAACAGCCCTAATCAGCTTCTACCTCATAGAGTTACTGACATGCAGTGAGCGCGAAGGTTCCAGCCTCCGAAATAGTTGGTGAAAATCGCCATTTCACCAACAACTTTTCCCGAACGCCCATTTCCGAGTAGTTGGTGAAATCGCCTGATAGCGTCAACTGACTGCGAACCGCAAGGCTAAAGTAGTACCGACAAAAGGCTTCCTGTTCTCGATTGACTTTCTAGTCACTCCGGCGTGCAATTTTCACTGAATTTTGGGTGTTCATTACACCCGTAAAGGTCTTCGCGAAGGAGCCATCTATGCTCTCACTCAACCGTCGCTCACTGCTGAGGGCAGTGACCGCGCTTCCTTTTGCTTCTTGGCTTGCGACTGCAGAAGACGGAACACAAGCCGTTCAGGTTGTCCAGGCAGGCGCTGACCGCACCGGACAGCCGCACAAGGCGGTACGCGCTGGAGCCATCTAGACTTCAAAGTCCTCACCCGCGAGACAAACGGCGGTATGTTTGTGATGGAAAACATGAACATGAGTCGTGGCGGGCCGCCTCGCCACATACACTTCGAGCAGGAGGAGTGGTTCTATCTGATCGAAGGTGGCGACGTGGTGATGGAGATCGGCGAACAAAAGCTGCGGTTGAAACCTGGGGACTCCGTGTTGGCTCCGCGCAACGTGCCGCACGTCTGGGCTTACATTGGTGAACAGCCGGGACGGATGATTATCGCCTTTTCACCTGCGGCAAAGATCGAGAGCTACTTCGAAGAGACCAGCAAGCCTGGTGCCAAGCTTAACGATCCACAGCGGTATGAAGCGCATGGGATGAAACTGCTCGGCCCGCCTCTCTTGGGGTAGGCGCGCGCCCACCCTTCGAACGGGGAAGCCCATTACCCACTCGAGCTAAGCGAACAGCCGTGTGATGTGTTGAAATATCGCATTTCACCAACTACCCCTGACCGGGTTGCCCCTTTCGAGTAGTTGGTGTAATAGCCTGATTACAACAACTGTCCGTCAGACAGCGTGCCGCGTTCGGGCAAGCCAAAGGACGTTAGGGGAGTCGACGCACTGCATTTCGTAAATTGGCAAGCCGTTGCGGGCGTCCGCTGTCCCCTCGACGGTGGCAAGCGTCAGCGAGTTGAAAGTCGGCGCATTAGTGTGGCGACAGTGTTAGTACCTCGGTCACTTTCGCAGCCGCGCGGCGGACCCTAGCATTCTCCTTAATCCCTTTGTTGTTTACGGATAGTGGCGGATCACGCTCCATGAAACCTTTTCTGTTATTGTTCTTCGCGTTTACTTTGCTGCCTGCAGCCTTCGCCGACAACCACAAGGAACAAGAGCGTGTGAAAGAATCCGGGAAAGTACTCAAAGAGGTTCTTAATATCCCGGACGACATCCCGCAGGATTTGCTCGACAAAGCCGAGTGCGTTGTCATCCTGCCATCAGTCAAGAAAGGCGCGTTCGGCATCGGTGGGAGCTTCGGGCGCGGCGTCATGACCTGTCGCAGCGGACAGCACTATACCGGCGTCTGGGGACCCCCTGCCATGTATGCGCTTGAAGGCGTTAATATCGGTTTCCAGTTGGGTGGCGAAGCGACCGATTTCATTCTGTTAGTGATGAATCCGAAAGGAGCGCGCTCGCTGCTGAGCAGCAAAGTCAAGCTTGGTGGCAATGCCTCTGCCGCTGCCGGTCCAAAGGGTCGCACCGCCGATGCCGCGACCGACGTCGTTATGAGCGCCGAGATTCTTTCTTATTCGCGCGCCAAAGGATTGTTCGCTGGCATCTCGCTGGAAGGCTCTACCCTGCGCTCCGACGGCAGTGCCAACGAAAAGCTCTATGGCCAAAAGGTAAGTGCAAAAGACATCATTGGACACGGCAGAGTGAGGACGCCTGCCTGTGCTCAGGAGTTGACGGCTCTTCTTAACAAGAAAAGTCCGAAGAATCGCTCTGAGGCGAAATCCCTTCAATGAGTTGGGTGATGAGCTGCGCCGCTTGTTGTTGTGGAGCATCGCCAGTTCACTAACAACCTGCCGGGCGGCCTCGCTCCCGTAGTTGTGTAAACGCCTGATTTCAACAGGCGCTTTTGTCAGACGCGGCTGGTATGCCCTTCTCAGCTCTCCA
>Ga0207648_10007754_pt1 | contig 10487 bp, 9 predicted proteins | sample KBSMisM32_FD_184310 | JGI IMG/M metagenome (GOLD analysis project Ga0207648, IMG submission 184310) | Miscanthus rhizosphere microbial communities from Kellogg Biological Station, Michigan, USA - KBS Miscanthus M3-2 (SPAdes) (version 2) | ecosystem: Host-associated > Plants > Roots > Rhizosphere... | reverse complement strand
GCGGGACGGCGCGCGCGAAGGCTTCACGCTGCCGGCAGCGATCCTCGGCGGCGTCTCCGAAGTCATCGCCAGCGCCCAATTCGACGACGCGGAGAAGATGCCGCTGTGGCGGCCGTTTGCGAGGTTTTCGCACGCGGTGCCGGAACCGCAGCGCGCCCGCCTCGCGACCGCGGGCAAGGCGGCGCTCACCGGCGCAGTCATTCCCGCCTATCGCGCGTTCCGTCGTTTTTTCGAGACCGAATACAAGAAATCGGCGCGGCGGACCATCGGCGCCTCGGCGCTCCCGCAGGGGCGCGAGTATTACGCCGACCTCGTCCGCTATTTCACGACGCTCCCCGATGCGACACCTGAAGGCATCCACGAGACAGGCTTGGCGGAAGTGGCGAGGATTCGCGGCGAGATGGATGCGATCCTGCGCAAGCTCGACCGCGGCGGCGACTTCGCCGGTTTTCTCGAGTGGCTGCGCGCGAACAAGGAGTTCCGGGCGAAGACGGGCGAGGAGCTGCTGCGCGAAGCCGCGTGGATCGCCAAGGAGATCGACGGCAAGCTGCCCGCGTATTTCGGCAAGCTGCCGCGGATACCGTACGCAGTGAAGCCGGTGCCCGACGCATTGGCGCCCAACTACACCGCCGGCCGCTACAACCCGGGACCCGTCGGCGCCGCGGGCGAATACTGGGTCAACACGTACGCCCCCGAGAAGCGCCTCCTCTACGTGCTGCCGGCATTGACGCTGCACGAGGCGGTGCCGGGCCATCATCTGCAGATCGCGCTCGCCCGCGAGTTGACCGATCTGCCGCAATTCCGGCAGAGCTTTTTTCCGCATTCGTTCGGCGAGGGATGGGCCCTCTACTGCGAGAAGCTCGGCGAGGAAATGGGGGTCTATCACACCCCCTATCAAGCCTTCGGACGGTTGACCTACGAGATGTGGCGCGCCTGCCGCCTTGTCGTCGACACGGGCCTGCACGCGCTGGGCTGGACGCGCGAGCGGGCCCAGGCCTTTCTCGCGGCCAACACCGCGTTGTCGCTGCACGAGGTCCGCACCGAGATCGATCGCTACATCTCCTGGCCCGGGCAAGCGCTCGCCTACAAGATCGGCGAGTTGAAGATCGTCGAGTTGCGCAGGCGCGCGGAAGCGGCGCTCGGCGCGGCTTTCGACGTGCGAGCCTTCCACGATGCGGTGCTCGAAAACGGCGGAGTGACGCTCTCGGTGCTGGAGCGGCGGATTGACACGCACATCCGGGACGCGAGGAAGCGCAAGTGAAATCTCCCGCTCTCGCCAAGCTGACGCGCCCCAAGCTCTACGACGCCCTTCCGCGGCCGAGGCTTTTCGCCCTGCTGGACGAGGCGGCGAAGCGGCCGATCGTCTGGGTATCCGCGCCGCCGGGGGCCGGCAAGACCACGCTGGTCGCGAGCTATCTCGAAGCGCGCGGCCTGCGCCACCTCTGGTACCAAGTCGACATCGCCGACAGCGACCCGGCGACGTTCGTCCATTACATGCGCGCCGCGGCATTGCAGCTCGTGGGGAAAAAGGCGACGGCGCTGGCGCACTTCAATCCCGAGCCGCAGCAGGACATCGCCCGCTTCGCGCGAACCTACTTCCGCGAGTTCTTTGCCGTGCTGCCGCGGCCCACCGTGATCGTGCTCGACAGCTTCCAGGAGGCGCGCACGGGACCGGAGCTGCGCGGCGCCTTCGCGCATGCGCTCGAAGAGGTGCCGGAGGGCATCACGGTCATTGCTATATCGCGCAGCGACGCCCCGCAGGAATTCGCGAGACTCGGCGCCAGCCGGCGGATCGCGCGCATCGAGCCCGCGGCGCTCGCCTGCACCCCCGAGGAAGCCGAGGCGATGCTCGCCGGCAACGAAGAGCTCGACGCCGAGGCCGTCGCGCGGATCACGAAGCAGAGCAACGGCTGGGTGGCGGCGCTCGTGCTCCTGCGCGAGCACATGAGCCGCGCCGGGGCGACGCTCGACGAGTCGATCGGCGAAGGCAAGGATGCGATCTTCCAGTATTTCGCGGGCGAGATCTTCAATCGCGCCCGGCCCGAGAATCAGCGCGTGCTGATGCTGACGGCGATCTCGCCTTCGTTCACGCCCGAGGAAGCCGTGGCGCTCGCGGGGACCGAAGACGCCGCCGAGCTTCTCGAGTATCTGTATCGCCGGCACCTTTTCACCGATCGCCGCCGCGGCCCGCCGACGACCTATCACTACCACCGGCTGTTTCGGGAGTTCCTGCTCGAAGAGGCGAGGACGCGCTTGTCGAGCGAAGAGCGGCGTGAAGCCACGGCGCGCGCTGCGGAGTTCCTGAACGCGCGCGGGCAGGCGAGCGATGCGCTGGCGCTGTACCGCGACGTGGGCGACTCCGAGGCGATGCGCCGCCTCATCGTCGCCAACGCGCTCGATTGGGCGCGCCAGGGACGCGCGCAGACGCTCTCCGATTGGATCGAGGCGTTGCCGGACGCGATGCGCGACGCCGATCCCTGGCTCCAGTACTGGTATGGGCGCGCGTGGATATTCGTGCAGCCGCCGCGCGGCCGTCCGCCGCTCGAGCGCGCCTACGAAGCCTTCCGTGCGTCCGGCGACCTGCGCGGGCAGGCACTCGCGCTCAACACGATCGTCACCGGCTACTACTACGAGTGGGCGAACTTCGCGCCGCTCGACCGCTGGCTGCCGGAGTTCGAATGCCTGCTCCACGGCGAGTGCGCGGCGAAGATCGATCGCGAGAGCGAGCTTCGCGCCCTTTCCGCCTACGTCATCGTGCTCCTGTTCCGCCGTCCCGAGGACCCGGAGCTCGCGGCGTGCGCCCGGCGGCTGGACGAGCTGATCGACGGCGAGCCCGACCTCAATGCACGGATGATGGCGGCGTCGACGCTCTTCAACTATCTCAACTGGACGACGAAGGGCGATTCGGCCGATTCGCTGGTCGCGCGGATAACGCCGATCCTGGGCGAGCCCGAGGTGACACCGCTGATGCAGGTGTGGTGGCGAACTCACAGTTCGTTCTGGCACCACGTCAACGGCCGGTACCAACAGGCGGCGACGGTGATCGGCGAGGCCCGCGAAATCGCCGAGCGCTATGGGCTCGTCGCCTACCTGTTCGAGATCGACCACGCTGTGGCGACGGCGCTCATCAGCAAGGGCGACCACGCCGCCGCGGGCGAATTGCTGCATGCGATGGAGCGCAGGCTCTCCCCGTCCCGGCGCATGGATTGGGCCTACTTCCACCACCTGCGGGCCAACCTCGAGCAGCGGCTCGGACATTTCGGGAAAGCGGCGAAAGCCGCCGAGCAGGCAGTCGATCTCGCCCGCGAAACCGGTCTGCCCTCCGTGCAGGTCCCTCATTTCCTCGCCCGTCTCGCCCACAGCCGGATCTCCGCGGGAGATCGCGAAGGGGGCATGCGCGCGATGGACGATGCGATCGCCACGGCGTCCGAGGTCGATCGCAAGACATTCGAGCAGCAGCGCGAGCTCGTGTTCGTCGACGAGGACATCGCCGCCGGCGAAACGCAACGGGCGACGGAACGTCTCACCGCCGTGCTGACCTACTATCGCACCCAGGGCCAGGTGATGTTCCTGCGCAATCGGCCCGACCTGGCCGCGCGGCTCGCCAACTTCGCGCTCGCGCACGACATCGAAACCGAGTTCGTGCGCATGCTGATCGAGCGCAACGGACTCGACGCCCCCGCCGACGCCGCGGCCGCGTGGCCGTTCCGCTTGCGCATACGGGCATTGGGCGGATTCGAGCTCACTCGCGACGGGCAGCCGATGCGCTTCACCGGCAAGGCCCAGCAGCGGCCGCTCGACCTGCTGAAGCTCCTGGTGGCGCTGGGCGGCGGCGACGTCGACACGCAGCAACTGATGACGGCGCTGTGGCCGGATGCCGACGGGGATGCCGCCAAGACCTCGTTCGACACGACGCTCTTCCGCCTGCGCAAGCTGCTCGACGTCGAGCATGCCCTGACTCTCTCGGCCGGCAAGCTGTCGCTCGCGCGCTCGGTCGCGTGGACCGACGTGGGTGCGCTCAAGGTCGTCTTCGATGCCGCCGACCGCGTAGGCCAGGAGGACGGGAGTGCCGCTGCGGTGGCGCGGGCTGCCCGCAGCGTCCTCGATGCGTATCCCGGTCCCCTGCTGGGCGCCGAGGACCACCCGTGGATCGCCAAGCCGCGCGATGCACTGCGGGCGCGGTTCGCGCGCACACTGGCGAGGCTGGGCGAGCGCCTCGAGCAGGAAGGCGATTTTGCGACCGCCATCGACGTGTACCGGCGCGGGCTCGAAGCCGACAATCTCGCCGAGTCGTTTTATCGCGGGTTGATGCGCGCGCTCGCCGCGACCGGCGACAAGGCCGAGGCGCTCAACGCGTTCCGCCGTTGCCGGGAATTGCTGTCCATCGTGCTGGGCGTGAAGCCATCCGCCGAAACTGACCATCTGTCGCGCGAAATTGCCGCGGGACACGTTCCCGCAAGCCTCTCCAAATCCTCGCTGTAAGCCATCGGTAAGCCCGCTCTGCGGCATCCCGCGGGCGGCAGCGTAAGCGCGCCACATTTGCGGCCCCGCTCGTCGCCATCCAGGCGGCGTCGCCGCAAATCCCCTTCCCTGCCAATGCGTTAGCGCAGTCGCTCGCCGGCGGCGCGGCGGCATCGCACCTCCGAAACCGTGTTGACGAATTCGTCAGCCATCTGCAAGCGCCCCGCTCGCACACTGCGTCCTGTCCCGAAGCCATGCATCTCGCGAATCGCGAACGGGGCATCGAAACCGACACTGGGGAACGCGAAATGAACACCAAGACAACGAACGCAGCCGACCCGGCGAAATCCGGGAAGGCGGCGGCGGCAGCCAAAGGCAGCCGGAAACAATCCCGCCTGGCGAACGTCGAGGCCGACGCGGTCAGCGCGCCGGCACTAGAGGCGGGCGCGGGCAGCAAGAAGTCGAAGAAGCCTTTCGTCCTGTAGCAGCTGAGTTGCCCATGGGGGTGGGCAGAGTCCGAACCGAGAACCTAGAGAGAGCGATCCAAATGGAAACCAGCATCGTCCGCAACGTCAAGATCTTCGGGGCCCTCTTGCAGAAGGCGGGACCTTATCTGCTACTCGAGATCCTGTTGCCGGGAGGCACGTTGTTCGCGCTTCTCCTCTTCCTGTACAAGCGTCGCCAGCAGGACGGCACGCCAATGCCCCGCGTGATCTTCGTCGTGGCGCGGGTCATCGACAAGGTTCGCGCGGAGATCGTCTATATCGCGAGGCTGCACGGCATCGCCTCGCTCTGGCGCGGCCGAGCCCGCGAGCGCGACGGGCTGGAGGCGCTCGCGATCGCGCCTGGTTTCTAGTCCACAACCGGTTCGCGGATCGTGCCCCATGTAGGAGAGACGGCGCCGGAGCGGGCGGCGCCGCCTCCGCGTGCAATCCCCGCATCGCGAACCGATGCGACGCCAACCGATGCGACGCCAACCGATGCGGCGTCAACCGGCGGCCTCAAAGGCGGCGCGAAGCCACCCGATGACCTCGGCGTTCGCGTCGCCGACCGAACTCAGCTTGACGACGTGGCTGCACATGCATCCGGGCGGCATCGCTTCCAGCCGCCCGGTTCCGGCGACGCCCGTTAAGACGAGGCCGACTTCGACGCGCGTATCCGTCGCCGGCCCGATCATCGCGAACTCCTTCTTCCTGCGCAGGCTCACGTAGGTTTGCTGCGGCGCGATCTCGACTTCGCCGAACTTCGCGACGCCCTGCATCACCTTGTCGTGGATGGGCCGTAGCGACGCTTTCTCCCCGGCGTAAATCCGCGCGACGGCGTCTTCGAGATCGGGCATGGGTCCGCTGCTGGACTTGCGAATGACGACCGTTGCTCGCTGCGGGCGGGCGCTACTTCTGCCGCTGCATCCGGATGCGCCAGGCCTCCTTCCATCCGCCGGGCACCTTGACCTCCGAGAGGACGAGATAGGCGTCGTCGCCGTCGCGCCGCCACTGGCTGCGATAAATCTGCTCCGCCTTGCCGTCGCTGTATTTCTCCTCGGGGAAGTACAGCACGCCGTCAGTCGGAGTCACGGTGCCGCGGCTGTGGCCGCCGAGGACATTGAAGTAAAGGTAGTTGACGAGGCGGCTCTCGGCATCCCAGTAGTAGATCGTCTCGCCGCCATACGGAGCTTCGCCGCCTCTCACGGTGTGCCTGTCGCGCAGGAACTGCCCGCCGAAGACCCATTCGTAGCAGTGCTCGTCGGTGCGCTTTCCGTCGGGAAACGTGCCTTTCCAGCACGCTCCGGCAAGAAACGCCTGCGGCGCGAAGTGTGCCGATGGCTCGGCGTGCAGCGTCAAAGGCGACAGGAGGGCGAGTATCAGCAGTGCGCGCATTTCGATGCTCCCTTTCGTTGTGGACGTGCTCAACTGGAGGTCCTTGCAATGAGGCTGTCTCTACGCGTGCGCTTCGCTGCGTCCCGAGCGAGAAGGCGATCGAAGTACGCGCGGAGCCCGGCCACTGCGGCATCGAACGGCGCGACGTCGCGATACGTTCGCGCGAGCATCACGCCACCTTCCATCGTCGTGAGGACGAACGTGGCGAGAGCGGCGCGGTCGACATCCTTGGGGAGCCGCCGCCCCGCGGCGCGCAGGCAACCGTGAATGGCGTCGGTCCACGCAGAGAAGTTGGCCGCCAGCCGCTCGCGGACAGGCGGGTCGGGCTCATGCAGCTCGAGCGCGAGGCTGCCGATCGGACATCCGTACGTGCAGCCCGTCGTCACGATCGACTCGCGATACTTGGCAAGCAGGGCGAACACGCGTTCGATCGGATCGGAAACGTTTTTCCAGACCGGATCGAGCAGCATCGGCCCGATGCCGCTGCAATACATGTCGAGGACGGCAATGAGCACGTCCTGCTTGCCGGGAAAGTAGTGATACAGGCTCCCGCTGTGGGCGCCGGCCCGCTGCAGAAGTTCGGCGACGCTCGTCGACTGGTAGCCCTTCTCCCAGAAGAGCTCCATCGCCGCGAGAACGATGCGCTGGCGGGTTTCGAGTCCAGGCCCGTCAGTCGAGTCTTGATCGTTCATTCAACTCAACATACGCCGATTTGAATGATCAATCAAGTCCCCCGAAAAGACCCGCGCGGCGCCTCCACCTGCGGGGGTCGCAGCGCGTGGGGGATCGCCTCGGCTCAGCGAGCGCTCGGCGGGAGACTGTCCGCGAAAATCGGGTACAGCGACGCGACCAGCAGCAGCGCCATCGCAATGTTGAAGGCGCGGACGGCCCGCCGGTTCTTCAGCATCGGCTGCAATGCCGCACCGAAGCCGAGCCACGTGCCGCTCGAGGCGAGACCGAGCACGCAGTACAGCGCGCAGATGATGACGACGTTCAGGGGAAATGCCGCCACGGCCGCGTAGGTGGAAATGGCGCCGACCGCCATTACCCAGGCTTTCGGATTGACCCACTGGAATGCAGCCGCCTGCAGAAAGCCGATCGGCTTGCCCCCCGCCTCGCTGCCGGGGACCGGCGGAAGCGACACGGCGATCTGCCACGCGAGATAGACCAGATACGCCGCGCCCGCGTACTTGAGCACGGTGTAGATGAGCGGCCAACGCTCGAAGATCACTCCCAGCCCCAGGCCGACGATCAGCACCATCAGGGTGAATCCGAGCGCGACACCGAGGAGATGCGGCACGCCGCGACGAAAGCCGAAGTTGAGCCCGGAGGTCATCAGCATCAGGTTGTTCGGCCCCGGCGTGAACAGCGTCACGACGCAGAACAGCGCGAGCGCCGCCAGGAGCTCCACGTGTTGGCCCTAATTCGTCCGCTGGCGGATGCCAGGGTCGATCTCGTAGTAGTCGCCCGCGCTCGCCACGTGAATCTGCAGGGTCGTCTTCAAGCCCGTCGGCGAATCGAGCGTTCCGGCGGCGATCGCAACGTAATCCTTGTTGATAGGGTCGAAGAAGAGCGTCCCGCCGCACTCGCCGCAAAAGCCGCGTCGTGCGTTCTCCGACGACGCGTGCCATTTGAGCCCGCGGGTCTGGACCACCTCGAGCGCGCCCTTGGGCGTGGCTGTGTAGGCGCCGACGTGACCGTGCGTCTTGCGGCACATCTCGCAATGGCACAGGACGACATCGCGCAGCGTGCCCATGACTCGATAGCGGACCGCGCCGCAGAGACAGCTTCCCGTCGCGCGCACGCCCGGGTTCGGCGTTGCGGTCTCCGTCATGGTGACTCCTTGAAGATGTTGCGAGCTAGCGCAGCCGTAGCGGCCCGAAGCGCGCTGGTGACGCTAGCTCCACGGAAACGGGCTGTTGCTCACCGGATGCAACCGGCCGGCGGCATAGCGCGCGAAGCGGAAGGGCTCGAGCAGCGCGCGCTTCTCGCCCAGAAGCTCGGCGGCGACCAACTCGCCCACCCCGATCATCTTGAATCCGTGGTTCGAATCGGCGATCACGTAGACGTTCTCGCGGAAGCGGTCGAACACGGGAAAGCTGTCGGGCGTGAAGCAGCCGATGCCGCCCGAAGGCTCGCTCTTGTACTTTGGATGCTGCCCTTCGAAGCGTTGTTGGCAGAACGCGAGCGCGGAAGTCCACATGTCGGCGAAGTTGTCGGTGACGACGAACTCCGGCGACTTCGGACCGTACGGGTCGACGCGCACGTCGTCGGGATCGGGCGTCACCACCGCGGGCATCGCGCCGCCCTGCACGCCGCCGAAATGGAAGTCGGGCTTGTAGTAGAGGCCCCACAGCTTGTCGGTGATCAGGTGGCCGTCGCGATCGGAGCGAAGCGGCGCATCGGTGTCGACGTGGATGACCGGCGGCATGCGCCCGTCGTTCGTCTTCTGGTATTCGGGGTCGACGCCGAGCGTGCCTTCCTGGAGCGCCATGTAATGCCACATCCGGACGCCCTCGTGCACCTTGCCGTCGCGGCCCTTGACGCTGATGGTCTTCGGTAGCGCGAGCATGTTCCAGATCGAATTGATCCACGGCCCCGCGCCGACGACGACTTCGTCGCAGCGGACGGCGCCGGCGGAAGTCTCCACCGCCGAGATCGCGGTACTGCCATTGCCCGACCGGAAGCCTGTCACCGTCACGTCAGGCACGATCTCGACGCCCAATGTCTTCGCCTTCCCCGCGAGGCCGCGCATCGACGCCATGTTGTTCGCGTACCCGCCGCGCTTTTCGTGCAGCACCGACGTGATGTTCCTTGCCTGCCAGTCGTGGAAGATCCCCTTCATGTAGCGCATCGATTCGGCTTCGCCTTCGACGAAGACGGACTCGTAGCCGATCGCCTTCTGCTGCTCGTAGATCGTGCCCACTTGCGCGTGCATCACTTCGGGACTGATCTGCATGTAGCCGACGGGATGGTAGCTGTACGCCTCCGGATCGCGCTCCCAGACCGACACCGAGTGCGCCATCAGCTCGCGCATCGCCGGCTGGTAGTAGTTGTTGCGCACGACGCCGCACGCGATGCCGGACGCGCCGGCGCCGATCCCGGTCTTGTCGAGCACCATGATCCGGGTGCCGCCCTCACCGACGGACTTTCCGCGCGCCTTGAGACCCTGCGCCAGATGCATTGCAGTCGAGAGGCCGTGAATGCCGGCGCCGATGATGACGTAGTGGGCGTGGTCGGGAAGCTTTGTCATGAGGAATGGGATCGCAGGATGTCGTCGAGCAGCGCAGGCAACGCCGCAGGATCGGTTGGAAGGGATCGCACGGCGCGCTCGATTCGCGCCGCGCGCGCCGCGCCGAGCACCGGCTCGGCGTACGCGAAATACTTGCGGGCGAGCTCTTCGTCGGCGAGCGGGTTCTCCGGGTTGCCGCGCGCCCGCGCCGGCTCGGAGGCGAGCGTGCGGCCATCGGCGAGCGTGATGGAGACGCGCGCCCACCGCTCCGCGGGAAAGCGGCGCGAAAATTCGGCATCCTCGGCCAGGGTCATGGTGCGCTGCAGCCGCGCAATGCGCGGATCGGCGAGCTTCGGCGCGCTCACTTCGGCCGGGCCGATGTCGCCGAACACCAGCGCGGCTGCGATGGGGAACCGCAGGCTGTACTGCGCTTCCTCGGTCGTCGTCGCCATCGCGCACGCCGACCCGAGAGCGATCGCTTCGCGGAAGCTTTCGATCGACAGCGCCGTGATGTCGTCCGCCGCAAAACGGTGTGCGCGCTGCAACGCGAGCGCCGCCTCGACCGCCGGCTGCGCCCAGCGGCATACCGGATACGCCTTGAAGTACTGCTCGCGAATGCGCCAGCGAGTGCCGAGATCGTTCCAGAAGTCACGCACGTCATCGCGCTCGATCGTGAGCGCGGGCGCGCCGGTGAAGCCTTCGCGCGCAATCAGCGCCGCGGTGACGCCCACGTGCGCGCCCCAGCCGGAGCCATCCTTCACCATCGTCGGCGAATCGCACGCACGGAGGATCTGCCCGCGCGGTCCGAAGTATTCGGCGACACCGAGCGCGTGTCGCGTCTGGGGGGGATCGACGCGCAGCAATCGAGCGGCCACACCTCGACGATGCTGGTGTTCGGCACGCCGCGCTACATGTCG
>Ga0207648_10007752_pt1 | contig 10487 bp, 5 predicted proteins | sample KBSMisM32_FD_184310 | JGI IMG/M metagenome (GOLD analysis project Ga0207648, IMG submission 184310) | Miscanthus rhizosphere microbial communities from Kellogg Biological Station, Michigan, USA - KBS Miscanthus M3-2 (SPAdes) (version 2) | ecosystem: Host-associated > Plants > Roots > Rhizosphere... | reverse complement strand
GACCTTCGCGGCGAACCGCTGGCGCGTCGTCAGCGTCGTGCTGACCGGCGGCGGATCCAGCGAGCCGGGCGGCAGGCTGTTGGCGTCGGGTCGGGGCAGGTTGTCGCACAGGATGGACCGCCGCAGGAACGAGCCTCGGTGGAACGGGTTGGTCGTCTCCAGGCTGGACGCGAGCAGCGCCGCCCGCTGCAGGATGCCGCGGCGGCTGCCGTCGGTGAAGCGCGGGTAGTCGCCGCTGCCGCTCCACGCCGACACGCCGTAGAGGTGGGCGAGATCGGCGGACTTCGTCACGGACAGGTCCGACGTCATGAGGTCGGCGAACGTCCCGGACTGTGTCCAGGTGTAGAGGTCGGTGAGGTCGTGAACCTCGCGCACCATGTCGCCCCAGTGGTCGTGGCCGGCGACGCCGACGTTCTCGCCGGTGGCCAGCGCCTTGAACGCGGGACGGTCGGAGGCGAAGCCGGTGAACGATTCGAACCGCATCCACTCGTTCCAGAACTGCCAGATCGTGTCGCGCGTGCGCGGATCCGCGAACACGCGATTCAGCTGCGTGTCGAAGCCGGCGTCGGTGCCCAGCGATCCGTCGGCCGCCGCGGCCAGCAGCGCGTCGTCGGGCATCGTCTGCCAGAACGTGTACGAAAGGCGCGACGCGATCTCGTAGGGATCCAGGGCCAGGTAGTCCGTGCGTCCGGAGATCGGCGTGCCCGCCAGCTCGAGATGGTTCGCGAAGCGCGGCAACATCAACAGCATGACGACGACGTTGCGGATCGCCTCGGTGGCGTTGGCCGGCGCGGGCGACTTTCCGGTCGCGACGTCCTTCATCAGCGCGACCTCGTCTGCGTCCAGCGGGCGGCGGAGGGCGCGCTTGCCGAACGAGGCCAGGAAGGTGTCCAGGCAGCTGGCGGCCAGCGGCGACGTTCCGGCGCACGAGCCGGCGAGCGACGTCAGGCGCTGGCTGGTGCTGGTCGCGGCGTTCGCGACGGCGGTGGCGACGTTGAAGTAGCCCTGGACGTGGTCGCTGGAGATGCGCGAATCCAGCCCGCGGAACGCGACCGTGCTGTCGTCCGGGATCGCGGCGAGCATCGGCGCGACCTCGGTGGCGACGGCGGACAGGCCGCTGGCGTTCAGCAGATCGCGCACCGTGTTCCGGTACTGGATCGTCGACAGCTTCAGCAGGGGCGAGGGCCCGGGCTCGCCGCCGTTTGACGGGCACGTGCCGAAGGCGGCCGGCGTGGTCGGTATCGGGGTGGACGCCCCGGTCCCGGCGGTCGCGCCGGTGGCGCCGCTGCCGCCCGTGCCGGTGACCGTCCCGCTACCGCCCGCGCCCGTGTCGTGGTGCCCGCCGACGGTGCCGTTGCACGCGATCAGGCCCCAGGCGGCGGCGAACACGGCGAGCGCCGCGAGCGTACGATGGCGCGGGCGACGCGACGCGCGATATGGCGGGACGGCGCGCATCCTGCCGAGTACGACCCCCGAAGGGCGCCAAACGGTCCACCCGGATTCAGGTCAGAAGCCGGCGATCAGGAGGGCGTTCTCGGCCGCGTCGACGATGACCAGATCGCCCGTGTAGAGGGACGCGAGGCCGTACGGCTGGTTAAGCCCGGCGGGGAACGGCCCCTCCTTGACCCCCAGGCGGCCGGGCACGCCGATCAGCGTGGTCACGGCGCCGGTGCTGATCACCATCTTGCGTATGGTCGGGCCGGCCGAGTCGGCGACGTAAAGGTTGCCGGCCCCGTCGGCCGAGATTGCCCGCGGCGACGCGAACCGGGCAGCGCCGCCGGTGCCGTCGGTCGTGCCTCCGGATATGTTCGCGAGGCCGGCCAGCGTCGTGACCTGCGCGGTCGCGACGACGACCCGCCGGATGATGTTGGTCCCGGTGTCTGCGACGTAGAGGTTTCCGTCCCCGGCGGCGGTGAGATCTTCCGGGGCGTAGAACCGAGCGTCCGTGCCGGCGGCGTCCACGGTGCCCGCCGCCCGGTAGGAGCCGGCGAAGGTGGTCACGGCGCGCGTCGCCAGGTCGATCTTGCGCAGGGTGCTCGCGGTGCTGTCGGCGACGAACAGGTTGCCGGCGCCGTCGAGGGCGAGGCCCTGCGGGTAGTCGAAGCGGGCCGCCGCGCCGGTCCCGTCGGCGCTACCGGCCATGAAAGCGGTGCCCGCGATGGTCGTGACCATGGCGGTGCCGAGGTCGACCTTCCGGATCGTGTAGTTGCCCGTGTCGGAGACGTAGAGGGTTCCGGCCTTGTCCGACACGAGCCCGCGGATGGTCCGGAAACGCGCAGCCGTCCCGCGCCCGTCGGTGGTGCCGTAGGTCCCGGAGACGCCGGCGAACGTCGTCACCTCCCCACCGGGAAGAGCCACCTTGCGGATGGCGAAGTCGCTCGCGACGAAGAGGTTGCCGGCGCCGTCTTCGGCCACGCGCAACGGGGTGGAGAAGCGCGCCGCCGCGCCGGTCCCGTCGGTGCTCCCGCGCTTGGCCGCGGAGCCGGCCACCGTCGTCACGCTCGCGGTGGCGACGACGATCTTGCGGACCGCGTAGCTGTCGACGTCGGCGACGTAGAGGTTGCCGGCGCCGTCGCTGGCCAGGCCGGCTGGCCACGTGAAGCGGGCGGCGGGGCCCACACCGTCGGTGCTGCCGCTCATGCCCCACGAGCCCGCGACAGTTGTGACCGCGCCGGTCGCGAGCGTGATCCTGCGGACCGCGGTGCTGCCCCGATCGGAGAAGAACAGGTTTCCGGCGCCGTCGAAGACCAGGCCGTCGGGCTCCTCCAGCCGGGCGCTCGTGCCCACGCCGTCGGTGCTGCCGTGCATTCCGGCCGTGCCCGCGATCGTGGTGACCACTCCGGACGCGAGCACCACCTTGCGAATGGTGGCGTTGAGCCTGTCGGCGACGTAGAGGTTGCCGGCGCCGTCGAGGGCCAGGTGGTCCGGTGAGCTGAAGCGGGCGTCGGAGCCGGTGCCGTCGACGGAGCCGACCGTGCCGGCCGCGCCGGCGATGGTCGTCACCTCGGCGGTCGCGAGCACGACGCGGCGGATGGTCCCACCGCCGCTGTCACTGACGAACAGGTTGCCGGCGCCGTCGAGGGCGAGGCCGCCCGGGAACCAGAAGCGGGCCTGCGCGCCCACGCCGTCGACGACCATGAATTGCCCCGGCGAGCCCGCCACGGTGCTCACGGCGCCGGTGGCGACCACGACCTTACGGATGACGTCGTTGTCGGCGGCGTAGAGGTTGCCGGCGCCGTCCCAGACGAGCGCGCCCGGGCCCGTGAAGCGCGCCGTCGCGCCCGTGCCGTTGGCGAAGCCGGACGTGCCCAGTACGCCGGCGATCGTCGTCACGGCGCCGGTGGCGAGCGCGATCTTGCGGATGGCGCGGTTGTCGCTGACGTAGAGGTTGCCGGCGCCATCCCAGGCCAGGGCGCTGAGGCCGTTGAACCTCGCGTCGGCGCCCACGTCGTCGACGCGCCCGGCGCCGCCCAGGGCTCCCGCCAACACGTGCAGCCCCGGCGCGGCGTGGCCGACGTCGGGCGGGCTGGACCGATCGGCGGGCGCGTCCGCCCCGGCGTCTCGCGCGCCGTCGGTAGAGGCTGCCGCGTCGCTGGTGGACGGCGCGTCGGTTGCGTCGCGCGCGTCGCTGGTGTCGGGTGGGTCGTCGGCGTCGCGCGCGTTGCCGTCGGACGGCGACGGCAAGTCCGGTCCGGCGTCCGGCAGCGTCTGGCCACCCGCGCCGCCCGCCTGAGCGCCGGCCATCCCGCCACCGCCACCGCGGCCAGCGCCGCCGTGACCGCCGCCGCCGTCGGCCGACTGGCTCGCGTTGCCGCCGCACCCCGCGCCGACCAGCGCCGTGGACGCGATCGCCAGAACCCAGATGCTTCTGGTCACTCGAACCATGCTCTTCGACGTCAGCGCTGGATCGTAACACAGCGCTTTCGACACGCGGGCCGCCCGCCAACGCGCGACTTCGTATACGCTCGTGCGTCCGTATCGGACATGGCGGCGCATCTGGACGCGAGGCTCGAGTGATGCTCTCCGATATCCTGTTTTGGGGCGTGGTCGGGGCGATGGGGCTCGGCGTGCTGGCGGCCGTCGTGAGGATGTTCCGCCGGGGCGCCCCCGCGCCGGAAGAGGAGGCGCTGGCCTTCGAGCTGCCGCTGCCCGAGCGACCGTCCGCCACAGGCATGCAGACGACGGGGCGCCTATGGCATCGGCGGGGCGGCCGGTTCGCTCTGGCCACGGACCGCGACGACGATCCGATCACCGCCCTCTGGGGGGCCAGTCCGAACGAGATCTACGCGGTGGGCTGGGACAACATCGGGGTCAGGATCTGGGATGGCACGCAGTGGCGCAAGGAGACGACTCCCGCGCGCCGCCTCACCGGAGTCTGGGGCAACGGCAGTCAGGTCTTCGCCGCGGGCAGCGGGATCTACGAGCGCACCAGGGACGGGCGTTGGACGCAGGTGCCCGTGGAGGGAGAGGCTGCGGGCGGGATCCACGCGCTATGGGGGCCGCGGCCCGATGTAGTCTACGGCGTCGGCTGGCACGGCACCGTCCTGCGCCGAACGGTGACCGGCGTGTGGCGCCCGGAGCGAACCGGCTCGGACGAAGCGCTCCTCAGCGTCGGCGGGCTGGGACCCGACGCGATCTGGGCCGTGAGCCAGGACGGGGCGATCCTGCGGCGCCGTCGCGATACCTGGACCGAGGAGCACCGGGTGGACGCGATCCTCGGCGCCGTGTGGGGTGCCGGTAACGACGTCTACGTCGTCGGTTCCGGCGGCTTGATCCTGCACTCGACCGGTGACGGGCGGTGGCGCGAGCAGGAGAGCGGCACAAGCTCGCAACTCACCGGCGTCTGGGGCAAGGGTCCCACCGAGGTCTACGCCTACGGCCTCCAGTCGGCGCTTCTCACCAGCCGCGGCGATGGCCGCTGGCGTCCGATTCGCACGAACTTCGCCCAGCAGTTCCGCGCCGTGTGGAGCCCCGAAGGCTCCGACGATCTGGTGATCGCGGGCGAGCAGTTCTACGAGGAATAGAGGCGCCCTAGTTGATCTGAACGTGGCGCGGCGTCGCCGGGAACGTTATCCTGCTGCCGCGGCCGTGGTCCCTGAAGAGTCGTCAGAATTCGAGACGCTGCCGCCGGGCACCGAGCTCGGACGCTATCGCATCGTGCGCCTGATGGGCGCCGGCGGAATGGGCGCGGTCTACGAGGCGACCCATCGCGATCTCAAGAAACGCGTCGCGATCAAGACGCTGCACCCGCAGGTCGCCGCCATGCCTGCCATGCGCGCACGCTTCCTGCGCGAGGGCGAGGCGACCTCGCGCATCAACCATCCGAACGTCGTCGACGTGACCGACGTCGGCACCGAGAACGGCATCACCTTCCTGGTGATGGAGTTCCTGGAGGGGCAGGACCTGTCCGCGTTGCTGGAGCGATCGGGCGCGATGCCGATCGCGGCCGCGGTCGACATCGTGCTGCCGGCGGTCGGCGCGATCGCGGTCGCGCACGAGGAGGGCGTGATTCACCGTGACCTCAAGCCCGGGAACGTGTTCCTGGCGAAGACGCGCCACGGCTCGCAGCGGCCGGTGGTGCTCGACTTCGGCATCTCCAAGCTCTCCACGGGTTCTGGGGGCACGCTCGGGCTGACCGGCACGGGCGCGGCGATGGGGACGCCTTACTACATGGCGCCCGAGCAGGTGCGCAGCGCCGCCGGCGTGGACGGCCGCAGCGATCAGTACGCGCTGGGCGCGATCCTGTACGAGTGCCTGACGGGCCAGCGCGCCCACCAGGGCGAGACCATCTACGAGGTGATCCACAGCGTCGGCGAGGGGACGTTCCTGCCGCCGCGCGCGCGCCGCCCCGACATTCCCGTCGCGCTGGAGGCGGCGGTCCTGCGGGCGATGCAGCTCGAGCCAGCGCAGCGGTTTCCGTCGGTCCAGGAGTTCGGGCGCGCGATCCTGCCGTTCGCCTCCGCAGGGGCGCGCGAGCACTGGGCGCCCGTCATGACCGGCGCGGCCGGCGATCAGGCGGCGGCCGGATCGGCGACGCCGGTGTCACGGACCGGCGGAACCATGCCGCCCCCACCCGCGGTCACCACCTTCAGCCAGAGCGCGGGACAGATCGGGACGCCGGCCCCGCGGCGGTCCCGCTTCGTGATCGGAGGCGTTCTCGTCGCGGCGGCGGGAGCGGCGGCGTTCCTCTTCGTCACCTCGAACAGGAACAAGCCGGCCGCCGACAGCGTCGCGACCACGGGCGCGATCAAGGAGACGCCGCCCGCGCCCGCACCGGCATCTGCGCCCGCGCCGGCTCCGGCCCGGTACCGCGTGAAGGTGGCCGCCGTGCCGGCCACCGCGCACCTCGAGCTCGACGGGAAGACCGTGAAGGTCGGACGAATCGACGAAGAGCTCGCGGTCGACGGCGTCGAGCACGCGCTGACGGTCACGGCGCCCGGATTCACCGCCGCCACGTTCAAGTTCCGCGACCGCCCCCCGACCGATCAGGTGACGCTGCAGCCGGTGGCGGCGGTCGAAAAGCCCGCGCCCGCGGCTGCGCCGGAAGTCACCGAGGCGCGCCCGGCCCGTCCCAACGCACGCCCGCACGACCGCAAGAAGCACGCGGTCAGTCCCGGCGCGCCACCGGCGGCCTCGACCCGCGGCGCCAACAACGCCGCCATCATCGAGTAGACGAAGCGCCCCGATGAAGTCGGGTCGCGAGAGCCAGACCGCGGTGATGGTAGCCGCCGCCCGCGCGGCGGCGCACGGGCGGACCGCTGGCGTCGACTTTCAAGACCCGACGGCGATGGCGTTGCTGCCCGACGAGGCGCGGCGGCGCGTCGAGGACTTTCGCGCGGGCGTGGCGCCGAAGGACCTGCGCGGCCGCCTCTCCCGCGCGTTCTTCGAGAAGCGGGCGAAGATGATGGTCCCGCGCACCGTCGCGATCGACGAGGCCGTGCGCGCGGCGGGCGCGCCGCAGGTCGTGATTCTGGGCGCCGGTCTCGACGGGCGCGCCTGGCGGATGCCCGAGCTGCGCGACGTCACCGTGTTCGAGGTCGACCATCCCGACTCGCAGCGCGAGAAGCAGGCGCGCGCGGCGGCGCTGGAACGGATGGCGCATGAGGTGCGCTTCGTCCCCGTCGACTTCACGCGCGATCGCCTCGACGACGCCCTGGCCGCGGCCGGTCACGATCCCGCGCGCCCGACGACCTGGATCTGGGAGGGCGTGGTGATGTACCTCGAGCTGTCGGACATCGAGGCCACGCTCGCCGTCGTCCAGCGTCGCTCGGCGCCGGGGAGCCGGCTGGTCGTGATGTACGCGGCTCCGTCGCCGCTGGCGCTGCTGATCGGCCTCCTCGTGCGCCGGCTGGGCGAGCCGCTGCGCTCACTGTTCACGGCCGAGCAGATGCGCGCGTTGCTGGCGCGCCACGGCTTCGCGGTCGCGCGCGACGACGACATGCCGGCGATCGCCGCCCGGCTGTCCGCCGATCTCGCGCGCGACATGCGCGCGATGAAGCACATGCGCGTCGCCATCGCGGACCGCGCGCCTGATCGGGCGCGCGAATCAAGGTGAGGCGAGATGCGCCTCTCCGTGCAGGCGGAGGTAGGTCGGCGCGCTGGCATCGCCCGTCCCGGGCCGCATCTCCCCCAGCAGGCAATCGGCGCACGAGAACGAGATCGCGGAGAGACTCGTCGTGGCGGCGATGTTGTAACCGTGGATGGTGAACGTCCCCGACGAGCCCGCGATGAACGAATAGTAGATGGTGGCGCCGCCGCCGTCGGCGCCCCGGACGAGGGCTGCCAGTGCAGACCCCGGCAGCGTGCGCACGACGGGGCAGGGGGGCGCGACGGTCGGATCGAAAGTGATTCGGATCTGCACGTCGTTTTTCTCCAGCAGCACGACGCGGTCTCGTGTGGTCGCGTTTTCGAACGAGACGGCCGCGTTCGAGAAATCGATCGTCACGCCGTTCACGGTGACCGCGAGGCTGCTCGACGGCGCGCCGACGGTGCCGCAGGTCGCCGCGCCGCTGCCGCCCCGGCCGCCGCCACCACCGCCGCCGGTCCCGCCGCCGCCGCCGCTGCCGGCACCGCCGCCGATCCCGGCGCCGCCGCCGCCGCCCGGGCCGCTGCCGCCGATCCCACCGGCGCCGCCGCTGCCGGCGCCGCCGCTGCCGGCGCCGCCCCCGGTGCCGCCGCCTGCGCCACTGACCCCGCCGGCGCCGCCAGCGCCGCCCGCGCCACCGCCGCCGGAGGCGCCGCCGACGCTGGTGCCGCCGCGGCCGCCGGCCCCGCTCCCGGCGACGCCGCTGCTCCCCGCGCTCCCGCCGGAGCCCGAACCGCCGCCGCCCCGGCCGCCTGTAGCGCCGCCGGTGCCTCCCGACCCCGCGGGTGACGTCGGCGCGCCGTCGCCTCCGCAGGCGCCCAGCAAGGGGACGGTCGCGAGCAGGTAGAGGCCAGCGGCAGCATGGGCAAGTGAGGTGACGCGCATGCGCGAGAGATGCCGCGACGGCGTTATTTGGGGTCGCACCCCGCGGCCGTCACGGTCGCGTCAGGGCCGGGCGGTGCGAGCGGGCGCGGGAGCTGGCAGCTGTACGGTCCGCATCGGCGTCAGAACGAGCCCATCAAGGCGAGCCCGCGACCAGAGCTCCCCAACGGCAGTGGCACCACCCGGGCCGCGACGGCGAGCGCGACGACAAGGATAACGCTACGAGACCACAGTCTACCAGCCGCTCGTGAGGGCGCCCGTTCCGGGGCGCACCAGCTGTCCGCGGATCTCGCCAGCGGGGAACGCAAGCGAATGCACGTCCGCGTACAGGTTTCCGGCCAGCAGGTCGGCGGCCTCATCGTCGGTCAGCACCGCTGATCCGCTCGTGCCCTGTCCAGCGAGCACGAACGGGACGATGACCGAGCCGTTCGTTCCGGCGGGACCCTGGTGGATGTGGCCGTCGATCGCGCCCACGACCGTGTGCTGCACCTGGTACGAGATCTGACGGGAGCTCGGATCGTAGACGAACACGCCGGAGCCCGTCGCGGTGCTGGCGGTGGCGGGCACCTCCTCGGCGGCGCTCAGCGAGGCCACGAAGCAGCTCATTCCCCCTGCGTCGCTGCACACCGTGAACAGCGTCGACTCTGCCGCCAGGTCGAACGTGTCGTTGGTGAAGGAGCGTGCGACGTAAAGGCCTGGCGTATTCACAACGAAGGTGGCCGTGCCGCTGCCGTGACCGCCCGTGTACACGTATGCGACGAAGCTGGTGTTGGAGGAACCGGCCGCTGAGATTCCGATCCAGTCCCTCGCGTTTCCGGGCAGCCCCGAAAACGTCACGGTGACGGTGGCGCCCGCGGGATAGCTCGATTGATCGGTGGAGATCGTGATGGGAACCGTGACCGTGAACGGCGCGCTTTCTGCGAGCCGGTTGAAAGTGTCGTTCGGGAACGATCGCGCGACGAAGGAGCCGCCGTCGAAAGGCGCGTTGAACGTGGCCGTGCCGCTGGACTGACCGCCCGTGTACACGAACGCGAGGAAGGCCGTGTCGGGGGAACCGGCCGGTGCGATCCCAATCCAGTCCTTCGCGTTCCCGGGCAACCCGGCGTACGTCACGGTGATGGTGGCGCCAGGGCCGTAGCTCGATTGATCCGTGGCGATCGTGATGGGAACTGTGACCGTGAACGACACGCTCTCCGCGAGCAGCGTGAAGGTGTCGTTCGGGAATGCCCGCGCGACGAACGAGCCAGAGTTGAGAGGCGCGCTGAAGATGGCCGTGCCGCTGGACTGACCGCCGGTGTACACGAACGCGAGGAAGGTCGTGTCGGGGGAGCCGGCCGGTGCGATCCCGATCCAGTCCTTCGCGTTCCCGGGCAACCCGGCATACGTCACGGTGACGGTGGAGCCGGGGGCGTAGCTCGACTGATCGGTGGAGATTGAGATCGGATTGGTGACCGTGAACGACGCGCTCTCCGCGAGCAGTGTGAAGGTGTCGTTCGGGAATGCCCTCGCGACGTAGGAGCCGCCGTTAATTGGCGCGGCGAACGTGGCCGTGCCGCTGGTCTGTCCCCCCGTGTACAGGTACTTGAGAAAAGTCGTCCCGGGGGAGCCCGCCGGTGCGATCGCGATCCAGTCCTTCGCGTTCCCGGGCAACCCCGCATACGTGACGGTGATCGTGGAGCCGAAGGCGTAACTCGGCTGATCCGTGGAGATCCCTGGAACGGTGCCGGCAGTGCCGCCAACGCCGCTCGCGCCGCCCATCCCGCCAGCGCCGCTCGCGCCGCCGATGCCGCTCGCGCCGCCCGCGCCGCCTATCCCGCCAGCGCCGCTCGCGCCCCCTATTCCGCCAGCGCCGCTTGTGCCACTCGTGCCGCCTGTCCCGCCTGCGGCACCTGTGCCGCCTGCGCCGCCGGTACCGCCGACTCCGCCGGTGCCGCCCCCGCCGCCGTCGACGCCGCCGTCGGTGCCGCCGCCGCTCGTGCAAGACGCGAACTTGCAGGACGCGATGCGCGTGCGCCAGTTG
>Ga0207648_10007751_pt1 | contig 10487 bp, 9 predicted proteins | sample KBSMisM32_FD_184310 | JGI IMG/M metagenome (GOLD analysis project Ga0207648, IMG submission 184310) | Miscanthus rhizosphere microbial communities from Kellogg Biological Station, Michigan, USA - KBS Miscanthus M3-2 (SPAdes) (version 2) | ecosystem: Host-associated > Plants > Roots > Rhizosphere... | reverse complement strand
CGAGAAACGCGCGCCTTGCCTTTGTGTCCTTTGTTGCCTTTGTGTCCTTTGTGGCGAGCGCCGTCCCGGCGCGAGCGGAGATTGTTTACTTCAGCACCGGCCGGACGATGTCGGTGAAGAGTCACCGCGTGGAAGGCGAGTCGGTCGTCCTGCTGCTGCGCACCGGCGGCGAGATCGTCATGGACGCGACGAACATCGCCCGCGTCGCGCCCGACGAGGTGCCGTACCCGGAACCGGTGGTGGAGCAGCCCGTGGTGGCAGCGGTCGCGCAGGTCGAACCGGCGGCCGACGTGCCGTACGGCGCGATCATCGACAAGGTGTCGGCGGAGCAGGGCGTGCCCGCGAAACTCGTGCGTGCGGTGATTCAGGTTGAGTCGGCCTACCAGGAGCGCGCCCGATCGCCGAAAGGCGCGATGGGGCTGATGCAGCTCATGCCGGCGACGGCGAAGCAGTACGACGTGCGCGATCCCTATGATCCCGCCTCGAACATCGAAGCCGGCATCAAGCACCTGAAGGGTTTGCTGCAGCGCTTGCCGGTCGCGCTGGCGCTTGCGGCGTACAACGCGGGCGAGGCAACGGTCCAGCGCTTCAACGGCATTCCACCGTATCCAGAGACCCGCAGCTACGTCTCGCGCATCCTCGCTCTCGCCAATCGGTAGCAGAAACGCGCAATTTCACCCAGCCTTTCCCGTGTCCGGACGGTCTAACCTCTCAAAGGGGACCGTACGAAAGTTCGATACAATTACGGTAACTGTGGAATTCCGCTGTCGGCTTGCATCGGCTAACGGGGAGATTGTCGAAGGCGTGTACGCCGCCGACAACGAAGCCCGGCTGCGCCACGAGCTCGAGGAGAAGGGGCTGTTCGTCCTTTCCCTGCAGCCGAAGCACGCCGTCGTCGGCGGCATCTCGCTCAACCTGCCGCAGCGGCGGACGATCAACACCCGCGAATTCCTCGTGTTCAATCAAGAGCTGGCGACGCTGCTGAAGGCCGGGATGCCGCTGGTTCAGTCGCTCGGCCTCCTCAAGGGCCGGGTCAGCTCGCCGGCGTTCAAGGCGGTGCTCGACGACGTCCACGAGAAGGTCCGGTCCGGGACGGCGCTGTCCGAGGCCTTCTCGTCGCACGGCGAGATGTTTCCCCGCGTCTACGGCGCCTCGCTGCTCGCCGGCGAGCGCAGCGGCAACCTCGACGCCGTGCTGCGCCGCTACGTCGAGTACACGAAGATCATCCAGACGGTGAAGAGCAAGACCCTCTCGGCGCTGGTCTATCCGGCAATCCTGATCTCTCTGGCCATCGTCCTGGTGTCGATCATTGTCCTGAAGGTGGTGCCGGCGTTCTCGGACTTCTATGCCACCTTCGGCGCCGAGCTGCCGACGGTGACGCGGATCATTCTCGGCGTGTCGGAATTCCTCCGCGCCCAGCTCTACGTAGTACTTGCGGGCATCGCCCTGATCGTGGTGGCGGTGATGACGTGGGTGCGGCAGCCGGGGCAAAAGGCGCGGTTCGACTACCTGCTGCTGAAGATCCCGGTCCTCGGCCAGGTCGCGAGCAAGTTCTCGACCTCGCAGATGTCGCGCACGCTGGCGACGCTGCTCGGCGGCGGCCTGCCGCTGGTGAACGCGCTCGACATCGCCGCGCGCTCGGTCGGCAACCATTACATGGCCGGCCAGCTGGACATCGTCAGCGCACGGGTGCGCGAAGGGCAATCGTTCGCGAGCGCCCTGGAGGCGCGCGGCGTGTTCCCGGAAGTCGCGGTGAAGATGGCCGAGGTGGGCGAGTCGACCGGCGCGCTCCAGGAAATGCTCAACACGGTCGCCGATTTCTACGACGAGGAAATCTCGACGACGATGGAACGGTTCGTCACCTTGATCGAGCCGGTCCTGCTCGTTTTCATGGGCCTGGTGATTGCCGGGCTGCTGCTGGCGCTCTACATGCCGCTGTTCCAGCTCAGCTCGGTGCTGTCCTAGAGGCCGCTCGTCGCGGGTAACTGCTGAATGGCCACAACACCGAACACCGACTTTCACGCGAACGCGCCGGAAATAGCGCCGCCGATCAGCGCCGACGAGCATCGCGCTGAAATCGACCGCGCCCGGCGGCTCGCCGAGCGATATCGCCTCGAGTTCGTCGACATGGAGACGTTCCGGATCGACCAGGACCTGTTCCGCTCGATCCCGGCGGACTTGATGCTGCGCTACGGGTTCGTGCCCTACCGCCGCGTCGGCAAGGCGCTCGAAATCGTCGTCCCCGATCCGACCGACCTGCCGATGATCGACGAGCTCGGCGTGCTCCTGTCGACGCCGATCAAGGTGGCGGTCGGGCCGCGCAGCGCGATCGAGTCGATCCTGAAGAAGAGCGAGAGCTCGCAGCGAGTGCTCGAGGACGCCACCGAGAGCTTCCACCTGCAGCTGCTGAAGGAAGAAGAGAACGGCGAGGAGAGCCTCACCGTCGAGCGCCTCACCAGCGACCTGAGCCCGGTGATCCGGCTCGTCGACTCGACCATCTACACCGCCATCCAGCGGCGGGCGAGCGACATCCACATCGAGACGCAGGACGACGCGGTCCACGTCAAGTACCGGATCGACGGCGTGCTGCAGCCGGCGATGCGGCCGATCGCGAAGCAGTTCCACAGCTCGATCATCTCGCGCATCAAGGTGATGGCGGAGCTCGACATCGCCGAGAAGCGCGTGCCGCAGGACGGCCGCTTCAAGCTGCGGACGCCGGGCAAGACCATCGACTTCCGCGTCTCGGTGATGCCGAGCGTGCACGGCGAGGACGCGGTGATCCGAATCCTCGACAAGGAATCGATCAGCGAGCAGTTCACCGAGCTGCGGCTCGACATCCTCGGCTTCCCGGAGGCCGAGCTGAAACGCTTCCGCAAGTACATCGCCGAGCCGTACGGGATGGTGCTGGTCACCGGCCCGACCGGCAGCGGCAAGACGACGACGCTCTACGCGGCGCTCTCCGAGATCAAGTCGGTCGAAGACAAGATCATCACCATCGAGGATCCGGTCGAATACCAGCTGCGCGGCATCACCCAGATCCCGATCAACGAGAAGAAGGGCCTGACCTTCGCCCGCGGGCTGCGCTCGATCCTGCGCCACGACCCGGACAAGATCATGGTCGGCGAGATCCGCGACAACGAGACGGCGCAGATCGCGATCAACTCGGCGCTCACCGGCCACCTGGTCTTCACCACGGTTCACGCCAACAACGTCCTCGACGTGCTCGGCCGCTTCCTCAACATGGGGGTGGAGGCGTACCAGTTCGTGTCGGCGCTGAACTGCGTGCTGGCGCAGCGGCTGGTGCGCAACATCTGCGGCCACTGCAAGCGGCCGGCAAAGGTCACCCGGGCGCTGCTCGAGGAGTCGGGGCTCGACCCGGCGCTCGAGCACACCCACGTTTTCTACGAGGGCATCGGCTGCATCGAGTGCGGCGGCACCGGCTACAAGGGACGCACCGCGATCTGCGAGCTGCTCGACCTCAGCGACCACATCCGCGAGATGATTCTCGAGAAGCGGCCGACCTCCGAGATCAAGAAGGCGGCGCGCGAGGAAGGCATGCGGTTCCTGCGCGAGTCGGCGGTCGAGCGCGTGATGGAAGGCACGACGACCTTGCGGGAAATCAACAAGGTCACGTTCGTCGAATGAGCATCCTCGCCACGCTTCACGAGAGCCCGACCCCGGCAGCGGCCGTGGAAGTCGCCGCCAATCGCGTGTCCGCGGCCACGCTCGAACGGCGCGGCGGCCAGGCGGTGGTCTCGGCGCACGCGTCGGAGCCGCTGCCGGAGGGCGCGCTGGTGCCGGCGCTGACCGGCGTCAACCTTCACGATCGCGCGACCGTGCTCGGCGCGCTGACCCGCGTCCTCGAGCGGGTCGGCAGGCCCAGGCGTGTCGGCCTGGTGGTGCCCGACATCATCGCTCGAGTTTCGCTGCTGAAGTTCGAACGGCTGCCGCCTCGCTCGCACGATCTCGAACAGCTGGTGCGATGGCAGGTGAAGAAGGGCGCGCCGTTTCCCATCGAGGAGGCGCAGGTCAGCTACGTGCCGGCGATGCGCGGCGAGGACGGCCATGAGTTCCTGGTCACGCTGGCCCGTCGCGACGTCATCCTCGAGTACGAGACACTGTGCGCCGAGGCCGGCGCGCACGCGGGGATCGTCGATCTGGCCACGCTCAACGTGATCAACGCCGTCCTCGCCGGCGCCGGCGCGCCGACCGGCGACTGGCTGCTGGTGAACATGGCCGGCAGCTACACGTCGATTGCGCTGCTGCGCGGCGCCCACGTCATCTTCTTTCGCAACCGCGGCGCCGACAACGAGGGGACGCTCGCCGATCTGGTGCACCAGACGGCGATGTACTACGAGGACCGTCTCACCGGCGGCGGGCTGTCGCGGGTGCTCCTGGCCGGCGCCGCCGCGGCCGAGGCCGGGCAGGCGCTCGAGATCGACCAGATCCGCCGGAGCCTGGAAGATCGGCTGCGCACGCCGGTCGATACCGTCGACCCGCGCGCGGGAGCGGCGCTCACCGATCGCATCGCCGCCGCGCCGGCGCTGCTCGACACCCTGACGCCGCTCGTCGGCCTGATGCTGCGCGACCACACCGGGGTGGCGGCGTGATTCGCACCAACCTCTCGACGCGGCCGTTCTACAACGAGCGTCTCGTCCACCTCGCGCTGATGGTGCTCGCCGTGCTGGTGGTGGCCGCCTCGGTGTTCAACGTCACCCGCATCCTGCGCTACTCGAGCAGCGACACGCGGCTGGCGACGCAGGCGTCGCGCGACGAAACGCGCGCCGCCGACCTGCGGCAGCGGGCCGCGCGGCTGCGCGCCAGCGTCGACCCGCAGCAGGTGGAGCTGGCATCGGTGGGCGCGCGCCAGGCGAACGACCTGATCGACCGCCGCACCTTCTCGTGGACCGAGCTCCTCAACCGGCTCGAGGCGACGCTCTCGGACCAGGCGCGCATCACGTCGATCCGGCCTCGCGTCGACCGCGAGAAGGGGATTCTCGTTCGCGTCGTGGTGATCGCGCGCGGCGTCCCGGATGTCGACGAGTTCCAGAACAACCTCGACGCCAGCGGCGTGTTCAAGGACTCGCGCGTCGCCGAAGAGCACTTCGACGAAGAAGGGCAGCTGGTGAGCACGGTCGAAACCGGCTACACGCCCGGTCCGCTGGAAGGAGCGGAACCGGCGGCGGGCAACAAACCTCCTGAAGAAACGCCAGCCGCAGAAACACCCGCGGCGCAGCCCGACGCGTCGGATGCGGCGGGCGGGCGCGGCAGCAGGGCGGCACCCGCAGCGCCACCGGCACGTGGAACGCAGCCGTCGCCGCCGCCGACGACGCGGCCGGGCCGCGGCGGAGCGCCGCAATGACGCTGCTGAAACGCATCCTCGTCGAGAAGCGGACCTGGATCATCCCGATCGCGGTCGGCATCCTCGCCAACCTCGGCGTCTACTTCTTCGTCGTCTACCCGCTTGGGGTCAAGTCGGCTGGTGCCGCTGACCGCGCCGCCGCCGCGGCGCAGGCGCTGCAGGCCGCCGAGCGAGACTTCACCGCCGCGCAGAACCTCGTGGCCGGCAAGACGCGCGCGGAGCAGGAGCTCGCGACCTTTTACGACAAGGTGCTGCCGTCCGACCTGGCGTCGGCACGGCGACTCACCTACGCGACGCTGCCCGAGCTGGCGCAGAAGAGCAACGTCAAGTTCCTCGACCGGCGGATCGACGTCGAACCGCTGAAGCGCGACGCGCAGCTCGGCGCGCTGAAGATCGAGACGAAATTCCAGGGCGACTACGAGAGCGTGCGCCGGTTCATCTACGAGCTCGAGCGCGCGCCGGCGTTCGTCATCATCGACGACCTCACCCTGGCGCAGGTCGAGGCCAACAAGCCGCTCATGCTGACGTTGAGTCTCTCCACCTACTACCGCCTGACGGCCGCGGGTGCCAATGGCAACTGAGCGCCGCCGCCAGCTGATCCTCGGCCTGCTGGTGGTCGTGCTGGTCGGCGTGATCTATCGGCTGTGGACGGCGACGACTCCGGCGCCGGCCGCGGCGTCTAATCGAAGTGCCGGCGCCGCGCCGGCGCGATCGACACCGGCGGCGCAGGCGACGGGACGCGGCGGGCGCGCAGCCAACGACAAGGGGATTCAGGCGCCCGATGTTCATCTCGAGGCGCTGAACGCCGAGCGGCCGCGACCGGGTGCGGGGGAACGGAATCTCTTCCGGTTCAAACCGAAGCCCGCGCCGCCGCCACCGCCGCCGCCGCCGGTGGTGACGCCGACGCCTGGACCACCGCCGCCGCCGGGACCACCACCGCCGCCGCCGGGTCCGCCGCCGATCACGCTGAAGTTCCTCGGCATCATCGACTCGCCGACGCGCGGCCTGAAGATCGCCACGCTCAGCGACGGCCGCAACACGTTCGCCGGTGCCGAAGGCGATATCATCGAGGGTCGGTACCGCATCTTGAAGATCGGCGTGGAGTCGATCGAGATTGCCTACGTCGACGGGCGCGGCCGGCAGACGATTCGGCTGACAGGATCATGACATTGCGAATGGCACGCGGCAGATTGCAGATTGGCGTGGTGGTCCTGGCGCTGGCGGCGGGCGGCTGCGCCGCCGGCAAGGCGTTCCAGCAGGGCGAGGCGTCGATGCGCGCCGGCAACCTCGACGAGGCGGTTGCGGCCTATCGCCGTGCGGTGCAGGCGGCGCCCAACAACACCAACTACGCGATCGCGCTGCAGCGGGCGATGCAGGCGGCCTCCCGCGCCCACATCGAACGGGCACACACGTTCGAGCAGCAGGACCAGCTCGAGGCCGCGCTCGGCGAATACCGGCTGGCGAGCGAGTACGACCCGAGCAACCGGCAGGCGACCGCCAAGGTGGCCGAGCTCGATCGCATCATCCGCGACCGCATCGAGGCGTCGCGTCCGGTCCCGCCGATTCAGGCGCTGCGCGAGCGGGCGCGCGCCGCGTCGGCCGAGCCCATCCTCAACCCGGCGTCGCGCGAGCCGCTGAACCTCCGCTTCAACAACGTCAGCCTGCGCGACATCCTCGGCGTCATCGGCAGCTCCACCGGCATCAACATCAGCTACGACCGCGAGGTGCAGGACCGCGCGGCGACCGTCAACCTCGATGCGGTCACGCTCGAGCAGGCGCTCAACCAGATCATGACGATGAACCAGCTGTCGTACAAGGTCTTGAGCGAGCGCTCGATCTTCGTCTTCCCCGACACGCCGCCCAAGCACGCGCAGTACGACGAGCAGGTGGTGCGCACCTTCTATCTCTCGCACGCCGACGCCACCGAGGTGTCGCAGATCCTGTCGACCATCATCCGCCTGCCCGGCATCGCGGTGCAGCCGGCCATCGCCCCGAACAAGACCGCCAACACGCTGACCGTGCGCGGCACCAGCTCGGTGGTGCAGATTCTCGAGCGCATCATCACGCAGAACGACAAGCCGCGGGCCGAGATCGTCGTCGACGTCGAGATCCTCGAGGTCGATCGCACGCGCACCAAGAGCTACGGCATCAACCTCTCCGAGTATGCGATCGGCGGCCTGTTCTCGCCGGTGGTGGCTCCGAGTACCAGCCCGATCACCACCCCGACGACGCCGGGAAGCCCGACGACCACGACCCCGACGCCGACGACCGGCGGCACCTCGAGCTCGGCCAGCAGCGGCTCGACGCCGCCGAGCGGCCTGGTCGCGCCGCCGCCGTTCAACCTGAACCTGATCTCGCGCGGCGTCAGCACCGCCGACTTCTATCTCGCGGTGCCGACCGCGATCGTCCGCTTCCTCGAGTCGGACACGCGCACGCGGATCATCGCCAAGCCGCAGCTGCGCGGCGCCGAGGGCGCCAAGCTGACGCTGAAGCTCGGGCAGCAGATTCCGATCATCTCGACCAGCTACACGCCGATCGCCACCGGCGGCGCCGGCGTCAACCCGCTCAGCTCGTACCAGTACAAGGACGTCGGCGTGAACATCGACATGACGCCGACGGTGACGCTCGAGGGCGACATCCGTCTCGATCTCACGCTCGACAGCAGCTCGCGCGGCGCCGACGTCTCGATCGGCGGCGTCAACATCCCGTCTTTCGGCCAGCGCACGGTGACGACGCGCCTGCGGCTGCGCGACGGCGAATCGAACCTACTGGCGGGCCTTTTCCAGGAACAGGAACAGAATGGCGTGTCGGGCTTCCCGGGCGCGATTCATGTCCCGTTTTTGAAGCAGGTGTTCTCGGGCAACACCGGGCAGTTCGACCAGACCGACATCGTCATGCTGCTGACGCCGCACATCGTGCGGACGCACGAGATCACCGAGGCCGATCTGCGCCCGATCTACATCGGCTCGCAGCAGAACCTCGGCGTCGGCGGCCCGCCGCCGCTGATCGCCGGCACGCCGGAAGGGCCTGGGCCCGTTGCTGCGCCGCCTGCGGCCACCGGACCTGGCGTCGGATTCCAGACGCCGACGCCGCCCGGCGCGATCGCCACCGCGCCGCCGGCGCAGCGACCGCAATCGACCGCGACGGTCGTGGTGCCGCCGGGCACGACGCCGGTACCGGGCACCGTTCTGGCGCCGCCGGTCACGCCGCCGGCTGCCGGGACGCCGACAACGCCGCCGCTGCCGCCGACGCCACCGGAGCCTGCGCCGCCGGTGGTGGCGCCTCAACCCACGCCGCCGGCGGCAACGCCGCCCGCCGCGACGCCGCCAGCTGCGACGCCGCCTGCGGCCACGCCGACGCCGGCTCCCGGCACGCAGCCGGCCGCGGTGCCGACCACGTCACCCGGTGTCGGCGGCGCGCAGATCCTGATCTCGCCGCCGAGCCCGACCTTCCGCGTCGGCGGCGGCCCCTACACCGTCGCGCTGTCGATCACCGGCGCGCAGCGGCTGTCGACGATCACGCTGACGCTGATCTTCGATCCGACCAAGCTGCGGGTCCGCGCGGTGCAGGAAGGCAGCTTCATGCGCGCCGGCGGCGTCAACGTCGCCTTCACGCAGCAGGCGACCGGCAACCGCGTCGACATCACCCTCGCGCGCGGCGCCGACGCGACCGGCGCCTCCGGCACCGGCGTCCTGGCCGCGGTGCTCTTCGACGCGATCGCCGCCGGGCCGGTGACTCTCACGCTGAGCGGCACCGCCACCGGTCCGGGCGGAACCGCGATGGGGCTGCGCTTCACGCCGGTCACTGTGACTGTCCAGTGAGGGGACTAGGGATTAGGGATTAGGGATTAGGGATTAGAGAGTGTCAGTGAATAGGGGACAGGGGTCAGGCGGGAGGTCGACGGCGGTTCGCGCTGACGGTTACAGCTTCGTGGAGGTGCTGGTCGTGGCGACGCTGATCGCGATCCTGGCGTCGGCGATCATGCCGCTCGCCAAGGTGACCGCGCAGCGCGCGCGCGAGGCCGAGCTGCGGCGGACGCTGCGCGAGATGCGCACGGCGATCGACAAGTACAAGGACGCCGCCGACCTCGGCCAGATTGGCACGCTCGACATCAAGGTCGGCAGCGAAGGCTATCCCGCGGATCTCCAGGTCCTGGTGGATGGGGTCGGCGCCGCGAACGACGCCACCGGCCGGAAGCTCAAGTTCCTGCGCCGGGTCCCGGTCGATCCGATGACGCACTCCACCGAATGGGGGATGCGATCCTACCAGGACAAGCCCGACTCGACGCGCTGGGGCGGGCAGAACGTCTTCGACGTCTACACCACGTTCGAGGGCACTGCGCTCGACGGCACCAAGTACCGGGACTGGTAACGCGCCATTGACGAATGAGGAATTGTTGAATTCAGGGAGCGGTGAATTGAAGGGTCGTTGGGGCGTGCGCCACGCCGGCGGCTCGGTGCACTCAAACCACCAGCTCGCCAACTCCCGCGTTCACCAACGGTCCCCGCTCGATCGCGGCTTCACGATGATCGAGCTGCTGGTGGTGGTCTCGCTGATCGTCATCCTGGCGACGATGGGGATGACGCAGTACCGGCAGAGCGTAATCCACGCGCGCGAGGCGACGCTGAAGGAGGATCTCTTCCGGATGCGCGACGCCATCGACCAGTACTACGCCGACAAGAACAAGTACCCGGCCACCCTCGATGCCCTGGTCAGCGAGGGCTACGTCCGCAAGCTGCCCGAGGACCCGTTCACGCGCAGCAGCACCAGCTGGCAGGCGATTCCCGCCGAACCCGATCCGAACAATCCGACTGCGGAAGCGGGCGTGTTCGACGTGAAGAGCGGGTCGGATGGCACGGCCATCGACGGGACGCGATATTCCGAGTGGGACTGACGCGCGCTTCGCGTCGGGGCTGGGGAGTGAGCTTCGCTGTCGGAACTGGGAGCTGGCTGACGTCGTCGTAGCGCAGCCCTTCAGGGCTGCCGCGGGCGTGTTTTCGCCGGACCCGTGCAGTTTGGGCTCTTGGTGTTCCCCATCAGCCTCTACGGCTTCACCACCGCCGTTCCGGTGCCTGTTCCTGTTGAGGGGTTCCCTGACACCGTCACGACGGCGATGATGTCGTAA
>Ga0207648_10007748_pt1 | contig 10494 bp, 8 predicted proteins | sample KBSMisM32_FD_184310 | JGI IMG/M metagenome (GOLD analysis project Ga0207648, IMG submission 184310) | Miscanthus rhizosphere microbial communities from Kellogg Biological Station, Michigan, USA - KBS Miscanthus M3-2 (SPAdes) (version 2) | ecosystem: Host-associated > Plants > Roots > Rhizosphere... | reverse complement strand
GTCAAGAACTTCATCGGCGGCAATTGCACCGTGACGCTCATGATGATGGCGCTCGCCGGGCTGTTCCGGCACGACCTGATCGAGTGGATGACGTGCATGACGTACCAGTCGGCGTCGGGCGCCGGCGCGCAGAACATGCGCGAGCTCCTCGTGCAGATGGGCGAGGCGCACATGGCGGCGCGCGATCTGCTGCAGGACCCGGCGTCGGCCATCCTCGACATCGACCGCGAAGTGGCAGGGATCCTGCGCGATCCCAACTTCCCGAAGGAGCACTTCGGCGTGCCGCTCGCCGGCAGCCTCATTCCGTGGATCGACCGCGATCTCGGCAACGGAATGAGCCGCGAGGAGTGGAAGGGCGGCGCGGAGACGAACAAGATCCTGGGCCGACTGCCGGGCTCCGGCAAGAGCCCGATCCCGGTCGATTCGATCTGTGTTCGCGTCGGCGCGATGCGCTGCCACAGCCAGGCGCTCACCATCAAGCTTCGGCGCGATGTCCCCCTCGCCGAAATCGAGGCGATGATCGCCGCCGGCAACGAGTGGGTGCGTGTCGTTCCGAACACCAGCGAGGAGTCCGTCCGGCGCCTTACGCCCGCCGCGGTGACGGGGACGTTGGAGATTCCGATCGGGCGGCTGCGCAAGCTCGCCATGGGCGGCGAATATCTCGGCGCGTTCACCGTGGGCGACCAGTTGCTCTGGGGCGCCGCCGAGCCGCTGCGGCGCATGGTGCGCATACTGGTCGGACGCTGACCCCGGCTTTTGTGGCGTTTCGATCGCAGTTGGGCTTAGGATGCGGTGTTTGTTGACGTTTTGATCCGAAAGATGCGCGGTGCGTGACCGATGATCGACATCGCCGCGCTTTAGGAACGAAATGCAACAGCGGAGGAACCGTGCCTGTCGGCCGTTCCGAGGGCTCACGCCCTACAATATCTAGCGCGAGCGACGGCGTGGGGTGCTAGCGGTTGCGGCTCGAAAAGCCGCCCCGCTTGGGCGTGTGTGGTACCGGAACGGCGGGAGCGTCGGAAACTCAAGCTAATACCGAGGTTTAGCTTGCACCGCTAAACCCCTGATGTTATGTTAGCTTGCAGAATCCGAAAATCTCGGAAGGGGTCCGCATGCGAGCAAAACCCATCCTTTCACTGACCTTGCTGGCGGCGGCTCTCGGCTTGCCGGGAATGGCAGCCTCGGTCGGCTTGGGCAGAATGACGTTGCAGTCGTCGCTGGGTCAGCCGCTGTCGGCGCAGATCGAGCTCACGTCCGTCACCAACGAAGACCTGGGTTCGCTCTCCGCGCGCGTCGCGGATTCGTCGCTTTACCGCCAGAACGGTCTTACGTACCAAGGCGTGCTCTCTCGCGCCCGTGTGCAAGTCGAACGGCTACCCAACGGCGGCGCGGTGCTCCGGGTGACGACGCCGTCGGGCGTCGTCGAGCCGTATCTCGATCTCCTGGTCGAGGTCAACTGGGCATCCGGCCGCGTCGTTCGGGGCTACACCTTTCTGCTCGATCCTCCCGGAATGCCCGCCGCGCCGGCTGTGGAGCCGGTAACACCTGCGCGCGTGGGTGCCGCGGCGCCCCCGCCGGCAGTGCCGTCGGGCGCGGCTGCGACCCCGGCCAGAGCCGGTAGCGCGGGCGGAGGCGGTGGAGGCGCCGGCGGCAACACCTACGCCGTTCGCCGCGGCGACACGCTTTCGCGGATCGCGGGCGAATACAAGCCGCCCAACGCATCGCTCGAGCAGATGCTGGTCGCGCTCTACAACAGCAATCCCAACGCTTTCGACGGCAACATGAATCGACTGCGCGCGGGAGCCATTCTCAACATTCCGAGCGCCGAGGAAGCTGCGGCGAGCGCGCCGAACGAGGCCCAGCGGACCGTCCGGATGCAGGCGTCCGATTGGCGCTCGTACCAGGACAAGGTTGCGGGCGCAGCGCCGCCTTCCGAAGCCGCGGCCGGGCGTGCGGCCGGCGGAAAGATCGGTACGACGGTCGAAGAAAAGGTACCCGCCGCGGCCCCCGGACGCGACCAGCTCAAGGTGTCGCCGCAAGCAACGGGCAAGGGGCAGGTCGCGGAAGAAGTCGTGTCGCGCGACAAGGCGCTCCGAGAAGCCCAGACCCGCATCACCGAGCTCGAAAGGACGTTGCAGGATCTGCAGCGAGCGCTCGCACTCAAGGGCGGACAGCCGGCTGGGACCGCGGCGCCACCATCCGCGACCACCGCCGCACCGCCTTCGACCACCGCGGCACCCCCGCCGGCCGCTGTCGCGCCTCCCCCCGTCAAGGCGCCGGAGCCGCCCAAAGCTGTCGAGCCGCCGACGAAGGTCGCTGCGGCGCCCGAAACGAAGGCGCCCGAGCCGCCCAAGGCAAGTGTCCCCGCGCCTGCCACCGAGCCGCCCAAGACGGAAGCGCCCAAGGCGCCCGCGCCGAAGGCGGATGCCAAGGCACCGCCGGCGAAATCGACTTCCATGTTCGACGACCTTTTCGGCAGTACGCCGGGTTGGGTCATCGGCGGGGGCGCGTTGGCCGCACTGGCCGGCATCGCGGCGCTCATCGCGGCGCGTCGTCGCCGCACCGTCAAGTTCGAAGACAGCATCATCGGCGGCACGGACATCAAGACGAATACGGTATTCGGCTCGACGGGCGGAGGTGTGGTGAACACCGGCGAGAACTCGCTCGCGACCGACTTCAGCCGCGAAGGTCTCGGCAGCATCGACACGGACGAAGTCGATCCGATTGCCGAGGCCGAGGTCTATCTCGCGTACGGCCGCGACGCGCAGGCCGAGGAAATCCTGAAGGACGCGCTCAAGAAGGATCCGCAGCGCCAGGAAATCTACGTCAAGCTTCTCGAGATCCATGCGCAGCACAACAAGCCGTCGGCGTTCGAGACCGTCGCGGCCGAGTTGTATTCCGTCTCGCAGGGCAAGGGCGAAGCCTGGCAAAAGGCCGTGACGCTCGGCCGCCAGCTCGACCCGAACAATCCGATGTTCGGCGAAGGCGGGGCCGCCGCGGCGGCAGCGGCAGCCGCAGCGGGTGCCGGCATGGCCATGGCCGCCGGCAGCGCCGCCGTGGAGAAAGCTCGCGACAGCTCGCGCGGCGGCGGGACGTCGGCTTCCATCGCGAGGGAGCTCGAGAGCGACAATGCGCTCGACTTCAGGTTCGACGAGGACGTTTCGATCTCGCGCACCGGCAACACCACCAAAGCGCAAATCGATGCGATCGATGCGGCGGAGCGCGAATTCGAGGAATCGGCGAAGCAGTTCACGCCCGCCCCGAGCGCTGAAGACAAGGCCAAGGCCGCCGCCAAAGGGGTCGCCCCGGCACCGCCGTCGAACGACCTCGACTTCCGCCTCGACCCCAACACGGCGGGCATGCTCGACGAGGCCGCCGCGAAGTTCACCAAGGACGAGCCGGTGTCGCCGCAGCTTGCGCGACCGCAGGCAGCGATCGATCTCGACAAGCTCGATCTCGCCTTTGGACCCGAGCACACGACGTTCGAGGACCCGACGCCTTCGCAGCTCGACGGACAATGGCACGACGCCGCGACCAAGCTCGATCTTGCCAAGGCGTACCAGGAAATGGGCGACGTCGAAGGGGCGCGAGAGATCCTGCAGGAAGTGCTGCACGAAGGCGACGACACGCAAAAGGCCGAGGCGCAGGTGCTGCTGGCGAAGCTCGGCTGATCGAAGCACACGAGGTTCGAAGCGGGCGGCGGAAGCGACATCCGCCGCCCGTTGCTATTTTGAGATCCCGTCTTCTGGCAATCTCCGCTTCATCATGCGCCTCGCGCTGGGACTCGAGTACTGCGGCCGGGCCTTTACCGGCTGGCAAACGCAGCCCGACGGGCGCGGCGTGCAGGACGCGCTCGAGCGCGCGCTCGCCGTAATCGCGGACGCGAAGATCGCCACAGTCGCCGCGGGACGCACCGACGCGGGCGTGCACGCGAGCATGCAGGTCGTGCACTTCGACGCCGACGCCCGCCGGCCGGACACCGCGTGGGTGCGCGGCGTCAACGCGAATCTCCCCGACACGGTCGGCGTGCTCTGGGCGCTGCAGGTCGATTCTGAATTCCACGCGCGATTCGACGCCTTGCGGCGCCACTACACCTACGTGCTCTCGGTGCGCCCGGTGCGCCCGGCGCTCCTTGCGGGACGCGTCGGCTGGTACCATCGCAACCTCGATGTCGCCGCGATGCGGGAGGCTGCGGAGGCACTCGTCGGCACCCACGACTTTTCCGCGTTCCGCGCTTCGGAGTGCCAGGCGAAGTCGCCGACGCGCACGCTATCCCTCCTCTCGATCGCGTCGACGGGCGAAGCGCTGCGCTTCGACTTTTGCGCCAATGCCTATCTCCAGCACATGATCCGCAACATCGTCGGCGCGCTCGTTCACGTCGGCGCGGGCAAGCATCCGCCGGGGTGGATCGGCGAGCTTCTCGCGAGCCGCGACCGCACGCGCGCTGCGCCGACGTTCGCCCCCGACGGGCTCTATTTCACCGGCGTCGAATACGACGCGAAGTGGCGGTTGCCGGCGGCGCGCCGGCCGGTGGCACTTCCCCTCGGATGACGTCCGCCATGCCTCGCACGCGCGTCAAGATCTGCGGCATCACTCGCGTCGAAGACGCGCTCGCCGCGGCGCGCGCGGGAGCCGACGCGATCGGCTTCGTGTTGTGGCCGGGCTCGCCGCGAAGGGTCGCGTTCGAGCGCGCACGCGAGATCGCAGCGACGCTCCCGCCCTTCGTCACCGTGGTCGGGCTCTTCGTCGACCCTGCGCCCGATTACGTGCGCGCGGCGCTCGCCGCGGTACCGCTCGATCTCCTGCAATTCCACGGCGCGGAGCCGGTGGAGCTCTGCCGCAGCTTTGGCCGACCCTATCTCAAGGCCGTGCCTGTCGGCGCGAATGCGACGGAAGTCGATTTGCTAGAATACGCAACCCGCTATCCGGACGCCTGCGGCGTGCTGTTCGACGCGCCGGCATCCGGTGGCTTGCCCGGCGGCACCGGACAGACCTTCGACTGGCAGAGGCTGCCGCGGAACCTGCCGCGGCCGCTGGTCCTCTCCGGCGGGCTCAACGCCGGCAACGTCGGCGACGCGATCCGGCGGATGCGGCCCTGGGCGGTGGATGTTTCGAGCGGCGTCGAAGCGATCGGCGCCGACGGCAGGACGATCAGGGGCAGCAAGGATTCGGCGCGTATCGCCGCTTTCATCGAGGAAGTGCGCAATGCAGATGACCGATCTTCCGTATGACCTGCCCGACGCCCGCGGGCATTTCGGTCCCTACGGCGGCGTGTTCGTCGCCGAGACGCTGATTCGCGCACTCGACGAGCTCCGCGAGCAGTACGCGCATTACCGCGACGATCCCGCGTTCGTCGCCGAGTTCGACGACGAGCTCGAGCACTATGTCGGCCGGCCGTCCCCCGTCTACCACGCGAAGCGCTGGTCCGAGAAAGCGGGCGGCGCGCAGATCTGGCTCAAGCGCGAGGACTTGAACCACACGGGCGCGCACAAGATCAACAACTGCATCGGCCAGGCGCTCCTCGCGAAGCGTCTCGGCAAGCCGCGTGTCATCGCCGAGACGGGCGCCGGCCAGCACGGCGTGGCTGCCGCCACCGTCGCCGCGCGTTTCGGCATGGAATGCGTCGTCTACATGGGCTCGGAGGACATCGAGCGGCAGGCGCAGAACGTCTTCCGGATGAAGCTTTTGGGCGCGACGGTCGTTCCCGTCCTGTCGGGCTCGAAGACGCTGAAGGACGCGCTCAACGAAGCGATGCGCGACTGGGTCACCAACGTGGCGAACACGTTCTACATCATCGGCACCTGCGCGGGCCCGCACCCGTACCCGATGATGGTCCGCGATTTCCAGAGCGTGATCGGGCGCGAGTGCCTGACGCAGATGCCGGCGGCGGCGGGCCGCGACCCCGACGCCGTCATCGCGTGCGTCGGCGGCGGATCGAATGCGATCGGGCTCTTCTATCCGTACATTCCGCGCGCCGGCGTGCGCCTCATCGGCGTCGAAGCCGCCGGTGACGGCATCGACACGGGCCGGCACGCCGCGTCGCTCTCCGCCGGGCGGCCGGGAGTGCTGCACGGCAACCGCACGTATCTGCTGCAGGACGCGGACGGCCAGATCATCCCCACGCATTCGATATCGGCGGGACTCGACTATCCCGGCGTGGGGCCTGAGCACGCGTGGCTCAAGGACACGGGCCGCGCGGAATACGTGTCGATCACCGACGCCGAAGCGCTCGCTGCGTTCCACGACTGCTGCCGCATCGAAGGCATCATTCCGGCGCTCGAATCCGCGCATGCGCTCGCCTATGCCGCACGCCTCGCGGCCACGCTGCCGAAGGACAAGATCCTGCTCGTCAACCTCTCGGGCCGCGGCGACAAGGACATGCACACGGTCGCCGAGCGCTCGGGTCTTGGGTTCTAGCCTTTTGCCGCGGGCGACACCGGGAATGAATCGCATCGACGCCGCGTTCGCCGAGCTTCGCGCGGCGGGCCGCACGGCGCTCATCCCGTACGTCACCGTAGGCGATCCGACACCCGCGCATACGCTGCCGATCCTCGATGCGCTGGTGACGGCTGGCGCTGACGTGATCGAGCTTGGCGTTCCGTTTTCCGATCCGATGGCCGACGGCCCCGTCATCCAGCGCGCTTCCGAGCGGGCGCTCGCGCAGGGGGTCGGCCTCGCGATGGTGCTCGACATCGTGCGGGCGTTCCGCAAAGGCAACGCCGCGACGCCGATCGTGCTCATGGGCTATGCGAATCCGATCGAGGCGATGGGCACGGTCGCGTTCGCCGATCGCGCGCGCGAGGCCGGCGTGGACGGCGTGCTCGTCGTCGACTATCCGCCCGAGGAAGCCGAAGAGTTCGGCGAGCTTCTCGCGGCGCGCGGCATCGCGCTCATCTTCCTGCTCGCGCCGACAACGCCGGAGGCGAGGATCGCCGCCGTGGCGAAGCTCGCGCGCGGCTACGTGTACTACGTTTCGCTGAAGGGCGTGACCGGCGCGGGGCACCTCGACACCGGCGAGGTGCGCAAGAAGGTGGCGGAGATCAGGAAGCACGTCAGGATTCCCGTCGGCGTGGGCTTCGGCATCCGCGACGCGGCGAGCGCGCAGGCGATCGCCGCCGATGCCGATGCGGTCGTCATCGGCAGCCGGCTGATCCAGGAGATCGAAGCCGGTCCCGCGGACGGCGCAGCCGATCGCGCGGGCGCCTGGCTCGGCGGCATTCGCAAGGCGCTCGACTCGATGCAAAGGCGCGCGGCATGACGGCTCGACGCCGACCGTCGTGCAAGGCGCCGGATTCGAAGGGGGATATCGAATGAGCTGGCTGCAAAAGCTGTTGCCGCCGCGGATCACGAGCACGCCCGGCGTCAAGAAGATGGCGGTGCCGGAAGGCCTGTGGATCAAGTGCCCTTCGTGCGAAGCCGTCCTCTATCGCACCGACCTCGAAAACAATCTCTTCGTTTGCCCCAAGTGCAACTTCCACGTCCGCGTGCCGGCGCGCGAGCGGATCGAGCAGCTGCTCGACCCGGAAGGCCGGTTCGAGATCGGCTCGGAAGTCGTGCCCGTCGACAGCCTCAAGTTCAAGGACCAGAAGAAGTATCCCGAACGTTTGATGGCGGCGCTCGACGAGACGGGCGAGACCGATGCCCTCATCGTGCTGCAGGGGAGCATCAAAGGCGTGCCGCTGGTGCTTGCATGCTTCGAGTTCGAGTTCATGGGGGGCTCGATGGGCTCGGTCGTCGGCGAACGCTTCGTGCGCGGCGTGCGCGTCGCCTACGAGAACCGCATTCCGTTCGTCTGCATCTCGGCCTCGGGCGGCGCGCGGATGCAGGAGGGCGTCAATTCGCTGTTCCAGATGGCGAAGACGGCGGCGGTGCTGCAGGAGCTCACGAAGGCGCGGCTGCCGTTCATCTCGATCCTCACCGATCCGACGATGGGCGGCGTTTCGGCGTCGTTCGCGTTCGTCGCGGACATCGTGCTCGCGGAGCCCGGCGCGCTCATCGGCTTCGCCGGGCCGCGCGTGATCGAGCAGACCGTGCGCGAGAAACTGCCCGACGGCTTCCAGCGCGCCGAATTCCTCGTGGAAAAGGGCGCGATCGACATGATCGTCGACCGCCGGCAATTGAAGGACGAGCTCGCGCGATTCCTCGCGCACCTGACCGGCCAGCCCGCGCCCGCGTCCTGAACACGGTATCTCGGCGCGTGCTCGATCGCGTGCGCGACTTCGGCGACAGCCGGTTTGTGGTGCCCCCACCCGTGCCCCGCCGTCCTCCAGCACTTCAGTCGGACTTCGGGGCACGGGTGGGGGCACCACCGCCGCCGCCGACACTACCCCGATGAATCGCCCCGCCACGCTCGCCGATTGGCTCGCGTACCTCGAGACACTGCATCCGAAGGCCATCGCGCTCGGCCTCGACCGGGTCGCGCAGGTGCACGCGAGAATGCGGGCGCCGCTCGACTGCCCGGTCGTCACCGTCACGGGCACGAACGGCAAGGGCTCGACCTGCGCGATGCTCGAATCCGTGCTGCGCAGCGCAGGCTATCGGACGGGGCTGTACATGTCGCCGCACCTTCTGCGCTACAACGAGCGAGTACGCGTCGGCGGCGAGCCGCAGGACGATGCCGCGCTCGTCGCCGCGTTCAACGCCGTCGAGGACGCGCGCGGGGACGTGCCGCTCACTTACTTCGAATACGGCACGCTCGCCGCGTTCCACGCGTTCTCGCGCGCCGGGCTCGACGCCGTGATCCTGGAAGTGGGGCTCGGCGGGCGCCTCGATGCGGTCAACGTCATCTCCGCCGATGTCGCGGTGGTGACGACCATCGATCTCGATCACATGGATTACCTCGGTCCGACGCGCGCCGACATCGCGTACGAGAAGGCGGGCATCTTTCGCGCCGCGCGACCGGTGGTCTGCGCCGAGCCCGATCCGCCGTCGACGATGACCGAGCACGCTCGCGCCATCGGCGCGCCGTTCCTGGAGATCGGCCGCGACTTTGGCTACGTCGCCGAAGACCGGCAGTGGCGATACTGGGGTCCCGGCGGCGATCGCTTCGGACTGCCCGTTCCGTCGTTGCGCGGCGCGTATCAACTCGCGAACGCGGCGACGGCGCTCGCGGTCGTCGGGCTGTTGCACGATCGGCTGCACGTGGACGCGGGCGCGATTCGCGCGGGTCTATGCGCGGTGAGTCTCCCGGGGCGCTTCCAGGTGCTTCCGGGACGGCCCGCAATCGTCCTCGACGTCGCGCACAATCCGCACGCCGCGCGGGTGCTCGCGGCAACGCTCGGGACGATGGGATACTTTCCGCAAACGATTGCCGTGTTCGGCATGCTCGCCGACAAGGACATCGACGGAGTGATTGCCGCGGTCAGGGGGCGAATCGACTGCTGGTTCGTCGCGGGCGTGCCCGGTCCGCGCGGCGCCACCGCAGAGTCGATGCGCGCCAAGTTGGAGCGTGCATCGATCCCGCCGCATGCGATTCGCACGTTCGCGGAAATCGAAGCGGCGTTCGCTGCGGCGCGCGAAGAGTGCGACGAAGCTGATAGAATTGTCGTTTTCGGATCGTTCCTGACCGTCGCGGCCGCACTGGCTGCAGCGACGTAGCGGGTACAACGAAGAAGCGCGGGAGCGCGCATTGCGCCATGGCTGAGAGAATCGCTGACAACCCCGAGCTTCTGGTCGACGATATGAAGCGCAAGGCGCGCCGACGCCTGGTCGGCGCGATCGTCCTGGCGCTCGCCGCCGCGATCATCCTGCCGATGCTGCTCGAGAAGGAGCCGCGCCCGCTCGGCGACGACGTTTCGGTGCAGATTCCACCGGTAGACTCGGGCAAGTTCGTCAATCGCCTGACCGGCAAGGGTGACGACAAAGCGCTGCCGAAGACCGAAAGCAAGGCGATTGCCGCCGCGCCGGGAAAATCCGAACCGAAGGCCGAAGCTCCGGCCACGCCCGCAACACCCCCTTCTGTGCCTTCCGCAACGGCGCAAAAAACCCAACCCGCGGTCGCCGTCGCGCAGGAGCCAAAGCAGGAAACTAAGTCCGAAGCGAAGAGCGAACCGAAGGTGGTGCCGAAGGCCGAGTCCAAAGCGGCGGCGCCGCCGGAGCCCGCAAGCGAACCGAAGACCGCGGCCGCCGGTGCGCCATCCTCCGCCGCGACTCCCGCTCAAGCGGCGTCCGCGAACCCATCCGCGGCGGCGCCCGCCGCGGCATCCGCAACAACGTCGAAGCCCGATGGCTTTGTCGTGCAACTCGCGGCGTTTGCCGACGACAAGGGCGCCAACGCGCTCGCCAACAAGCTCAAGAAGGGCGGCTACGCCGCTTTCGTCGAGCCCGTCAACACGTCGCGCGGCACGCTATGGCGGGTGCGCGTCGGCGGCTACGGCACGCGCCCGGAAGCGGAGACCGCGCGTGTCGCGCTGAAGGGCGAAGGCTACAGCGGGATCATCGCCCCCGCGCAGTGACGCCTGCAGTCGCAGGGGGACGTTCGCGCCCCGCACGCAA
>Ga0207648_10007747_pt1 | contig 10495 bp, 10 predicted proteins | sample KBSMisM32_FD_184310 | JGI IMG/M metagenome (GOLD analysis project Ga0207648, IMG submission 184310) | Miscanthus rhizosphere microbial communities from Kellogg Biological Station, Michigan, USA - KBS Miscanthus M3-2 (SPAdes) (version 2) | ecosystem: Host-associated > Plants > Roots >... | reverse complement strand
GCACGAGCTTCCAGCGCTTCGGCGTGGTGCGCGAGTACTGGCTCGAGACCGGCTCTGAAAAGCGCGACGCCGGCCGCTTCGCCATGACGAAGAAGGAGGAGGACCGCTACGTCTTCCGCGTGCCCATGCTGCGCAACGTCGCGAAGACCGCGCCATACTTCCACGACGGCTCGGTGGCGACCCTGGATCGCGCGGTGCGGGTGATGGCCGCGGTTCAGCTCGGGCGCACGCTCCAGGACGCGCAGGCCGCCGAGATCGTCGCCTTCCTCGAGTCGCTGACCGGCGCGGTACCCGCGAACTACGCGCCGCCGGGGCGCCGCCCGTAGGAAGTCAGCGGCGCGCGGCCTCGATGGCGGCGATGTCGATCTTCCTCATCCCCATCATCGCGTCGAACGCGCGCTTGGCGGCCGCGCGATCGGGATCGGCGATCGCCTGCGTCAGCGCGACCGGCGTGATCTGCCAGGACAGGCCCCACTTGTCCTTGCACCAGCCGCACTGGCTCTCCTGGCCGCCGTTGCCGACGATCGCGTTCCAGTAGCGGTCGGTCTCGGCCTGGTCAACGGTCGCGATCTGGAACGAGAACGCTTCGCTGTGCTTGAACGCCGGTCCGCCGTTGAGGCCGAGGCAGGGAATTCCAAGCACCGTGAAATCGACCGTCAGCACGTCGCCCTGCTTGCCGGAGGGGTAGTCGCCGGGGGCGCGATACACGGCGCCGACCGACGAATCGGGAAAGGTCCTGGCGTAAAACCGCGCGGCCTCCTCGGCGTCGCGATCGTACCAAAGGCAGATGGTGTTCCTGGCGGGATTTGCCATGTCGTTCCTTCATCGGGGTTGAGCGAAGATTCCACGTCGACTCTATCAAAATCCATGGCGTGACGGCGTGGCCAGCCGGCGCGCTAACCCGCGACCGTCGCAGGCGGGGCCGCGTCGGCGCGGCGAACCCGCGCGACGCAGCGGGCGAACCGCGCCTCCGGGCGGATTTCGGTGAACACCGGGTCACCGGCGATGAGGAGCGCGAACACGTTGCGCTCTTCGGACGCGCGCTCGACGCAATCGAGCGCCTTCTCGACGTTTCCCGCCTTTGCGTGCTCGCGGGCGAGCGACGCGGCCATGGCACCGCGTCCGCCTGCCGCCGGTGCGTTCATCCGCTCGAGGCGCCGGCGCGCCACCGCGCGCACGGCCTCGCGGACGCCGTTGCGCGCCCATTCCGCGGCCAGCACCGCCGCGAGGTCGTCGTCGCCGGTGCCCCTCATGACTGCCGCCCATTCCGCGACCGCCTCAGCGGGCATGCCCGCGCGATGAAAGGCATCGCCGAGCGATTCCCTCGCGGTGAGGTTGCTGGGATCGAACTCGAGCGTGTGCTGATACTGGCGAATCGCGTCCTCGTAGCGTCCGGCGAAATACAGGCAATTCCCGAGGCTCTCGTTCATGCGCGGCGAGAACGGATCGATGGCGAGGGCGCGCTCGCCTTCGACGATGGCCTCGCGGAAACGGCCCGCGGCCAGGAGCAGGAACGAATAGAGGTAATGGATTTCGTCGAAGCCCGGATTGAGCGCGAGCGCCCGCTGCGCTGCGCGCTCCGCGCCAACCCAGTCGCGGTAGTAGACGAGCTTCAGCGCCGCCAGTCCCGTGTGCGCTTCCGCCAGCTGATCGTCGAGCACCAGTGCCTTGGCGATCGCCGCTTCCGCGCGGGGCCAGGCGTCGTCGGCGGGCAGGAAGCCCCAGGCCGCGCCGAAACCGTAGTAGCTGTTGAGACCGCAATAGCCGAGGGCGTAGTCGGGGTCGGCGGCGACGGCCTGCTCGAAATGATCGCGACACTTGCCGAACTCGCCGGACGCGATCTTCCACCAGTAGAACCGGCCTTTCAGATAGTGGGCGTAGGCGGCGGGGTTGTCGGTGCCGTGCTTGACGAGGCGCGTCCGCTCCTCCGTGTCCATCCGGATCGTCATGGCGTCGACGACGTGACCGGCAATCATGTCCTGCAGGGCGAAGATGTCGCCGAACGGCGTGTCGAGGGTGCTGGCCCAGAGCGTCGAGCCGTCGACGATGCGGACCAGGCGCACGGTGGTGCGCACCGTGTCGCCGCTTCGCTGCAGATGGCCTTCGAGCACGGCATCGACGGCGAGATCCCGTCCCGCGTCGACCGGGTCCTGGTCGAGCGCCGAAAAGCCCTGCACGGCCGCGAGCGGACGAACGATGAGTTCGCGCAGATTGCTGAGCCGCGCGATCAGCGTATCGGCCATGCCGAGCTCGAGGGCGAGGTCCCGCATCTGCGGGACCAGCGGCTTGAACGGCAGCACGGCCATCGACCGGATCGCCGGACGCGCGTCCTCGGCGGCGCGCGCGGCGGCGCTCCTCACGGTGACCTCCGCGACGAAGCGGTACCCCTTGCCCGGCACCGTGACGATGTAGCGCTGCTTGTCGCTCCTGTCGCCCAGCGCCCGTCGCAGGGCCGAGATGTTCTGGTCGAGATTGTTGTCCTCGACGACGCGCTTCGGCCACAGCGTCTTCAGCAAAAGTTCCCGGGACGAGAAGTCGTCGCGGTGCCGGACGAGGTACAGCAGCGTGTCGAATGCCTTGGGCGTCAGGCGCACGGTCTCGCCGGTGCCCGCGGTGAGCAGACGGCGCTCGGCATCGATGTTGAATCCCTCGAATTCGTAGATCTGGCGTGGCCGATCCATTGCCGCCCTGCTTTCAGAAAATCTCAGAAGTTCCTAAGGACGCGACGTTCCCGGTTGCCGCAGGATCGGTGCGCCAGGGCTACGACCCTTGCGTATCCGCCTCACCCTCAGGAGCGTCACATGCGATCCAATTCCCGGGCGACGTCTCGCCTGCTCAGCACGGCCGCACTGCTCGCCGTCGCGCTTTCGCTCTGCCACGCACCCGTCGTCCGCGCGGACGACGATGATCCGGGCGAATCGCGGATTCGGCAAGGCTTCGCCATCGCCCCCGTGCCGCTGAATCTTCGCGGCAGGAACCACGCGCTGGTCGGCATGGGCAGCTACATCGTCAATGCCCAGGGCGCCTGCAGCGATTGCCACACCAGCCCGACGTTCGCCGCCGGCGGCAATCCGTACCTCGGCGAGCCGAAGAAGATCAACGCCGACGGCTACATGGGCGGCGGCGGCGCCTACGGCCCGTTCATTTCCCGCAACCTCACCCCGGACAAGACGGGAATGCCGGGCGGGAGCACGTTCGCCGAGTTCGTCCACACCATGCGGACCGGCATCGATCGCGACCAGGCTCATCCGCAGTTCGGGCCCTTCCTCCAGGTCATGCCCTGGCCGCTGTACGCCGACCTCACCGACCGCGATCTCCTCGCCATCTACGAATACCTGCGCGCCATTCCCTGCGTGGAGGGTACGCCCGGCCTTCCCGCCGCCCCGTCGGCGGCAAGGTGCCATTGATCGTGGCCCGGACTCTCATCGCCGCGTTCGCCACGACGCTCGCGTCCGCGTTCTGCATCGGCGGCGCAAGCGGCGTCACCATCGCCGACCCTTCGGACTGGTCCGCCGGCTGGGCCTACTCGAGCGTCGACATCGCGGGCGCCGGCAGCGCGAGCTTCGCCGTCGAGCCCGCCGGCGGCAATCCGGGCGCCCGCCTCGCTTCGACGACCGTCACCCCGACGAGCGCCGACACGGCGTTCTCCGCCGCGCTCTACCAAGCCGTCACCGTGCCGGCGCCGATGGAGGGCGTCCCGTTCTCGATGCGGGTGGACGTGCAGAGCGGCCCCGGCGGCTTCGGGCAGGGCCAGGGTGTGGAAGTGCTGGTGGGGCAGGCCGGCTCGCTCTACCGGACCGGCGTCGGCATCACCGGCTGGCCGCTCAACGCGTTCGCGCCCCTCACGTTCGACGGCACGTTCACGGCCGCCACGTTCACCAGAGTGGCCGGCGGCGGGCCGTCCGCGCCGTCGTTCGACGGCGTCACTCCGACGACGTTCGGCTTCGCCGTCGGCAACAACATGAGCGCGACACTGGTCCAGTACTACGACAACTGGAGCCTCACGTATTCGGCGCCGGCCGCGAGCGCCGCGCCGATTCCTGCGCTGTCGTGGCTGTCGCTGTTCGGGCTCGCGGCGGCGGTCGGCGGACTGGGTTTGATGGGCGCGCGCCGGCGCGCCTAGGCAACGTCTACGACTGGATGAACGCCAGCAGATCGGCGTTGATGGTGGCCGCTTCGGTCGTCGGCATGCCGTGCGGAAAGCCCTTGTAGGTTTTCAGCGTCCCGTTTTTCAGCAGTCTGGCGCTGAGCGGTGCGGAGTCGGCGTACGGCACGATCTGGTCGTCGTCGCCGTGCATCACCAGGACGGGCACCGTGATTTTCTTGAGGTCCGCGGTGAAGTCCGTCTGTGAAAACGCGACGATGCCGTCGTAGTGCGCCTTTGCGCCGCCCATCATCCCCTGCCGCCACCAGTTCTGGATCACGCCTTCGGCGGCCTTCGCGCCCGGCCGGTTGTAGCCGTAGAACGGGCCCGCGGCGACGTCGCGATAGAACTGCGACCGGTTGCCGGCTACCTGCGCCTGGAAGTCGTCGAAGACTTCCTTGGGCAGGCCGCCGGGGTTGGCGGCGGATTTCACCATGAGCGGCGGCACGGCGCTGATGATCGCCGCCTTGGCCACGCGGCTCTCGCCGTGGCGCGCGAGATAGCGGACGACCTCGCCGCCGCCGGTGGAATGCCCGACGTGGACGGCGTTCCGAAGATCGAGGTGCGCGGTGACCGCGGCGAGGTCGTCCGCGTAGTGATCCATGTCGTGACCGTCCGCGGTCTGCGTCGAGCGGCCGTGGCCGCGACGATCGTGCGCGACGACGCGAAAGCCGCGCGTGACGAAGAACATCATCTGCGCGTCCCAGTCGTCGGAGCAGAGCGGCCAGCCGTGCGAGAAGACGACCGGCTGACCGCTGCCCCAGTCCTTGTAGAAGATGCTGACGCCGTCCTTGGTCTTGACCGTGTTCATTGCGGAAGCTCCATCACACGCGCACGAATTCCTTGTCCTTGTTGGGATCGACGACGTACTTGTAGAACGCCTCGTTGACCTGCGCCCAGCTCTTCAGCTTCTTCATGTTGCCCAGCCAGCGGCAGATGTTGGGATAAGCCTCGAAGCGGCACTGGATGGCTTCGCCGCCCAGCACCATCATGGAGCCGAGGTAATCGGCGATCGTGATGTCGTCGCCGCAGAGGTAGCCGTTGCGCGGGCCGATCAGACCCTCGTCCAGCACCTTGAGCCAGTTGAGCGCCTTCTCCTTGCCCCAGGCGAGCGTGCCGGCCTGCACGTTGTCGTCGGCGCGCTTCATGAACGGAAAGATCTGCGGGTACAGCATGCCGTAGGAGAAGTCGCGGTAGAAGCCGGTGTTGAGCCAGTCCATCCGCTCATTGACGCGCGCGCGCTTGCGCAGGTCCTTCGGATAGGCGGGCGAGTCGATCTTGTCGGCCAGATACTTGAGGATGGCGGAGCTCTCCGTGAGGCGGAAGTCGCCGTCCTCCAGCACGGGGACCTGGCGGCTCGGATTGATCGCCGCGTATTCGGGCTGGTAATGCGCGCCGGTGAAGAGATCGACCAGCACGTAGTCGAGATCGATGCCGGACTCGGTGGCGAACAGCACGCACGGCCGGCTCGTGGTGGACACCGGGTGGTAATAGAGCTTCATGTTTCCCCCTCGCGTTGGGTGGCAAAGCGCGATGACGCTACGCCGCTGGTTCCGGAGGGTCAAGCGACGAATCCACCCGGGGCGCGGCTAGGCACCGCCGAAGTACCGCACCGCGCGCCACAGCAGCGGCAGCGCGAACGCGGCCAGCGCGCCGTGCAGTCCGAAGGCGAGCCCAGCGTACGTCCCGGCTTCGGTATTGACCTGGAACGCGCGTGCGGTGCCGATGCCGTGCGCCGCGAGCCCGAGCGCGAAGCCGCGAGCGCGCCAGTCGCGGACGCGCGCCGCGTCGAGGACGTACTTGCCGAGCGTGGCGCCGATGACGCCCGTGGCCACCGCGAACACGGCCGCCAGCGCGGCGATGCCGCCGGTCTGATCGGCGATCCCCATGGCGATGGGCGCGGTGACGGACTTCGGCGCGAGGGATGCGAGCGTCAGCGGCGACGCGCCGAGCGCCCACGCGATGCCGACCGCCGACACCAGCGCGACGGTCGAGCCCACGAGGAGCGCGCCGGCGATGGGAACGGCGAGCGCGCGCACGCTTCGCCAGACGCGCGCGAGCGGCACGGCAAGGCCCACGACGGCCGGTCCCAGCAGGAAGTGGACGAATTGCGCGCCGGCGAAATACGTGGGGTACGAGACGTCCCCGGCCTGCAGCGCGACGACGATGAGCACGACGGCGGTCAGCACGGGGTTCGCGAGCGGATGGAGCTTGCAGCGCGCGTAGAGCAGGTAGCCGAGCGCATAGGCGACGAGCGTGATCGTGAGGCCCGCGAGCGGCGTCCCCGCGAGGTAGACCCACAGCTCGAAGAGCTTGTCGCCATTCACGGCGCAGGCCCCTCCGCGCCGTCCGTTGCGGCGCCTTTGCGCCGCGCCAGCGCGGTGAACGTCAGCGCCGACGCGGCGATCGCGAGCACGGTGCTGACGACGAGCGCCGTCGCGATCGGCAGCCACTCGCCGGCGAGGCGTCCGAAATACATCATCACGCCCACGCCGGCGGGGACGAACAGCAGCGACAGGTGCTTCGCCAGCGCGTCGGCCGCGGTGGCGATCGGCTCGGACCCCTGGTCGCGCAGGCGCAGCGCCACGAACAGCAGCAGCATGCCGAGCACCGGACCGGGCACCGGCAGCGACAGGAGCCGCGACAGCGCCTCGCCCGCGCACTGGAACAGCAGCAGCCAGGTGACGCCGGCGAGGAACGGACTCATCGCCGCGCTACGCGGATGGGCGGGTCGCGCTGCCGGCGCACTCCGGCGTGCCCGCCAGCTCCTGCGCGCGCTGGAGTGCCGCCGCGAAGTCCGGCAGGACGTTGTCCGCGCCGAGCGACTTCCCGAACGTCGAGCGCCGCACCTGCACGTCCGGATGCGGATTGAGCGCGCAGAGCAACAGGGCGCCGCCGCGCTCGGACAGCGTGTGGCGCAGCGACTCCAGCGTCTCCAGCGCCGTGTTGTCCATGCTGATCACCTGGTGCATGTCGAGCACCACCACGCGCGCCGCGGGGTCGGCCTCCAGCAGCGGCTCGAGCTTTGCGACGGAGCCGAAGAACAGCGCGCCGAACACGCGGTATGCCGCGACGCGGGGATCGCCGGAGGCCACGGCCTCCACGCGCGTCAGGTCGGAGACGCGGTAGATGAAGAAGAGGCTCGCCAGCACGAGGCCGACTTCCACGGCGGTGGAGAGGTCGAAGGCGACGGTGAACACGAACGTCGTCAGCAGCACGACCCGATAGGGCACCGAGTAGCGGCGGAGCTCCGCGAAGGCGTTCCAGTCGCCCATGTTGATGGCGACGACGATCAGCACGGCGGACAGGGCGGCGAGCGGGATGTACTTCGCGAGCGGCGCCCCCGCCAGCACGATCACGAGCAGCGTCAGCGCGTGGATCATGCCGGCGACCGGCGTCCGCGCGCCGGTGCGGACGTTCGTCGCCGTGCGCGCGATGGCGCCGGTGGCGGGAATGCCCCCGAACAGCGGCGCGACCAGGTTGGCCACGCCTTGCGCGATCAGCTCCTGGTTGGGATCGTGCCGGTCGCCGATCATCGCGTCGGCCACGCGCGCGGACAGCAGCGACTCGATCGCGCCGAGCAGCGCGATGGTGATCGTCGGCGCGATGAGGTCGCGCATCGAGGAAAGGGAAAGCACGGGCACCGCGAATTCGGGCAGTCCGGTGGGGATGCCGCCGAAGCGCGTGCCGATCGTGGCGAGGGGCACGGCGAGCAGCGCGCAGGCGAGCGACGCGACCACCAGCACGAGGATGGGGCCCGGCACGCGGACGAGGAGTCCGGCGCCGCGGCGCACCGCGTGGCCGAACGCCCTGTCGCGCGGCGGTGCGGGCGCGGGCGTGGGGGGGGCCAGCGTGCCATGCGCCTCGGCGTCGAGGACCGCGCCGGACGAGCGCACGGGCTTGGGCCACAGCAGGAGCACGGCGAGCGACAGCGCGCCGACGACGACGTCGGGCAGGCGCAGCTCGCCGGCGCTGATGACGAGCGTGCGCAGCCGGGCGAAGAACTCGTCCGGCAGCGTCACAGCGAGCCCGAGGAAGTCCTTGACCTGCGACAGCAGGATGAGGACGGCGATGCCGTTGGTGAAGCCGATGACGATGCTGACCGGGATGAAGCGGATGAGGCCGCCGAGGCGCAGCGCGCCCATGGCGGCGAGGATCGCGCCGGCGCCGAGCGTGCAGATCACGAGGTTCTGCACGCCGTAACGCGACACGATGCCGTACACGACGACGATGTACGCGCCGGTGGGGCCGCCGATCTGCACGCGCGATCCGCCGAGCGCGGAGATCAGGAAGCCGGCGATGATGGCCGTGTAGATGCCGGCCTGGGGCGGGACGCCCGACGCGATCGCGAACGCCATCGCCAGCGGCAGCGCGACCACTCCCACGGTGATGCCCGCGCCCAGGTCAGCGAAAAAATCGGCGCGGCGATAGTCCCTCAGGCAGGCGACGAGCCGCGGTCGGCCCAGGACGTGCTTCGCGGCGGCGGTCATCGGGCATTATAGGTTCCGCTTTCCGTCAATACGCATCCCCGGGAGGTTTCCCCTGAACGCCTGCGGTCTCGATTTCGGCACGTCGAACTCCGGCCTGTCGCTGCCCGCGCGCGGATCGGTGACGCTGGTCGGCCTGGAAGACGGCGCGACGTCGATGCCGAGCGCCGTGTTCTTCGCGATGGAAGAGTCGCAGCCGGTGCTGTACGGCCGCGCGGCGGTGGAGGAATACCTGGACGGTACGCCCGGGCGGCTGATGCGGTCGCTGAAGAGCCTGCTCGGCAGCAGCCTGATGCAGGAGACCACGACGATCGGCGCGCGCAACATCGTCTACGCCGACATCGTCATGCTTTACCTGCGCATGCTGCGCGAGCGCGCGGGCGCCGCGACGGGCCGCGCGCTCGACGCCGTGGTAATCGGCCGGCCCGTGCGCTTCGACGACGACGACCTCGAGCGCGACCGCGAGGCGGAGCGCACGCTCGCCGCCTGCGCGCGCGAGGCCGGCTTTCGCCACGTCGAGTTCCAGTTCGAGCCCATCGCCGCCGCCTTCGACTACGAGCGCACGATCGAGCGCGAGGAAGCGGTGCTGATCGTCGACGTCGGCGGCGGCACTGCGGACTTCACCGTGATCAGGCTCTCGCCCGAGCGGCGCGAGCGCGTGTCGCGCGCGGACGACGTGCTCGCCAACGACGGCATCCACATCGCCGGCACCGACTTCGACTCGCGCCTCAACATGGCGTGGGTGATGCCCGCGCTGGGGTACAAGGCGATCGGCCCGAAAGGCCTGGTGGTGCCGAGCCTCGTCTATTTCGACCTGTCGACGTGGCACCGGATCAATCTCATCTACGCGCCCCGGTTCCTCGGCACGCTGCGGGAGCTCCAGGCGTTCTTCACCGACCTCGCGCCGTACGAGCGGCTGATGCGCGTCGTGGATCAGCGCCTCGGCCACTTGCTGCTCGGGCGCACCGAGCACGCGAAGATCGAGCTGTCGGCGGCGGAGCGCACGCTCGTCGACCTCAATGTGATCGAAACGGGCTTGGCCGCGCCGGCGCGGCAGCGGGAGCTGATCGACCTCCTCGCCGACCAGCTCGCGCAACTCGTGCGCGTGGGAACCAAGACGGTGGCCGCCGCAGGCCTCACGCCGGCGCAGATCTCGACCGTGTACTTCACCGGCGGGTCGAGCGGCATGGCGGCGCTGCGCGAAGCGTTCGGCGCGGCGTTCAAGGGCAGCCGCGTGGTCGTCGGTGATCTCTTCGGCAGCGTGGTGAGCGGACTCGGGCTCGATGCCGGGCGGCGGTTCGCGTGAGATCGAGCGGCCGCGCCAGCCGGTATCACTCCCCAGTCGTCACATCTGGCGGAAGCGGTGCTGGTACGTCTGGCTCACCGGAAAGCGCTCGGCGCGGCCCGCAAGCGTCACGTCCATGCGCCCGTCCTCGTGCCGCTGCACGACGTCGATGCAGCGGATGTTCACGATCGTGCTGCGGTGGATCTGCCAGAACTGGCCCGGATCGAGCTCTTCCGCCAGCTCCTTGATGGGCTTGCGGATCACGGCCTCGCTGTCGCGCATCAGCACGCGCGTGTACTTGGAATCCGCCTGGAAGCAGACGATCTCGTCGACCGTGATCAGCCGCAGCTTGTTGCCCGCCGACGCCTGCACCCAGTTGAGCGGCCCTTTGGCGGGCGCCTGCGACAGCCGCGACAGCAGCCGGCCGAGGTCGGGCGGCGCGGTCGACACGCGCTGCTTCAGGCGGGCGATCGTCGTGGCGAGCCGCGCCGCCTCCAGCGGCTTCAGCACGTAGTCGACCGCCCCGGATTCGAACGCCGCGATGGCATGCTCGTCGAAGGCCGTCACGAACACGACGTG
>Ga0207648_10007745_pt1 | contig 10496 bp, 5 predicted proteins | sample KBSMisM32_FD_184310 | JGI IMG/M metagenome (GOLD analysis project Ga0207648, IMG submission 184310) | Miscanthus rhizosphere microbial communities from Kellogg Biological Station, Michigan, USA - KBS Miscanthus M3-2 (SPAdes) (version 2) | ecosystem: Host-associated > Plants > Roots > Rhizosphere... | reverse complement strand
CCTTGCGATGGCAGCCACTTTCAGCCGCGCCGAGGCGGCCGCGAACGGCGGGGTCATCGGGCGCGACGCACGCGCGCTCGGCGTCGACGTGATCCTGGAACCGTACATCAACTTGTATCGCGACCCGACCTTCGAGCGCGCCTACAACACGCTCGGTGAAGACCCGGCGCTCACCGGCACGCTCGCGGCGCAATTTGTCGTGGCGGCACAGCGCGAAGGCGTGATGGCGCAGGCCAAGCATTTCGTCGCCTACGACGGCGCCGACGACGCCATCGTCGACGGACAGACCCTGCGTGAGGTCTACCTCGCGCCGTTCAAGGCCGTGGTCGATGCCGGTGTCGCCTCGCTGATGTGCTCCTACAACCGCATCAATGGCGTCTATTCGTGCGGCAGAGAGGAAACGCTGAAACACATCCTGCGCGACGAATACGGATTTCGCGGCTTCGTCACCTCGGACTGGGGCGCGACCCACGGCGCCGAATTCATCACGCGCGGCCTGGACATGGAGCAGCCGGGCACCGGTCCCGGGGCGTTCTTTGCGCTGGCGGAGGAACCGGAAGAGAAGGGGATGACGTCGGAGGAGGTCGACGACCTGGAGCAGATCATGTACTACGGAGTGCCGGAGGAGCAGCGCCATCCGCTGCCCGTGCGCCCCGAGCCGCCGCCGCGGCCCCCCGAGGACGTTTCCGCCAAGCTCGGCGAAGCGCTCGCGCGCGGCAGCGTCGTCGAAGCGGACATCGATCGCGCGGCCGGGCACGTGCTGGGGCAGCTCGAACGATTCGGCTGGCTTGACCGCGCGCCGAGTCACACGGTCGTTCCGCAGGAGATCGAGGCGAATGCACGCATCATCCGGCAGACCACCGAGCGCGGTGCCGTGCTGCTGAAAAACGACGGTGTGCTTCCGCTCGAGGGCGCCGATCTCGATTCCCTGGCGCTGATCGGGCCGGGCGCACTCCAGACGTTCGCGATCGTGACCGGCATGGAGCAGTCCTTCGGTCGACCCGAACGCGAAGTCGGCGCGTGGCACGCGCTCAGGACGCTGACGAAGAGCGATGGGCTCAAGCTGGCCGTCGCCAACGACATGACGGGCGTTCCGATCCCGTCGAGTGCGCTCAGCGATCTAAGGCGAGTGGACGCTCCATCGACGGAGCCGATCACCGACATCGATTTCACGCGCCGATCCGGCCGCGCATTGCCGGCCGGCACGAACATCCAATGGAGCGGCACGCTCTCGGTACCGGCCGCGGGGGACTACGAACTCGACCTGCAGCTGCTCGGGGCGACAGGGAAGCTTGGCCTCGACGGCAAGATCATCGCGCAGATGGGGTGGTGGGGCGGACACGGCGATGTCGTGTTCGCCAATCGCGACAATGTCATTCCGACCACCGATGGCCTCGACAACCTGCGGCGCCCCGTGAAATTGAGCGCGGGCGCGCATGTCATCACGGTCGAGGCGAACGCCGACGGGAGCGGTGATCCGGTTCAGATTCGTCTTGCCTGGGTCACACCGGAAATGAAGGCTCGTGCGTTCGCTGACGCCATCGAAGCCGCGCGCACTTCGAAATTCGCGGTGGTGTTCGCCTGGAGCCGCAATCGGCCGTTCTTTGGCCTGCCCGGCGACCAGAACCGCCTGATCGCGGAAGTCGCGGCGGTCAACAAGAACACCGTCGTCGTGCTCAATACCGGCCAGCCGGTCGCGATGCCCTGGCTCAAGGACGTCCGCGCCGTGCTCGAGATGTGGTACACGGGCGATGAAGGTGGCTGGGCAGCCGCGAACCTGCTCACCGGCAAGGTGAGCCCCGCGGGCCGCTTGCCCATCACCTGGCCACGGCGCCTCGAAGACGGGCCGGCGAACGATCCGGCGCACCCGGAGCGATCCTCGTTCGGGGTTGACGGGCGCACACAGTACGCCGAGGGCATCCACATCGGCTATCGCTGGTTCGACCGTCAGCACATCGAACCGCTGTTCCCATTCGGTTTCGGTCTCTCGTACACACGCTTCGAGTATTCGCGGCTGTCGGTGCAGCGCGCGGCGGACGGAGGGCTCGACGTGAGTTGCACCGTCAAGAACGTCGGTGCACGCGCGTCCGACGAGGTGGTGCAGGCGTACCTCGGTGCGCCCGAGAAACCGCCGGCCGGGGTGGACTTCGCGGTGCGCGCGCTCGCGGACTTCGAGCGCATCACGCTGCGTCCCGGCGAAGCGAAGCGCGTGCAGCTCCATGTCGTGTCCGATCGCTTGCGCTCCTGGTCGAATGCGGACTCGGCCTGGCACGTCTTCGCGAGCGGGCGCAAGGTTTACGTCGGCGCCTCGTCGCGGGACCTGAGATTGGAGCTACGGCTTCCAGACGAAGGTCGCGACGGCGCCGGCCGGTAGCGCGTACTGGAACGACTGGCCCACGACGCTCACGGAGAATTGTCGCTGGCGGCGGGCACTATTGAGCACGATCAGCGCCAGCGAGCCGTCGTCCGCATTCTGGAACGCGACACTCTCGAGACCCTTGACGCCGGTCGTCGATTCGATTCGGTGCGCGCCCGGCCGCACGAAGCGGCTTGCATGCCCGAGCACGTAGTACTCGACGTTGCGCGTGACGGCGCCGGTCGCCGAGTCGATGGTGACGACGCCGCGGCAATCGGTGCACCCGCCCGCATGCGGTCCGTGACTCTCATCGAGCGCCAGGTTCCAGAGCACGACGCCGCGCGCCCAGCCGCGCGTGGAACCGATGATCAGCTTGCTCGTGAACCAATGCAGCGACCCTTCCCACTTGGGATCCCAGTCTCCGCCCGAGCACTCGGTCAGGTACGCGTCCTTGTCGGGATGCGCGTCATGCACGGGGGCCTGTGCCTTGACGTCGCCGTTGTAGCAGTGCCAGGCGACGCCGGCGACGAAGCGCGACGCCACGGGATCGGCGAGCACCGCGAGCGGTGAGGCGGGCACATCCCAGTTGTGATCCCAGTCGAGGATCAGCGGCGCCGCGGGTCGTTGTGCGAGCGTCGGGCCAAGGTAACGTCCGATGATGGCCGCGCGCTCCTGCGGATCGAGCTTCATGCCGGGGTAGTTGCCCGGCTCGAACCCCGGTTCGTTCTGCAGCGTCAGCGCGAAGATCGGCACGCCTTCCGCGGCATAGGCATCGGCGAAGCGGACCAGGTAGTTCGCGAGCGCCGGCTGCGCCTCGGGACGCAGGCGTCCGCCGACCATGCTGCCCGAGGTTTTCATCCAGCCCGGCGGGCTCCAGGGTGAAGCGACGATGCGAAGCTGCGGATTGATCGTAAGCGCGGCTTTGAGAACGGGCAGCAGGTAGGCGCGGTTCGGCTGGATGGAAAAATGCGCGAGATCCGGATCCGCCTTGCCGCCCGGCGGGTCATCGAGGCTGTAGTGAGTGAGCGAGAAATCCGATGCGCCGATCGAGATGCGGGTGAAACTCAATCCGAGCCCGCCGTCGCGGCCGAACAATTCCTTGAGCAAGGCCGCCCGCTGCGCCTCGGTCAGACGGTTCTCGATGAGCCAGGCGCTCGAATCGGTCACCGCCGCACCGAAGCCCACCATCTCCTGGTAGTGGCGTTGCGGGTCGACTTCGATGCGAATCGCAAGGGGCGCCTGCGCAGCAAACGCAAGGTCTGGTTCGCGCGTGAGCAGACGGCTCTGATCCGCCGTGGTCACCCAGGCCTGCACGGCGTCCGCGGCGCCGGCATTCGAACCGACCGCAACCGCGAGCGCACAGATCGCAAGCCGCGGCAGGAGCGGCGCCGCATTCATACTCGAGCTGCCGCGCAGGGGTTGCCAGCGATGTAGTCCTTGTGCAAGGGCATGACGGCGACGCATTTCTGGATGACGGTCTCGATGTCGTTGAGGTATGTCGTCACCTCTTCGGTCTGGCATTCTAGTCAACATGGCAACGATAAAGGACGTCGCCCGCCTTGCGGGTGTCGGCCTCGGAACGGCCTCGCGCGTGGTGAGCGGCAAGGGTTCCGTCGCTCCGGCAACCGCCAAGCGCGTGCAGCGGGCGATCAAGCAGCTCAACTTCCGCCCCTCGCATGCGGCGCGATCGCTGTTGTCGGGCTCGACACAGATGATCGGCGTGTATATCCCGGTCCTCAAGGGCACTTTCTATACGCCGATCCTGCAGACCATCGACGCCGAATTGCGGGCGGGCGGGCGCCACATGGTGGTGGCATTCGGGCATGGCTCGACGGATGAGCGCCGCCAGGCGATCGAGGGCGTGCGGTTCCTCATCAATCGCGACTGCGACGGCCTGATCGTCATGAGCAATGCGCTGGTCGAGAAGGATATCGTCGCGTTCGGCCGCGAGCAGCCGAACATCGTTATTCTCAATTCGATTTTCCCGCGGCTGCGCGAACAATGTTTTTCCGCCGACCACGTGCAGGGCGGTGTGGTCGCCGCGAATGCGCTGCTGCAGCACCAGCACCGGCGTTTTGCCGTGATCGCGGGCCCGGCGCGTTCGCCCGACAACGTGGCGCGTCTCGCCGGGTTCATGGATGAGCTGCGGCGGCAGCGTATCGATCCCAAGACGGTGCGCACGATCGACAGCGATTTCTCGCCGGAGGGCGGCTGGGTTTCGGCGAAGGCACTGCTCGCCTCCAAGCACCGCTTCACCGCGTTGTTCTGCGCCAACGACGAGATGGCAGTGGGCGTCCTTTCCTATTTTCAGCAGGCGGGCCTTGCCGTACCCCAGGAGGTCTCGGTACTGGGATACGACGACACGCAGAGCGCCGAGTATTCGGCCCCCAGGCTGACATCGGTCCATGTCCCGCTGCGGGAGGTGACGACCAGTGGCCTCAACTTCCTCCTCAACCGCTGCTACGACTCGCTCCTGCCGGTCGAGAGGGAATTCCCGATCAACGTGGTCTGGCGCGCGTCCGTGACCTTGCCGCCTCAAGGCCACCCGGTTGCCGCGGGCTGAACTAACCCAGCCACCCCCTCCCCCGGGAACGACCCAGCGGGCCCAGGGCGGCTGGCGGCGAGTGTGGGAACCTTTCCATTCCTGAGGTAGATTACCGGACTGCAAAGTCCACCTGGATCGTCCAGCCGCGCGCTGCGTGATTCCACAGAAAGAAAAGCTCACGATGGATTTCGCATCCGTACAGGCCCTCGAGACCCTGCGCCGCGCCGAGTTTCCCGCCGATTTTCGCTGGGGCTGCTCGACCTCCGCATATCAGATCGAGGGCGCCACGACCGCCGACGGCCGCGCGGAGTCGATCTGGGATCGCTTTTGCAGCGCACCAGGCCACATCCGCGATGGCTCGAGCGGCGCGACGGCCTGCGATCACTACCACCGCTGGCCGGAGGATCTGGATCTCGCGGCACAGCTCGGTCTGAGCGCCTACCGTTTCTCCATCGCCTGGCCCCGCATCCTTCCGAACGGGATCCAGAATGGGCCGAACGGCGCGGGCCTCGATTTCTACTCGCGCCTGGTCGACGGCATGCTCGAGCGCGGCCTCGAACCCTGGGCGACGCTTTATCACTGGGACTTGCCGCAGCGGCTCCAGGAACTCGGCGGCTGGAGCAACCATGCCACGGTCGACGAATTCGCCGTCTTCGCCGACGCGGTGAGCCGGCGGCTCGGCGATCGCGTGCGTCACTGGATCACCCACAACGAGCCCTGGTGCACCGCATTCCTCGGCTGTTACGAGGGTTCGCACGCCCCGGGGCTGAAAAGCTGGCGAGGGGCGCTCCAAGCCTGTCATCACGTACTGCTTTCGCATGGCTATGCGGTCCCGGTGCTGCGCGCGAACGTGCGCGACGCGCATGTCGGCATCGCGCTCAGCCTTCATCCGCACCAAGGTGCGAGCGACAGCCCCGATGATATCGCGGCCGCGCGACGCTACGACGGCCTGCGGAACCGCTGGTTCCTCGACCCGCTGTACGGCCGCGGTTATCCCGCCGACATCTGGGCGCTCTGCGGCGCCGATGCACCGCGCGTCGCGAGCGGCGATCTCGCCACGATCGCTGCAGCGACGGATTTTCTCGGAGTCAACTATTACTTCCCGGAGACCATCACGCATGCTCCCGGCGACGGGCCGCTCACGGCGCGGGTGGTGCCGACGCCCGGCGCCGAGCGCACGGATCTGGGATGGGAAGTGTCGCCACAGGGCCTGTGCGCGCTGCTTGAGCGACTCCACCGCGAATTCGAACCGCGGGCGATAGTCATCACGGAGAACGGCGCGAGCTACGAGGATCAGCTGGCGCCCGACGGCGCCATTACCGACGCCGCACGCTGCCATTACCTGCGGCGGCACCTCCTGGCAGTGCACGAGGCGCGCGCGCGTGGCGTGCCGGTCAATGGCTATTTTGCCTGGACTCTGATGGATAACTTCGAATGGGCCGAGGGGTACACCCGGCGCTTCGGCCTGGTGCACGTCGACTTCACCACTCAGCAGCGCCGCCTGAAGCACAGCGGCGCGTGGTATCGCGACTTCCTGAAGCAGCGCTGAGTCGCCCAGGCGCGCGCGCAATCACGGAGATCACAAGAGTAATGTATTCATGACCAGGAAAAGCAGGCCCCAGTGGGTGAGCGGAGTGTGGGCTTCAGCCGCGATCTTCGGCTCGGCCGTGGGCGCAGCTCCGGTGACATTGGCCGATGCCGTGCATCCGCAGAACTGGCCCCAGGCGCACAGCCGGGGCCTGGTCGATGCGGCGACCGAAGCGCGCATTGACGAACTGCTGGCGAAAATGAGTCTCGAGCAGAAGGTCGGGCAGATCATCCAGACCGACATCGGCGCGGTTGTGCCGGAAGATCTCGCGCGTTATCCGCTCGGCTCGATTCTCGCCGGCGGCAATGGCGGTCCGAAGGGCGATGATCGTGCGACACCTCTCGAGTGGCTGGAGCTGTCGCGCCGCTTCCACGCGGCCGCACTGGCACCCCGCCCAGGTCGCGTCGCGATCCCGCTGATGTTCGGCATCGACGCGGTGCACGGACACGCCAACATCGTCGGTGCAGTCATCTTTCCGCACAACATTGGTCTCGGCGCTGCGCATGATCCGGAGCTGGTACGCCGAATCGGCGCTGCAACCGCAGAAGCGGTCGCAGCCACGGGCATCGACTGGACGTTCGCGCCGACGGTCGCCGTGCCTCAAGACATTCGCTGGGGCCGCAGCTACGAGGGTTTCGCTCAGGACCCAGCGCTCGTGCGTGAGTACGCACGGGCTGCGGTGGAAGGTCTCCAGGGTCCACCGGAAATCGCAGTTAAGTTACCGGCCGTGAGAATCGCAGCCACCGCCAAACATTTCGTCGGCGATGGCGGCACTTTCGACGGTGTGGATCAGGGGGATACGCGGGTTTCGGAGAGCGAGCTGATACGGCTCCATGCGCAAGGCTATGTGGGCGCCATCGACGCCGGTGTCATGACGGTGATGGCGTCTTATTCCAGCTGGCAAGGCCAAAAAATGCACGGCAATCGTCAGTTGCTCACGGACGTGCTCAAGGAGCGCATGGGATTCGAGGGCTTCGTCATCGGCGATTGGGATGGTCACGCCCAGGTGCCTGGCTGCCAAAGCGATCGCTGTCCGGCGGCGATCAATGCCGGCGTCGATATGTTCATGGCGCCCAACAACTGGAAGGGTCTCTTCGACAACACGCTTGCCGAGGCGCGTTCGGGTGAGATTCCTGCCTCACGTTTGGATGACGCGGTACGGCGCATCTTGCGCGTGAAATTTCGGCTGGGCCTCTTCGAGTCGGCGCGGCCTTATGAGGGGCGCATGGAGCTGCTGAATTCGCCCGCCGCTCGCGCGCTGGCGCGCGAGGCGGTGCGCCGCTCACTTGTTCTCCTCAAGAACAACGGCGTCCTGCCGATCCGCCCCTCGGCTCGCGTGCTGGTCACCGGACCGGGCGCGGACAGTATTCCGATGCAGTGCGGCGGCTGGTCATTGACCTGGCAAGGGAACGACACCCGCAATGCGGACTTTCCGGGCGCCGAGTCGATAACGGACGCGATGAAGCGAGCGGTCGAATCGGGCGGCGGTCGACTCGTTAACGGCTCGGATCTCACCGGTCAGGATCGTCCGGATGTTGCCGTGCTCGTCTATGGCGAGCAGCCCTACGCCGAGATGCATGGCGATATTCAGTTCGCCCTTTACAACGTGGGTGAGCCGCTCGCACAGCTGAAGCGGTTGCAGCGCGCCGCCATTCCAACCGTGACGGTCTTTCTCTCGGGCCGTCCCCTTTGGACGAGGCCTGAACTCGAGGCGAGCGACGCCTTTGTCGCCGCCTGGCTTCCGGGCACGGAGGGCGGCGGTATCGCCGATGTACTGATCGGAGACGCGGCCGGCCGACCGCGCTACGATTTCACGGGTCGACTGTCGTTTGCCTGGGCCAATGATCGGCTTCCGGCCGGTACTCAACCCGCAGCCGAGCTCCAGGAATCATGGCCAGCGGGATTCGGCCTTCACTACGTGCCGCCAGCGAGCCTCTCGGAAGGCGTGACTCAATAGCGCTTGTCAGTAAAGACCTGCGTCTCGAGCCCATCGTGTACACCCGCTTCCTTGTCGCATTGGTCCCGCTCTTCGCAGCCATGACGTCGTCGCTTGCCGGCGAACCGGCATCCGATGCGGCCGCCGCGCCTCCCGCCGGCTATCGCCTCGTGTGGGCCGATGAGTTCGACACCGATGGGTTGCCAGATCCAAGCCGCTGGTCGTACGACACGATGAGCAACCGCAGCGGGTGGGCGAACGAGGAGCGGCAATACTACGCGGCCGCGCGCCGCGAGAACTCGCGGGTCGAAAACGGCGTGCTGATCATCGAAGCGCGCCGCGAGCGCACCCGTGCGTTCAAGGATACCGGCGGTCAACATTACACGTCGGCACGGCTCGTCACGAGCGGCCACATGAGCTGGACGTATGGCTTCTTCGAGATCCGCGCGAAGCTACCCTGCGGTCGCGGCACCTGGCCCGCGATCTGGATGCTGGCCGACGCGCCGGTGATTAACTGGCCGGACATCGGTGAGATTGACATCATGGAACATGTCGGTTTCGACCCGGGCGTGGTCCACGGAACGATTCACACGAAAGCCTACAATCACGTAATTGACACCGCGCGTGGAGACCAGATGACGATTGCGGACGCGTGCGCCGAGTTTCACCGCTATCAGCTCACCTGGACTCCCGACCGGATCACAATCGGCGCCGACGACAAGTCCTACTTTCAATTCGACCGTGAAGTGAACGGCGGTCACGACGTATGGCCTTTCGACGCACCCCAATACCTGATCCTCAATATCGCGGTGGGCGGGACTTGGGGCGGCTTGAAGGGCGTCGACAACTCGGCCTTTCCCGCGCGGATGGAGGTCGACTACGTTCGCGTCTATCAGATCGCGCGTTGACGACAACTTGTTCCTCCGTCATGGAAGGTACCGTGATTTCCTGCGCCAGAGCTGAGCTCGCCCGGGTTCTCGCAGCGTTCCTTCTCTCGGCCGCGAGCGCCGCGGCCATGGCGGTAGACGCCGACGTGCATCCGGAGATGTGGCCGCAGGCACAAAGCCCCGGCCTCGTTGAGCCGGATACCGAGGCGCGAATCGACAAACTGATCGCTCGCATGAGCCTCGAGGACAAAGTCGGCCAGATCATCCAGACCGACATCAGCGCAGTGGTACCGGAAGATCTCGCGCGCTACCCGCTCGGCTCGATTCTCGCCGGCGGCAATGGCGGTCCGGATGGCGACGATCGTGCGACGCCTCGGCAGTGGCTGGAACTCTCGCGCCGTTTCCACGCGGCTTCGCTGGCGGCTCGCCCAGGTCACGTCGGGATCCCGTTGATGTTCGGCATCGACGCGGTGCACGGTCACAGCAACATGCTCGGCGCCGTGATCTTTCCGCACAACATCGGACTCGGCGCGGCGCGCAACGCGGAACTCGTACAGCGCATCGCTGCCATCACGGCCGAGGGCGTCGCGGCCACGGGCATCGACTGGACCTTTGCGCCGACGCTCGCCGTGCCGCAGGACGTGCGCTGGGGCCGGAGCTATGAGGGTTTCAGCCAGGATCCATCGATCGTGCGCGACTACGCCCGTGCGGCCATCGAGGGCTTGCAAGGCGCGCCGGGACTCCCCGGAAAGCTCCAGGCCGGACGCATCGCGGCGACCGGCAAGTCCTGGGTCGGCGAGGGCGGCACTTTCGATGCCATCGACACCGGCGACAATCGCGCGTCCGAGCGCGATCTCATTCGCATCCACGCGCAGGGCTACTTCGCCGCGATCGACGCCGGTGTCATGACGTTGATGGCGTCCTACTCGAGCTGGCAGGGCGTCAAGATGCACGCCAACCGGCCGCTCCTCACCGAAATACTCAAGGGGCGCCTCGGTTTCAAGGGCTTCGTGATCGGCGATTGGGACGGCCATGCGCGCGTACCCGGCTGCCGGAGCGACCATTGTCCGGAAGCCATCAATGCGGGCATCGACATGTTCATGGCGCCCTATCACTGGAAGGAGCTGTACGCGAACACGCTCGCGGACGTGCGGTCCGGCGCCATTCCCGCAGCGCGGCTCGAC
>Ga0207648_10007744_pt1 | contig 10496 bp, 6 predicted proteins | sample KBSMisM32_FD_184310 | JGI IMG/M metagenome (GOLD analysis project Ga0207648, IMG submission 184310) | Miscanthus rhizosphere microbial communities from Kellogg Biological Station, Michigan, USA - KBS Miscanthus M3-2 (SPAdes) (version 2) | ecosystem: Host-associated > Plants > Roots > Rhizosphere... | reverse complement strand
AACCGCCGCTTCTTGTCGGCTTCATAATCCTGGAAGTTGCCCTCGAACCATTCGACATGGCTGTCGCCCTCGAAGGCCAGCATGTGGGTGGCAATGCGGTCCAGGAACCAGCGGTCATGGCTGATGATCATGGCGCAGCCGGCGAAATCCTCCAGCGCGCTTTCCAGGGCGCGCAAGGTGTCGACGTCCAGATCGTTGGTGGGTTCGTCCAGCAGCAACAGATTGGCGCCGGACTTCAGCATCTTGGCCAGGTGCACCCGGTTGCGCTCACCGCCCGACAGTTGTCCGACTTTCTTCTGCTGGTCGCCGCCCTTGAAGGCAAAAGCGCCGACATAGGCGCGGGAATTGATCTTGGTCTTGCCGAATTCGATGATGTCGGTGCCGCCGGAAATTTCCTGCCACACCGTCTTGTTGGGATCCAGCGCGTCGCGCGACTGATCGACATAACCCAGTTGCACGGTCGAGCCGATCTTCAAGGTTCCGCTATCGGGCTTTTCCTGCCCCGTCAGCATACGGAACAGGGTGGTCTTGCCTGCGCCATTGGGACCGATGACACCGACGATGCCGCCGGCGGGCAGTTTGAAGTTCACGCCTTCATACAGCAGCCGGTCGCCATAACCCTTGGCGAGATCTTCCGCCTCGATCACCAGATCGCCCAGCCGTTCAGCGACCGGAATCATGATGGTGGCCGTGCCCTGGCGCTGCTCCTGCGACTTCTTCACCAGCTCTTCATAGGAATTGATGCGCGCCTTGGATTTGGCCTGGCGTGCCTTGGGCGACTGTTTGATCCATTCGCGCTCCCGCGCAATGGTGCGCTGCTGGGCGGCTTCCTCATTGGATTCCTGTTTCAGCCGCTTTTCCTGAATCTCCAGGAAGGACGAATAGTTTCCCTCATGCGGGATGCCCTTGCCGCGGTCCAGTTCCAGAATCCAACTGGTGACGTTGTCCAGGAAGTAGCGGTCATGGGTGACCAGGATCACGCAGCCTTTGTATTCGCGCAGGGTTGATTCAAGCCATTGCACCGACTCCGCGTCGAGATGGTTGGTCGGTTCGTCCAGCAGCAGAATGTCGGGCGCATCCAGCAGCAGCTTGCACAGCGCCACGCGGCGGCGCTCACCACCCGACAGGGTTTCGACATTGGCGTCGCCATCGGGGCAGCGCAGCGCGTCCATCGCCTGATCGACCTTGGAATCCAATTCCCACAGGCCCTGTGCTTCGATTTCGTCCTGAAGCTTGGCCATCTCATCGGCGGTTTCGTCGGTATAGTTGGCGGCGATCTCATTATAACGGTCGATCAGCGCCTGCTTCGCGGCGACGCCTTCCATCACATTGCCGCGCACGTCCTTGGTGGGATCCAGTTGCGGTTCCTGGGACAGATAGCCCATGCGCACCCCGTTGGCGGCCCAGGCCTCGCCAGTGAACTCCTTGTCCATCCCCGCCATGATCTTCATCAGGGTGGATTTGCCCGCGCCATTGACGCCGACAATGCCGATCTTGGCGCCGGGATAAAAACTCAGCCAGATGTCTTTCAGCACCTGCTTGCCGCCGGGATAGGTCTTGCTAAGACCTTTCATTACATAAACAAATTGGGGGCCGGCCATGGCGCGAAAATCCTTGTGCAGAAGGTGCGCCATACATACAAGCAGATCGCGCAGAGTCTAGAGAAAAGAGCGCAAATTTTCCGGGAACGCGCCGCCCCGGGGTTGCCGGAGCGGCGCTTCATTTACGCCGGATGGCCCAGCCTGGCCCGCACCGCCTTGGCGGCGGCCACCATTGAAACCAAAGCCGGTTTGACCTCAGCCCAGCCGCGCGTTTTCAACCCGCAATCCGGATTGACCCAAAGCTGTCCCGGCTTGAGCACCTTCAACGCCTTTTCCAGCAAGGCTTCCATCTCCTGCTGGCTGGGTATGCGCGGACTGTGGATGTCATAGACGCCGGGGCCAATGTCGTTTGGATAGGAAAAATTTGCGAAGGCCTCCAGCAACTCCATCGCCGAACGCGAGGTCTCGATCGAAATCACATCGGCATCCATGGCAGCCACCGCGCCGATGATGTCATTGAACTCCGAATAGCACATATGGGTGTGGATCTGGGTGGTGGCGGCGACCCCACCGGCGGTCAGGCGGAAGGCTTCCACCGCCCAATCCAGATAGACCTGCCACTCCGATTTGCGGATGGGAAGACCTTCGCGCAACGCCGCCTCGTCGATCTGGATCAGCTTCACGCCGGCTTTTTCCAAATCCCTCACCTCATCGCGGATCGCCAGCGCGATCTGGCGGCAAGTGTCGCGGCGCGGCTGGTCGTCGCGCACAAAGCTCCATTGCAGAATGGTGACCGGGCCGGTCAGCATGCCCTTGACCGGCTTTTTGGTGTAGCGCTGCGCCACTGATGTCCAATGCAGAGTCATGGGTTTGGGCCGGCTGACATCGCCGAAAATAACCGGCGGTTTGACACAGCGTGAACCATAGCTTTGCACCCAGCCACGCTCGGTGAAAGCAAAGCCGTTCAGCTGCTCGCCAAAATATTCCACCATGTCATTGCGCTCGAACTCGCCATGCACCGGTACATCGATGCCGATCTCATCCTGCCAGCGCATCGCCTCGGCGGTCTTGCTTTCCAGGATTTGCTCATAACCGGCTTGGTCCAATTCGCCTTTGCGGAAGCGGGCGCGGGCTTCCCGAACGTCCTTGGTCTGAGGCAGCGAGCCGATGCTGGTGGTGGGCAGTAGCGGCAATTGCAAAAGCGATTGCTGAAGCGCAATGCGCTGCGCAAAAGCCGGCTCGCGTTGCGCCATCTCCGGTGTCACCGCCGATAGCCTTGCCTGTATCGCGGGATCATGAATACGCCGCGAGGTAGCACGCGCGCCCAGCGCGCGGGCATTGTCCAGGAAATAGCGGCTGTCGCGTTCGCCGTTTGCCGCAGCTGCCAGGCTCGCGACTTCATCCAGCTTTTGGACCGCGAAAGACAACCAATCCTTCAATTCGGCGTCCAGCTTGGTTTCCGTGCTCAAATCGACCGGGACATGCAGCAGCGAGCAACTGGGAGCGATCATCAACCGCTCGCCATGCAACGCTTTGGCCTGTTCGATCAGGCGTTCGGCATCGGTGAGCGCGGTTTTCCAGATATTACGGCCATTGACCACGCCCAGCGACAAAACCATGCCGGGCGGGGCAGCCTTACAGACGTCTTCCAACTGCCCGGGAGCGCGGATCAGGTCGACATGCAGGCCTTGAACCGGCAGGCCAGCCAGCGTCGCAAGATTGTCGCCCACCGCGCCAAAATAGGTGGCCAGCATGATCTTGACCGGCGCATCGGCCAAAACGGCATAAGCCGCCTTCAAGGCCGCGCGTGCTTCCTGATCCAGATCGGCCACCAATATGGGCTCATCGATTTGCACCCACTCCGCGCCAGCCTGCGCCAAGGATGACAGCAGGTTGCGATAAACGGCAAGCAGCCGGGGCAGCAGGCCCCAGCGGCTGGAGCCATCGCGCATTTTTGCCAGCGCCAGGAACGTCACCGGCCCAATCAGCACCGGGCGGGTGGAAATTCCCAGAAATTTTGCTTCGTTATACTCATCCAGCGCCTTGCTGCTGGACAGGCGGAATTCCGTCTCCGCGGTCAATTCCGGCACGATGTAGTGATAATTGGTGTCGAACCATTTGGTCATCTCCATCGCGGGCGCGTCTTTTCGTCCGCGCGCCATGGCGAAATACAGATCCAGTGGCACCGGGCCGCCGTCATGACCAAAACGCGGCGGCACCGCGCCAAGCATGGCGATGGTGTCCAGCATTTGGTCGTAGAAAGAAAAATCATTGGACGGGATATGATCCAACCCCGCTTTCTGCTGGAGGAACCAGTGGCGGGCGCGCAAGGACTGCGCCGTGCGGCCCAGCGCATCCGCGCCGCTTGCGCCGCTCCAATAGCTCTCCAAGGCTTGCTTGAGTTCGCGATGGCTTCCGATGCGGGGAAAGCCAAGATTGGCTGAAAGAATCTTCAAGATACACTCCGTATGGGCATGGGTTGGCAAGGCGCGCGAAAGCCCTTGCCAAAGAGCCTTCCCGCGCGTGTCACCGCATGACGAAATGTTTCGTTTGCCCTTCAGGAACCCACCGTTCCTTCGGCCTAGCGTGACACCCGATAGCAGGTCTCCTGGCTCGCGGGTCGTTGCCTTGGGCTGTCTTCCCGAACTTTTAAGGGTTCAGTGACGGTGTATCGGCCCTTGGCTCGCCGCTGACAGTTGCGGGGGCAGCGCCGGTTTTGCACCGGCTTCCCTATTAATCCCTTTCGGGAACTATCGACGCGAAAGTACCCGCCCGCTGCTAAGGCGTCAAATTCGCGAGGCGCAAATTTTGGGAATCAGAATTTGATCTTGGCGCGGCTGAGCAGCGACACCGAGGTCGCGCCCGGCTGGCCCTGGGCGTTGGTCTGGTAACCCGCATTGGTCTGCAACGCCACCGCGCCATCCAGGAAGGTGGTGACATAGCCCACCTGAATGTCGGTTTCCTGGGCGCGGCCCAACGGCATGCCCTGAGCAACCGTCAACGGTACATCGCCGGACGCCGACAGCGACGAAAGGCTCGCCGCCATGCTGGGCGCTGGCCGCGAGAAAGACAGGCCCAACGCGTCTTCGCCGAACACGCCGCGCTTGGCGATGGCGACGGAATAGGATTGTTCCCGCAAGGTACCGCCGGCGAAATTGACGCGCGGGTCAAGCTGGGTCACGCCTTCGCTGAAAGAAGCGGTGGTGACCCAGCCTCGGCCGAAATCCATATGCGCCGAAACACCTAGCGCCGCGGTGCTGGCGCGCGGCGCTATGCCGGCCTCGCGGGTGAAGCCCAATGGCTGGCCGGAGCGCTCGGACGCGATCGCGGTGACATCCAGGCCAAGCGCGCTGGAAACATCGAATGACAAGCCACCCAGAAGCGAATTGCTGCGGCTGGCGTCATAGGTCAGCGCCAAAGCGCCGCGCGGCGCGGTGTTGTCGAAATTAAAACGATCCAGCCTTTCGTCATTCACTACCGCGCCCAGCCGGATGCGCAGATTGTCGGCGGGAGCAAAGGTGAAACCGGCATAGCGGCCGCCATTGGCAAGCGCCAGATAAGGCATGCTGATGGAAGACAGGAAAGGCGAAGCCGCGCCGCTGTAATTGCCGAAGCGCGCCGCGAAATCCACATTCTTGCCCAGGTCCAGCGCCAGGTTCGGCGCCAGCACCGCGCTGGATGCGAAAGAAGAAGCATTGGGCGACGCCAGGACAAGACTGCTTCCCAGCGCGGCCGTCACCATGGGCTCAACCGCGCCGCCTGACAGGCTGGGTGCCGACAATTCATAAGCCGAGACCGCGCGCGCGGCGCCGAAAGATTGCAGACTGGGCATCTGATCAGCAGCAAGCACCGGCGCCGCCGCGACCATGGCGGCGAGCCCCGCGGCGAAAACCGCAGTGTGCTTGAAAATTCCCATAACGTACCCCTAGCGAGGGGCCCCTCTTATACGGACTAAAAAGTACCAGACCGGAGAGGCGGTTCCAAAGGAAAACACTGGGTTTTCTGCGGCTTTCCGGCCACAGATGGAGGTTACAAAGAGGTCAGGCCCAGCCCGTTTCCCCGGTTACCCCCTCTAACAAGGCGGGGTTGTAATTTTATTGCGCCTCTAGGCCACGCCCCGCCTCTGGTCACCCTCTTCGGCCACCACTTCCTCCAGGGCTCGTTTCAGCTCGTCGGGCCGGAAGGGTTTCTGCAGCACCGGGCGGGCACAATGCCGGTCGGGAATGCCACGCGCGCCATAGCCGGTGGCAAACACAAAAGGCGTGCCGCAGGCCGCCAGCCGGTCGGCGAACTCAAACACATTGCGGCCGTTGAGATGCACATCCAGCAGCGCGATGTCATAGTCGCTGGGACGCGCCATGGCGTCGTCCAGATGGCTGACGATGCCGGCGATTTCATAACCGAACTCGGCCAGCAAATCTTCCAGGAACAGGGCGACGACGATTTCGTCTTCCACAATCAACACACGCGCGCCCATGACATTTCCTTTTTTCTGCGCCCGGCGATGAAAAAACTAAGCCAATTTCATGTCCCAATCGCACACCAGGCCTTGGGGGCGGAAATCCAAAGTCACCGTGCCGGAGATTTCGCGCGCCAGGCCATGTTCGATCAACCGCAAGCCGAAGCCGCGGACAGGCGGCTGCGCGACCACCGGTCCGCCCTGTTCCTCCCAGCGCAATTTCAACCGCTTGGCATCGGGCTCCATCGTCCAGGTCACGTGCACCATGCCGGTGTCGTTCGACAGGGCGCCATATTTCGCCGCATTGGCGGCCAGTTCATGGAACGCCATGCCCAAGGCCAGCGCCCGTTTGGGATCCAGATGCACCGCCGGTCCTTCGACCTTAAAACGGATGCGCCCCTCCTCGCGCCAAGGCCGAAGCGCGCGGCGCACCACGCCTTCAAACGAGGCGCCTTCCCAATTGTCCAATGTCAGCAAATCATGCTGGCTGGAAAGCGCGAACAGCCGCGCCAAAAACGAATCCCGGGCGGCCAGATCCACGCCTTTCAAGGTTTGAATCGCCATCGCCTGCACCGTGGCCAAGGTGTTCTTCACCCGGTGATTGAGTTCATCCAACAGCAGATTCTGGTGACGCTCGATACGGCGGCGATGCTCGATCTCCAAGGCCAGGCTATCGGCTGACTTGGCGCGCTCGCGCTCGGCTTCAAAAGTTTCCATATTGACTGTGGCGGAGGCGATCTGGCGCGCCATCAGGGCAGCGAAATTCTCAAAACTGTCGTCGCCGCGGCGGCGATAAGGATTGACCGCCAGGATCAGAACGCCGCGGGGCGCGGCTTCCGCGCTGGTGGTCAAAGGCAGCATCAAGGCTTCTTGCGGCTCATCCGCCCAGGGCCCCTTGGGCAGCGGACCGAATTTCGCGTTCAGCCTTGTCACCATGCGCCGGTGCCCATGGCGTACCACATCGCTCACCGGCCAGGCCGCGGCTCCGCCATCCAGAGTGATGGTTTCCGGCGCAGCGGGATGGCCCGGTGTAATACCTGTGGCGCCGCGCAGGGTGGCATGCAAGCCATCGTCCTCGAAACGGTAGATCAAGGCGAAAGGCATGTCGCGCGGATCGGCGGCAAGCGCTCGCGCCGACAGGGCATAGACATCGCCCACATTGCCGGATTCCCAGGTGCGTGAGGCGATTTCACGCAACAGCGCCAGCCGGCGCGCGCCAATCACCCGGTCGGTGTCGTCGGTATTGGCGCAGACAATGCCGCCGATACTGCCGTCTTCTTCCGGAACCGGAGAAAAGGAGAAGGTGTAATAGGTTTCCTCATTGTATCCGTTGCGCTGCATCACCAGCAGTTCGGCTTCCGAATAGGTGGCTTCACCCTGCATGGCGGCCCCAATGCGCTCGCGGATCTGATCCCAGATTTCCGCCCACACCTCCCGCGCCGGCCGGCCAAGCGCGCCGGGATGTTTGCCGCCGATGATGGGCAGATACGCATCATTGTAGAAATTGATCAGCTCGGGGCCCCACCACACCCACATCGGCTGGCGCGAGGCCAGCATGATGCTGAGGCAGGTTTTCAGGGGGCGCGGCCAGGCTTGGGGCGGACCCAGCGGTGTCGCGGCCCAATCAAAAGCGCGGATGGCGGCGCCCAATTCGCCGCCGCCGGCAAGAAATTCCGTTCCCGGAGGACGATCCGGGGGCAGCGTATTGACGTGGAGATTCATTTTCCTGGGAAGCCCTTGCACCGCCCCCTCCTGAACCCCACGTCAACGCTAGGAAAACAGCACAGTTCCAAAGCGCACGATTTGAGCGGATAGTTAGCGGCGTTAATTTGGGAACTTGTTCCCTATCTTGCGGTTTAAATTGAATAATTATGGCAGCGGCCAGGGTGTTTTGGGGCCTGCCTGACAAACAGACCCACATTACGGATTTGGGATGAAAGCCGCGATTCTCCCCATCGACAGTCTAGTCCAGGCCTATGAGGCGGTGCGCGCCCACAGTGAAGCGCTGGCCGCGCCTCTGTCGGCGGAAGACGCTTCCGTTCAATCCATGCCCGATGCCAGTCCGGTGAAATGGCACCTGGCGCATACCAGCTGGTTTTTTGAAACCGTCATTCTGTCCAAACGGCCTGGTTACAAGCCGTTCGATCCGCGCTTCGCCTTTTTGTTCAATTCCTATTACGAGGCGCTGGGCCCCAGGCATCCACGTCCGCGACGTGGTCTTTTGACCCGGCCCAGCCTGGAAGAGGTTTACGCCTATCGCGCCCATGTCGATGCAGCGATGGAAGAGGCGTGCAGGGATGGCGAACTGCAAGACACAATCATCCTGGGATTGCATCATGAGCAACAGCATCAGGAGCTGATCCTTACCGACATCAAGCACGCATTTTTCTCCAATCCCTTGCTGCCGGCCTATCGCAACCAGCCCGCCGAGCCGCAGCCTGCGCAAAAGCTGGAATGGCGCGAGCATCAAGGCGGGGTGGCGCTGATCGGCCATGATCCGAAAAATCCGAACTTCGCTTTCGACAATGAATCGCCGCGGCACCAGGTGCTGCTGAGGCCGTTCCGCATCGCCTCGCGCCCGGTGACCAATGGCGAGTATCAGGCCTTCATCGCCGATGGTGGTTACGCCCGCGCAGAATTCTGGCTGTCGGACGGCTGGGCCAAAGTGCAGGAAGAAAAATGGGAAGCCCCACTCTACTGGCTGGCGGAAGGCAACGAGCAAGCCTTCACGCTATCCGGTGTGCAGCCGCTTGATCCCCATGCGGCGATCGAACATGTGAGCTTCTATGAAGCGGCCGCTTATGCTGCCTGGGCCAAGGCACGGCTGCCCACCGAATTTGAGTGGGAAGCTTCAGCCGCCCAGTTCGATCATGGTCAGGTATGGGAATGGACCCGCTCCGCCTATGACCCTTATCCCGGTTTCAAACCGCTGGAAGGTGCGGTGTCGGAATATAACGGCAAGTTCATGGTGGGACAGATGGTGCTGCGCGGTGGATCGAGCGCGACACCGCCGGATCACATTCGTCCCACCTATAGAAATTTTTTCCCGCCGCAAGCGCGCTGGCAGTTTTCAGGAATCCGCCTGGCGGAGGACGCATGAGCGCGCTTGCTTTATTTAATTGCCCTATCGCTTCGCTATATGAGGGCGGGGCGCGCTGGCAATTTTCGGGAATCCGTCTGGCGGAGGATATGTGATGGATGCTCCGCTGGCACGCGTTCAGCATGTCCCGCCACAAGAAACCGGCGGCTTTGCCTGTTCCCTCTATTCCGGCTTGAGCAAAACACCCAAGGAAATCGCTTGCAAATTTTTCTATGACGATGCGGGCTCGCGCCTGTTCGACAGGATCTGCGAATTGCCGGAATATTATCAGACCCGCACGGAAATGCGTTTGCTGAAGCGTCATGCCGGCGAGATCGCGCAGCTGATGGGCGCTGGCGTGGAAATCGTGGAGTTCGGCGCCGGCAGCTTGCGCAAGGTACGCACCTTGCTGGATGCCGCCCAGGCGCCCCTCGCCTATACGCCTTTGGACATTTCCGGCGACTATCTGGGTCAAGTGGCGCGCGCCTTGGCGGCGGATTATCCCGCTTTGACTCTGCGGCCGGTTGTCTGCGACTTCACCCAGCCGCTGGAGATTCCCGAACTTCCCGGCACTCCGCGCCGCGTGGGATTCTTTCCCGGCAGCACCATCGGCAATTTCAAGCCCGACGCCGCCATGGCGCTGCTCAGGCGCATGCGCACAAGCCTTCTGGGTGGCGGTCTTTTGATCGGGGTCGACCTGGTCAAGGACCCCGTCAGACTGCACGCGGCTTACAATGACGCGGCCGGCGTTACCGCCATGTTCAACAAAAATCTGATGATGCGCGCCAACCGCGAATTGGGCGCGAATTTCGACCTCGACGCTTTTGCCCATTACGCGCCCTACAATGCAGCGGCGCATCGCATCGAGATGTATCTGGTCAGCCTCAAACGGCAAAGCGTCAGCCTTTGCGGCCGGGTGGTGGAATTCGCGCAAGGCGAGCCGGTGCATACCGAGGACAGCCACAAATACACCATCGAATCCTTCCGCGAGATGGCGGCCCGCGCCGGCTTCAATCCCCGCGCGGTATGGACCGACGAAGAGCGCTTGTTCAGCCTGCACTGGCTGGAGAGCCGCTAAACCGCCGGTTTTGGCTCAGATCCGGCGCGCCGCTAGTGTCCCGATTCCGAAATTCGCGTGATCTTGATATCGAGCTCAAGGCGAATTTCGGAATCGAAGGACACTAGCAACTTATTGATTCCTAGTGTCGTTTTGGTTTCGAAGTTCGCGCAAAGCTTGATATCGAGATAACGCGAACTTCGAAACCACGACACTAGGCCCTAAAAAGACCGCGCCGCGCTTGCCAGCGCGGCGGCAAAGCGCCAAGCTCTGGCCCGATTTTGGGGAGAACGATCCATGAAGAAAACAATGATTGCCGCTTTTGTTCTGATGGCTTCGACAGCAGCCTTCGCCCAATCG
>Ga0207648_10007743_pt1 | contig 10498 bp, 11 predicted proteins | sample KBSMisM32_FD_184310 | JGI IMG/M metagenome (GOLD analysis project Ga0207648, IMG submission 184310) | Miscanthus rhizosphere microbial communities from Kellogg Biological Station, Michigan, USA - KBS Miscanthus M3-2 (SPAdes) (version 2) | ecosystem: Host-associated > Plants > Roots >... | reverse complement strand
CCATGTTGGCGTGCTTGAAGACGTCGGAGCAGCGGTCGACCCCCGGACCCTTGCCGTACCAGATGCCGAACACGCCGTCGAACTTCTTCGACTGCGGATAGAGGTCGAGCTGCTGCGAGCCCCAGACCGCGGTCGCCGCGAGCTCTTCGTTGACGCCGGGTTGGAACACGATGTTCTGCGCCGCGAGGTGCTTCTTCGCCTGCCACAGCGCCTGGTCGTAGCCGCCGAGCGGCGAGCCGCGGTAGCCGCTGATGAAGCCGGCGGTGTTGAGGCCGTTCAGCGCGTCGCGCTTCTTCTGCAGCATCGGCAGGCGGACCAGCGCCTGCACGCCGCTCATGAACGCGCGGCCGGTTTCGAGCGCGTACTTGTCGTCGAGGGTGACGGTCTCGAGGGCCTTGCGGATCGACTCGGGAAGCGGCGCATTCATCGGTTCGTCTCCTGCGGAATCAGTGTCGTGGGCGAGCGGCGCGACGCGGGGTCGGCGCACGCTGCGCAGGCCACAGTGTAGAGATTCGGGGCCGGAAGGTCTTTTCTTTCTCTATCCCGATTCGGCCGATTGGAGCAATAATCTTGCTCGGAGTTGCATCGAAGATTGCAAATGACGCTCAGAAGGTCGGCTTCTCAGAAAACCGGCGGACTTGCCAAGGCGGCCGCCGGACGGCGCGCGGGGGTCGCGAGCGGACACCGGAGTCCGCCCGCGCCGGTGGCCGAACGGGCTCGCAGCGGCGCCGCACCGCTCAACAGCGCCGACCGCCATGGCGCGGCGCTGGACCGCTACGACATCGCGATCCTGCGCGAGCTCCAGCTCGACGCGCGGCTCAGCAACACCGAGCTCGCTGCGCGCATCGGCATCTCGGCGGCGCCGACCTGGCGGCGCGTCCGCTGGCTCGAGGAGCAGGGCTACATCACGGGCTACCGCGCCGAACTCGACCGCCGCAAGCTCGGCCTCGGCGTGCTCGCGTTCGTGCGGGTCGATGCCGACCGCAACGCCGCGGCGGCGACCCGCGAGCTCGAGGAGGCGATCCGGCGCCTGCCCGAGGTCATCGCGTGTCACTACATCTCGGGCGCGGGCACGTTCGAGCTGCAGGTGATGGCGACCGACCTCGATGCGTTCTCGCGCTTCTCGCTCGACACGCTGCTGAACCTTCCGCACGTCAAGAACCTGCACACGAGCTTCTCGCTCGGTGAAGTGAAGGCCGGCGCGGCGCTGCCGCTCGCGCACCTCGATCGGCCGAAGGGCAGCTGAACCTCGCCGCCCGAGGCGCATCGCGCTGCGCTGTAGGCGCAGGCTGACAGCACGACGGGCCGACCCTGGCGGCGATGCCTGCCGATGGGCACGTGCATTGCCGACTTCGGCGGTGCTGAGACTCATGGCGCACGTTGACTCCAAGCGGAGCGCTGTAGCGGGCATCCCGACCGAAGGGTCATCTCCAACTTGCGACAGGAACACATCATGAGCAGAAAGGCGAGACATCAGTTGTTGAGCATCGCGGCGGCCGCTGCCCTCGCGGTCGGCGGCGGCATCGCCGTCGCGCAGACGAGCGGCAGCACCTCGGGCAGCACGACCGGAACCGGCTCGACGGGGTCGACCGGCTCGACCGCGACGTCGCCCTCCGGCGGCACCGCCACCCCCGGCAGCACCGGCTCGGGCATGAGCAGCTCCGGAACCGGCACGAGCGGTTCGGCCAGCTCGACCAACACGACGAGCGGCACCGGCTCGACGAGCTCCGACAGCACCGGCTCGACCGGTTCGACAAGCTCGGGCTCGACCGGTTCGACGGGCTCGATGAGCTCTGGCTCGACCGGCACCGGCACGACGAGCTCCGGCTCGACCGGCACCGGCTCCACCGGCTCGATGAGTTCCGGCTCGACCGGCTCGAGCAGCACCGGCTCGACCGGATCGATGAGCTCCGGCGCGCCGGGCTCGCCGACCTCGACGACCACCACCGGCTCGGGCATGACCTCGCCGGGCACCGGCACCGACCCGTCGACGATGTCGCGCTCGAACCGCAGCCGCAGCAGCAACAGCTCGATGGGCAGTGGCTCGTCGATGTCGGGCAGCGACATGACGACCAGCGGTTCGACCCGCAGCGACCGCGGCGCACGCGCTGACCGCAACTAGAAGCGTCTCAAGCCGCGCGTTCGCGCGGTCTGACGATTCGACAACGGGTCCGCACGGACCCGTTGTTCGTTTCGGCGACGAGCGCTTCGACTGGCGAGGTTGTCTCAGCGACGTGCGATCGGCGTGACGGTGTAGGCGCCGAACACCGCGACCGCCGGCCGCGTTTCCGGCAACACGTAGACGATGCCGTCGTGCGGCTCGAAGGCGGGCTTGACGATCTGGTCGTAGAACGCGGCGGGCAGGTTGATGCAGCCGTACGAAATGCGGTTGTCGTTCGGCGTCTTGCTGGCGAGCCGCTGCAGCCGCCGCTCGGCCGGATTGGTTGCGCGCACGCGGTGCATCGACACCGCGTTGTCGTAGTCGACCCAGAGGATGTCTTCGCCGCCCGCGTTGCGGCCCATCTCGGCCGCGAACCGGCCGGCCGGCGTGGTGCGCTCCTCGGGACGAATCTCGGCCATCGGCCGCTCGCCGATGCCCGGCACCGAATCGTCGCCTCTCGCGAGCCCGAGCAGCGCCGGCGTGACGCCGAGCAGGTGCCCGTCCGGATCGAACACCAGCACCTTGGCCTGCTTCTTGTCGACGATGATGAACGGCAACCCGCGGTTGTCGCCCGAGTAGGCGACCCAGTTGGCGATGGTTCGCGCATCGCTCGACACCCGCTCGCGGCCGAAGTCGGCCAGGTGACCACCGAAGTGGGTCGATGCGGGCTGGCCGGTTTCGGCTGGGGGTGCGCTCGGAGGCGCCGCCGGGGCCGGAGCCACCGTCCACGGCGGCATCGCGACGGTCGGCGCCGGCGTCGGCGCTAACGAGCTGCAGCCGGCCGCGAGCACCGTCAGCACGCCGACTGCGGCGCTGGTTGCGCAGCGCCGGGCATGGTTCGTCGCCATCCGCTGTTTCTGCACTCTGTCTCTCTTGTCGTGGCTGTCGGTGCGCGCGAGGCGCGTCTTCTTCTTCGGTCGACGCTCGGGACCTATTACGCAGTCGAGGCAATCGACGTTCCTGGCACTCGGTGCCCGCAAACCGGCGCAGCTTGCGTGGTAGCGTCGCGGGCCTTTCAGCCCAGCCCGCCAAGAGTCTTGCAGCTTCCCACGCCCCGGACATTCAAGCGTCGCATGCCCGCCTTTTTGCGGCACGTGGGCCCCGGCGTCGTCACCGGAGCGGCCGACGACGACCCGTCGGGGATCGCGACCTACACGCAGGCCGGCGCGCAATTCGGCACCGGCGTGCTCTGGACGGTGTTCCTGACCTTGCCGTTCATGATCGCGATCCAGCTCGTCAGCGCGCGCATCGGCCGGCAGTCGGGCCGCGGCATCGCCGCGAACCTCAAGCGGCACACGCCGCCGGCGTTCCTGTTCGGGATCGTCGGCCTGCTGCTCGTCGCCAACACCATCAACATCGCGGCCGACATCGCGGCGATGGGCGAAGGGCTGCAGCTCGTGGTCGGCGGCGGCGCGCACTTCCACGCGGTCGCGTTCGGGATCGTCACGTTGCTGTTGCAGGTCTTCGTGCCGTATCGCCGCCTCGCGCCGATCCTCAAGTGGCTGACGCTGAGCCTGTTCGTCTACGTGGCGACCGCGTTCACCGTGCACATCTCGTGGGCGCAGATCGGCCACGACCTCGTGGTCCCGAAGCTGCAGGCCGGGCCGGCCTTCTGGACCATGATCGTCGCGGTCTTCGGGACGACGATCTCGCCGTACCTGTTCTTCTGGCAGGCCTCGCAGGAGGTCGAGGAACTGCGCCTGCGCGGCCGCCAGTCGAGGATCGACTCGGCGGCGGCGACCCGGCGCGCGGTCCGGCGCATGCGACTCGACACGATCGTCGGCATGGTGTTCTCGAACGGCATCGCGTTCTTCGTGATGCTGACCGGCGCCGTGGTGCTGCACGCCGGCGGCATCACCGACGTGCGCTCGGCAGCCGATGCCGCGCAGGCGCTGCGCCCGCTCGCCGGCGACCTTGCGTTCGGGTTGTTCGCGGCCGGCATCATCGCGACCGGTCTGCTCGCGGTGCCGGTGCTCGCGTCGTCGGCAGCGTATGCGGTCGCCGAGGCGTTCGGCTGGACCGACGGCCTCGAGCACCACTGGCGCGAGGCGAAGGGCTTCTACTCGATCATCGTCGTCGCGACGGTGGTCGGCACCGCGCTCGACTTCTCGCCGATCGACCCGATGAAGGCGCTCTACTGGAGCGCGGTGATCAACGGCGTCGTCGCGGTGCCGATCATGGTCGCGATGATGCTGCTCTCGGGCAAGCCGGAGGTCATGGGACCGATCACGGTGCGCCGGAAGACGCGCTTTCTCGGCTGGGGTGCGGTCGTCGTGATGGCCGCGGCGGTGCTGCTGATGGGGCGCGACCTGCTGCGCTAGAGGCGCGCGGTGCGCGCCTTGCGTGCACCGACGCGCCGATCAGAAGCCCGCGGCCCGGCCGGCCCGGGTCAGTGGCTCGCGGCCTGGCTGCCCCAGAGCTCCTTCAGGCGCGCATCGCGTCCGCAGCTCAGCCGGTAGTAGTTGTAGCGCACCGGGTTCTTCTTGTAGTAGTCCTGGTGGTACTCCTCGGCCGGATAGAACGGGCCGCCCATCACCACCTCGGTGACGATCGGCTCCTTGAACGGCTTCGACTTCTCGAGCGCCGCCTTCGACGCCTGCGCGATCTTCAGCTGGGCCGCGTCCTGCGCGAAGATCGCCGTGCGGTACGGGTTGCCGCCATCGCAGAACTGGCGGTCCTTCGTGGTCGGGTCGATCGTGCGCCAGAAGTGCTCGACGAGCTGCTCGTAGCTGACCTTCTTCGGATCGAAGACGATCTCGACCGCTTCGGCGTGGCCGGTGTGCTTGCCCGAGACCTGCTCGTAGGTCGGGTTCGGCACGTTGCCCCCGGTGTAGCCCGAGGTGGTCGACAGCACGCCGCCGACCTTGTCGAAATCGGATTCGACGCACCAGAAGCAGCCGCCGGCGAAGACCGCCTTCGCAGTCGCGCCAGCCGCAGCCGGCGCGGCCGTCGGTGCGGCCGGCGTCTGCGCGACCGACCAGCCGCTCGCGGCGAGCAGCAGCGTGGCGGCGAGCAGGCGCCGCGCCTTGGCGAAGGCGTTCATGCGGAGAGCGGCACGAAGTTGAGGGCGACGCCATTGTTGCAATAGCGTTTTCCGGTCGGCGCCGGGCCGTCGTCGAAGATGTGACCCTGATGGCCCTCGCAGCGCGCGCAGTGGTACTCGGTGCGCGGCAGGATCAGCTTCAGATCGGTCTTCGTGCCGACCGCTCCGGGGATCGCGGCATAAAAGCTCGGCCAGCCGGTGCCGCTCTCGAATTTCGTTTCCGACGTGAACAGCGGCAGGTCGCAGCCGGCGCAGTGGAAGCGGCCCTTGCGCTTCTCGTGGTTCAGCGGGCTGCTGCCGGGGCGCTCGGTGCCTTCCTTGCGCAGCACGGCGAACTGGTCGGGCGTCAGGCGCTTCTTCCATTCGTCGTCGCTGATGCGCAGCGGCTCGATCTTCGGAACGACCGGCGAAGGACCCTGGGCACCCGCCAGCTTCGGTGCGAAGCCGAACGCGGACAAGAGGGCGAGGAGATGGCGTCGTGTCATGGTGGTGCAGCGGCAGTGGAATGGTCGGCGTTGGTCGGGCAAGGCGGGCAAACCTTTCGTCGGGCGGTTCGCCTTCTGCTTCGAGTCGCGCGGCGCTCGCGGGTTCAACGCCGCCCGCCAGCATAGGCCAAACGGCGCTGCTGCCCGGCTCGGGCGTAGAGTGGCCATTCGATCCGGGAGGCGAACCATGGCATCCGACCTCGACGACCTCGACGACCTCAACCGCGCCTACATCGAGTCGGTGCAAGCCTCCGACGTGCTGCGCTTCGAGACGCTGCTGGCACCCGACTTCCTGTGCTCGCACCCGGACGGATCACTGGTCGATCGCGCGACGTTCCTGGAGCAGGTGGCGCGCTCGTCCGGCATCTCGAACCTGCGTGCCGAAGACGTGCGGATCCGCGTGATGGGCGACGTCGCGATCATCCACGGCGCCACCGCCTACCGCAGCGCCGACGGCGAAGCGCGGCGCGGGCGCTACACCGACGTCTGGCGGCGCGATGGCGGACGCTGGCTCGCCGTCTCCGCGCACGTCACGCGCGGCTGAAGCTCCCTAGTCGCGCGTCCGCAGCTCGCGCTCCCACAGCGCCTTGGCCTGCCGGAACAGCGAATCGGCCGGCTCGAACGCCGACGGTTCGCGCGCCAGGCGCAGCCACGCCCGGGTGTCGTGGTGCTCGCCCGGCGCGGCATCGGCGCGAAAGCGCTCGAGCCAGCCGCGCACCTCGGCGTACTGCGACGGATGGGTGCGGCGCGTCCAGGCCAGGCCGACCAGGTCGGCGTAGCCCTCCTCGCGCCGCGATTCGCGCGAGGCGTCCCTCCCGTTCGGTGCGGCGTTCGCGTCGTCCTCGGCCGCGCCGGCGAAGCCGGACGGCAACGCGTTCCATTCGCCTTGCACATAGCGCCAGCAGTGGCCGATCTCGTGCGCGAACACGGCTTCGACGACCGCGTCGAACGACGCCGGCGGGATGCTGTCGAGCAGCGCGTTCGCGCCCGGGTTGCCGCGCATCGACAGCACCACCTTGCAGCGGCCGTCCTTGATGCCCATCGCGATCGGCGAGGCGTCCGGTTCGTTGTCCGGCTGCACGACGATGTCGACCGGCAGCTCGACCGTGCGTGCATAGCGGACGACCGCCATGCCGGCTGCGATCCAGCGCGTCTCGGTCTCGGTGAGCCGAGCATCGGCCTGCGCGGACGGTGCGCTCGCGATCAGGGCCGCAGCGCAGAGTGACTTGAACATCGGACGCTCCCTCGATGGACCAGTGTCTTCAGTGGACGCTCGATGCCGTCTCTTGAACGAACGAAAAGCAGGCTCCGGGCCAGCCTGATGTGCGCGCGCAGGGCAGCGCGTTCAGGCGCCGTGCCATTTGCCACGCGGACGGTGCTCACCGCCGTCTCCAGGTCGCGTCGGCGCCTGACGGAAGGGCGCGACGCGGCTCATTGGGCGAGTCGAACCATGAAGATCCTGACGTGACATCGGTGGCCGGTGCGGCACTGGTGATGGTATCGGCGCTACGACCGCCCGGCGCATCGAATCAAGGCAACGGCAGCGCGTCCTTCGGCCACAGCACCCAGATGCGCAACGGTTGCTTCATGCGACCGGCCTGTGCCTCGGCCTCGGCGCCCCAGCCCCAGAAGAAGTCGGCGCGCACCGCGCCGACGATCGCGCTGCCGGTGTCCTGCGCGATCACCGCGCGGCGCAGCGGCCGGCTCGACAGCGGCTCGGTCGTGTCGATCCAGGCGATGCTGCCGTACGGGATGCTGGCCGGGTCGACCGCGATCGATCGGCCCGGCGTCAACGGCACCGCCTGCGCGCCCTTCGGCCCGACCTGCGGATCGGGCAGCGGCTCCTCGCGGAAGAACACGAAGCGCGGGTTGCTCCAGAGCAGCTCGTTGAGGCGCTGCGGATGGCGGGCGGCCCAGCTCCGGATGGCCGGCCACGAAGCCTGGTCCGCCTTCAGTTCGCCCTGGTCGATCAGCCAGCGACCGACCGACCGATAGGGCTGGTCGTTGTGACCGGCATAGGCGACGCGCACGAGCCGACGGCTGCCGTCGCTCTCGGTGAGCTGCAGGCGGCCCGAGCCCTGGATCTGCAGGATCAGCGCGTCGAGCGGATCGCCGACGTAGGCGAGCTCACGGCCCTTCAACGCCTGCTGCGCGGCGGCCAGCGTGTCGATCTGCTGGCGGGTCCAGTAGGGCTTGCGCGTTCCGAGGTCGGCCGGCGGGCCGTAGAGCGGCACCCGAAAGCCGTTCCTCGGCGCGCGCGAGGCTTCGACCAGCGGCTCGAAGTAACCGGTGATCAGGCCTTCGGCGCTGCCGTCGAGCGACTCGACGCGAAACGGCTGCAGGCGCTCCTGCAGCCACGCGCGGGTCGCCGCATCGCCGAGTCCGGCCGATCCATCGCTGCGGGCGCGCGCGCAGAGGCCGGTCCAGCCGGGTTGCGGGCGTTCGCAGCCGCGTTGCAGCGCGCTCCACAGCTCGCTGCTGCGGTCGCTTTCCCATCCCGGCAGCGCGCTCCAGCCGACCGGTGTCCAGCGTGAGCGGGTGCGCGCGATCGGCACTGCATTCGCCGCGCCGCTGGCTGTCGGCGTCGGCGTCGGGGCAGGCGCCGGGGCGCTCGCCGCTGTCGCGGCCGGGCCTTTCGGCGTGCGGGTTTCGAGGGGCGCCGGTGCCTGCAACGGCGTCGACGAGCAGGCCGCCAAACCTAGAATGACCGCGGCGACGGCGCTCGCGGCGCATCGAGAGGCGAACCACATGTGGCTCATTTTGCTGGAAGCGTTCGGCGCGCTCGCGGTGCTGCTGCTGATCGTCTGGTGGACGATGTTCTCGGGGCGACGCCGCGGCGAGCGAAAGTAGAAGCACGACCAGAGCATCGAGCGACCGACCTGGCGCGCCTGGCCGGTGCCGAAGGCCGTGCTTCGCGTCGAAACGGCGCGGTCAGTGCAGCGACGACGCGAGCGTCAGCCCGAATTCGCCGATTGGCGCCTCGAACGGATGGGCGTCCTCGGTCATGCAGAAGAAGGTGCCGCGCATCGTGCCCTGCGGTGTCGCCAGCCGGGTCCAGCTCGTGTACTCGAACGTCTCGCCAGGCTTCAGCACCGGCTGGTGGCCGACCACCGCGAGGCCGCGCACCTCTTCGACGTGGCCGTTCGCGTCGTTGATGACCCAGTGCCGCGCGATCAGCTGGCCGGTGATGTCGCCGCTGTTTCGGATCGTCACCGTGTAGGCGAATGCATATTGCCCGGCCTCGGTGTTCGATTGCTCGGGCAGGTGGCGCACCGCGACCGCACAGGTGAATTCGGGCTTCGACATGCCGGCATTCTAGGGAATCGCTGCGGCGCCGATGGCCTCGCAGCGGCCGGATGCCGCGCTTGCCCGACCTAGAATCGAAGCGCCGTCGCGCCCGCTTCGATGACCACCTACCGCATCGCCCCCAGCATTCTCTCGGCCGATTTCGCACGCCTCGGTGAAGAGGTGCGCGACGTCGTCGCGGCCGGTGCCGACTGGGTTCACTTCGACGTGATGGACAACCACTACGTGCCGAACCTGACCTTCGGTCCGATGGTCTGCGAAGCGTTGCGCCCGTATGCCACCAAGCCCGACGGCAGCCCGGTGCCGATCGACGTTCACCTGATGGTCGAGCCGGTCGACGCGCTGGCGCAGGCGTTTGCGAAAGCCGGCGCGAACCGGATCAGCTTTCATCCGGAGGCGAGCGCGCATGTCGACCGCACGCTGCAAGTGATCGAGGCCGCCGGCTGCAAGAGCGGCCTGGTCTTCAATCCGGCTGCATCGCTCGATGTGCTCGAATGGGTCATCGACCGGATCGATCTGGTGCTCGTGATGAGCGTGAACCCGGGCTTCGGCGGCCAGAGCTTCATTCCCGGCGCGCTCAAGAAGATTGAGCGCGTGCGCCGGCTGATCGAAGAGAGCGGTCGCGACATCCGGCTCGAAGTCGATGGCGGCATCAAGACCGACAACATCCGCGCCGCGGCCGATGCCGGCGCCGACACGTTCGTCGCCGGCAGCGCGATCTTCGGGCACCCGGACTACAAGGCCGTGATCGACGCAATGCGCGAGCGCCTGGCGGCGCGCTAGCTCGACGGAGCGGCGTCGCCTCGCATCGTTCGCGCCATGACTGCTGCAGGACACGACCCTGTCGAGCGGACCGCGCACGGTCATGGTCACGTCGATCCTGGCCATGGTGAGGGTCATGCTCATGGCCACGGCCACGGCCACGCGCACGGCCACGCGCACGGCCCGGTCGATGCCGCCGACTTCAGCCGCGCCTATGCGGTCGGCATCGTCCTCAACCTGCTGTTCGTCGTCGTCGAGGCGTTCTACGGCTGGAAGGTCAATTCGCTCGCGCTGCTCGCCGACGCCGGGCACAACCTGAGCGACGTCGCCGGGCTCGCAGTCGCCTGGGGCGGCGCGATGGCGGCCGGCTCGCGCCCCGACGCGCGCTACACGTACGGGCGCAAGCGCGCGTCGATCGTCGCCGCATTCGCGAACGCGGTGCTGCTGCTGGTCGCAATGGGCTCGCTCGCCTGGGAGGCGCTCGGTCGCCTGCGCGCGCCGTCGTCGCCGCCCGACGGCGTCACGTTGATCGTGGTCGCCGGCATCGGCATCGTGATCAACCTCGGGACCGCGCTGCTGTTCCTGCGCGGGCGCCACGACGACCTCAACGTACGCGGCGCGTTCCTGCACATGGCCGGCGACGCGCTGGTTTCGGCGGGCGTCGTCGTGACCGGCGCGCTGGCGCTCGCGTTCGGGTGGAACTGGCTCGATCCGGTGGTCAGCCTCGCGATCGCCCTCGTG
>Ga0207648_10007740_pt1 | contig 10501 bp, 4 predicted proteins | sample KBSMisM32_FD_184310 | JGI IMG/M metagenome (GOLD analysis project Ga0207648, IMG submission 184310) | Miscanthus rhizosphere microbial communities from Kellogg Biological Station, Michigan, USA - KBS Miscanthus M3-2 (SPAdes) (version 2) | ecosystem: Host-associated > Plants > Roots > Rhizosphere... | reverse complement strand
TGTGTTTGATAATCGATTGAAAGATTATTCGTGAATTTGAAATTCTTGTTGAACAAGATGTCGACATAGTTTCTCGCGCTCACTGCCGTTCTTTTGAACAATTGTTCATTCAACGCAGTTTCTGCAAGACCATGTCTTCCTGCAAAGCCACCACTGGTCCGATTGGGAATTCCATTAGCAATACCAAGAGCGGTATTCGCCATATTACCTAGGTCGTAAATCTTTTGACCATTCGGATCCAAAACGTATGCGCCCGTTGTCATGTTATGTGCGTACACCGGATAAATGGGTCCGATATTTCTTGAGAAGAAAAATGGATTCACGAAGTTGGTACTTCCTCCATCCCGCGCTGTGTTCGATACAGTATAGTTACCAGAAATATTCAAACCAGTTTTAAGCCACGATTTTGGTTGGACGTTTACATTCAGTCGTGTGTTATATCTTTCGAAATCGGTGTTGAGTGTGTATCCACTTTCATTTACATAGCCCATTGAAAAGAAATAATCCACCTTGTCTGCACCGCCATTGAAGTTGATGGAATAGTCTTTACGTGGTCCATTTCTCATCAGGTCCTTCGTCCAATCCAGATCATCAGCATAGAGCAATTGTGCAGAGGGATTCAACTGTCCATTTACTCCAACGATTGAAGTTCTTGGAACATTGAATGGGTTATACGCGAGCAATTGCCCTATATCTGAATAGGCCTTGCCCTGATAATTTTGCAAACCAGCATTTGAGCCACTCGTAAACCTTGGATATAATCCTGATGCCAATGCATTAGCAGTATCAATTGGAATAGGCGTTCCACTTGTTGGGTAAACGAGTGAATTGCGATATGCTTCCCACATAACGGGATAGTATTGGCTGGCATTGAGTCGCTCATATTCAGGCAAGCCTCGGGTAGCAACACCTTGCATGATCTTCACCTGAATATTATTTCTTCCTTGTTTACCTCTCTTGGTAGTGATCATTACCACTCCATTCGCGGCTCTTGAACCATAGAGTGCAGTTGAAGCAGCGTCCTTAAGAACGGTCATGCTTTCTACATCCTCAGGATTCAGGTTGGAGGTTCCGCCTACATAGGGCACACCATCTACAACCAGTAATGGTTCCTGACTCGCATTGATTGATCCAAACCCGCGAATACGAATGTTCAAGCCGCTGCCTGGTTGGCCATTCGGACTGGTAACAACTACGCCGGGCATTGAACCTTCAAGAGCGGTAGTCACGTTGTTTATCGGGCGTTTCTGGATTTGTTCTGCCTTCACCTGACCAACAGATCCCGTAATCGCCTCTTTTTTGGCGGTTCCATAGGCAACTACCACTACTTCCTGCATGGATTGGTCAACTGATTTCAAGTTCACGTTGATCTGTGTTTGGTTGGAGATATTGATCTCCTGCGCCGTCATGCCAACGGCAGAAATCACAAGTGTTTTTGCAGTCGATGGAACCGTAATCGAAAAGGTTCCATCATTTTTGGTAGTGGTTCCGATGTTGCTGGATTTAACCATTACCGATGCATTTGCAACAGGATTGCCCTGATCATCGGAAACTTTACCAGTAACATTTTTGGATTGCGCAACGAGTGAGAGACTGGCGAATAAATACCCAGCCAACAGAAGAAGGAATTTTCTCATTGTTTGGTTAGCGTTTAGAAGTTACTTAATGTGTGTTACGGGATACTGGACCAGCAAATGGTTCATTAATAGGACAATGGAATACGTTTACCTGCTGCGTTTATAGAATAAGGAGCAACCTCATCCTAAAAAAATCAGGATTCCCATGTGACAAGTCCGCCTTCAGGTTGAGCTAAAATTAACAGGCAGGGGCGCTAAGTAACGGAAAACCGCCCAATCTCCAAAACTTAGAAAGTGATTTTTATTCATCCCGCGAAGGGGGAGTAACAGACTTTGTCCGGAGGACAAAAAAATATTGATCGGGAATAAGAAATCAAAATAAAAGGATGTTGCCTTCGGTCAGGTCAACATCCTTTATGAAATTCTCATTGTCATCAGTCTAACACAAGCACTCTAACCGGCGTGGTTACAATGGTACTGTTATCGTCAAGTGTCAACAAGAAATAAAATCTTTTCGCTAACTCGAAATTTGATGCGGGTATCACTCCAGCGGCCTTCGTTACATATTCCGCCAAAGTTGTAGTAAAAGTGGCGGTTGTTCCATTCACCGGTATGGGAGCAGCATTATAAAAACCAGAGCTACCACCGCTCTGTATCTGCGTATAACTTGTGTTAGCGGCTACCTTGGTAATTTCTTTAATAGTCCTGCCCGATTCTGAGGAAAGCGTAAGCACCATTTGAATGGCTCCGCCTCCGCTCTTCGAAGTACTTACTGTTGGATCAGGTCTGAATGCAATGGCATTGGTTACCGTAACAGCGTTTGAGGGTATGCTGTCTCCAGTTTTACCAACTTCTTCTTTCTTGCATGCAACGGACCCTATAACTACCAATGCTATTAATCCTAATATTTTTTGAAAACTCATATGCTAGGTTTTTATCGTTCAATATTTTGTTCAATTTATTTTTATTTAGCCCACCAGAGCTTTACATCGGTCTTTGGTCGTGGGTTTGGTGCATTGGGATTCCTGCTTAATTCCGCCGGCGTGTAAGGAAGTCTGGTAGGAATCACATTTGGATTATCACCTTGCGGATTGTTGACCAGTGCAAGTATTGGATATCCGGTTCTTCTGTAGTCATTGTACGCCTCAATTCCATTTCCAATCCATGCGATGTATTTCTGTGTGATGATCTGCTTCAATTTTTCTTCTGTTGTTCCTGCGAGTGTGACGACAGTTGGATTGGTTGTGAAATAAGTGTTGATCTCTGCAGCGGTCATTCCCACTTTTTGCATGCTTGCAGTGATGCCCGCCTGGTAAAGTGCATTAGGATCTCCCGGCGTGCCTAATACAAGTGCCGCCTCCGCAAGAATGAAGTTCACCTGGAAATTGGTAAGTAAACGAATCGGCGCTTCACCGGTTACTCCCGTTAGATAAGTATTGTATTTCGATCTTGACGCAAGTGCCGGCGCAACAGCTGTTGAGCCATTATCAAACGCCGAAAACACCCCGTTTGGCTTCGTGAAAAATTTCGCCAATCTCACGGTATCATTCAGACTTCTTACCAGGTTGAGTAACCGAAGACTTAGCATCTGGTCTCCGGTTCTGTTTACATTATTAAAAGTGTAGAGTGCATTCTGATTTCCAACTGACGCACCAAAAGGAACTTCGAAGTCCAGGTTGTTCGCATTAATATAATTATTACCTGTTATTACTGATTGAATAGTTGACTTTGCTAAAGTTGGGTTTGAATTCGTTAATTGAATGGCGAATTTCAAAAGCAGCGTGTTTCCCATGCGCTTCCATTTTGTAAGATCTCCCTGATACACGATATCATCCTTTGCGCCTGGTTTGAAAGTGCCGGTCTTGTCGAGATCAGCCAGGCCACTTTTCACCAAATCAAAGAGACTTGTGATAGCTGCACTTCCCTGATAAATATCCTGTACTTTATCAAACGCTGGTGTTTCAAACTTTAATCCTTGTCCGGCCTGGGAATAAGGAACATCGCCCCATAAATCTGTTGCCATCGAAAATGCGTATGCCATCTCCAGTTTTGCAACTCCCGAGTAAGCGGGACTCGAAGCGCTATTTGCGTCAATCAAAATTTGCAGATTGTTGATGGCTCCATTATAGATTTCAAAATTCCACTGATTGTCGAAAGCACCATCCAGGTTGTATACATCGTAAGCCGCGGTTTGATTTGCAACCCCTGCAATATGTTGCACAAGTGCGGAGGCTGCTCTATCTAAATCGTTGCTATTTGCAAATGCTATTGCAACTGTGGCAGTTGGTAGAATAGTAGTTGCGGGAACGCTAAGCGGATTATTTGGCGTCTTGTTTATATCCAAATATTTTTTGCAAGACCCAAAGAGTACAACGCTCGCGATTAGTATAATAAGTTTTTTCATACTTCGTGTTTTCAATTTTATAATGATAACCTCAGGCTGGCTCCTATTGTTCTTGCGTTTGGTGCACTTTGCAATTCGAGTCCTCTGATATTTCCCGCTCCTTGTGTATTTACGCCCGGGTCAATAATAGAATGTGGAGCTACAAAGAATACGTTGTTTGCAAACACAGACAATCTAATACCGTTAATCTTCATTCTATTGATTGCTTTTTGCGGGACGTCATAACTCAATCCAATTTCTCTCAACCTGAATACAGTAGCATCGTAAACATTAAATTCACTTTGTAAACCACCCACCACAGTATTCCAATACGTTTGCGCAGGAATCTGAATATTATTAGGCACATATTTTCCGGGTGTAACTTCGATCACTCCAGGTATGACCCTTGGCTTATCGCGATCCTTGCCTGTTTCTATCCACACGCCCCTCGATTTATATAAAGCAGATGTGAACGATAAGATCTGACCTCCTTTGGTATAATCAAATGTGAAGCCTATTGACACCGCCTTATACCTAAAGTTGTTGGTAATTCCACCAGACCAATCAGGATTTGGATCACTTAACACCTGGTTAGCTATGGTTGGCATATATGTTCCTGTAGCAGGATTAACCAGTCGTTGTCCATCAGGACTTCTTGGAATAACACCACCAAGAATTATTCCGTAAGGATATCCAACTTTGATGGAAGGAATTGAGCCGATAAATGCACTTCCTGGAATTGAAAAACTCAACGTGCCAGGAGCAATGGATACTACTTTATTTACAACCTTAGTAAAGTTGGCCGATATATCCCATCTGAAATTCTCTGAAGTGAATGCCGTAACATTTAATAAAGCCTCAACGCCTTTGTTAGTCATTTCTCCAATATTAATCGTCTTTGTGCTGTATCCTGTTGATGGCGCGATACCAACGTTGATAATTTGGCTCTTACTGAGCTGATCAAAATAGGCGACGTCTAATGTTGCTCTATTCTTGAATAAACCCAGGTTAATGCCAACTTCTTTCGACGTAGTGAATTCAGGCTTCAGTGTAAGAGGAGCAATCCTGGTGCTGGCTCCGAAACCTGCAGTTGATCCCAATGGAAAATTAAAGCTCGCAACATTGTTTCCAAACGACCAGGATGCATATGTATTTGCAAGAAGATAAGGATCGGCATCCCTTCCAACTTTCGCCGCACTTGCTCTCAACTTTCCATAACTGATCACATCTGAATTAAGTTTGAGTGCATCGGTAAATACCCATCCAACTGCTACCGATGGATAGAAGTAGGTGTTGTTTTCTTTGGGAAGTGTGGAGGATTGATCAGCGCGACCGGTTAATTCCAGGAATAGATAATTCTTATAGTCGAACGAAAATTGTGCATAGTAGCCCATCAATCTCCGCTTTGTTGTTGATTCGCCTGAACCAACGGTGAAAGTAGTTGCGTTACTTACATTATAAAAACCGGGAATTGTAAGGTTGTCACCTTGCACCTGCACATTTTGAAAATTTCTTTGGTTGATATTCTGACCAACAAGCGCTGTCATGTTCAGGTCTTCAGTGAAGATGTTGTTTCTTCTTGCAGTGATCATTAAGTCACCGTTGATTTCACTTCTATAAATAGTATTTTCCAGATCCTGTCCGGCGGGAACCCTTCCTGATCCCACTGCGAAGATTTGTTTTCTTCTATCTGTATACGCGTCTACCCCCAAACGATACGCAACGTTCAACCATTTGAGAACATCAACACCTACAGTAACATTTCCTGTAATGCGATAAAGATTACTTGTTAATGGATTTTCGTATGCTCCGAAGTAAGGATTCTCTGTGTTAGGAATCACAAATTTGTTGGAGCCATCGGGGTTCTTATAGGTGCCGTTTGTTTTATATGAAGTAAGATCGATGCTTCTGGCCAAGCCTGCCAAAATTCCCAACGAACTCTGACCGTTTCCACCGAGAATTCCATCTTGTAATGTATTCGTAAATGTGGCTGAACCTCCAAATTTAATTTTGTCCCGAATGACAGTGTTTCCTCCAAATTTTACATTGGTTCTTTTAAGAGAAGTGTTTGGAAGAATACCTTTCTGATCAAGATATCCAATTGACAAAGTATAATTCTGCCTTAGGTCGCCACCGTTTATGGTAAGGCTATTATCGAATATATTTCCGGTTTCAAAAAAGTCTTTGATATTATTTGGATACGCTTTATAATTCTGCGTAACGCCTCCTACTATCAGTCCGTTCGCAATAGTTGGTGTCGCCGAAAATGCAGGACCCCATGAAAGTGTGCTAGTAGGATTATACACACCGGCCGTTCCCTGACCATAATCATTCTGTACTTCTGGAAGGCCTGTGGCGGTTTGAGTACTATAGGAAGAGTTAAGAATTATTTCGGCTTTTCCTTTCGCGCTTCCACCTTTTTTTGTTGTAATGATGATCGCACCAGCAGCTGCTCTTGATCCATATAGAACGGAAGCAGATGGTCCCTTTAATATATTAACTGACTCAATATTATTAAGGTCTATATCGAGCGCCCTATTTGCAGGTTGATTGTCGCCCAATGTTCCCAGCGGACCTCCGTTTGTTCTATCAACATCGTTGCTGATCGGAATTCCATCTACAACGAATAAAGGTTGGTTACTTCCGGTAAAAGAAGAAATTCCCCGGATATTAATATTGTATGAAGCGCCCGCGCTTCCACTTGCTCCGGTAATGTTGACACCAGCAACTTTTCCTTGTAATGCGCTCACAACATTCACCTGGCCTTTATCCACCAGTTGATCGGATTTAAGTGTTTGCGTAGCGTAACCAAGAGATCTTTTATCCCTCGCTATGCCAAGCGATGTAACAACAACTTCCGTCAATGTATTTCCCTTCGGAGACAGCGTAACTGCCAAATCACTTTTTCCTCCGATGGCAACTTCTTGTTCTGCGAGGCCTACCGAAGTGAATACAAGAGTTTTTGCCGAAGGAGGAACTTCAAGCCGGAACTTGCCGTTAAAATCAGTTGTGGTACCAATGTTACTGTTCTTGACTACAACTGAAACATTAGGAAGTGGGGAACCTTTGTCGTCGACCACAGTGCCAGTAATAGTTTTGCTTTGACTTTGTGAGAAGATAGGTGTGCAAAGCAAAAAAATTCCTGCGCATAGGAGGAATAGCTTTCTCATGTGCATGTGTTTTGATTATGACTGAAATGGTCTTCGTCGGAAACAGATTTGTTCAGCAGTACGGTGGATAGGGACGATGAGGTGTTCGCGGATCGGATAAGAGCCTTCAAATGACAATCAATCTTTGCCAATTGCTGCGCCCGTCATAACTGGATTCGAAACCGGCCAGCCTTTGAATATCGTTCGTGCTAATATTTGGGCCTTTTCTAATGAGGAACTATAACTATTACTAAGTAACAAAAAAAAGGGTTGCCCCGGCAAGTAATTTTGAACAATTTTCAAACTTCAATTAAGTGTCCACAATACACGACTACTAGCTTTCGAGCCTCAATAATACTGTTGTGCAGTAGTACAAATGATAAAGGCTGCCGTATGGCAGCCTTTATCATTTATCGTGAAAAAATTAATATCCCGGGTTCTGTTCGATTCCGGTATTCGTTTGCCTTTCACGCAGAGGGATAGGCCAAATATATTGACTTCCGCTTGGTGCCACTGAAGGAGCAATGTCCTTTGCGACAAATGTTTGTCCCAATCGCATCACGTCAATCGAGCGCAATCCTTCTCCTAAAAATTCAATTCTTCTTTCAGTAAGAATCTGATCAATGAGCGCCTGAGGAGTAGCAAATCCAGCCACAGTGAATACTGTTGTGGCATCAGACCTTTGACGAACCGCATTTAGGAGGTCAACAGCACGCGCATCAACAGTATTGTTTTGTCTAACCAATGCTTCCGCCAGGTTCAGTAAAACCTCGGAATAACGGATCACAGGAGCATAATCAGGCAGACTTCCTCCATTATTAGGCCATTTTCTGAGATATGATTTACCACTTGTCGTTACATTGAACGCCCTTCTTGCATCGGTAGCTTTCCAACCGGCATTCGCAACAATTCCTGCAGGATTTAGGTAGTAATCACCTAAACCATTCGGACTAGGATTGTAATAACTACCCAATCCATTCTGTGTACCTGGAAGGTCCTGTGAAGTGAATGGCATCGTGAATATCACTTCGGGTCCAGTATATGTTCCCTGTACTGCAGGATTTGATAACGGCGGGAATATTGTTGCAATATTCGATTCCAATTTATGAGCAACACCTGTGGGTGCCTGAAAGGGCGCAGCAGCGGAAACAATTTTATTTGCTTCGGTGATCACTTTATCATACTGCCTCATACTCAGATAAACTCTGGTCTTTAAAGCGATTGCTGCGTTCTTGTGTGCACGCGTTGCATTAGCGTAGTTGCTTCCGTTGGTAAGTGGAAGATTTGTTTCAGCAGCGTTCAAATCAGAAATGATCTGCGCATACACTTCAGAAACCTTTGAGCGAGGAACAACATTGGACGCCGCATCGGTATTTGTTTCTGCATTCAAACGAATTACAATTCCATATTTATCGTTTGGTGTATCCCACGATGGACGGGCAAAAAGAGTGAGCAAATCATAATGACTCAATGCACGCAGGAACAAAGCTTCTCCTTTATACTTGGTAACAAGTGCGGCATCAATAGGAGAGTTGTCGAGTCCTTTCAAAACTACGTTAGCTCTGTTGATTGCTGCATATGCGGCATTCCAAAAGTTGGTTACCTCATTTGTATTTTCATTCAAAGTGAAGTTCCAGGTTTGTAAACCAGTAACTCCATTAGAAGTGTTGTTCAAAAATTCTTCTCCTCTGATATCGTTATAAACAAAATAACGACCTCCAAGAAATTGCCCGCTTTTTACGCCACCATAAATACCCCTCACCTGTTGCTCAACGCGCTCGGGAGTAGCGAAAGCATTATCAGGAACGAGTTGGGTTTGTGGCACTGGCTCAAGGAGACTTTTTTTGCAAGCCCCCAAAAAGCAGGTGACAGCTATTAATATGACTAATTTATTCTTCATGATTTTTTTCATTTTTTGTTAGAAACCTACATTAAGTCCAAAGTTGATGGTACGCGCAAGAGGAACGGAGTTCCTATCAACGCTGGGTGATCCAGTTGAGTTACCATTACTGGAAATCTCCGGATCAAATCCACTGTAATTGGTGAAAGTAAATGGATTTAATGCGGCTACATAAACTCTCACATTGCTCAATGAAATTCTATTTGTGATATGGGTTGGGAGGGTGTAACCAACAGATATGTTCCTGATTTTTACAAAGTCGCCCTTCTCCACGTTTTCTGAGAGCACCAATCCTGATCCATTTGAAATATTATCGCCGAAAACATATCTCGGAATATTGGTGATGTCACCAGGCTTCTGCCAGCGTGTGAGTACTTCAGTACTGTTATTCCAGTTACGATTGTCTCTTAAGCCAGCTTTGGTTCCATTGTAAACGTAATTGCCACCAGAATAGTAAACCAGAACGTTTACATCAAATCCTTTATAACGGATATTGTTGTCCCATCCACCATACCATTTTGGAAGCGCTGGGCCCATCACTACGCCGTCAGTAACTTGGCTAGGTGCACGAGATGCTGTTCCATCCGAAACCTTGGTCCAGTTGTTTGGATGCGCATACTGAACTCTTGTACCATCGTTCAACACGGCAACCCTGCGACCGTTAGCGGGATTCACACCTTCTGTTCTGATTACATAAAAACTTCCAATTGATTCACCAACACGAATGATGCTCGGGCTTTCCAAACCACCGGTGGCCACAAGAATGTCAGCATTACCAGTCGCCAAAGCAGTCACTTTATTTTTCTGCGTTGTGTAGTTAAAGTTGGTAGACCAATTGAAATCTTTGGATGAAATCACGTTAGCAGTTACATTGAATTCAATTCCCATGTTGTACATGCTGCCGATGTTAGACAGAATGACATTTCCAGGAATTCCCCGTGAAGGTGATTGTGGATCATTCAAGATCAAACCATCAATATTATTCTTATACCAAGTGAACTCACCAGTAATGCGATCGTTCAGCAAACCAAAAGCTAGTCCTACGTCTGTTTTCTTACTGGTTTCCCAAGTGAGAGAAGTATTACCTGATTGAGAGAAGAATAAACTTGGATCGGCTCCGTACAGTCCGGGACTGAAGAAACTATAAAATGCATAGTCTCCAATTCCCTGGAAGTTTCCAACCTCACCATAGCTTCCTCTGAATTTCAAAGTGCTTAAAGTGTTGGATATGGACGAATTCTTAAAGAAGTCTTCTTCAGAAACTATCCAACCTGCAGATGCTCCGCCAAAGTTACCCCACTTGTCGGCGAAAGCTGAGTAGCCATCACGTCTTGCATTAACCGAAAAATAATATTTCTTTTTGAAATCATAAGTAACGCGGCCGAAATATGATAGCAGATAATTTTCGCTAAGTGAATTTCCTGCAGGTACTATTCCGGTGAAGCTGCCCTGGTACTCGTCATAGAATGGATCTGCTGCAGTTCTTCTGTCA
>Ga0207648_10007735_pt1 | contig 10507 bp, 13 predicted proteins | sample KBSMisM32_FD_184310 | JGI IMG/M metagenome (GOLD analysis project Ga0207648, IMG submission 184310) | Miscanthus rhizosphere microbial communities from Kellogg Biological Station, Michigan, USA - KBS Miscanthus M3-2 (SPAdes) (version 2) | ecosystem: Host-associated > Plants > Roots >... | reverse complement strand
CTGAGCGAGAACCGTCGCGGTGGTGGTGCCGTCCCCGGCGATGTCGTTGGTCTTCGAGGCCACTTCGCGCACCATCTGGGCGCCCATGTTCTCGAACTTGTCCTTGAGCTCGATCTCTTTGGCGACGGTGACGCCGTCCTTGGTGATGCGCGGAGCGCCGAAGCTCTTGTCGATGACGACGTTGCGGCCCTTCGGCCCCAGCGTCACCTTCACTGCATTGGCGAGGATGTCCACGCCGGCCAGGATGCGCTCACGCGCATCACGGCTGAATTTCACGTCCTTGGCTGCCATCTGGCTACCCTTTCATTCTTTGATTTGAGTTGCTGTTTGGAAGCGAAGGCTCAGCCGACGATCCCGAGGATGTCGCTTTCCTTCATGATGATCAGGTCTTCGCCGTTGACGACGACTTCGGTGCCCGACCACTTGCCGAACAGGATCTTGTCGCCGGCCTTGACGTCCAGCGGCGTGACCTTGCCCTCTTCGGACTTGGCGCCGGCGCCGACAGCGACAACTTCGCCTTCCTGCGGCTTTTCCTTGGCGGTGTCGGGAATGATGATCCCGCCCTTGGTTTTCTCCTCGGCCTCGACACGACGGACGAGGACGCGATCATGAAGCGGCCTGAAACCCATAGGTTGAACCCTCTTTAGTCAGCTTGGTTGAACTTCTCCGTTGGCACTCCCCGAGCGAGAGTGCCAGCGATGGCGCGCATATGGTTGTGCGCCGTTCATCCGTCAACGGGTGCATCAAGCCTTTTGTCGCCAGGCCTGCCGAGGTCGCGGCGAGAGTAATCTGATTAATTGCAGACGTTACGCCCTAGTGTTCATGACTCCGATTTGGCGACACAGGCGGAGACTCTTTGAACTGGTCGAATGCTCGCGGCGATTGCGTCTGTAGCGCATGTAGCAACTCCATCATGGGCCACTGTGACTCTCTGATCGCTCCGGAGCTTGGTCGATTCACGTCAGTTATGACACCGATCGATAGCGCGATCAGGACAAACAGCATGAGCGCTGCCCTCTTGCCTCGTGCACCTTCCACGATGTAGCCCAATTCGCCCGCTGTAACGATCAGGTATGCAAGCAGCAGGACGAGAACCCCGCCTGGAACGCGGAGTCGCCAAGCGACTTTTCGCTCCGTGTCGAGGTTAATGATTTCATTCAACGCTTCGACCAAAGGCATGGAGATGCCGTGCGCCTGCGCGGACCCTCCGGCCGCGCTGACGGCAGCCCATATCTGGGTGAGGAGCTGGTCATTTTTCGCAAGATGAGAGTCGGCTCCGGCTCCGGAGTTGGCGACCCGGATGCGATTGTCCGTATAGGCGATCAGAAGTCCGCTGAGGCGGGACCGATGAGGTTCATCGAGAAGTTGAGCGCGGAGGTAGGCGGTGCCAATCGCGTTCGCTTCATCTGTGACCAACTGCCGCCTCGCCTCGTAGCGGTTCAGGACGAGCCCGAAGGTAAACGCCAAGAGGAGAGCAAGCAGAGCCAAGGATCCGCCCAGCAGATATTCTTCTTGCCCGTGCGATGGATCGTTTGGGTCGTCGGTGGCTTTTGACCGGTTGATCCGGAACTGGCGGATGGACCGACCGGCCAGCGCGGAGACGATCAGAACAAAAAAGGTCGCCGCTGAGATTCCCAGCACCGAAAGGTCTGATAGCCATTCCCCGAGCCGCCCGCCCATCGCACTGGCTCCTTCAGATCGATCGAGACGCAGATGGCCGGAGCGGGTGGGCCTTATCTCAAATCATGGAAGCTCTGATTAGAAGCAGCGCTTCTCACGGCCCTGGCAGCGCTGCAAACGGACATTAGTTAGCGCACTGGAAACGTTAGCAATTATATACGCCGGCCGCGCAGCGCCGTGTCGTACGACGGGCCACGCCGGCCACGCTGACGGGCGTCAGCGGACGGCCGACGACCGCGTGGGCGGGAGTGATCAGGCTGAATGCGTCGGTGCCCGTGAACTCGTTCGCCGCTTGAGATCCGACGCCCACCACAAGCATCGCCAGCAGCGCCATCTTCAGCTTACGGGTGATAGTCATTGGGTTGCTCCAACCTTGTAGTTGTCAGGCAAGTCGCTGGTGTCCTTGAGCGACTCGATGTCCTTGGCGTCCAGCTTCTTGGCACCGGCCGGGGCCGCGAAGGTGAAGTCCGAGGCACCCGGGCTGCCGCCCACCTTCCAGTCGCGGACCTCGAGCGTGAATTGCGGGGCTTGGTCGACGCCCTTGCTCGTGATCACATAGCGGCACGGGTATGGGTTGGCGCCCTGATGGATCCAGATCTGCCAGTCGGTATCCTTGGCGCGGAATGCGAGATGGTCGCACTCCTGGCCGTTGATCACGCCGCTCCCGAGGTCCTTGATGTCGGTAACATCTTCCATCAACCCGTCGTAAACGTTCGACTGCAGTAAGTCGGCGCCTGGAAGCTGGCGGTGGAACTTGTCGCGCAGCTGGTCGATCAGGTTGTCGACCGTGCCGGGAGCGTCGGCCTGGACGTAGGCGTTCTGCCCCTTGCCGAGGATGGTCACCGTCTTCCCGTCGAAAACCATCTCCGTGTCCGAGAAGCCGGACTTGCGGGTCGTATGAATTTTGTCGGGTCGGCTGAGCTCGACGGTTCCGGAAGTCGCGAGCTGAAGCTTCTGGCGATCCTTGCTGACAACTTCGAAGATCGAATCGAAGCCCATCGATATGTTCTTCTGCGCCGCGAGATAGTCCGACATGCCCTTCAGCAGGGCCTTCGCATTTTGAGCCGTTGCGCCATTCGTGTCGCCGGCTTCCTCGGCAGCAGCGGATTCGTTGCCGTTGGCCGCCGGCGCACCCTGCTCGGTGGCGTTCTTCTCGCTCGCCTTCGAACATGACGACAGGCCAGGACCAATGATCAAGGCTAGTACAGCGGCGGAAATCAGAGATCCGCGAATGTTCTTCTTCATTTCGGCGATCCTCTTCTTCGAAAGCATCATTGACCCGATCGGTGGGCAGGGTCGCCGATTGCGGTAGAGCTAGACCCGCTATTCCACGCGGCTGAAGACCAGCACGTCGTGCCCAGTCCCGGCTGCTCCGCCGGTTCGATCAATCGTGAGTTCCTTGCCGTCTTCGGAGACGGTGATGACCGCACTACCGACGGGGTGTTTCAGCTTCATCGTTTCTGCCTTGATCTCGCGAGGGCTCACGCCCGTCAGCTTGACATGGTCCATGCTGGGATTTCCGGAGACCAGGAACCAGTTGCCGTCGGTCGTTGCCGAATAGCCCCAGTGCAACAACTGGCCGGACTCGCTAACGGTGGTCGAGCGCATGGTCACGTGATTCCCTGTGATACGATAGGCGCGGTCCTCGCTCCTTTCGGCGCTCGCCGGTGAAGCGAACTTCGACTTGGCGAGAACGAGGTGCCACGTGGCGGCCCACAGCTTGGCGTCGGGAGCCGGGGACGCGCTGGCGATTTGGGCACTCGCAAATGCGAATGCAGCGGCAGACATGGTCATTGCTTTCAGACTATTCACTATTTCCTCCTGTTGAAGCGCACGGAACGCCGCCCGGGACTCGCGGGGTGAAGACGCGAGTTGGGAGTATGTGATCGGCAGCACAATTCGGCGAACCCCTAGGGCGGGGTCAGGGACAAACCCTTCACATCAGGGATTTCTACTGATGGCTTGGTGCCCCGACGTGATCCACGCGCCGGCCGCGACGACCGGAGAACAACCGTGCGCGGATATGGGAATCTGATCGACGGCTATCGGCGCTTTCGCGCGAATCAGTCCGGCCACACACGCGAGCAATGGCAGGAATTAGCCAAGGGCCAATCGCCCCGCGCCGTGATTATCGCCTGTTGCGACAGCCGTGCCGATCCAGCGAGCATTTTTGATGCCGATCCGGGCGACATCTTCGTCGTTCGAAATGTTGCCAACCTTGTGCCTCCATTCGAGCCGATCCGTGGACGAGACGGCGTCTCTGCAGCCATCGAGTATGGCGTGAATGAGCTTAATGTTCGTGAGATCGTGGTCATGGGTCATGAGAAATGCGGCGGCATATCCGCCGTCCTGACGGGCCGGTTTCACGATGCTCGGCCAGGTGAAGGCGGGTTCATCGACATCTGGATGAGCCAGGTAGACGAGAGTGCCCAGGCGATTGCTCAAATGCACGGCACCGGTCCGAAAGCGCACCGGCTCCTCGAAGAAGCAGCGATCCGCCAAAGTATGGCAAACCTTAGAACATTCCCATTCGTGATGGAACGCGAACGCAGGCGATCGCTGGTTGTACTTGGATGTCACTTTTCGATTCGGGAGGGGGAATTATGGGTACTGGACGAGGCCGAAGGAAAGTTTCGCCCCGTCTAAGCGAACAGCCTCCCCGCGCGCTCCGCCATCAGTTCGTCAGGATCTGTCGACCGTTAAGATGCTGGAGCGGACGAGCGTTAGCGGGATAGAGGTTTTCGAATGTGCCAATTTCGGCGGCCGACAGGCTGACTGGAGATTTCAGGACGAACCAGCGAACACCTTCCGTGCATGGCGGCGTCGTCAGTGAGCCCACGTAAGTGAAATAGGATCGATTGGCGGGAAGAAGCTGCGACGGATCGATCTGAATTCCCGGCGGCGACTCCTCGTGCCCCTTCTGTTTGGGCAGATTTCGCCAGAGGGTCGAGACGAGAGAGTTCGTTGGACCGGAGCGGAGAAGCACTGCGACGACGGCTAGATTGCCCTCTGCATCGCGGTGCACGAGGTGAACGACCATTGCTGAATGGCGACCGTCAATTGTCTCTTCACTCGGTTTATGGAAGTGAAACTGCACGAGTGGAAACCGGGCGCCGCCAGCCGCCACCGTGCTGCCCTTGTCGACGTCGACCTGGATGCTGTGGCCGTTATCAATGATGTGGAGAGCTGTCGGCCTGTAGCTGAAGACCAGCGGCGAAAGCTTCTTGTGCGTCGCCGATTTTGTGCGAATGTCGATAGGGGATTGAGACTTCCCGGCGATGCAAGCTTCGCCCCAATGTGCGGGGCCGCTTGGCCCAGAATAGGCCCAATGATGAGTGGTCGCGCCCGCTACCACAGAGCCCAAAGCGATCAGCGATAAAGCAAATCTCGCCCGCATAGGACGCGATTAATGGCCGGGGCGCACCGTTCCATCGGTACGTATACCTACGAAAAATCGGCCGACTTCCAATCATCCGAATGTCACCTTTCCACCCGTTGCTGCCATTAGCCAAGCGTCCGCTTTCGACCATCTCACCAGTCGTCATGCAAGGTTCACATCGAAACGTGCTACAAGGTGCCATCACCTGAGATCGCTACCGGGCGCCCCTGTGACTGGGAGACACTGATGTGCTCTCGCTCGCAGGAGATAATCATGGAACAGGCATATTGGCTCAGCCGCAAGCGGGCATCAGTGCAGATGGCTCGCAATGCGACCAACTCCGAGGCCCGCCTCGCGCACTACGATCTGGCCGGCCGCTACAGTGTGAAGGCGATGTCAGCCGGGTCGCTCGCGAGGAGCCTGGCGGAAATTCTGCCTCCAGCGATCATGCCGACCCGCAAGCGAGGCACGCTTCGGTGCGCTTACAATGGTTGAGGCCGGCAACGTATTGGGGGTCTTGGCGGCCGTCCTGCTGCTGATGGCCGTAATCGCATGGGTCAAGCTGGTCCGCGGTCCACTCATGCAAAGAATCGACGGGCGCACCGGGATGGACCACCGTCAGGGCGAGTTCGCGTCCGAGCTGCTTCTCTGGGCTGCCGGGTTGAGCAGCACAGCCATGTTCCTGGCCGTCGCTGGGTGGATCTTCAGCTAGGACATGCACCGGAACTTCAAGGACTCAGGAAGGTTGGGTCAGCAGTGCCGGTCATCCCCCTGACGGCACGAAGCAGAAAAGGGCGGCCCGCTCTGGGCCGCCTTTTTTTTAGACCTGTCGGATTGATCCAAGCGGACGAGCGGAACTGTGGCAGCGATCCCGGAGTGGGGCAAGATCGGCCTTAATTTAAGTTAGGGTTCTTACCTAAAAGAGTGTAGGATGATCTCATCACCGGCATAGCCAGGCGCGCCGGTGGCAGAGAGACGTGCGACGCTCCCGCCCAACGGAGCACAATCAAAATGAAGGAGCTTCATGATCGTGCAGAGGCGCAAGCCCTGGCGCTGGCGATCGTCGATACGCTTCCTGAGCCGTTCCTCGTCCTTGACGACACGCTTCACCTGCTTGCCGGCAGTCGTTGCTTCTACGAGGTGTTCGGCGAGGATCCCGTGAAGGCCCACGGGAGGTCCCTGTTCGAACTCTCTGACGGCCAATGGAATATCCCCGGCCTGTGCGAACTGCTCCAGAATGTGGTCCCGCAACGCACGGCTGTCGAAGATTTCGAGTTTGAGAAGACCTTTGCCAAACTCGGCAAGCGTACGATCCAGGTCAACGCTCTGCCCATTCGCGACGAGAGCGGGGAAAGCCGAATGGTGCTTCTCGCCATCAAGGACATTACCGAGCGACGGGTTGCGGAGCAGGAGAAGCAGCGGCTGCTGGAACATACCGAGGAGCTGCTGGAACAGCAGAGGACGCTGCTGCGCGAGATGCGGCACAGGATCGCCAACAGCCTCCAGATCATCGCCAGCATCCTGCTGCTCAAAGCCGGCTCCGTCTCATCCGAAGAAACCAAGAATGAGCTCCGCGCCGCCCATCAACGGGTGATGTCGGTCGCAACCGTACAGAGCCATTTGAGCGCTTCCGACGGCATCGAGCAGATCGAGATGGGACCATATCTCACAAAGCTGAGCGCCGGCTTGGCCTCATCTATGGTCGGTCCAAAGCAGCATATCGATATTGCCGTGGCTGCCAGCGAAGGCGCGCTGCCAACAAGCCACGCCGTAAGCATCGGCCTGATCGTCACCGAGCTGATCATCAATGCGATCAAATATGCATTTCCGGAGCCACGCTCGTCCGCGCGCATTCGCGTCACGTTCGAAACGGCCAAGTCCGATTGGAAGCTCACGGTGGCCGACAACGGAGTCGGGCGGAGTGGTCAGGAAGAAGGTCAGACCTCAGCCGGTCTCGGAACTGCTCTCGTTGGCGCCTTGGCCAAACAGCTCAGGGCTCAGATCACGGAGACCTCGTCGTCCGAAGGCCTCAATGTGGCAGTAACTCGGTCCACATTTGACGCCCACTTGCCGGTGGCAGCCTAATGACAGGAGCGTCCCTAGATCTTCAACCCAGCCGCCGGAGGCCGTTTCCGTGATCCAGTCATTGTTGCTCGTCGTCGCTACCGCATTTGCGACCTGGGCCATCATTCGTTTCGCAACGTCGAAGCCCGACCGACCCAAACCGCTCTCTCCTCAGGAGCGGGAAGCTGAGCACGCGAAGGAAGTGGGCAATTGGCTTGATGGCGCTCGGGATCGAGCAAGCGTGGTCGAAATCGAGCGCAACAGGTTGGCGCTCGCGAAGGCTGTCAAAGCAGCGCTCTGGGTGACCGAAGCTCGCCTGAACCTCGCAATTCCTGAGCTACTGAAGATGGCGCAGCTGTGGATGGGTAAATCGGAGTCTCGTGGTGCAAAGTGGACTGCGCCCAAAGGGGTGACGGATATTGAGGGATTCGACGACGCCGAGGCTCCCTGGGCCTCATGGACCTTCGACGGCCACCACTGGCGCATCGACGCTCATTGGCGCCCTTCCTCTCTGCCAGAGGAAATTGAAGGCGACGTCGGATCGTTCAAAGTGCTGCTAGATCGGCAGCTCGTGCTCGACATGACGATCAGCAGCAAGGATCCCGAGCTTTTGTGGGTTGATGCTTTGACCGTCGGACCGTGGGTCTCAGAGCTCCTTGCCTTTGCTGGCGCGCGAACCTCCGACGCAAAGGCGCGATCGAGCGCTCGATCCGCACGTAAGAACCAGGCTCGAGCGGACAATATTCATTGGTCCTGACCCCGGGCTGTCTGCTTTCCAAGGTTTGCGGACAACACTCCGAACGGCATCAGGCTCCAAAATCGTCGATGCTGCGCTTGATGGCGGCGTCGATCGCGGCCTCTTCGTCGCCAATGGAACGACCGCTTCGCTCCTGGCGAAGATCGGTCAATCGCTTAACGCGTTGCTGATCCGGCCTCGGCGTCTGTTTCTTCCGCATGATTTTGAAAGGTTCCGCGCTGACGTGAAGGTCAGCGACTGCGAACCAGAACGGGTCCGTTCACGACCTTGAGCAGTGTCTGAGAGCCGAGAACGGCGATCATCGTGGCGATGGCGAAAGCGAATGACATCAGCATTGCGAATTTCTTCGGTTCGAAAGGAAGGCTACCCGGACGGCGAGGACCCTTTGAGGTCGCTCGAGCCGCCCGGGCTCGCCTGACGCATTACAAGATCGGAGCGGGTTGCCCCTGCGAGCCGCTCACAATCAGACTATACAGTCTGCAAATTCAGCGCGGTCGGCTGGCGATCGGTGCCCTGACCCACATCGTAGCTGAGCCGCTGGCCAATAACGGGGGCGACCTTCTTGTCCCACATGATCGCGCCGATTTCGAAGCGAAGCGGATTTCCGGCGACTTCAGGACTGATCTCGCCGTGACCGAGGGTCGTGTCGAATGACTTGACGGTGCCAAAATATTTCATGGTGAGTTCCTTTTTGGACAGATGCCTTGATCGACAATCTGCCGGCTAGGAGACGTCAAAGAGGGAAAAAGGAGCGGCTTAGCGCCAAAGACCGTCGATTTCGACTGGTAGCAATAGCGAAGTAGTGCATTGATTATGTAATTACAAGTGCTGCGTATGATTTAATAATTCCACGAGTCATGCGCGCATTTTATTTATGGATTATTAGATTATTTGGCACTCTATGATATAGCTGGACGTTGATTATTCATTAGCCCGTAATCATTTGAGAGCCGAGGCGTCACTCCATGAAAAACTTGTTCCTGATCACCGCTGCCTCGGTACTTGCCGGCGTTCCAGCGCAAACCGCCGCGCAGCAAAACGCCACCGCGCCGAAGCTAAGCCCCGTCCCTTTCATCGCGCCCGCGCCTATCCGTGAAGTCGTCGATAAGCAGCTCGGCGCCCGCTACGGCGCCAGCGACAAGGAGGCCATCGGCCGTTGCGTCACCGCGGCACTTGCCGAAGGCGCTATCCTGTATGGCGTCAACGGCTATGCCGGGACCGACGGCTATGCGGCCTATGCCGGCGCCTATCGTCCGGGCGCGGCCGGCGTGCCCGGTTTCCCAGGCATCGCCACGAACATGAGGGTCAGCGCTATCACCGACGTCCAGCGCCGGTCGGACGGGATGCGCGTGAAGGGCCTGATCGACAGCGGCGTCGATTATCGCGGCAGCTACGGCGGGCAGGCCTATCAGGGCACCGGCGGCGGCGGCGAGCCCGATGCGATCCGCCATCCCAGCAACAACGACCTCGTCTTCCGCTGCAACCTGGATCGGGCCGGCCTGGTCAGCAGCCTGCATGTCGAGCGCCACACCACGACCTACCGCCGCTACTGAGCGCGCCAAAGCGCATGACCTATCCGATCAATTGACCCACGCTTTGTCACAGAAGTCTGGTTAGGCCATTCCGGCAGGCGACGGTGCGGTGGACTAATGTCCGTTTTCGACCCAAAGCTGACATTAGACGAGTGTCCGCCAACGACCCATTGCGGCCGCTCAGCTAATCGGCCTCAGCCGCCTCCCAGTCTTGCGGCGATTAAGTCAGCGCAGCTTCGCCCCTGATCTCTTGTTTCGTTACCGCGTTTCCCGAGAGCCACGAGGCGATATTCAGTACGTAACGGTGCGTGTCCGCCAAGGCTTCCGGCACGCGCTGGAGGCCATCGCGCGGCTTCTCGGTGACGAAGCTGGGGCAGCCCGACCGCGGGTCCCAATTATAGTCCGCGAAGTGGTGGAAGGTACTTTCGGCAATTGCCGGTCCGCCATGCTCGCCGGGCTCGAATGCGACCGCGATGTTGAAGTCCATGCCCGTCACCCGACTCTTACCCTTTACGATCAGGCGCGCGCCTTCTCCTTCGGGAACTCCGATGTCGCCCTCATGCGGGTGCGCGGGCAGGAAGCGGATCGACCCGGTTGGCGATCCTTCTTTGGCAAGCACGGGATGTGTGGAGCCCACGATCTCGATTTCCTGGAAATCGCCGTTCGCGCCAGAATGGTAGTTCGGCCAGTCGATGGCTGTCGTGAAGGGGTCGTCCCGTTTGCGGCGGCTTACGTCCGGGTTCGGTTGCTTGGAATGGAAGTAATGCGCCTTACCGACGCCGCCCAGCGTGCAGACCGACGACCCAAGGTCCATGTGGTCGCGCGTGACAAGCAATCCCCCGCCATTCTTCCGGAAGCGCGAAATCGCTGCCCAATCGTCCTCGGCGAGACCGTCGCCAATATCGACCGCGAACAACCAAAGCTCGTCGAAATCGCTTCGATCGACGGTCGACAGGACCGAGTCCGGCTTGCCATGCGGATCGCGATCGCGCGCGGACACGTCGTAGAGCGCATTGCCGCTTTCATCGCGCGCGTCGCGAAGCAGGGCGGCCAGGCGGCTGAACCGAGCGATGGACCAGTCTTCTTCCGTCGTCG
>Ga0207648_10007734_pt1 | contig 10507 bp, 10 predicted proteins | sample KBSMisM32_FD_184310 | JGI IMG/M metagenome (GOLD analysis project Ga0207648, IMG submission 184310) | Miscanthus rhizosphere microbial communities from Kellogg Biological Station, Michigan, USA - KBS Miscanthus M3-2 (SPAdes) (version 2) | ecosystem: Host-associated > Plants > Roots >... | reverse complement strand
ACCGCTACTGCTCGTCCAGCCTGCAGACGATCCGCATGGCCTTCCACGCGATCAAGGCGGGCGAGGGGGACTGCTTCATCTCCGCCGGCGTCGAGACGGTCAGCCGCTACGCCTCGGGCGCCAGCGACACTGCGCCGAACCCCGTGTTCAAGCCGTCCGGCGAGCGCACCAAGCTGCGCGCCCAAGGTGGCCAGGGCCCATGGACGCCGCCCGCCGGCTTGCCCGACATGTACATCGCCATGGGTCAGACCGCGGAGAACGTCGTCGAGGCCGAAGGCGTGACGCGCGAGGAGATGGATCGATTCGGGGTGCGTTCACAGAACCTGGCGTGCGAGTTCATCGAGAAGGGTTTCTTCGACAACGAGATCACTCCGATCACGCTCGAGGACGGCACGGTCGTCAGCAAGGACGACGGCCCGCGGCCGGGAACCAACTACGAGACGGTCAGCCAGTTGAAGCCGGTCTTCCGGCCCGACGGCACGATCACTGCCGGCAACGCCTGCCCGTTGAACGACGGCGCCGCCGCGGTGATGGTGATGAGCGACACCAAGGCCAAGCAGTTGGGGATCACGCCGTTGGCACGGATCGTCGCTTCCGGCGTCAGTGGCCTCAACCCGGAGATCATGGGTCTCGGCCCGATCGAAGCGTGCCGGCAGGCGCTGGCTCGCGCCGGCATGACCATGGATCAGATCGACCTCGTCGAGATCAACGAGGCATTCGCCGCGCAGGTCATCCCCTCGGCCAAGCACCTCGACATTCCGATGGACAAGCTCAACGTGCATGGCGGCGCAATTGCGCTCGGTCACCCGTTTGGCATGACCGGCGCCAGGATCATGACCACGCTCCTCAACGGGCTGCAGTGGGAGGACAAGACCTACGGCCTCGAGAGCATGTGCGTCGGTGGTGGCCAGGGAATGGCCATGATCGTCGAACGTCTCAGCTGATCGAGCGCTACGGGCAGTGCGGTTCGGCGCGGACCCGGATGACTTCGGGTTCGTGCGGTAGCTGCACGGCCCGAACCACGAAGCGTTGATCCGCGGTCATCAACTCGGCCAGCGCCCAGCAGTCGGCTGACTCGCGATGGCCGTCGCCGATCGGGTGGAGCTCGTCGACATCGAGGCCGGCGGAGTCGGCCTCGGCGTGCCACAGCGCGACCAATCCGCGACGCAACTCGGGGTCGTCGATGAGGTCGGCTCCCCGCAGGCACAGCTCGACGTTGGTGATGGTGACGGGTTGCAGCTCCGAGCGATTGACGACGTCGCCGCTGAGCTCGCCGTCGAGCATCACTACGACCGGGCCGCCGTTACCCGACACACCGCCGACGAATCCGTAGCGGATCAATGGCCAGCCGTCGTCTCCGGTCGTTTCGAACCGCACACGATCGCCCGGCCGGTAGATCATGCCGCGGCCTCGGCGAGCACTGCATCGCTGAACGTGGGCCAGAGCGCGAGGGCGGCTTCGGCCCAATCGTCGAAAGGACGATCGGTCAGAGCCAGACTGGCCACCCCCACGGCAGGATCCACCCACGCAAAGGTACCGGCCCCACCGAAATGTCCAAACGTCGACGGCGAGTTCGTTGTGCCGGTCCAATGCGGATTCTTGGCGCCGCGGATCTCGAATCCGAGCCCCCACGGGCACGGCGAGAAGCGGCCCACGCCGGGGATGATCCCGTTGAGCGCGGGAAACTGGATCGTGCTCGTCGATTCGGCGGCGGTCGCCGCAGAGATCAGCGTCGGTACGCGCGCTTCGACGAGAAATCGAGTGAGGTCCTCGGCAGTGATCCACAATCCGTGCGCCGGCGAGCTGCTCAACTCGGTCGACGCCATGCCGAGGGGTTGCAGCACTGCTTCGCGCAGGTACTCGGCGAAAGGGATCGCGGCGGCATCGGCAACCGTCTGCGCGGCCAACTCGATGCCGGTGTTGGAGTAGATGCGGTTGCGTTCGGGGCGGGCGATCGGGTCGGGGCCGTCGAATCCATATCCTCCGGCGTGCGACAGCAGGTGGCGAAGCGTGCAGCCCGGCTGGCCGATCGCCTGGTCGAGGGCGACGATCCCTTCCTCCGCGGCGACCAGACAGGCCCACGTCGTGATCGGCTTGGCGATCGAGGCTGCACGAAATCGGCGGGACTGATCGCCGCGAGTGTGCACGACACCATCAGCGTCGACGACTGCCGCGGCAACGTTGTCGACCGGCCAGTCGTCGATCTGCCGCAGCGCCTGCACGGATCGACGACGTCAGGCGAGCCCGGTGGAGCTGAGCATGTCGGCCACCTGGAACGCCAGATCGAGGCTCTGGCGGGCGTTGAGCCGCGGGTCGCACACGGTCTGGTAGCGGTCGTCGAGTTGGGTGTCGAGGATCTTGTCGGCGCCGCCGACGCATTCGGTGACGTTGTCGCCGGTGAGCTCGATGTGGATCCCACCCGGCCATGTGCCCTCGGCCTTGTGAGCGCTGACGAACCCGCGGATCTCGGCGCAGATGTGATCGAAGTCGCGGGTCTTGCGGCCCGTCGAGGAGGTGAAGGTGTTGGCGTGCATCGGATCGCACGTCCACACGACCGGATGCCCGGACTCGCGCACCGCCCTCAACAGTGGACGCAGCCCGCTCTCGATCTTGTCCGAGCCCATGCGGGAGATCAGCGTCAGCCGACCCGGGATCCGCGCCGGGTTCAGCTTCTCGCAAAGTTCCAGCACGAAATCGGCGGAGGTGCCGGGGCCGATCTTGCAGCCGATCGGGTTGCCGACGCCGCGCAGGAACTCGACGTGGGCACCGTCGAGCTGGCGGGTGCGCTCGCCGATCCACAGCATGTGTGCCGAGCAGTCGTACCAGCCTCCGCTCAGCGAGTCCTGCCGGGTCAAGGCTTCCTCGTACCCGAGGAGCAGTGCCTCGTGGCTGGTGTAGAAGTCGACCTCGTGGAGGTTGTAGGTGTTCTCGGTGTCGACACCGCATGCCCGCATGAACCGCAGGGCCCGGTCGATCTCGGCGGCGATCTGCTCGTAGGCCTGACCCTGGGGGCTCGTGGCGACGAACTCCTGTGTCCAGGCGTGGACCCTGCCGAGGTCGGCGAAGCCGCCCTTGGTGAAGGCGCGCAGCAGGTTCAGCGTCGAGGCCGATTGGTGGTAGGCCTGCACGAGACGGTCGGCCGACGGCACCCGAGCAGCCTCGGTGGGGGTCGGGTCGTTGACGATGTGCCCGCGGAACGTCGGCAGGTCGACGCCGCCGACTCGCTCGAACGCGGCGGTACGCGGCTTGGCGAACTGCCCGGCGATGCGGCCGACCTTCACGACGGGAACGCCCAGCGAGTAGGTCAGCACGACCGCCATTTGCAGAATGACGCGCAGCTTCTCCCGGATGTTGACCGCGGAGAACTCCTCGAAACTCTCAGCACAGTCGCCGGCCTGAAGGAGGAACGCGTTGCCCGCGGCGACGTGGCCGAGTGTGGCCTGGAGTGACCGAGCCTCGCCGGCGAACACCAGCGGGGGATACGAGGCGATCTGCTTCAGCGCCCGATCGAGGTCACCCTGATCGGGCCACTCCGGCTGTTGCTCCGCTGGGAAAACATGCCACGACGACGGGGACCACGCCTTTGCCACGCCGAAATACTAACGGCGCAGGTAGGACTCGCCGCTTGGTTTAGTTCCTGCGCATCCGGGCCAATGCGCCGATGAACGCACCGGCGACCGCGCTGATCGCGATGACTGCCCACAGCGGCGCCTCGGATTGGCTGGCGCCCCAGTCGACACTGACCTTGTCGGTGTTGATCAGTGCGAACACGACGATCGCCGCCACGACCACCAGGAACACCACGATCCGAAACGTCTGGCCGACTCGGACTCTTCGTTCTGCATGGGCCATCGTGTCGCTCATCACAACCTCCTCACCTCATGTTCGTTTGTGAACTCGTACCCCTGCCCACCCACCCTCAAGGCGCCTCGCAGTCGCGGTCGGCATCTTGATTGGGCGCGAAACCAGTACTCACGGTTCGGATTTCGCGCCCGACGGGCTGAACCCGAGCTTCCCGGGACGCGAAAGACGCCGGCGAGGTGGTCGCCGGCGTCTTCGGTTGAGGAGGGGTAGGGATCAGGCTGCGAGGATGCGCACGGCGTCTTCGCGCAGCCCGGCAACGGCCCGGCTGACGAGACGGCGGGCGGCCTCAGCGGTGACGCCGAGGTTCTCACCGACTTCACGGAAGCTCTTGCGCTCGCCGTCGAGCAGGCCGAAGCGGGCCTCGATGGCGTAGCGGGCCCGCTTGTCGAGCGTGCCGAGCAGTTCGTCGAGCAGTTCGCTGTCGACCAACGCCATGACGGCGTCCTCAGGAGTGCCGTCGCCGTTGGCCATCAGGTCGCCGAGGGTTGCGTCGCCGTCGTCACCGATCGTCTTGTCGAGCGAGACGGGGGTGGTGAGGCGGTGCAGTTCGGCGTTGCCGAGGTCGAGCGTCTCGCCGTCGCCGGAAGCCTGCCGCAGAGCGGCACGCAGGCTGGCCGAACGATCGCCCGGGATGCGGATGAGGCTGGCCTTCTGGTCGAGCGCCCGGCCGATGGCCTGACGGATCCAGAAGGTGGCGTAGGTGGAGAACTTGAAACCGCGGCGCCAGTCGAACTTGTCGACGGCGTGCTCGAGGCCGAGGTTGCCCTCTTGGATGAGGTCGAGCAGGTCCATGCCTTGCGGCAGGGGGTAGCGGCGGGCGATGGAAACGACGAGGCGGAGGTTGGACCGGATGAACCGATCCTTGGCGTCAGCAGCGGCGGCGACGGCGGCCTTGAGGGCGGCGCCCTTCTCACCGTTGGCGAGACGCTCGGAGGCGTCGCGGCCAGCTTCGATGACGCGAGACAGCTGACGCTCTTCTTCAGCGTTCAGCAACGACACCTTTCCGATGTCATTCAGGTAGAGACCGATAGAGTCATTCATGGTAATTGTTCTCAACTTCTGGATGGGACGTCATATTCCGGGGCATACTGTGCCGGTTGACACGTGCTGTACGCACGCCGGGGGATCGGCACTTCGGTGATCTACCGGGTGAGGAGCTGGGGCTCGCGGAGCGTGCCGGCTAGCTCATTGTCAGTGAAAAAGGGGGGTCAGATTGGGGGGAACGGAGAACAGTACTACATCGGCGCGTTTTTGTCATGTCAATACACCGATTCTCCTCAAGAAATCCGCAGGTCAATGCTGCCTGCGTGGTGACGCCGGGCGGCCGTAGACTGGACAGCCGTGCCCAAGCGAATCGGACTGTTCGGTGGCACGTTCGATCCGCCCCACGTCGGCCACCTGGTCACAGCGGTCAACGTGCGTTACGCCCTCGGGCTCGACTCCGTGGTGCTGATGGTCGCCAATTCGCCCTGGCAGAAGGACGGGACCAGGCCGATCAGCCCTGCTGCGGACCGTTTGGCGATGGTCGAGGCGGCGGTCGCCGATGTCGAGGGACTGATCGCCGGCGACGCCGAGATCCGTCGCGGCGGTCCGAGCTTCACCGCCGACACGCTGCAAGGTATGGCCAGGTGCTATCCCGACGCCGAGCTGTACACCATCGTCGGCGACGACGCCGCGGCCGGCCTGACGACCTGGCAGCGATATGACGAGGTCGTCGCCCTGTCGCACCTGGTCGTCGTCGATCGCCCCGGTGAGCAGGTCGAGCTCCCGGCCGGTTTCGACTGGCTCCGTGTCGAGGTGCCGCGCCTCGAGGTGTCGAGCACCGACCTCCGGGCCCGGGTGCTCGACGGCCGACCGCTCGACTATCTCGTCACCGACTCCGTGCTCGGGATCATCGCTGCTCGCCACCTGTATCGAGACGCCGCATGACGGCGCTTCCCGGCCGTCGTCGGCGAAACACACTGCTGGCCCTGGCGGGCGGCCTCGTCGCGGCCGTCCTGATGCCGTTACTGGTCTACGTGGGCGCCGTGGCGATCAGCAATTCGAACGCAGGGGAGAACGCGCTCTCGGGTGTGCCGCCGGAGCAGTCGTTCCCTCAGACGCCGACCGGGATGCTGGCGACCGTGAACGACAACAACGAGCTCACCAGCGTCACCGTCTTCGTGCTCGCTCCGGAGGCCGACTCCGACGCTGCAACCTACGACCAACGTGGTGGGAGCGTTGTCTCGGTGCCGATCAACGTCGACGCCGGTTCCGAAGGCCAGCTCCTCTCGCTGCACGATGCCTACGCTCTCGGAGGTGAGGAGGAGTTGCGCGCCGATGTGGAGTCGGTGCTGAGTCTCACCATCGACAACAGCGCCGTCATGAAGGAAGCCGACTTCGCCGACTTCCTCGCCGGCCTGCCGTCGGTCGACGTCGACTTCCCCCGCGACGTGCTCGGCGCGGACGACACGGTGATGTACACCAAGGGCCCACAGTCGCTGAGTGCGCAAGACGTGGCGAAAGTGATCACGACCAGGTCGGCCACCCAGCCGGAACGCCTGCGCCAGCCGAACATCGACGCGCTGTGGAGCGGGATCACCGCCGCGATCGGCACGGGCCGGGCCGGCCAGACGCTCAGTGCTGGCCCGCCGACGACCTTCGCAGAGTTGGCGACGCGGCTGACAGCCGGCCAGACCGCATCGCGTGGCCTGATCGCCCGCCAGCTCGGCCAGGATCGCAACCCTGAAGCCCTCGACGTCGAGGAGCTCGATCGGCCGGACGCGGTCCTCGTTTTCGCGAGCGTTGCTCCGGCACAGATGTCGCGACCCGGCAGCGGGCTGACGTATCGACTCGAGGCGCCGGGAGGTTTCGATGCGCAGGTTCGCAAGTTGATCGCCGAGCTGATCGCAGTCGGCGGCAACGTCGTATCGGTCGACCTCAACGCCGACTCGCACCCGGAGACTGCGGTCTTCGTCTACGACCCCGAGATCGCGGCCGTGGAGCCGACGGACAACTCGATCCTCGGCCCGGTCTCCGTCGAGACACCCGATGTCCGTCTCGGCGGAGTGGACGAGACGATCTCGCTCGGCACGAACTATCTGAACGGTGTGGATCTCACGGCCCCCGATGCCACATCGACATCGAGCACGGTCGCACCGCCGGAGACGACCGCATGAAGTCAGCCACTGCAGAGGCAATAGCCGTCACTGCAGCGCGCACCGCTGACGAGAAGAAGGCCGACCGAACGCTGGTGTTGTTCGTCGGTGACGTGTTGTCGATCACCGACTACTTCGTCATCACGAGCGCGCCCAACCGCCGGCTCGTGCGAACGGTGGTCGACGAGATCGAGACGGTCGTGCGGGAGAAGCACGGTCGGTCGCCGTTGCGTGTCGAAGGCGTCGCCGAGCAGCAGTGGGTTTTGATCGACTATGGCGACGCCGTGGTGCATGTGTTCAGCGACGAGATCCGTGCGTACTACGAGATCGAGCGGCTCTATCGCGACGTGCCGAAGATCGACTGGCAGGGCGACAACGGCTGAGGCATCAGCAACCGCCGATCCGCCGCGTCGCTAGTGTGATCGCACCATGTCGATACCGCTTTCCGGGCCGTTCGATACGGGGCAACTGCCCCGACTCGCGCCGTACCCGGTGACGGTCACGGTCGCTCGCACCGTGGCGCCGGGATGGGAGGCCGAGTTTTTGAAGTGGGCCGACGAGGTGGTCGCGGCGGTGCGCGAATTTCCGGGCTGCCTCGGCGCCGGCGTGCTGCACCCCGGTGACGCAGGCGGCGAATACCAGATCATCGTGCGGTTCTCCGACGGCGTGATGCTGCGCCTGTGGGAGCGGTCGGCGGTCCGCAACGAGTTGATGGACCGCAGCGACAAGTTCGTCACCAGCACGCGCATGCAACGCACCGTCGGTGTCGAGGAGTGGTTCAACGCCACCGGCAACGCCGAGCCCAAGCGGCCGCTGTGGAAGAAGATGTCCATCGACATCGCCTGGGTGTATCCCGTGGCGTTGTTCGTGTCGCTGATCGCTGCGCCGTTGCTGGTCAAGATCCCGCTCCTGCTGCGGGTGTTGACGAGCATCGCCGTCGTCACCATCGTGATGCAGTTCATCGTCTCGCCGATCCGTAAACGCATCCGAGCCAAGCGCCGGCTCTGAACGCGTTGGGAACCTCTCGGAGTCGGAGGTATTCTCAGTCGTCCCATTCGGGGCTGTAGCTCAGTTGGCAGAGCACTTCCATGGCATGGAAGGGGTCAGGGGTTCAATTCCCCTCAGCTCCACTCGTAGCACCAGAGATCCATGTCGTACGACCGTCGATGTTTCGCAGGCGTCGACGCATAGCGAAGTACTGACTTTGTACCCGGTTGTCGGGCCCATTTTGGACGCACGATGAAGGGCGTGAGCCCATGCACCTCGCCGGCCCACGTCACAGGGAGACAAATGAACCTCACCACAAAGAAGATGGGCTACCTCGCGCTCGCCACCAGTCTCGCGATCGGGATCACGATGAGCGCATTGACGACTGCGGTCGCTGCTCCGCCTGCAGTTGTCGTGTACGACTCGATCGGGTCAACCGTTCCGGGAAACGTGCCGAGCCAGCCATTTCAGGCGCAACAGACGAGTCAGTTCGGCGACCGCGTCGTCCTGGAAGCCGGCCCCCGAAACCTCACTTCGGTCACGGTCTTGATGTCGAGTTGGGGCTGCGAAAGCGGTAGCTGGAACCTTGGCGATTGTCTCACGACCCCCGCCGCCACGTTTAGCCATCCGCTGACGTTGACGATCTACAACCCACCGTCCGCCGGCCTCGGGGTCGGCACAACGATCATCTCGAGCACACAAACGTTCGACATTCCGTTCAGGCCGAGCGCCAGTACCAACTGCACTGGTGCCAACGCTGGCAAGTGGTCTGACGGCACGACTTGCTACAACGGGTTCGCTACCCCGGTCACCTTTACGTTCGACGGCACCGTTGTTCTACCGAGCGACCTGATCTGGGGCCTCTCGTTCAACACCAGTGGGTATGGTGCGAGCCCCCTCGGATACAGCTCGGCATGTGCAATCACAGTCCAGGGCTGCGGCTATGACGCGTTGAATGTGGGACTGTCGCAGGCCGCTGCGCCGATCGTCGGGACAGATTTGGCCTCAGATGGTGTGTATTGGGATACGGATACCGCTGGCTACTACTGCGACGGCGGGACGGCCGGAGTTGGGACCTTCCGGAGTGACGCTCCATGCTGGACAGGGTTTCGTCCGATGGCGCGCATCCAGACCAGCGATCCGACCGTCGGGCCACCAACCAGTAAGGATCTTTGCAAGAAGGATGGTTGGAAGACCTTCAACAACCCATCGTTCAAGAACCAGGGCGATTGCGTTTCCCTCAGCAACCACAGCTAGAGCCGAGCCTCTGGGCGACCAAGCTTTGCTGAAAGACTTCGCGGAGAGCGGCAGCTGCAAACTGCCGCTCTTTCGTGTCTGGCGTTGAGTCGCGCCGATCACGGAGGAGGCAACTCCCTCAACAAGGTGTAACTACACTTTGTCGCGTTGGGCCTGCCCATGGCATGGAGGGGTCAGGGGTTCAATTCCCCTCAGCTCCACCAGGTGAGAGGCACAATTTGCCTCGTGCCGTTGGGAATTGTTGGCGCAGTGAGTTACCTGGTGAGTTGTGGGGGCTGAGTCTGTCCCGGTGCCGTAGGGCCGAACGGCCCAATTGAGTGAGCTCACGCAGGCGCACGATGGTCACGGCAGTGACGTCCGCGTCTTCAATCCTTGAGGAGATAGGTGCTGCCACTCGTACGCCGACACCGCAGCACCAATGATCGCCACGATGAGCGCTGTTCCCGCAATGTTTCGGCTGCCTTTGGTGAGCCCGACCAGTGCCAATGAACCAGGGGAACACGGACCGCTGATCCACGGGTGGTAGTGCACGTCGAGCGCTTTGGGTCTCGCCTCAGCTACTCCTGCGGCGTAGTCACGTATCTTCGAGCGGTCGGATTCCGCGCAGGGTTGCCGTACCGATCAGTGGGTGACGGTGAACGTCATTGACATGCCGTTGGTGTAGTGCCCAGCGACGTTGCACACGAGTTGGTACGTGCCCGGCGTGAGGTTGAGCGTGACGCTACCGGTCTTGCCCGGATCGAGCTCGGAGATCTCGTCGAGCACCTTCGAGGCCGGGTCGTCCTCGTTGAACCTGTTCGTCGCCGGGTCGACGGGGATCTGGCCGGGCCGGATGTCGGTGCGAGTGATGAGCATCTCGTGGACCTGTGTCCCATTGTTCTCAAAGGTGAACGAGACCGGTCCGGCGCGCACGGTGTCGACATCGGCGCGCACCCGCCACTCGTCAAGCAACCCATTCACGGCGCTGCCACCCGACGGTGCGATGCCATGCGGCGCTAGCGCGCCGAGCACGTCGCTCGGGTCAGCGCCACAGCCGGAGACCACGAGTCCGGCGAAGCCGAGCACGCCGATGAACCCGAGAGCACGTCGTGCAACCCGACGACGCGGGCGAGCAATCATTTCGTGCACGACGTTGTCCGTCCCGGTATCGACCGCGTTGATTATGCTGCTGGGTCCTTGCTGGTGTTCGTTCACGTCGTGCTCTAAGGGGAACTGGCTTGCGCTGCATGGCCGGCACGCCCACCAATCGCCGAAAGTTCTCG
>Ga0207648_10007732_pt1 | contig 10508 bp, 10 predicted proteins | sample KBSMisM32_FD_184310 | JGI IMG/M metagenome (GOLD analysis project Ga0207648, IMG submission 184310) | Miscanthus rhizosphere microbial communities from Kellogg Biological Station, Michigan, USA - KBS Miscanthus M3-2 (SPAdes) (version 2) | ecosystem: Host-associated > Plants > Roots >... | reverse complement strand
CAGCGCGGCATCCCGATGCCGGAGGAGCGCATCCTCCTCGAGAAGCCCCGCACTCCCGTTCCCGCCGACGAGCTCGCGCCACAGGAGCCCGGCGATCCGTTCGCGGGTCCCACCGTCAATCCCTGGCGAGGCGTGCGCAAGGCGGCGTGGCGCCTGTACGTGTTCTACGGGGTGTTCGCGTTCGCCGTCGCGGGCGGGCTCGTGCTGGTGTGGCGTGCGCAAGAGTCCTGGCCGTACGCGGCGTTCGTCCTCGCTTGGGCCGCGACGTACCTCGCGCTGAACCTGCTCTCCGCGGGACTGCCGGGCCCGAACCTCGTGCGCTACAACAAGGATCTCGAGATCGTCGCGCCGCTGTTCGCCCTCGCGCTCGCTTGCGTCGGCGAATGGCTGTGGGCCCGCAGCCGCTGGCTCGCGATCCTCTATGCGGGTTCGTATGGGGCGTTCGCCCTGGCCCGCGCCGTCCGCTACCTGACCGAGAAGTTCATCCTCGAGCGGTAGTCGTTTTCAAGCGATGGAGCGAGGGAGCGTTGACCCCGATTTCCAGGGGCACCGTCGCTTGTCTGGTCGCGCGTGAGCGAGCGGCACGGATGATCGTCAATTTTTCACATGTGGGCTCGCGGAGCGAGCGAACCGCGACCCAAGCGACGGTGCCTTGGTGGGACCGGAAGGAGGCTACGCCTCCTCGCGAAGGAGATCCTCGATGATCGATTGCAGCGCGCGCACGATCTCGTCGCGGGGCACGTCGCTCTTCCGGAACTGCAGCGAGAGCGCGAAGCTCTTCTCGCGCGGCTGATAGCGGAAGACGTAGTGGCGAGGCCGGCCCTTCGCCGCCTTCGCCTTGCCCTGCTTCGCGATCTTGCGTGCATCCTCGCGCGTGGCGCGCCCTCCGCCGTCCTTCTGCAGTCTCTGCACGAGCGCGATCATTTTCTGCATGTCGCCTTGACGAACAACCTGCAGCAGCAACGACTTGGAATGAATGTCGGCCAGCCGACAGACGTGCCGCACTTCCTCCGGCATCGCACTGAGGCTCAGGATCTCGGTGATCGACGTGCGGCTCTTGCCCAGCCGTTCCGCCATCGCCTCGTGCGTGTAGCCGTAGCTCTCGGCCAGCGTCTTCAGGCCGTCCGCCTCTTCGAACGCGCTGAGATCCTTGCGCTGAAGGTTCTCGATGAGCGCGATCTCCATCGTCTCGGAGTCGGACGTCTCGCGGACGATGCAGGGGATCTCGGCGAGCCCCGCCTCGATCGCGGCGCGATAGCGGCGCTCGCCCGCGATGATCTGGAAGCGCGCGCCGCGTGGACGCACGAGGATCGGCTCGAGCACGCCTTTCTCGCGCACCGACGCGATCAGCTCCGTGAGGTCGCCCATGTGCTGGCGCGGCTGATGCGGGTTGGGCTCGACGTCTTCGATCGGCACCATGCGCCCGACGGGCTCGCCGCCCGGACGCCCGAGCTGATCGACGAAGTGCACGTCGTGGCGCATGCGCAGGGTTTCGGGCAGACCGATCCGGCGTGGGCTAGACACGTTCGATGACCTCCTCGCAGAGGCGGTAATACTCGTACGCCCCGGTGGATTGCGGCGCGAAGGTGAAGATGGATTCCTTGTGAGCCGGACTCTCTTCGAGCCGGATGCTCTTGCTGATCGTGGTCTTGAAGACGCGGGCGCCGAAGACATCGTTGATGGCTTTCTGGGCGTCGCGCGAGAGCGTCGTGCGCTTGTCGTGGAGGGTGATCACCGCGCCCAGGAGCTTGAGGTTGGGATTGGGCCGGGAGCGGATCTTCTCGACCGTCTCCAGGAGATCGTCGGTGCCCTCGAGCGCGAAGTAGCTCGACTGCACCGGGATCAGGAGGTGCGTGGCCGCGACCAGGGCGTTGACGGTGATGAGCCCAAGCGCGGGCGGGGTGTCGATCACGACGAACTCGTAGCGGTCGGCCACGAGGTCGAGCCGGTCCTTGAGGCGGAAATGCGCGTCCACCTCGCCGATGAGCTGCGACTCCAGCTTGGCCAGCGCGATCCGCGACGGCGCGACGTCGAGGTGCTTCACCGGCGACGGCGTGATGATGTCGCTCAGCGGTGTGCCGTTCGAGAGCACGTCGAACATCGACTTCGGCACGTTGCGCACGTCGAGGTAGCTGATCGACGAGTTCGCCTGCGGGTCAAGATCGACGAGCAGGGTATTACGGCCGCGCTGGGCGAGGGCCGCGGCCAGGTTGATGGCGGTGGTGGTCTTTCCCACCCCGCCCTTCTGATTGGCGATGGCGATGACGATCACCGAATGCCTCCGTTTGCGCTGCCAGGGCCTGAATCGGCGAATCGAATCGGGGGGAGGACGACGGCGGGAAACATCGGAACCGTCGGCATCTTAGGCAAGAGCGTTTCCCACCGTCAAGGCTAAAAGTTGGGGCCTTCAGCCCCGGCACCGCGAGATGTAGTGTTGTCGGCGGGGGTGTCCGCAGAGGTCCGGCGGGAGCCGGAAAGGCTACATCTTGTATTTGCCGAGCTCGTCCTCGGAAAGCCCCTCGAGCCACTTCTGGAGGCGGGTCACGTCCATCGAGGACTCGCGCGAGTTCTCGACGCTGCGGGCGTTCTGGATGACCGCCTCCTCGACGAAGATGGGCGAGCGCGTGCGCAGGGCGAGGGCGATGGCATCGGAAGGCCGCGCGTCCACTTCGATCGAGTGTCCGTTCTTGCGGAGGTGGATCAGCGCGTAGAACGTGTTCTCCTTCAGCTCGGTCACGACGATGCGCTCCACCTGGGCGGAGAGGTCGTCGATGATGTTCTTCAGGAGGTCGTGCGTCATCGGGCGGGGGGTCTGCACGTTCTCGATCTGGAGCGCGATCGCGTTGGCCTCGAAGACGCCGACCCAGATGGGAAGGATGCGCTGCCCTTCCTGGTCGCGCAGGATGATGATCGGCATGTTCGTGATGGGGTCGATCATCAACCCCTTGATGTTCATCTCGATCTGCATCCCGGCCTCCGAGGGGCAGCCCCTCCGGCTGGTCAGAATATAGGAGCCGCGGACGGGGGCGTCAATGCGAGGCCCGGCGAACGCTTTCCCACGAGGGAGTTGGGGCCGGAGGCGGTGATCTCGAGCTCGAGCGTCTGGCCCAGAAGCCCCTCGTCGCCATCGAGATGGACGATGCGAAAGTCCTGGGTCCGGCCGGCCACGCGGCCCGCCTGGGTCACCGTGTCCACCAGGACCTGCTCTCGGCGGCCGATCCGGGCGCGGTTCATGTGCTCCTGGGCCCGCTGCTGCATGGAGTTGATGACCTGGAGGCGGCGGAGCTTCTCGTCCGCGGGCACGTCGTCGGCCAGGCGCACGGCCGCGGTCCCGGGGCGCGGCGAATACATGAACACGAACACGCCGTCGAAGGCGACTTCCTCGACCAGGGACACCGTCGCCTCGAACGCGCTCTCCGTCTCCCCCGGGTAGCCCACGATCACATCGGTGGTGAGGGCGAGTGCGGGGACGTGTGCACGGAGGAGCGCGACCGTCTCCAGGTACTGCGCACGCGTGTAGCCGCGGCGCATCGCGCTCAGGATCCGGTCAGCGCCGGACTGCACGGGCAGGTGGAGGTACGGGCACACACGCGGCAGATCGCGCAACGCGCGCGCCATCCTCTCGTCCACGTGCTCGGGGTGTGACGTCGTGAACCGGAGGCGCTGGAGCCCCTCGATCGCGTCCACGCGGGCCAGCAGGTCCGCGAAATCGAGCCCGTGGTAGCGGTACGCGTTGACGGTCTGGCCGAGGAGCATCACCTCCGGGTAGCCGCGCCCGACGAGCGACCGCACTTCCTCCGCGATCGCGTCGGGGTCACGGCAGACCTCGGCGCCGCGCGTGCGCGGCACCACGCAGAAGCTGCAGACGTGGTTGCACCCTTCGATCGCGGTGACGTACGCGCGCACGCGGCTCGAATGGGCGATGGCGTCGTCGGGAACGTCGAAGCTGTCCGCCTTGCGATCGAGGTCCACGCCGCGCCCGTGCCCTGCCCTCGCTCGACGGACGAGCTCGGGCACGCTGGAGAGGTTGTGCGTGCCGACCAGCACGTCCACCTGGGGAGCGCGGTCGAGCACCGCGGTGCCTTCGAGCTGGGCCACGCATCCGCCCACGCCCACGACGAGGCCCGGCCGCTCGCGCTTCGCCTTCTTGAGCCGGCCGAGGGCGTGGTAGAGCTTGTCCGCCGCCTTCTCGCGCACGGCGCAGGTGTTGATGAACACGACGTCGGCGGCGTCGCGCGACGTGGTCGCCACGTAGCCTTCGGCTTCGAGAAGTCCCGCGACTTTCTCGGAGTCGTTCACGTTCATCTGGCAGCCGAAGGTCTCGATATAGAAGCGGTTTCTCGTCGTCATGGCGCGCAGATGCGATTCTATTCCTGAAGAATCCCGTTTGACCATTGTTCGTGGATGGCAGCCGACCTGGCCACAACCTCTGTTGGCTAACCCTGGCCGATCGATTTTCGTTGCTGTTGTCGCTACGCCCGCGCCTGCCGGACCATCTCGCGCGCGTGCCGCCGCGCCGCATCCGTCACCGTCTCACCGCCCAGCATGCGCGCGACTTCCTCCACGCGCTCGGACGCGTCGAGGACGCCGACCTCCGTCGTGGTGCGGCCGCGCTCGACCTGCTTGCGTACGACGAGGTGGCGGTCGGCCAAGGACGCGATCTGCGGCAGATGCGTCACGCAGAGGACCTGGTGGCGCTGGGCCATGGCGCGCAGCTTCCGCCCCACGATTTCCGCGACGCCCCCGCCGATCCCGGCGTCCACCTCGTCGAAGACGAGCGTCTTGCCGCGCGCATCGAGGCTGGCCACGGACTTGAGGGCGAGCAGGATTCGCGAGAGCTCGCCGCCGGAGGCGATGCGGGCCAGCGGACGCAGCTCCTCGCCCGGATTCGGCGAGAGGAGGAACTCCGCCGTCTCCAGGCCGCGCTCCGTCCACGTGGACGTGTCGTCGGCGGACGCGGCGGGGCTTTCCGGCGCGAACGCGACCTGGAACCGCGTGCGTTCCATGGCCAGGAGGGCGAGCTCGGCCTGGACCTTCTTTTCGAGGTCGCGGGCGGCACTGCGCCGCTTTCGCGAGAGCTGGATGGCCGCGGCCAGATAGCGGCCGGCGAGGGTCTCGCGCTCCTGGCCCAGCGCGCGCTCGCGCTCTTCGGGCGAGCCCAGGTCGCGCAGCTCGGACCGGCACTTCTCGCCGAACGCGAGGACGTCCTCGACGGTGGCGCCGTACTTGCGCTTGAGGCGATCGATCAGGGCGAGCCGACTCTCGATCTCGTCGAGCCGGCCCGGGCTGACCTGGAGCGACTCCCGGTAATCGCGGAGGAAGAGGGCCAGGTCATCGAGCTGGGCGCGGACGGCGCCGCGTGCCTCGACGTACGGCGCGAAGCGTGGATCGATGCGCGAGAGGTCCTCAACCTTGCGATACAGGTGCCCCAGCCGCGTGAGCACGGCCTCTTCGTCCTCGTAGAGCGCGCCGTAGGCCTCCCCCGACAGCTCGGCCAGTCGGCCCGCGTTGGCCTGCAGCCGCTTCTCCTGGCGCAACGTCTCTTCCTCGCCTGGCTCGAGCGCGGCCTTCTCGATCTCGACCGCCTGGTACTCGAGCATCTCGCGGCGGCGCTCGTCCTCGCGCCGATCGCGCCGCAGCGATTCCAGCGCGGCCTCGACCTCGCGCAGGCGGCGGAAGGGCTCCGCCATCGCGGCACGATCGGCATCGAGGCCCGCATGGTGATCCACGAGATCGAGGTGCGTCTGCGGATCGAGCAGGCCCTGCGGCTCGTGCTGGCCGTGGATGTTGGCGATGAAAGGCGCGAGCTCGCGCAGGACGCCCACGGGAACGAGCGCGCCGTTGACGGTGGCGCGTCCCTTTCCCGACGACTGTATCTCCCGCCGCACCACGATCTCGTCCTCTTCCGCGGGAAGTCCGTGGCGCTCGAGTGCCGCCCGCGCATCGCTGCTCTCGATGAGCGCCTCCACGACGGCGAGGTCTTCGCCCGTGCGGATGAGGTCCGCCGAGGCGCGGGCACCGAGCAGCAGGCCCAGGGCGTCGATCAGAATCGACTTGCCTGCCCCCGTTTCGCCCGTGAGGAGGGTGAGACCCGGACCCAGCTCCAGTTCCACGCCGTGAATCAGTGCGATGTTCTTTATTTTCAGCAACTTGAGCATCGATGACTCCGGCGCGCGCCCGTGAGGCGCCTCCACGGCCCTAAATCATGGTCCTGCAAGGGGTCAAGGGGGGTCCGCGAGGCCTTTTTCGTTGACAGGCCCCAAGGGGTTGTGCCAGTCTCAGCCGACAACGCTATTAACGAGGTTCCTTGGCATCTTCCGCCCTCTTCATCCTGGCTCAATCCACCACGGCGTTTTCGGGCGGTATCCGGGGTCTCCTCAGCCACATCAGCGGCGTGGCCATGGGGGTCCTCGTTCTGCTGGCCGCCTTCTCCCTCGTGTCGTGGGCCATCATCCTTTACAAGGGCATGGCGCTGCAGCGCGCCTACTCCCAGTCGCGGACGTTCCTGGACGTCTTCCGCAAGAGCACCAAGTTCTCCGAGGTGAACTCGGTCTGCGTCCAGCTCCAGGCGAGCCCGCTCGTCGGCGTCTTCCAGGCGGGCTATCAAGAGGTCAACCAGCAGGTGCGCGGGACCGGGAAGGAAGAGAAACCGGGAGGGGCCGCCGCGCGTCCTACGGTCAGGAGCCTCGAGTCGCTCTCGCGCGCGCTGGTGCGCGCGGCCACGGGAGAGGTCACGAGGCTGGAGCGTCGCGTGACGTTCCTGGCCACGACGGCCAGCGTGACGCCGTTCATCGGACTCTTCGGGACGGTCTGGGGAATCATGAGCGCGTTCGAGGAGATCGGACGGATGGGTTCGGCGAGCCTGCCCGTCGTCGCGGGCCCCATCGCCGAGGCCCTCATCACCACCGCCATGGGCCTGGCCGCCGCCATCCCGGCCGCCTTCTTCTTCAACCTCTACAACAGCCGCATCAAGGTGCTCTCGTCGATGATGGACGACTTCGCCCTGGAATTCCTCAACATCGTCGAGCGTAACTTCACGTAATGCAGGGGGCCGGGGGCGGCAACGGCGGAGGCGAGTCACACGCCGCCGCGACCTATCGCACGATGCGCTCGCGCCATGCGGGCGCGGTGATGGGCGACATCAACGTCACGCCGCTGGTGGACGTGGTGCTCGTGCTGCTGCTCGTGTTCATGGTGACGGCGCCCATGATGAGCCGCGGCATCGACGTCTCGCTGCCCGTGGCGGATCAGCCGAACATCACGCCCGAGGATCGTCCGGTCACCGTGATCGTCAACGCGCGCGGAACGGTCTACATCAACGACAAGCCCGTCGCTCTCCCGCTCCTGGAGGACCAGCTCCGCGGGCGCCTCCAGGGGATGGTGACGAAGGTCGTGTACCTGCGTGCCGACGAGGCTTTGCGCTACGGCAAGGTGATCGAGGTCGTCGACATCATGAAACACGCGGGGGTCGAACAGATCGGGTTCGCTTACGACCTGCCTCCCGACAAGACCGCGCGATGAACGAAGCGGTCGATCGGGTCCTCGAGGAGCGCGAGGCGATGGACCGCGGCTTCCCCACCGGCGTCGTGATGTCGGGCCTGGCGCATCTGCTGCTCATCGGAGGCGCGTTCGCGGCGTCCTGGCTCGCCCCCCGGCGGCCGCCGCTCGAAGTGATGCCGGGGTTCATCGTCCCCTTGCCACGTGGAGGAGGCGGCCCGCCGGCGCCTGAGCCCGCACCCGCGGCCGCCCCGCCCGTGACGACGCAAGCGGCCCCCGCTCCGGAGCCGCCGGCGCCCGCGCCTCCGCCCAAGGTCATCAAGCCGCCCAAGGAGGAACCAAAGAAGGGACTGCCGCCTCCGGATGCCAAGCGGACGAAGCCGAAGCCCGAGAAGTCGGCGCCACCTTCTCGCTATTCGGGTCCGCCGCCGACGGAACGCGCACCTTCGAGGTCGACGTCCAGCGGCACGGGCACCGCCGTCGTACCGGGAGGCGTCGGAATCATCGGACCGCCCGGTCCGGGCTCGCCCAACGGGAGCGATGCGGCCGGAGACTGGTACCTCGCCGCCGTGCAGCAGAAGATCTGGCTGATCTGGACGAGGCAGGTCAAGAGCGGCTTCAGTCAGCCGATCACCGTCTCCTTCACCATCCTTTCCGACGGAAGTTTGGAGAGTGATTCGGTCCGCATCGTGCAGAGCAGCGGGGTACAGTTGCTCGACAACGCGGCGATGCGATCCGTGTATTCGGGATCGCCCTTCGGCTCGTTTCCCAAGACCTATGGCACGAACAGAATCACGATCCAGGCTCTTTTCCAACCCTCGCCCTAGGGTCGCTCTCGTCCTCGCCGCCGCGCTCGCCGCCGTCTGGTCGGCGCGGGCGGGGTCGGCGCAGGCGCCTCCCTCGAACAGCCAGATCATCATCACCGGCGGTGGTCAGCGGTTCGCCGTCCCGGACTGCATTCCGCGCGCGGGGGACGAGGCCAGCCGGGAGGCGTGTCGGACCATCACGCAGGTCCTGCGCAACGACCTCAAGTTCGAGGGTCTCTTCCAGTTCGTGCCCGAGAGCCTCTTCTCCGCCCTGCCCCCACTGAATCCCGAGAATCCGAACTTCGAGGATTGGCGCTCGGTGGGAGCCAACATCCTCGTGATCACGCGGGCTCAGGTCACGGGCGGCGAGCTGGTCCTCGAGGTCCGCGTCTTCTCCGTGGACAGCAAGCAGGTCATGCTCATGCGGAGGTACCCCGGCCGCACCGACAACCCGCGCTCCTTCGCCCACATCGCTTCTGACGACATCGTGGCCTTGACCCAGTACCGGGGTGTAGCACGCACCAAGATCGCGTTCACCTCCGACCGCGACGCCACCAAGCCACCGCGCGGCAAGGAGCTGTACATCGTCGATTACGACGGGTTCAACGCGAAGCGGATCACCGTCAACAACTCGCTGAACATCCTGCCCGCCTGGAGCCCTGACGGGCGCTCCCTCGCCTACACCTCGTACCGTCAGGGAAGCCCCGCCATCTTCGTCGCGCGGATCTTCGAAGGACGCAGCGACAACATCACGAAGGGTGACGGCCAGGCCTTCGCGCCGAGCTTCTCGCCCGACGGCAAGCAGATCGCGTACGCGAGCAACAAGACCGGCAACATGGAGATCTGGGTCGCGAACGCGGACGGGAGTGGCGCGCGCCGCATCACGTCCAACCCCGGGATCGACACCGCCCCCGCCTGGAGCCCGACCGGGCAGGAGATCGCGTTCAACTCGGACCGCGCGGGCACGCCCCAGATCTACGTGATGGACAGCGAGGGCCTCAACGTCCGGCGCCTGACCACCGTGGGGAACTGGAACGACGCGCCCGCCTGGAACCCGTCCAAGGAATATCCCGAGATCGCCTACACCGCACGTCTCGAGGTGGGCGGCCCGGTGAGCTTCGACATCGCCGTCATCGACCTGGCCACCCGGCAGGTCCGCCAGGTCACCTCCGGCCGCGGGAGCTGCGAGTATCCGTCGTGGGCGCCCAACGGCCGCCACCTCGTCTTCTCCTGCAGGCGCGGCAACACCTGGCAGATCACCGTCTCCGACCGGGAGGGCCGCGCCATCGACACGCTGAGCGCGGGCGCCGGCAACAACGTCTATCCGGACTGGGGCCCCTGAGCCGCACCGCGCCATCGCGAATAGAGGTTTCATGAAGCGCCAGACTGTTCCGGTCGTGCTCGTCGCGCTGGTCCTGCTCGCGGGATGTGGAGGCACGAAGCGCAAGCCCGCCGTGCTGACGGATCCGGCCGCACGTCCCTCCGCCGGCGCCTATCCGCCCGCCACGGCGACCCCGGAGCCAGAGCAGCCGGTCACGGAGGGACCCGACACGACCGCCATTCCCGCCGGGGGTCCGACCGGGGAGGACTTCACGCCGAACGACGCGAGCGGCGAGAACGGGCCCCTGGAAGACATTCGCTTCGAATACGACAAGGCGGAGCTGAGCGACGAGGCGCGGGCGACGCTCGAGAAACACGGGCTCTGGCTCCAGAACCATCGCACGGCCAAGCTGACGATCGAGGGACATTGCGACGAGCGCGGCACCGTCGACTACAACCTGGCCCTCGGTGACAAGCGCGCGCGTGCCGTCAAGGACTACCTGGCCAGCCTGGGCGTGGCCGGCGACCGGATGCACACGGTCTCCCTGGGCAAGGAACGCCCGCTCGACCCCGCCAGCAACGATCAGGCCTTCGCCAAGAACCGGCGCGCGCACTTCGTCGTGAGCCGATAGGATTAAGATCCTGTCTCGGGCCACGTCGGGCTCGATCGAGGAGGTCGCGGTGCTTCGTCGAGTCACCCCGATGCTGTGCGCGCTGGCGGCGACGCTGGCCACGCCGTTCCCCGCTTTCGCGGCCAACAAGGACATCGAGCGGCTGCAGATCCAGATCTCGTCGTTGCAGGGCCAGCTCGCCGACCTGCAGCGAGCGACCGAGGACACGCTGAAGGAGCTCAAGCGCCTCAACGAATCGATGGCCGAGCAGAAC
>Ga0207648_10007731_pt1 | contig 10509 bp, 9 predicted proteins | sample KBSMisM32_FD_184310 | JGI IMG/M metagenome (GOLD analysis project Ga0207648, IMG submission 184310) | Miscanthus rhizosphere microbial communities from Kellogg Biological Station, Michigan, USA - KBS Miscanthus M3-2 (SPAdes) (version 2) | ecosystem: Host-associated > Plants > Roots > Rhizosphere... | reverse complement strand
TTCCCCGAGAAGCGCGCGCGCCTCGTGCGCGATCTTGAGGGCCTCCGTATCGCGCCCCAGCGCGTGCAGGCGGCGGGCGAGGGCATTCAAGGCCTCGGCCGAGCGCGGCCAGAGCTTCGCCGCGCGCTCGTTGAGGACGAGGGCGGCCTCCCACTCGCGGTCTTCGCCGTGCAGGGCCGCGCGCAGGAGAAGGGCGCCGTGATGGGAGGGGTCCGACTCGAGAAGGGGGTCCAGGATGGCCACCGCCTCCGCCGACCGGCCCATCGCGGCCAGCACGCGGGCGCGGTCGAATTGCGCGGCGGCGTCCACGGTCAGCGCGGGATGCGGACGCGGGGGAAGAAGCGGTGCACGTAGTCGCGCAGGGCGGCCCGGGTGCTGTCGAACGCGAGCTCGCCCCAGGGGATCTCCTCGGGGGGAAAGGCCCGCGCCTCGTCGCACTCGTCACCCGCGCACAGGGTGCCGCCGACGACCTCCGCCGCGTAGACGACCACGGCCACCTCGCTCCCGGGGAAGGAGTAGACGTCGAGGATGCCGGTGACGCTGACGCGCAGGTTCGACTCCTCGAGGGTCTCCCGGATGGCGGCCGCGGACACGGCCTCGCCCCGGTCCACGAACCCGCCCGGGAACACCCAGGTGCCGATGCGGGGCTCGATCGTGCGCCGGAGGAGGACGATGCCACCGTCCACCATGCAGATCGTGCAGGCGGCCACCTTGGGGTCGAGGTAGAAGACGAACGCGCAGGCCTGGCACACCAGGCGCTGCGGCTCGGACTCCTTGAGGATCTTCCAGGCCAGGGCGCCGCCGCAGCGCGGGCAGAACCGGTACCCGAAATCGGTGTTCGGCATTGGAGGCCCGATTATCTATCATTGGCCGAGATGCACGTCGTCCTCCGCTACCACGAGATCGCGCTCAAGGGCCGCAACCGTCCCGTCTTCGTGGACCGGTTGGCCCGGAACGCCCGCCGGCTCCTGGCCGACCTGGGTGGCCGTGTTCACGTGCTGAACGGCCGCCTGCGCGTCGATCTCCCCGACGACGTGCCCTGGGCGGAAGCCCAGCGGCGCCTGGGCGATCTGTTCGGGGTGGCGAACTTCTCGCGAGCGCACGAAGTGCCGGCCGACTTCGCCGCCCTCGAGCGCGAAGCCACGGCGGCGGTGGCGGCCCGTGGTGCCTCCTCGTTCTGCGTGAGGGCACGGCGGTCGTTCAAGGGATTCCCCTTCACCTCGCCCGAGATCGAGCGCGAGCTGGGCGCGGCCATCCACGTGGCCACGGGCATCCCCGTCCGTCTCGAGCACCCCGAGCTCACCGTCTACGTCGAGGTGCTCCACGACCGCATCCTCTACTCCTTCGAGCGCCAGACCGGAGCGGGCGGCTTTCCGGTCGGCAGCTCCGGACGCGTGGCGGCCCTGCTCTCGGGCGGGATCGACTCGCCGGTAGCGGCCTGGCGCCTGATGAAGAGGGGATGCACCGTCCTCCCCATCCACTTCCACGCCTTTCCCCTGCAGGACCGCACCACCATCGACAAGGTGACGGAGCTGGCGCGGATCCTGACGCGCTATCAGCTGCGCACCCGGTTGCTGCTGGTGCCGTTCGGCGAGGTCCAGCAGACGATCGTCGCCTCCTGCCCGGCCCCGCTGCGCGTCGTCCTCTACCGCCGGTTCATGGTCCGCATCGCGGAAGTCCTGGCCCTGCGACACAAGGCGCGAGCGCTGGTGACGGGCGAGAGCCTCGGGCAGGTCGCCTCCCAGACCCTCGACAACATGATCGTGATCGGAGAGGCGGCGCAGGGCCTCGTCCTTCGCCCGTTGGTCGGAATGGACAAGTCGGAGATCACGGACGAAGCCCGCCGCATCGGAACGTTCGACGTGAGCACGCTGCCCGACCAGGACTGCTGTCAGCTCTTCGTGCCCCGCAGCCCCGCCACCGCCGCAACCCGCGCGGAGGTCGCTCGCGCCGAGGAGGCGCTGGACGTGCCCGCGCTGGTGGAGGCAGCCCTACGCGGAGCGGTCGAGGAACGGTTCGAGTTCCCCGACACCGGAGAGGGGCCGCGCAGCTCCGGGGGCAGAACGATCGGTCCGGCGAAGACGAGCGCGTAGTCCAACCCGTGCCGGCGGACGACGTAGAGCGGCCGCTGCTGCGACGCGACGTAGGAGACCACCAGGGGGTCGGGCCATCCCGTCTGTACCTGCCGGACGTAGAAGACCACGCGGTCCGCGGCCAGCCAGTCGCGCGGTGAAGTCAGCGTGACATCGATCGTGCGGCCGCGGAAGTAAGGCGCGAACGCCGAGGCGAAGCCGGGCACGGCCACCACCCGGGACGCCGCGCCGGGCTCGGCATCGAGGTAGGAAGCGGCGTCCTCCAGCCCTTCTCCCTGGCCGATCGTGAAGACACGGGCAGCCGCCGCCGCACCCCCCAGGAGGGGGCTGTAGTACGTCAGGCCATCCGGAAGGTAGGGCACGAGCAAGGCAAGCTGGCCCGCCAACACGCCCACACGAACGAAGCCGGCCACCGCCGGCCGCGACGCGCGCGCGGCCCAACCATCGGCCACCTGGGCCCAGCCGGCGCCGGCGAGAAGCACGAGCAGGGGCACGACGGGCAGGAGATACCGGTCTACGGCCGCGTCGGCCACCGCCCGAAGGAGGACGAGCGGCACCAGCACGAGCACGACTAGCGCCTCGATCTCCGGCCGTCGCGGGCCGCGACGCCAGAAGTTCCACGAGAGCGACACCACCGTGAAGAGCGCGCCCGCCTGCAGCAGCGGCGAGAAGCGCCAGGCCAACACGCGCGCATAGAAGGCCGCGCCGGGATCGTCGGAGCGGAAGGCGTGAAGGAGCGTCTCCCGGTGAAGATCGGCCAGGAGCCGGTGCCCCACGCCGACCGGGCTCACCCAGAGCGCCGGCCAGATCGCCACCACCACGGCCAAGGCGACCGTCGCCCAGATCGTGAGCTCGAGCGCGCGTCGCCGAAGGCCGCGCGGAGAGAACCCGCGCCACCCGCCTCCCTCCACCACGGCCACCAGGATCAACAGCGCGGCGACCAGCAACACCACGGGCAGCTTCGTCGCCACGGCCAACCCGAAGGCGAGCCCGGAAAGGATGAGTCGGCGGCGGCCGCCCTCCCGCAGATGGAGCAGGAACCAGAGCACCGCCACCGCAGAGAGGTCGGTGGCCAGCGCATCGCTGGTGATGAAGCGCTGGTAGGCGAGGAAAAACGGCTCGAAGGCCAGGATCGCGCAGCCCAGCGCCGACGGCCAAAGCCCGAGCCAGGGGACGGCGAGGGACGCCATCAGCGCGAGCAGCGCCGAGGTCAAGAGAGCCTGCACGCATCGCGGCACCACATAGGCCCAAAGCGGGGGCAGCGGGTCGTCCTCCAGCCGCCGGGCGCACGACGTCCAGGTTCCCTCCTGGGCGAGAGTGCACCAGGCGACATTGGAATGCCCCACCAGCCACATGGTGGTCACCCCCGGATGAGGCCGAATGTAGGTGGCGAAGAAGTCGCCCCTGGCCAGGGCGGCCACGAAGGCGCCGCCTCGCTGGATCCAGAATGCCTCGTCGAGGTTGAGCGGCCGATCGACGGCGACGAGGCGCAGCACGGCCGACACCAGGAATACGGACGCCACGAGCGCGCGACGCGTCGAGCGCGCGGGCGGAACGGCCGTCGCGGGCGAGGCCATTTGTATGCCAGAGACTATACTCATCGGCTCGTGATCCTCCTGACCGGCGCTACCGGATACATCGGCCTTCGCCTCGGCGCCCGTCTCGCCGCGGCCGGCGAGCGCATTCGATGTCTTGTTCTCCCCCACGACCCCATCGACCCGGGACGGCATTTCGCCGCGGACGTCGTGCGCGGCGACGTCACTCGCCTCGACTCCTTCCTTCCGCACGGAGAGGATGTGGATACGGTGGTCCACGCCGCGGCCGTGATGCCGCCGGGCGCGCCCGACCGCATGCAGGAGGTGAACGTCCTGGGCACCGCGAACGTCATCGCGTTCGCGCAGCGGAGGAAGGCCCGCCGGCTCGTCTACCTGTCCGCGGTGTCGGCGGCCTACGCGAAGAAGAACGCCTACGGGACGTCCAAGGCGGAAGCCGAGCGCCTCGTCCAGGAGTCGGGGCTGGACTACACCATCCTGCGTCTCACGATGGTGTACGGCCCCTCCGGCGGCCTGCACTTCCAGAAGCTCGTCTCACTCCTCACCCGCGTGCCTCTCCTTTGCCCCGTACCCGGGCCCGGCACCGCGCGGCTCCAGCCCGTCTTCGTCGAAGACGTGGTCCAGGCGGTCGAGCTCGCCCTGCGCTCGCCGGCAGCGGTGGGCAAGACCTATAACGTCTCCGGCGGCACCGTCCTGCGGCTGCGCGATCTCATCGACCGGATCGTTGCCGTCCAGGGCCTGCGCCGCCGCCGGCTGCACGTTCCCCTCGCGCTCTGCCGGCTGGCCGCGTCCGGCCTCGCCGTGGTGCTGCCGCCGTCGTTCTTCAGCCCCGACGCCCTGCTCGGCCTCACCCAGGATGCGGAGCTGGATCACTCCCAGTTCGGCCAGGAATGCGGGTACGCGCCCCTGAGCCTCGAGGAAGGTTTCGCGCGGACCTTCGGCCGCTCGCCCGCCTAGGGCGCGGTCACGGTCACCTGGCAGGACGCGTTGTTCCCGCGGCCGGCGGTGGCGGCGGTGAGCGTCGCCGTATAGGTCCCCGACGCGTCGTAGGTGAACAGCGGCCGCGCCGTGAGCAGGCCGTGCCCGCTGCCCGTCCCCCCGAAGCTCCACTGGTACGAGCAGTCGTCGAAGAGGCAGAAGCTCGGCGTCGCGTGGAACTGCACGGTCCGGCTCCCCATCGGCGTGGCCTTGCAGCTGAGCAGGCGGAAATCGCCGTAGACGGTCACGATCCTGGAGCAGACCGCGCTCGATCCCGCGCTGGAGACGGTGAGGACCTCGCGATACGACCCCGGCGTGGTGTAGGTATGGACGGGCGAGGCCTCCGTGGACGAGGCGCCGTCGCCGAAGTCCCAACGATAGGTGAAGGTTCCCGTTCCGCCGCTCGGGGCGGCGCGGAACGACACGTCGACGGGAGCCTGGGCCTCTGCCGGGTCGGCCGAGCAGGCGAGCCGGACGTCGGAGTCCAGGCGCACGTTCACGGGGCCGGCGGTGACGGTCTCGTCGCCGGCCGAGACCTGGAGGGTGACGTCGAAGCTGCCGCCACTCTGGAACTGCACGCGCGGGTCGGGAGCGGCGGAGGTGCGGCCGTCGCCAAACGACCAGGCGTAGCGGTATGCTCCCTCGCCTCCGTGAACGTTTGAGGTGAAAGTAATGTCGAGGGGCGCGCGTCCGGACGTGGCGGAGGCGCTGATGTCCGCCTTCAGCTCGCCGCCGGTGCCGGTCGGCACGACAGGGCTGCCGGAGTTTCCAGCGCAGCCCCCGGCCGCGGCCACGGCCGCGGCGAGGATCAGGGTCCAGGTACGCCGGGATGCCGACGGGAGAATCATGAAGGCCTCCTCTCGAGGTCGAACGACTGCCTTATCCCCGAAATATGCGGCTCTGTCCAGTATGGGTATAATCTCCCGTCCCTCGAGGTCCTCGCTGTGACGGAGTCGCACCGGCGCCAGCTCATCGACATGGTCGCCCGTCCGGAGGACGAGGTGGACCTCGCGCGAGCCTCCCTGCTCGTCGCCTGCGACGAATATCCGGAGTTGGAACTGGATCCCTATCTTCAGCGTCTCGATACGATGGCGGCGGCGGTGCGCGGACGTCTCGGGGACACGCCCGAGGTCGTGGTGGCGGGCCTCAACCGCCTGCTCTTCGAGGAGGAGGGCTTCCGCGGGAACACGCGCGAATACTACGACCCGCGCAACAGCTTCCTCAACGACGTGCTCGACCGGCGCACGGGCATCCCGATCACCCTCTCCACCGTCTACATCGCGGTGGGACGGCGGGCCGGGGTCTCCGTTCACGGCGTCGGGCTGCCCGGGCACTTCGTCGTGCGCGTGGTGACCGCGGGCGGCGATGCCCTCGTCGATCCCTTCAATGGCGGGACGGTGCTGACGCCGCAGGACTGCCAGGACCGCCTCGACCGCATCTACGGTGGCCGCCTGCGCATGGCCGCGGACATGCTGGCTCCCTGCCCGCCCCGCGCCGTCCTCGCGCGGACGCTGCGGAACCTCAAGGCCATCTACCTCAAGGCGGACGACCACACGCGTGCGTTGCGCACGGCGGAGCTGCTCGTCCTCCTCAATCCCGGCGACATGGAGGAGGTCCGCGACCGCGGGCTCGTCCTGGCCGACCTGGAGTGCTACGCCCTGGCCGCGGCCGACCTCGAGGCCTACGTCCAGGCCGCCCCCCATTCCCCGGAGGCCCCGCCGCTGCGGGCCCGGATCGCGGAGCTGCGCCACAGGGCGGCGCGGCTCAACTAGTAGAGAAGGAGCTTCCATGAGCACGACGAAGATGGCGGAGACGGGCAGCCTCAAGGCGATCGAAGACCTGCTCGGGAATGACGCGCGCCCCCTGCTCGAGCACCGCTGCCAGGGGATCCTCAAAGAGACGCTCCATCTGCCCGGTCCCGACTTCGTGGACCGCGTGTTCATGGCGACGGACCGGCCCGTGTCCGTGCTGCGCTCGCTGCAGCAGATGTTCTCGCACGGCCGCCTGGCCGGGACGGGCTACCTCTCGATCCTGCCCGTGGACCAGGGCATCGAGCACTCCGCGGGCGCCTCCTTCGCCAAGAACACGCTCTACTTCGACCCCGAGAACATCGTGAAGCTCGCCATCGAGGGCGGATGCAACGCGGTGGCCTCGACCCTGGGCGGACTCGGCATGGTGGCGCGCAAGTACGCGCACCGGATCCCGTTCCTGGTGAAGCTCAACCACAACGAGTTCCTCACCTATCCGAACCGGTACGACCAGATCATGTTCGCGCGGGCCAAACAGGCGCTGGACATGGGGGCGGTGGCGGTGGGCGCGACCGTCTACTTCGGCTCGCCGGAGTCGACGCGGCAGATCCAGGAGGTCAGCGTGGCCTTCCAGCAGGCGCACGAGCTGGGGATGGCCACCGTGCTCTGGTGCTACCTGCGCAACCCCGCCTTCAAGACCGCGGAGAAGGACTTCCACGTGTCCGCCGACCTCACGGGGCAGGCCAACCACCTCGGGGTCACGATCGAGGCCGACATCATCAAGCAGAAGCTGCCCGAGAACAACGGCGGCTACCTCGCCCTCTCCACCAAGGAGAGCCCGTACGGCAAGATCGACAAGTCGGTGTACGACAAGCTCGCCTCCGACAACCCGATCGACTGGACGCGCTACCAGGTGGCGAACTGCTACATGGGGCGCGCGGGCCTGATCAACTCCGGTGGCGCCTCCTCGGGCGAGAGCGACTTCAAGGAAGCGGTGAAGACCGCCGTCATCAACAAGCGCGCGGGAGGCACGGGCCTCATCTCCGGCCGCAAGGCGTTCCAGCGGCCGATGGCGGAGGGCGTCCGCCTGCTCAACGCGGTGCAGGACGTCTATCTGAACAAGGAGATCACGATCGCTTGAGGGACCGGCGCGTCCGCGCGCGGGTCGCCGTTCATGGCGACGTGCTCGGCAAGATCCACGCCACGAGCCCGGCGCCCGTCGTCAACCTGTCGGAGACGGGCGCTCTCGTGGAGGTGGACTGCGTTCTGCGTCCCGGAACCGTGCAGATGTTGCGTCTCCCCCTCCCGGGCGCGGGCGACCTGACCTTGCGCTGCCGGGTGGTGCGCAGCTTCATCCACGGGTTCGACCGCGCGCCGGGAGAGGACAGCCTCGTGCGCTACCGGGCCGCCCTCGAGTTCGTCGGCCTCACCGACGAGGAGCGCACGGCCCTCCGCGCCCAGGTGGAACGGGCCGCAAACGCGAGCCACGACGACACGGAGCTCGCCGGTTGAAGCGGACCGCCCCCATCGCCGTCGAACGCCGGAGCGCCCCCCGGGAGGAGCCGACGTCTCCCATCTGGGGCCAGCTCCTGCTCGAGGTCGACTCCGCGGTGCGCGCGCTCTCCCCGCGCGGCATGATGGTGCGGGTGGCCACGCCGCCGACCGTCGGCGGCGCGCAGGTGTTCGTCTTGACCTTCGAGTCGACGACCCTGCGCCTCAAGGGCGTGGTGAAGAACGTCACCCCGGTGCTCCAGCCGGGGCCGCCGCGCTACGACGTCGGGGTGGAGTTCGAGGACGTGGACGCGTCCGCGCGCGAGTTCCTCGAGCGGTTCGTGGAGAGCCGGGCCTAGCTGGGCCCGAGCTCGAAGGTCCCGACGGGCGACTTGCTGGCGGGGTCGACGGAGACCGTTCCCGTGAGCTTCTCTCCGTCCCACTTGCCCTGGTAGTAGCGCGGGCCGGCGCCCGTCTGGACGTAGAAGCGCACGAGCGTCTTCTGCTGCACGACGCCGAGCAGGGGCTGGCTCACGCTGAGGGCGCGCTCGTACGTGAACGTCCCGCCGGGACCGGCGAAGACGGCGGTGATGTAGGTGGTCCGGCCGGAATCGGTCTCGGATCCCGACCACCGCCCGTCGAGTCGTAGCGCGGGGCCCGCGGGAGCCGCCGGGGAAGCCGCCGCCGTCTCCGGGGTCGTGGTCGTGGCCGCGGCCACGACCGGCGCCGGCCCCTTCACGGTCGCGGGGATGCGCAGGCCGGCCGTGCGCAGGGCCTCCCGCACGGGCGGCCGCGCTTCGGCGATGAGCTGCCGCGGCACCCCCACCGCCACCGACTTCCGCGCCAGCGGATACAGGTCGGCGAACACGCGCCCCTCCGGAGCCAGGTCGGCGGCGAAGTGCGGCTTCTCTCCGCGGACGAGGAGGAGCACGAGGTCGCGGGCCACCGCTTCCCACCACACGGCCACGCGGACCGGCGAGACGGGCCCGCCGCGTCCCTTGAGTCCCGTCCAGTCCTCCTCGTAGGCGGCCGCGTCGTCCAGGGTCACCTCCACGAGCGGAGTGTCCCCGCCGGCCACGACGAGGGAGGGCGTCCCGTCGAGCCCGCGGGCGCGCACGTCCGCGTCCACCGCACCGCCCTTCCACCCGGCGCCGGCTTCGTTGAGGCGGCGCGCGGCCTCGTAGCCGCGCTCGGCCGCGGATCGGCCGCCGCTCGCGGTGACCACGAACGCGGGCCCGACTCCGGTGGCCAGGATCGCGTGATCGTGCCCGGGCACGTCTTCGAACGGCTCGGCCACGAAATGGAAGTCGATGGGATCGGGGCCAGCGGCGACGGCGAGCCGTGCCTGGCCCACGTGCTCCACGCCCGGCACGCGCACGTCGATCGTGGTATCCCCCGCCGCCGCGCGCGGCACCACGACTTTCAGCTCGGCGCCGGACGACGAGGTCACCAGCGCACGGGTGCCACCCACGCGCACGTCGTTGCTGGCCGGCTTGACGTCGAACCCCCGACCCGCCACCGTCACCAGGTCTCCCGCGGCCGCGCTCGCGGGTGAGACCGACAGGACGAGCGGGAGGCGTCCCAGGACGAAAGGCGCCGGGTTGGAGGTGTCGGCACCCGAGGCCACGCGCACCGGGAACTCCGTGCCCGGCGCCCCTTCGAGCGCGGGCACCGTCACCTTCAGGGAAGCCGGCGTGGTGTCGAGGATGGTGGCGGGCGTGCTTCCGAACTGGACGCTGACGCCCGCGCCCCATCCCGCCCCGGCGAGGACGACCTCGTCGCCCGGCATCGCCACCGCCGGCGAGATGCCGTGGATGCGCGGGGCCTCGAACACGGCGACCGTGCCCGGCTTGGACTCGTGCCCGTCCACGACCACGACCACGGGGACCGGCGTGTCGCGCCCGAGCGCGGCCGCCATCTCCGGGATCTCGACCTCGAGCCGCGTAGGCGAAGCCTGGACGACGCGGCCGGGCTTGTCCCCGAAGCGGACGACGTTCTCGGCGGGCGTGGCGCCGAAGTGCGTACCCGCGATGGTGACGCTGTGGCCGAGCCCGACCCGTGGGGGCGTGATCGATTGGATGGCGGGCGTGCTCGTCGAGCGCAGGAAGAAGAAGCCGGCGGCCCCGGCGACGAGCAGCACGGCCCCACCCGCGATGAGGGCGATCGGCGGCGACGACTTGCGCCCGCCCTTGGGCGTGGCCGCGCGCGCCGACGGCGCGGGGCGTGAAGGCGCGCTGCGCGGCCGCGACGGGGCCTCGTCGGTCTCGGGCGCCATCGACGGGGGCGGCGTAGGACCAGGACGGCGGGCCGGACGCGGGGGCGCAGGGGCGGGCGCGGCCGCCGCGGCCGGGCGCACGGCGGGTGCGGGCCTGGGCGGAGGAGGCGCCGGCTCCGCGGCTGGTGGCGGCGGCTCCACGGCTGGTGGCGGCGGCTCGGGCGGCGCGGGCACGGCGGCCGCCGCGGGGGCGGCGGGCTCCTCGACGAAGAACAGATCCTCTTCCGCAGGGGCGAAGGCGGGCGCCGGCTCGGACAGGACCGGAGACGGGGGCGGAGGAGGGGGAGGCTCCGGGGCGGGCGGCGCCACGACTACCGCCGGTTCCTCCATGAAGAACACGTCGTCGCTCGGCGCTTCCGCCGCTGGCGGAG
>Ga0207648_10007727_pt1 | contig 10511 bp, 6 predicted proteins | sample KBSMisM32_FD_184310 | JGI IMG/M metagenome (GOLD analysis project Ga0207648, IMG submission 184310) | Miscanthus rhizosphere microbial communities from Kellogg Biological Station, Michigan, USA - KBS Miscanthus M3-2 (SPAdes) (version 2) | ecosystem: Host-associated > Plants > Roots > Rhizosphere... | reverse complement strand
GTTGCGAGAGAGCTGTTCCAGCCGCGGACGGGATAGTACGTGTTGTCGCGGGAATCGAATTGCACGACGGGAGCAAGGCCGAGGCTGTTCACCGTCCCTGTGAGCCCGGCGAATGGAGCCAATTCGGGTGGGATGGTATTGCTGTTGATGCTGAACTCGGAATGGACATATTGCGCGCGCACTCCGCCGTACAGGTCTCCGCTCACCCGGCGGAGTCCCTGGCCAAAGAGGAAGCTCACCGGCTGTTTGATCTCGATCGATTCTCCACTGGTTCCCGCGTCCGTCCCGAAGCCGAAGAAGTCGTAAAACAGCTTGAAGTATCCCAGCCCGCCGGCCGCACGCCACGCGTCTCCATCGAAATGGGCGATGCCCGCCAGCATGGTTCCCCAAGTGCCATTATCCGACGCGTAACCGAGGAGCATGCCGGTCGAGGGAGGAGTTTCGGGATGGTCATCCAGCTTTCGGAATGCCATTCCAACCAGGGCGACTCCGAAGCCGAACTGCGCGTTGTAATTGGGAATCGGCGCGACGGCGAAGGTGGTTCCCCGGTCAGGATTGACAACCTCCGAGTCGCGCCCGACATCCTCGGGTGCCATGGGTGCGCCCCGAGAGGGGGATTCAGCGGGCGGAGGGGCGAACCATTCTGAGGTTGTGTCCGCCTGGGCTCGGAGCCCGGCGGGAATCAGAACGAGGGCGAGAGCCAGCGCTGCCCCACCCAACCTCTCAACCAATCCGCTCGTGCGTTCGGCGGTCGCCATCGCCCTTCCGTTTCAGATGGGAAGACAGTTACCAAGGTCACATCGAATGTCGTGGCCGATAGTGTCCTTTGGTGCATCTCCCCGGATGTGCCGAAAGGGCACGGGACCAGACGTTTGCCGCAATTCCTGAAACGGGCTAAGCTCCAAGACGTACGTCGTTCGTCCCCGTTGCCGGTTCACCGCCTTTCCGTGATCTGATGACCGTAACCCAGGCTCCCAGTTCCGACATCCAGCAGCTCGAGAGACTCGCCTCCGCCGTGGGCAGTCTCCGTACTCAGGTCGCACGACGGATCGTTGGGCAACAGGAAGTGGTGGATGGGATCCTGACCGCGGTTCTCGCGGGCGGGCATGCCCTCTTGATCGGGGTCCCCGGCCTGGCCAAAACGCTGATGGTCTCAACCGTCTCCGAGGCGCTTCGCCTCGGCTTCAATCGGGTCCAGTTCACCCCCGATCTGATGCCAAGCGATATCACGGGCACCGAGATCATCGAGGAAGATCCGGCGACCGGCAAGCGCGCCTTTCGGTTCGTCCACGGGCCCATCTTCGCCAACGTCGTCCTGGCTGACGAAATAAATCGGACCCCGCCCAAGACTCAGGCCGCACTGCTCCAGGCCATGCAGGAGCACAACGTCACCGCTGCCGGCGGGACTTACCCGCTGCCCGAGCCTTTTTTCGTACTCGCTACGCAGAACCCGATCGAGCAGGAGGGGACCTATCCACTTCCCGAAGCTCAGCTCGACCGGTTCATGCTGGAGCTCAGGGTTGGATATCCCAGCCGGAGCGAGGAAGAGTCCATCGTTGAGCAGACCACCGGGAGCCGGAAGGAACGGCTCGACCCGGTGCTCGATGCGGAAGCGCTGCGTGGAATGCAGGACCTGGTGCGACGGATTCCGGTCTCGAAGGAACTGATCCGCGCTTCGGTGACGTTGGCCCGGATGACCCGCCCGGCCGATGCCGAGGCGCCCGCTTTCATCAAGGAATTCGTGGAATGGGGAGCCGGACCCCGAGCCTCTCAATACCTGGTCCTCGGCGCCAAGGCGAGAGCAGCACTCGAGGGTCGTCCCATGGCGGACCTGGACGATGTGCGGACGGTAGCTCCTGCGGTACTTCGCCACCGGGTGCTGACCAACTTCTCGGCCGAGGCGGCGGGTCGGAACAGTGAGGACGTGGTGCAGGAACTGCTGACAGGTGGTGGCTGGCTTCCCTGAAGCGTCGGGATCAAGCCACCATAAGCAGAACGAAGAGCATCAACCCCAGAGAATGGAAAACCGAATCAAAGACCCCGCTCAATAACGTCCCGATCAGGATCTGCTCGTCCTGAGTCAGCTCATCTCCGTTGGCCTTTTCCCAAACCGGAAAACCTCCGTCATCTCTCGTCGACGTCGCGAAGGTCTGGCCGTTGCCCCTGAGGGTAAGGTCGGTCGTGTACAGGCGCGAGCCACCATCGAAATCCTGGAATCCCGCCAGGCGCACTGACTCCTTGCCTCGGTTCAGCAGCACGTCGACCGCGGTGTGCGAGTCCTCCGAGACGGGATTGAAGGTGTCGACGAAGTCGAAGTGCAGATTCTCCACTGGCCCGACCAGATCCATCTTCACGCTCTGGTTCCGGGGGTCGACCTGCGCGAAATGCAGGTTGAAGTCCATCGGGTCTGCGCCCCTCGAGAGGATTCCTTCGGCATCGAGCTCGAACCCGTCGCTGATCGGGACGCCATTATCCGGCAGCGTGACGGTGTAGTCCGCATAGATCTCCTGAGCCATTCCGGTCACCCGGACGCTGACCTGGAAGGTCTGCGCGTCACTCAGGTCTTCCACATCCAGCATTCCCACCTGGGTCCCCGGATCCAGGGTTCCTGCCGTCACGTCGTACAGGACGAACCGCACCCCGTGGGGAGGCCCCAGGTCGGAGCCGTTGTCTTCGTATTGTCGGGTAAGGGGATTGAACTCGTAGACGTTGCGATAGAACCGGTCGTCGATCGCATCGCTCATTGGGCGGAATTGCCGGCCGCCCAGGTACGGAAGCCCGTGGGACCATTTCGCCAGCGGTCTGCTCGACGGGCCGGCCGGCCCCCTAGTCACAAGGGATCCGACCTGAAGCACCGCCACCATCTGCGGCCCGTGACCGCGGGAAAGCACGTCCAGCGCGCCCGTCCCAAACTCCGCGACATTTTCCACCCCGACCAGCGGGCCGTTGGTGAGCGTTCCCACCAGGTCCTTCATGGTGGTCACCAACCCCTGTGGATCGCTGATCGCGGCCTCGCTCGGCCCACTACTGTCCCCGCAGGCGCCAAGGAGGGACACCAGCGCAAGCCCGGATGCCGGCAGAAGAGGCCGTAACATGAGACTCATGATGGATCCAAGGTTCGACGGAGTTCCGTCTTTGTCCAGACGAGGACCGACCTCCGTCCTGCACATCGAAACGAATGGCCTTCAAGCCGAACCGGCCCGGATCAATTGACCCGGGCCGGTTCTCCCTACGAGACATCCCCGCTGGCTGGTTACGCCGTAACCATAAGCAGCGCGAAGTAGACCAGCGCAAAGACGTTCAACGTTGCACCGAACACGGCGGCAGCCACCGCCCCGATCAGGTTCTGCTCGGCGTTGGTAAGCGGCTGGCCGTTTTCCTTGACCCACACCGGGTCGCCGGACCCGTCATCCGTTGTGGCCCGGGCGAAGATCCTGCCATTGGCCCGGATGGTGAAATTGGTGGCGTAATTCCCCGAGCTACCATCGTAGTCCTGGTCGCCGTTTACCCGGAGCGTTTCGTTGTGCCCCTGCAGCGTTATGTCCAGACCGAAGTGGGAATCATCGGTCTGCGGATCGTCGGTGGTTTCCACATTCAGACCCATGCTGGCGTTGGGGCCGGTCAGGCCAACGGTTACCACCTGCGCGTCCGGACTCGTCTGCGTCAGATGCATCTCGAAGGCCACCTGACCGTCGTTCAGCGTTCCCTCTGAGAGCAGGTCGAAGGTCTGTGCCACGGGATCGAAGGTGTCGGGCAGGGTGACTGAGTAGTCTGCGTAGGTGACGGTGCCGTTGAGGTCGGTCACCACGATGCCCACCTCGGACTTGGTCGGATCGCTCTGGTCCAGCACGTCCAGGTAGCCGACCGGCGTGTTGGGATCGATCGAACCGCCGACCACGTCATAGAGCACAAAGCGGACACCGTTGGCCGGACCGGCATTGGTGCCGTCATCCTCGTATTGCTGGGTCGTCGGGTTGTAGGCGAAGACGGTGGTGTAGTACGAATCGTCGATCGCATCACCCATCGTCACGATGTGGCCATCTGCGCCGATCGGATGGGTGGGACGGGCCCCCGACTCGAGCCGCGGAATCTTGAAGTACCCGTGGCCCGAGAGGACGATGGTGGGTCGGGCGCCGAGGATCGCCTGCATCCCCGCGCCGTGGCCGCGGGAAAGCTGATCCAGCGCAGAGCCGCCGAAGTTCCCGATGTTGCCCACCCCGATCAGGGGACCGGCGGACAGCGTACCGACCAGACCATTCACGTCGGTCTGCAGGCCCTGCGGGTCGTTGATGCTGCCCGAGCCGCTCGGCCCGCTCGAATCGCTACCGCACGAGGCCAGAGCCACCACGCTGGCCAGAGCCAGCGTCGCCAGGCCGGACCGCCGAATCACCTTCATGGCACAACCCTCCCTGTTCAGGTTCGGTGGAGTCCAGTCTTTCCGGACCAGTTGCTATTCAGTGAACGTGACGGTGGGATTATTCCCGCAGCCGGCGAAGACGACATGGAAAATGCCGGTCGTGTTCGCGACGGTGCCTTGCAAATCCACTTGACCAGTCGAAATCGGCTGGAACGAGCTGCAGTTGGGATCGAACTCGAGTGCGACCGGTGTGGTAATCGTCAACTCGAAGTCCTCGGTGGAACGCCTCCAATCGAGCGCGCCGACGATGGTGAGGCTCCCCTTGGGCAGGGGACCGAGGATGTTGATGAAGTTGCCCTGATCAGGGGTAAACAGGACGCTACCGGCCAGCTGGATGTGGGCTACCGCCTTCCCGGGCCGGGCCCGATCGGTAAAGTCGTTGAACTGGATCAAGGCACTGTCCGCGTCGCCGCTACGCGTTGCGACTCCGTTGCGGACAGCGGTCTCCGTCATGGTTGCGGCGCCGTCGAGGAAGGTCCAGGTCAGCTGGGTGAAATTGAGGTCGTAGTCAGTGGTGGTGACGACTCCGCCGTCGTGCAGACCGAGGATGCCGGTTACCCCCACGCTCCCGCCACTGGCCACGTTGCTGTGGCAGGGGGGATCGGTGAAGGTGAGGTTTGCGTCATCCAGAATGTCGTCGTGGTCCGCGTCGTCGGTGTTGGACGGAACCGGACAGCCTGCGGCTGAATTGAACCCGAAGGGAAGTCCTGGCTGATCCAGGGTGATGAGACCCAGTGCCAGGCTCACCCCTTCGGCGAGAGAGGAACCTATTTCGGTGCGCAGGCTGGCAGCCGGGCCGCCACCACCACCCACAGTGCCGACCAGGCCTGAGCCGCTGCCGCAGGCACCTAAGAGAACAACGGGCAGAAGAACAGCCAGACGGGAACTAGGCATCTACGCCCTCCGGTCGGAACGGCTGAACGCTGGCGCTTCGGGATACTCGTAATCTAGCGGGTTCCGCTTGGAATCTGGCACGGCGTTCAGCCTTAGGCCACTGCCCAAACCTTGTGGCTGTATTGGATTTGGCCGGTCGGGCCTGCCGCGCGCCCAAGGCCGCCTGACTACTGGCAGGAAACCGCGGGAGGGGTACTCTAGACGGACCCGGAAACACCGTTTGACGCTCGGTTGAGGGTGGCGACCAAGACTCCTGAGTCGCGCCTTCAGGGTTCGCGCACATGCCTCCGCATTTCTACCTCAAGTGTCTGGGCAATCCGGAACTCCGGTCCCCCTCGGGAGATCCGGTCAAGTTTCGTACCCGTAAGCCGCTCGCCCTCCTGCTCTATCTCGCGGTCGAACCTCGCCATCCGCACCGGCGTGACCGGCTGGCCGACCTGTTGTGGCCCAAGGGCTCAGCGCTCGAGGGACGTCATTCGGTGGCTACAGCACTCTCCGTACTGCGCGGCAAGCTGGGCGCCCAGGCGCTGGAAACCACTCGCGACCTGGTGCGATTCACCTTCGGCCAACTCGAACTCGACCTGGATCGGCTCAGCCGCGGCGACGTCCTCGGCGACGAGTTCACCCCGGCCCTGGATGTCGGAGGGTTTCTCGAAGATTTCGACATCCCCGACGCCCCTGAATTTCAGATGTGGCGCGACCAGCAGTGCGCGAGGCTCCTCCCCTCGTTGCGCGAAGCCTTCATCCGCTTGATGGACCGGTGCCGGCGCACCGGAGATTTCCGCCGCATCGAGGTCCTGGCCGACCGGCTGCAGACGCTCGACGACCTCAGTGAAGATGCGATCCGGGCCAAGATGGAGGCCCGGGCCCTTGATGGAGACCGCCTCGGTGCGCTGCGACTCTTCGAGCAGTGGCGACTTCGGCTGAGCGACGAGCTGGGCGCCCAACCCTCGGCGCTGATTGACGGGATGGCGATCCGGCTGCGCCGGCGCGGTTGGGAGCAGACCCGCGCGGTGCCTCTGCCTCCGGTTTTCACCGACCGGTGGAAAGGTCGCCGCTTCGTCGGTCGCAGCGTCCAGTACCAGGCGCTCTACGAGGTGTGGGAGCGCACCATGCGAAGCCAGGCTCGCCATGCCCTGGTTCTGGGCGACTCAGGGATCGGCAAAAGCACCCTGGTTGAGCGCCTGGTCACCGCCGCAGGCATCGAGGGTGCCGCCTCCACCCGGGTCCAGTGCTACGAGCTCGAGCGGGACATTCCCTACACCGCGATCGGAGGACTGGTTCGTGGACTGCTGGACCGGCCCGAGATCGCTGGCACACCGCCCGAGTGGCTGGCCGAGCTGGCGGCACTGGTGCCGGATCTCAAGGCGAGGTTCACTGGGCTCCCGCCAGTGCCGGAAACCCAGGGGGAGACCGCGCGGATCCGTCTCGCCGAGGCGATACACCAGCTCCTGATGGCGGTGGCGGAGGAGCACCCGGTCATTGTCGTGGTGGATGACGTCCACCTGGCGGACGACGTGAGCGTCGCCGTGCTCCACCTGCTCATGCGCCGGACCCAGAGCCAGCGGATCATGGTGGTGCTCACCGCTCGACCCGCCGAGTTGAGCCGGGCACCGTCGGCGGCGCGCCTGCGGGAAAACCAACGCGGGCTGGGGCTGGAGATCATCGAGCTGCCGCCACTAACACCGGACGAGAGCGCCGAACTGGTCGAGGGATTGGCCCAGGCCGCGGAGATCGAGCCCAGCCTCACGGTTCGCCGGGCCCTGGTGCGCGCCGCTGCCGGCATTCCGATGGTGCTGGAACTCCTCTTCCGCGACTGGCAAACCAACGGCGAACGCTGCCTGGCCCTCTCGGTGGGTGCCATGACGGCCGATGCCATCGAGGCGGGTACCGAGGGCGCCTATCGCCAGATCCTGGACCGGGTCGTCGGAGATCTCGACGACGTGTCCCGCGCGGTGCTCAACCTCGCCTCGATCCTCGGCGCCCGGTTGAACGATCTCCCGATGTACCAGCTGGTAGACCTCTCGGTTGCCCAGACGATGGCGGGGATGGCGCGGCTCACCGAGCTCCGGCTGCTCCGGGACGGCGGCCACGCGCTCGACTTTCGGAATGAAGTGATCCGGGCTCACGCGTACTTCGGAGTCCCGTCGCCGCATCGGACGGCGTTGCATGGCCGGATAGCGGATCTTCTGTTGGCGAGTGACGGTCTGGGGGAGTCGGTGCCCGGGCTGGAGATAGCGTGGCACTGCGTGCGAGCGGGGCGGCCAGACGAATGCACTCCCTACCTACTCAGGGGTGCGCGTCAGGCTATGGAGCATGGGGCACCGTTCGAAACAGAACAAGCGCTAAGCTCAGCTCTTGTTTGGCTTCAGTCCCGATATCGCCATGAAGCCATGCTGCTCCTTGTCGAAGCACTCCAAGAACAGGGCAGATGGACAGAATCGCGAGAGACTCTCGCTGCCGCTCAGGTGTCGGCCGATGAAGAAACGCGCGAGGCAGCCTTCGTTTTGGCCGCGAAAGCGAGGTGCCTCGAAGGAACGGACGACTTCGAGATTGCCGACCTCAAGGGCTCTTTGATTGGCATCGTGGCCAACGGACGGACGCTGCGGTCGCGGACACGAGCGGCCCAAGTATGTGGAACCCTCATCTACAACCAAACCGGCAGTACAACATCCGTGATTCAGACGGCTAGAGAACTTCATGGTTATTGCGCAGCAATACCCATGAGCGAGCTCTCCATCGATGAGAAATCGGATCTTCTATTGGCCAAGACCAGCTTTGTATATCTCGGTCACCTCCAAGCAGAATCACAAGAACTCAGCGCTCAACTAGAAGCCCATCGGCTCGACCAGCAGCGGTTAGGAGTCACAAACCAAGCAGCGGCGCTGGTTGAAAACATCTTGGGTTGCTTGGCCTCGACCCAAGGGAGATACGATGAGTGCGCACCCTACTTCATGCGCGCGGTCCAGATGGCGGAGCGTCTGGGCAATGATCTGCTGGTGAGCAGGGCCGCAGCCAACCTGGCAATGGTGATGGGCAGAATTGGACGCTACGAGGAGCAAGCGCGGTGGGCACTCGTGGGCCTCACGAGGAATGGGATCGGCTGTGAGGATACGAACAGATTCAAACTGGCTTACTATCGGGCGATGGGCTTAGCTATGCTCGGGAAATCCATGGAAGCCTTGGATTGTCTATCAACTGAGGTAGCTCGTTTCAGTAACGATGTCCCACACTGGGTCAAAGCCGTCCGACAACTACTCTTTGCAGACGCGAAATTCGTAGCTGGAGAGAGACGAGAGGCCCGTCGCGACGCGGCAGCAGTCTTCCTGGGCAATGCCCAGCCAGCTTTTCACAGCTCATACGCAGGACTTATCGCTCGTTGGAGAGCAAAGCTCACGGAAACAGAACACGAAGCCGCTGAATGCCTTCGGGAATTGACTCAGCTTAGCGACGACCTTTTGCAGTTCGATGCTGTTGATCAGGCGGAGATATTGAGCGCGTTGGTATACGTGCAGAGGGCCTTAGGGCGGGAATCTCAAACTACGAGAACCAGGCTTACTGCGGCTTTATCTGCTCTTCCCCATCCTGTCACAACTCAATTGGCGCTTCTTGATCTGCCGACTTGATTCTTCCTAGGCTCCGAGCCATGAACGCTTCGCCCTCCGATGAGCCCCTGTGCCCCAGCTAACTCGCTTGGACCCACCCTCCCGCGGAAGCGTTTTTTCAGTCGTATCGGAAGCATGGGAGATCTCAGCCATAACACGACGGACGACAACCGAGTTAACGACGAGGTCAACAAGATTCGGGTCGAACTGCGTGCCGCGGCACTTCTGCAACTCACCTACGACCGCCTCAACCGTTAGCTTTTTCCGGTAGGGACGGTCCGTTGTCATTGCGTCCGTTGTATCGGAGATCATGATAATTCTTGCGCCGAGTGGAATCGATTCGCCTGCTATGCCATCAGGGTAGCCGTGCCCGTCCCAGCGTTCGTGATGGCTGCGGACAGCATCCTGGATCGCCCCTCGAAAACTCGAGATAATCCCAACAAGGTCGGCGCTCTTCGCCGAGTGGGTTTGCAGTAGCGCCATCTCCTCTGGAGTAAGCTTGCTGTCCTTGCGGAGGAGCGGCGCGAACTCCTCGTGAATCTTGCCGACGTCATGGAGAATGGCGGCCGTGTACACTTGGTCGATGGCATCCACGCTCATCCGTGCTTCCTGCGCAATCGTTTTCGCGAGTGTGGCGACCCGTATCGAGTGACCGGAGGTATAAGGGTCACGAGCCTCAATGGCCTTGACCATCAGATCGAGAAGCTCGCGCCCGCTAGTCTGGAGCTTCCGATACAACCCGTACACATGGCGAATCACGATGACCGGAATGATTACGCCAAGCAGGCCGAGAGGGCCAAAGCCCAAGAGCTGCTCTGACTTCGTATAGAGGAACGCAACGAGGAGGGCAATGGCACTAGCACCGATATCATAACCAAGCACACCGCGCGCATTGAGGTTCCAGACTTCACGGAACCGACGCCCAGAACTAAGGGCGACTGCGGCGTTAACGAGGACGGTATTTATCGCGAAATAGCACGCCGCGAGAACAAAGAACAACCCGAGATCACGTTGCACGTCTGCAGACTGAACTCCCGCGTTCAGACGCAGATACGCCGGAGGGATGGACCCACCAAACAGCTGGTAGGCAAGAACGCCAACCAATACGCAGAGAGTGCGTTGAGCAGTATTGAAAGCGACTTTTATCGGAGATTTACCACCAGCGAATTCACTGGCGAAAGTAGAGGCCCCAGTGATGAGGCCTCCCCAATAGCCACCAAAAAGGACTGCTGCGGCAAGATGAATTACGAATGATGCAGAACCTGCCGCCTCGATTCGAAGGGGATTCCCTGCAAGGTCGATTAGGAAAGCGACGACAATGAAGCTGCCTAGAACCCAAACACCAGGGTTCTCAAGCCGAAGCGCACTGGCGTAGGCGAGGACACCCACGGCAGCGACGACGACGGCCAAAACGAATCCGTAGAGTTTCGAAGGCAGCATGAAAGAGACTAGCAGTGGCCCCGGACTCCAAATCCGTGTGTTATTGCCAAACGGATCCTTCACCCAAAGAAGTCACGCGGGCGAAGAACTCGATGACTTTCGCGAGCAAGCTGATGTGCAACATGAGCGTCTCCTTCGAACGAGTAGATAAGGAA
>Ga0207648_10007720_pt1 | contig 10514 bp, 8 predicted proteins | sample KBSMisM32_FD_184310 | JGI IMG/M metagenome (GOLD analysis project Ga0207648, IMG submission 184310) | Miscanthus rhizosphere microbial communities from Kellogg Biological Station, Michigan, USA - KBS Miscanthus M3-2 (SPAdes) (version 2) | ecosystem: Host-associated > Plants > Roots > Rhizosphere... | reverse complement strand
CACGCGCGCGAGCTCGGGAACGAAGTTCCCGCGGAACCGCTGATCTTCCTGAAACCACCATCGAGCCTCATCGACGGCGGGGAATCCATCGTCCTCCCGCCACAATCTGCGCAGGTAGAGTTCGAGGGAGAGATCGGTGTCGTCGTGGCGCATCGGCTTCGTCACGCGTCGGAAGCGACCGCGATCCAGGGCATCGCCGGCATCGTGGCGATCAACGACGTGACGGCGCGGGATCTTCAGCGGAGGGATGGCCAGTGGACCCGCGCGAAGGGGTTCGACACGTTCTGCGCGGTCGGAAAGCCTCGCGTCGGCGCTATGACCGCGGACGAGCTTGCGATGCTCGAGGTCGTTACGCGGGTGAATGGCGAAAAACGCCAGCACGGCAAGGCGGCCGATATGGCGTTCTCCATTCCGTTTCTCGTGTCGTACATTTCGGCGATCATGACGCTCGAGCCGGGCGACCTGATTGCCACCGGCACGCCGGCCGGGGTGGGCAGGCTCGACGAAGGGGATATCGTCGAGGTCGAAGTCGTGGGCGTGAGCATGGTTACAAACCCTGTTGCCGCGCCATCGGTATAAGGTTGTAGAGTTGCAGAGTGGCGTAAGCGATGCGTCGGAGGTATCGTGGGAACACCGGTGCGCAATGCGGGCTATAAGGCCAGGCGACCGGCCCACCACGGACCGGACGGAGATCCTGGGGGAACGCTGAGCGAAGAGACGACGGGCGCGGCACGACGCGGGGTCAGGCGACCTTACCCCAAGCGAGCAGAAACCCAGGGCCGACGGCGGCTTTCGGGGCCGGCGATCATCTCCATCGTCCTGCACGTCGTCGTGGGTGTCGCTCTCCTCCGCATCCTTCTCATTCCGTACCCGTTCACATCGCTGTTCTCCTCCAAGGAGAAGCCCGTAGAGCCGGAGCGCATCAGCTTCCTCGCGCTCCCACAGGCTTCGACGACGAACACGCCGGGCAAGAGCGGCGGAAACGGGCGACCCGAAACGACGAAGCGAGAAGCGCCGCGGCCAATCGTGGCCCCCACCGAGGTCCCATCCACGCTTCCGCCCGTCACGCCGGCGGCGCCGCCGCCCGCGACCGAGGACGAAGCGAATGGTCCGCTGATCGGGCGCGGCGGAGCGACGCGAGGTATCCGTCCCTCGTATTCGGACCCGCGCATCTGGGTGCCGCCCGCGCCCGTCGTGAACGCGCCGAAGTCGGCGCACGAGCGCATGGACAGCGTCGTCACGGCGGACATCGAGCATGCTCGCGATTCTGCCGCCGCCGTCGCATACAGCCCCAACAAGTTCGAACGCGGTGACTGGACCGTCGAGAAGAACGGCAAGAAGTACGGGATCGACAATCAGTACATCCGACTGGGGAAGGTGTCGATCCCCAACGTGCTGCTCGGGTTCCTCCCGCTGAACATGCAAGGCAACCCGATCGCCGCCGAGCGTGACCGCGCGACGGCCTCGCTACGGGCGGAGATTCTCTACCAGTCGCAGCGGGCGATGAACGAGGAGCAGTTCCGCAAGGCGGTGAAGGAGCTGCGCGAGCGCAAGGAGCGCGAGCACCAGCAGCAGGACAAGGATCGCGCGCCGAAGCCCATCTCCGCCGTCGATCGCGACCGCGGCACTTCGCCGACCCCGTAGGGTCGCGCCTAACGCGTCATTGGCGGCCTGACTCGCGGCCGCCTCGCTCCAGGGGCTGGCGGTCAGAGCGGCGGCGCGCCGGCCTCGTCTGATTCATCGGCCATGTCGTGGAACGGCCGGAAGACGGCGACGATCGTTCCGATCACGGCGAAATCGTCGTCGGGCGTGATCACGAGCTCGCGCTCGTCGGGATTCGCCGGTTCGAGCACGATCGTGGCCCCGCGATGCTGGAGCGTCTTCACGGTCGCTTCGGTGCCCACACGCGCGGCGATGATATCGCCATCGCTGGCGCGCGCCGACGGATTCACCAGCACGTAGTCGCGGTCGAAGATCCCTCGGCCGATCATGCTGTCGCCCGCCACGCGAAGGAAAAAACAGTCGTCGCTGGGGACGAACGTACGGTCGAGCGTGATGTAGCGCTCCCGGTTCTCCGGGATCAGCATCGGCTCACCGGCAGCGATCTTCCCGTAGAACGGCACGGGCTGCATCCGCCCGACCGTCGAGTAGCCAAGCAAGCGGACGCCTCGGGAGCGCGCAGGGTCGCGCTGGATGAACCCCTTGTCCGCGAGCGATTGCAGAATATCGGAAACGGTTTTCGTCGATTTGATGCGAAAACGCTTACCGATCTCGCGAATGCTTGGCTGATACGTGTGCTCGCCCAGGAAATCGAGCAGGTAGTGATAGACCCGTCGCTCTACGGTGCTCAGCTGGTCGGGCATGAGGCCCTCGGGAAAACGGGTCGCCGGGAGGCTCGATGAGCCCGCCCGGCGACCCTCGTTCTCGTCAAAATCTACGGCAGGCGACGTTTCTCGGTCAACGGCGTACGACCTCGACCACACGCCCGCTCTGCGGGCATCACCAAGGTGGCACAGGGGCGAGCCCTGTCGAGTTGAACCTTGTGTTTACCGGGCGAGCTCTCGCCGTGCGGTGTCGATGCGCGCCAGCGAACGGTCGCGTCCGAGCAGCATCAGGACGTCGAATATGCCCGGACTGACGCTCGACCCGGTGAGCGCGACGCGCAGCGGCTGAAACAGCTTGCCAGCACCGAGGCCGCGACGATCCGCCACTCCGCGCAAGGCCTCCTCGAGCGGACCGGCGGTCCAGTCGCTGGTCGCGGCGAGCGCGTCGCGCGCATCCCCAAGCAGCTCCGATATCACCGGGTCTTTCCACTGCTTCGCAACGGCCTCGGGATCGAGCTCCACAGTGTCGCCGAAATATGGCGCGGCCTGACGAACCATGTCGCTGACCGTGCGCGAGCGCACGCGCAGCAGCTCGAGCAGCGTCAGGTACCACGCGCGATTGGCCACGAGCCAATCGGGTGTCGCGAGCCCCGCGTCGACCATCGCCGGTGTGATGAGCGGCTCGACTTGCTCGAGCGGCAGCATGTTGAGATGCTGTCCGTTCATCCACTCGAGCTTCTTGAGATCGAACACCGACGCCTTCTTCAGCAGGCCATCAGGCGAGAATCGCTCGATCATCTCCTGCATCGTCATGACCTCGATGTCTCCGCCCGGCGACCAGCCGAGGAGCGCGAGAAAGTTGTCCATCGCGCTGGGCAGAATGCCCTGATGGCGGTAGTCGCCCACCGCCATCGCCCCGTGCCGCTTGCTGAGCTTCTTCCCGTCGGTGCCGTGGATCATCGGCAGATGCGCGAACACGGGCAGCGGAGCGCCTAACGCGGCGTACAGCTGGATCTGCTTCGGCGTGTTCGAGATGTGGTCGTCGCCGCGCATCACGACGGTGACCCGCGCGTCGATGTCATCGGACACAACGGCCATGTTGTAGATCGGCGTCCCGTCGGACCGAAGGATGACGAAGTCCTCGATGTCCTTGTTCGGGAACGTGATCTGCCCGTGCACGAGGTCGTCCCACTCGGTGGTACCGTCGGGAACGCGGAAGCGGAGCACGAACGCGTCGCCCATCGCCACGCGGTGGAGAATCTCGTCAGGTGCGAGGCGGTCGCATCGGCGATCGTACTTGAACGCGTCGCCGCGCGCCTCGGCCTCCGCTCGGCGCTGCTCGAGCTCCGCCGGCGTGCAGAAGCAGCGGTACACGGCGTTGGCGTCGAGCAGCCGCTGCGCGTCCGCCTGGTGTCGCGCGAGATTCGCACCCTGGTACGTGACCTCCTCGTCCCACGTGAGGCCGAGCCACTCGAGTCCCTCGAAGATCGCGCGCGTGCTTTCGTCGGTGCTGCGGGCGCGATCGGTGTCCTCGATGCGAAGCAGGAACGTTCCGCCGTACTTGCGCGCAAGGAGCCAGTTGTGAAGCGCCGTGCGAGCACCGCCGACGTGGAGATAGCCAGTCGGTGACGGGGCGAAGCGAACGCGAAGCGGTGTAGGCAGCGTCTTGGACATGAGCCTAGCAAAAAGGTGTCGCGGATGCGGCCGAGCGAGTCGGCGGGGCGATCCGTGACACCTCAGGTGGAGCGGAATATCGAACGGAGAGAGAGGGATTCGAACCCTCGATAGGGGTTGACCCCCTATGCCGGTTTAGCAAACCGGTGCCTTCAGCCTCTCGGCCATCTCTCCCGGAGTCGTTGGTCCGAGCCGTGGTGGTGAAACGAACCAACGCACGCGCTGTGACTAACGACTGAGATGCGTTGCCCTCGAGCGGAACCGTCGAGCGGAAGCAAGCAACCTAGCCACCCAGCGGAGGCCAGTCAACCGGTTGTGGCGGAGAGGGTTCGGCGGTCGGCTGATCTGGAGATTCGCTCACGAGCAGCCCTTCCCAGACGAGCGCTTCGCGCTTCCACAGCAGTCGTTGTCCGTGCTCGTCCATCTTCGCCCACAGCCGCACCTCGTAGAGCGCGCCGTCGAGGCGCACCTGGTGCTTGGTCCGCTGGATGAGCACGACGTCGCCGTCACGCGGGCCGCCGACGCACTCGTAGCGAATGGTTTTGCGCGGGATCTTCACTGCCGGAGCGCGACGCCTGTGGAGGTAACCGGGTCTCGGGGACCCTGACACTACAATCGATGCGACGGCCGGGGAAGACTGCCGGTCACGCTTCGGGTTCCAACGGCGCTCGCGTCGCGTGGCCGCGCCGAGCGAGCGCGGACGCCGCCGCCGGCAGGTTACGCGTTAGGCGCGGTGCGGCTCAGCGCCCGAGGCGCTTCCCCAGCTCCTGATAGAGGTGTTGGATCCTCGCGCGGTCGGCGATGGTGAGGGGGACGGCATCACTGCCCCGCGCGAGCGTCGTCGCCACCACCTCGTGCGCTTCCAGGGCAAGCGCGCGTCGCCGCTGGTTCAACTCGCCGTTCTGACTCGTCTCGGCCACGTCGAGCAGGGCGAGGCCCGTCTCGAACTCGGTCAGGAGAAACCGCGCGCTGAGCTCGTGGACGCGGCGTTTGAGATGCGTCGCTATCTCGGACTGATCCGGGGATTCCGGCACAGAAGCGGTCGAGTGGTCGCCTGAAGCCTTCAAAACCGAGCTGGTTCCCTTCTCACAGGCGTGGCCGCGCAGGCTGACGCGGATGGGCTGCATGGGTCAGGCCAGGCATCCACGGTTAGAGCGGTCACAGGGCTGAGTGTCCTGTTATCCGGGGGTGCCCCTAGGCGCCGGTATGAACCGTGCGTTTGGGCGTGTCAGGTACCGAAACAGGTAGCGGTGAGTGGCCATACTACATGTCGACGACCAGCCGGCACTCCGGGAGATCGTGCGCCAGGCGCTCAAGGCGTTCGGGTTCGCCGTCGTGTCTGCCGACGGCGTGCAGGCGGCGAAGCTCGCGCTCGACGCCCGCGACGACCTCGCCGGGGCGCTACTCGATGTGCGGCTCCGTGACGGCAGCGGCGTGGAGCTGTACGAGTGGATCACGGTGAATCACCCCCGACTCGCGGGCCGAGTCGCCTTCCTCACCGGGAGCGCAGACGGTGATGGTAATCGTACGCTTCAGTCGACCGGGTGCCGCATTCTTTCGAAGCCGTTCGAGATCGTCGACCTCAGCCGGCTTGCCGCGGAGTGGGAGGGCGCGGCCCGCGACGCGGCGGCTGTCGCCGACAGCCATAGCCGAAGCGGGGATTCCCCGAACTGGAATCGGCGACGCTCGTTGGTGGCCGTCCTCCGCAACGCGGGGCCGCGCCCGCCTGACATCGAGGCGCTTCGAGAAGTGGTGTGCGCGTACGTCAACGCGGCACGACTCGGCGGCGAGCCGTGCTCGCGAGTGGTCATCGACCTGAAGGAGGCGATGCGCGAGGCGGGTGCCGCAGGTCATCCCGCGAGCGCAGACGAGCGCGCGCTGGAGGAGACCGTGATCGCGTGGTGTGCCGAGTGTTACCAGCCGGTGGAGCGGGCGGGATGAGCGCTGTCGCTGACGCTCACGGACGTCGGGTGCTCCGCCGGCGTTAGGCGACGCGCGGGCGGCCCCGCCCGCAACCGTGGCGGCGAACTCGTCGGCCGCCCACTCGTGCAGCTGGCGGTCGAGCGTGGAAAGATGAGGGGACCTGGCGTCCGACGCCGGATGGAGGACGTCCCGGAAACGGACGTCCCCCCCCAACGTGCGTCAGAACGAGGTGATGCTGTTGGTCTTGGCTGCGAACCAGCTCGCGATCGAACTGCCGAAGATCGTCACGACGCCGATGAGCAGCACCGCGACGAGCGCGATGAGCAGGCCGTACTCGGTGACCGCGATACCCGACTCGTCGCGGCCGAACCGCCGCGCGTGGGCGAGAAGCGTGCGCATGATTCCCCCTGTGATGTTGGTTGGCGCCCCAAGCGTGTGAAAGCGCGGGGTGAATCCAAGCAGCCCGTGTACCATCGCGCCGGTGCTACGGCTGCCGCGGTTGGACGCGCGATTGCGCGGGGGACTCGGCGTCTAACCGGCGGTCGACGCCGCGGTTGATCAACAGGTGTGGCGGGCACGCAGCACGGAGTCTCGTCTCATGCTCAGCGCCTGCGGGGCAACGGAGGGCGAGGGATTCGAACCCCCAAGTCCTTTCGGACGGCGGTTTTCAAGACCGCTGCATTAGCCATTCTGCCAGCCCTCCCGGGGACCGAAGCCTTATTCGACGAACCCGCGAGGTCAACCCGACCGGACTGCCTGGCCCGATTCTCTCACACGATTCTATCATCCGTCGCAGTTCGTCGCCAAAGCTCCGCCACGCGATCGTCCCAGGCATTCTCCAATCGATCCATGCCGATAATGCGCCTCGTGCTGCTCGCTACGCTCGTCGTCGCCAGCGCTGCCGCCGCCCAGCAGCCCAAGCCGCTTCCGCTCAAGCTCGAGCCCACAAAGACCAGCCCGGCGATCACGGTCGCCGACCTCATGACGCGCATTTACCGCTTTGCCGACGACAGCATGCGCGGGCGCATGGCCGGAAGTCCCGAGGCCATGAAGGGCACCGAGTACATCGCCGGTGAGCTCAAGCGTCTCGGGCTCCAGCCGGCCGGGGACAGCGGTACGTACTTCCAGAACGTGCCGTTCGGCGTGCAGACGCTGGATTCGTCGTCGACGATTCAGGTGGGTGAGACGACGCTCAAGGCGGGAAGCGATTTCATCGCCAGTGCGCCGCTCGGGACTCCGTCGGACCCGCGAGCGCTCGAGGTCATCTTCGGCGGTCAGGCCATCGACACGATGAATGTGCTCGCGCCCGAGAAGGTTCAGGGCAAGCTGCTGCTGCTCCTGCCCGCTGCCGCTCCACCGTCCGACGTGCAGGCATTCATCGCGTCGGAAGGGTTCAAGCGCTACCAGGCGGCCGTGACCGCGGCGGCGGCGGTCGCACTGGTGGGGCCGGCACAATTTCCGCCCGCGGTCGTACGGAGCGCGTTTACCCCAAGCACGTTCGTGCAGTTGGTCCCCGATCAACCGCCGACGGTCCCGGTGACGCTCCAGCTCACGCAGTCGGCCGCCACGACGCTGCTCGGCGCGCCTAACGCGATGCCGGCGAAGGGAACCGCCGGCAAGCCGGCGCAGGTCAACCTGAAGTTCGTCGTCACGCGCCGGCCCGGGCGCAACGTGGTTGCCATCCTGCCGGGCGGTGACCCGAAGCTCAAAGGCGAATACGTCGCCATCGGCGCGCACAGCGATCATGTGGGCGTCCGCCCGCAGGGGCCGGTGGAGCACGACTCGATCCGCGTGTTCAACACGATCGTCAGGCCGCAGGGCGCCGATAGCCCCAACCGTCCCGCGACGGCCGACGAGGTGGCGCGGATGAAGACGATGATCGACAGTGCGCGGGCCGTGATGCCGCCGCGCCAGGATTCGATCAACAACGGCGCCGACGACGACGGCTCCGGGTCCATGGGCGTGCTCGAAATGGCCGAGGCGTTCGCGAGCGCCAAGCCGCGCCCGAAGCGCTCGATCCTGTTCGTCTGGCACATGGGCGAAGAGGAGGGGATGCTCGGTTCGCGTTTCTACACCGATCATCCCACCGTCCCGCGGGACTCGATCGTGGCCCAGCTCAACGTGGACATGATCGCACGAGGCGCGTCGAGCGACATAACCGGCGAGGCGAAGGACGGGTCGCTCATTCACGGGCGCGATTCCGGCTACGTGCAGGTCATCGGATCGCGTCGTCTCTCGACGGAGCTCGGCAACGTGGTCGAGGATGTGAACACGAGAACGAAGGCGAACCTGCAGCTCGACTACGCTCTCGACGCGGACGGCCATCCGCAGAACATCTACTGCCGGAGCGATCACTACATGTACGCGCGCTACGGCATCCCGATCGCGTTCTTCACGACCGGCGGGCATCGCGACTACCACCAGGTGACCGACGAGCCGGAATACCTCGACTTCGATCAGTACCGGCGGGTGACGCAGTTCATTTACGACGTCGCGTGGCGCGTCGCGGACCTCGACCACCGGCCGGTGGTGGACAAGCCGAAGCCCGATCCGAACGGCGCGTGCAAGCAGTAGCCATCAGTTGTCCTGCTTCTTGCCACTCTCCGGCTTCACCGGCAACGGGATGGCCGGCGACCGGCTGTCGCCCTCCGCGCCCAACGGCGGAAGGCTCTGCGCCGCGTTGAAGAGGTCCGCCAGCCGAGTGGCCCTGGCGACATTCTCGGCGGTGGCCAGGACTCGCCTCGCCTCGTCCACATGGCCCTGCGCGCGCTGTGCCTCGGACAGCATGAAGCCCGTCGACACGTAGAGCGCGGGAATGCCGACGGACGCGCGATCGGGCCAGTCGCCCTTCCTCACGATCGATTTCGGCGCCTGGAACACGCCGTCCCACAGCGCGGTCGACCGCGGCACATCCACGAACCCCTCACCCGGAAGGAGCATCGTGTCCCGGCCCGCCGGGCGCGGGATATCAGGCATGAGCTTGCGAGCGAGCCCCTGCGTCATGAGGTAGGGACCGAGCCCGAGCTCCTGACTGCCGTAACCGCCGGACGTTCGGCTGAAGTACACCGGACGGCCCGTGTTGTCCTTGATCATCCGCAGCACGAAGATGTCGGCACGCGTGAGGGTGCGCGGCTGAATCGTCGCCTCGATCTTGCCCGCCGTGAATTGCTGCGGCTCGCGCATGTCATACGCGATCGGGATCTGGTCGGCCTCGTCCATCGTCATCTTGACCGGCGGCCCCGAAGGCTTCGGCCAGTTGCCGTTTCGATAGATCGTCGGTCCTCTCGCGGCATCATACGTGCGAACCGGCGCGCGGATCAGCTGCCGCGTGTACCAGTCCGTGTTGAGCAGGGATGTGTTCGCCACGATGACGTCCTGGCGAATCCCTTCGACCTCCTGCGCATACCAGAGCGGGAACGTGTCGTTGTCGCCGACGGTGACGAGGATGCCGTACGGCTCGACGGAGTTGAGCAGGTCGGCCGCGAAGTCGCGCGTGGTGGTGTCGTACCGTCGCGACGCCGCGTTCCAGTTCCCGAAGAGCGGGATGAACGAGAGCGCGAGCACGGGCGACGCGATCAGCCAGCTCTGCCTGCGCGGGAGCTGCAGCGTGTCGCGCCCCAGCCTAACGTTTTCCGAGCCGATCAGCGCCGCGATCGTCTCCCACAGATAGACGAGCCCGAGCGCCGCCCACACACTCCAGCCGGAGAAGCTCCAGAGGTAGAAGTAGTCTCGGTCACGGACCTCCCGCGGGACGTTGTCGCCCAGCTCCGGGGCCTGCGAATATCCGTACTTGAAGTTCAGGTAATAGATGAGCAGCAGCGTCATGGTGAACATCAGCGGACCGAAGAACCAGAACGAGCGCCGGTCCCGCTGCCAGTGCACCCACCCGCCGATCAGTCCGAGAATGAGGAAGATCGTGGCAAGGGTCACCTGCAATGCTTCGCGATCGCCATGGGCGTCGCGCAGCCACTGCCACTTGAAGTAGAGCCACCACATTCCGATCTGCGCGCCGATCGGCGCCTGGCGCTCCACCACCGGCGGCTTGCCGTACTGCTCACGATTGAAGTTGTACTTGAATGCCTGCCACGTGCCTGCCGAGAAGGTGCAGCTTGCCTTGAGCTCGGTGCGGCATCCGGTTGGCTCGCCCTCGTTGATCGCCGGGAAGTACGCGGCACGGATCGGCTGCGTTGCGAACGGCGTGATGCCGAGCGCACCACCGCCGAGGCACGCGGCGATCAGCCAGGGCCGAACGAGGGTCCTGGGGCGACGAATCAGCACCGCGATCGCGACGGCTGGCGCCGCGAGCATACCGGCCATGTGGTTCGCGTACCCGAGGCCGAGCAGGTAGGCGACGAGAACGAGCAGGCGGTCGGCCTTGGGGCCGTCCGGCTCGTCGCACCAGCGAACGGTGAGCCACGCGACGAGCGCGAGCCCGGCGAGGCTGACGGTATACACCTTCTCGTTCACGACCGACTGACTCCACACCGTGAACGAGGTTGCGCCGATGAGGGCGGCGAGCGATCCGCCGACGATTCGCTGCCACCGCTGCGGGAACCAGCTGACGAGGACGCGTTCCGTAATGAGGAACCACAT
>Ga0207648_10007718_pt1 | contig 10518 bp, 11 predicted proteins | sample KBSMisM32_FD_184310 | JGI IMG/M metagenome (GOLD analysis project Ga0207648, IMG submission 184310) | Miscanthus rhizosphere microbial communities from Kellogg Biological Station, Michigan, USA - KBS Miscanthus M3-2 (SPAdes) (version 2) | ecosystem: Host-associated > Plants > Roots >... | reverse complement strand
TGCATTCCACGGGATCCTGGGAATCACGGCGATCGTCGAGCTCGGCCTGACGCGATACCTCGTTCCGGTCTGGCCGATCGTCGGCACCTTGGCCGGCCTCGGCTCGGTGTTGCTGTTAAATGCGCTGGCCCAGCGCGAGCCTGCTCCCGCCGGCAGCGCTGCCTAAGCGTAAGGCGGCTTGTCGAGTCCCGTCGGGCTCTTGGTAAAAATCTCGCAGCCGTCTTCGGTGATGCCGATCGAATGTTCGAACTGGGCCGAGAGCGAGCGGTCGCGGGTGACCGCGGTCCAGCCGTCGTCGAGAACCTTCACGTCGGCGCGGCCGAGGTTGATCATCGGCTCGACGGTGAAGAACATGCCGGGGCGAAGCTCGGGGCCGGTGCCGGGCTTGCCGGCGTGGACGACCTCCGGGCTGTCGTGGAACAGCCGGCCGACGCCGTGCCCGCAGAAATCGCGGACAACGCTGTAGCGCTGGGCCTCGGCATGGCGCTGGATGGCGTTGGAGATGTCACCGAGATGGTTGCCGGGCCTGGCCTGTTCGAGGCCGAGCATCAGGCATTCGTGGGTGACATCGACCAGCTTGCGCGCGCGCAGGGGCACGTCGCCGACGAGGTACATGCGGCTGGTGTCGCCGTGCCAGCCGTCGACGATCGGGGTGACGTCGATGTTGACGATGTCGCCGTCCTTCAGCGCCTTGTCGCCGGGAATGCCGTGGCAGACGACGTGGTTGATCGAGATGCAGCAGCTCTTGGTGTAGCCGCGATAGCCGAGGGTCGCGGGCACCGCACCGGCATCGAGCGTCATCTGGTGGACGATGTCGTCGATCTCCTGCGTCGTGATGCCGGGGACGACGTGCGGCACCAGCGCGTCGAGGATCTCGGCGGCGAGGCGGCCGGCCTTGCGCATGCCGTCGAACCCTTCGGGGCCGTGGAGCTTGATCACTCCGTTCTTGGCTTCGACCCGGTCCTCGGCGGTGACGGTAATGTATTGTGTCATTGAACCTAGATAGGCATTCGGGCGCCCGAAGTCACCGGAGGTCATGTGCACGACCAGGAGCGAGTTTGGACGGCGGCGCTGGCCGTGATCGGCGACGAGATATTGTCGGGCCGGACCCAGGACAAGAATGTCGCCCAGCTCGCGCTGTGGCTCAACGACCATGGCATCCGCCTCAGCGAAGTGCGGATCATTCCTGACGATATCGTGAAAATCGGCGAGACGGTGAACGAGCTGCGCGCCAAGCACGATTATCTGTTCACGACCGGCGGGATCGGGCCGACGCACGACGACATCACGGTCGACGCGATCGCTGCGGCGTTCGGCGTGCCGGTGGTCGAGCATCCCGAAGCGCGGAAGATCCTCGAGGATTATTATCGCGACCGGCCGGGCGGGCTGACCGAGCCGCGCTTGCGCATGGCGCGGACGCCCGAGGGCGCCGAGCTGCTGCGCAACCCGAGCTCGGGCGCGCCCGGCGTGCGGATGGGCAATGTCTATATCCTCGCCGGCGTGCCGCATATTGCGGCAAGCATGCTCGAGGCGCTGACCGGCCGGCTCGAGGGCGGGCGGCCGGTGGTGTCGGTGACGATCGGCGCACGGGCGGCGGAGAGCGACGTCGCCGAAATGCTGCGCGAGACCGAAGCGGCCAACCCCGGGGTGGCGATCGGCAGCTATCCGTTCTTCAAGGACGGGCGCTACGGCGCCAATTTCGTCATCCGCTCCGCCGACGGGGATTTGGCGCGGTCAACCGGGGCGGACCTGTCGCGGCAGTTGCGCGACGCCGGCTACGAGCCGGTCGACGGCGGGATTTAGTCCGGGCGCTATTCCCTAGCTGCTGACATAGGGTTAAGCCGGAGGAAACCGCGGGGGCGGGCTGCCAATGGCGAGTGAATCCGGCCGAGCTACGTTGTTCCTGAGCTATGCGCACGCCGACCAGGCGAAGGCGCAGCGGCTAGCGCGCGCGCTTGAGAAGACGGGCCATACCGTTTGGTGGGATGCGCTGATCGAAGGCGGCAGCCGGTTCGCCAAGAGCATCGACCAGGCGCTCGACGCCGCCGACGCGGTGCTGGTGCTGTGGTCGAAGCAGTCGGTTGAGTCCGACTGGGTGCGGGACGAAGCCGCGCAGGGTCGCGATCGTCATCGCCTGGTGCCGCTGTCGCTCGACGGGACGCTGCCGCCGCTCGGCTTCCGCCAGATCCAGATGATCGACCTGTCGCACTGGCATGGCCGGGCCGACGCGCCGCAGATGAAGGCGATCGAGCGGGCGATCGCGGCAGCGCTGGGCGAGGCGCCGACCGCCGCGTCGCGACCAACCGGCCGGGGGCTGTCCCGCCGGCAGGCAATCGCCGGGGGCGGCGCGGTGATCGTCGCCGGCGGTGCGCTGGCGGCATGGAAATTCGACTTGTTCGGCGGCGGCGCGGCCGCGCGCAGCATCGCCGTGCTGCCGTTCAAGAATCTGGGCAGTGATCCGGCGCAAGCCTATCTGTCGGACGGCCTGACCGAGGAGATCCGGTCGGCGCTGTCGCGCAACGCGGGGCTATTGGTGCTGGCCGGGACGTCGACCAACGCCGCCGCGGCCCTGGCCGGCGGGGCCAAAACCATCGCCGGTAAGCTCGGCGTCGCTTATTTGCTCGAAGGGTCGGTCCAGCGCGCTGGCGACAAGGTCCAGGTCAGCGCCACGTTGACGAACGGCGAGACCGGCTTTTCCGAATGGTCGCAGCAGATCGAGCGCCCGCTCGGCGACATCTTCGCGCTCGAAGGGGAGGTTGCGAAGCGGGTCTCCGAAGCGCTGTCGGTCCGCATGGCGACCGACGCTCCACCCCCGGGCGGGACGCGCAACGTCCGCGCCTATGAAGCCTATTTGCAGGGCAAGGCGCTATACAATCTCGCCAAGGACGAGCCGACCGATCGGCAGGCCAAGGCCAATTTCGAAATCGCCGTTGCCGCCGACCCGGATTTCGCGCTGGCCCACGCCGCATTGTCGCGGAGTTTCGCATCGATCGCCGCGCAATATGCCAAGGCCGACGAGCTGAAGGGGCTGTACGATTTCGCGGTCGCGGAGGCCCAGCGCGCGATCGCCCTCGCGCCGACGCTGGCCGAAGGCCATCTCGCGCTTGGCTATGCGCTTTATTCGGGCAAGCTCGATCCCAAGGGCGCCAGGCCGTCGTACGACAAGGCCTATCAATACGGGCGCGGCAAGGCGGACATCGTCCTGCTGTGCGCCGCGTACATGTCACGCACCCGCCGGTTCCGGGAAGCGCGGGACGCAATCGACCGGGCGCTTGCGCTCGACCCGCTCAACGCACGCACGCACCGCGCGGCGGGGACCATCGCCTTCGCGTCGCGCCGCTTCGACGACGCCATTGTGCAGGGCCGGCGGGCGATCGAGCTTAACCCGAAAATCTCCAACGCCAATGCGTCCGTCGGTGACGCCCTCTTGATGCTCGGCAAGCTTCCCGAGGCGCGCGCGGCCTATCTGAAAGAGCCGTCGGCGATGTTCCGCCTGCGCGGGCTGGCCGTGCTGGAGCACCGGGCGGGAAATCAGCCCGCGGCCGACAAGGCGTTCGCGCAGCTGGTCAGCGAAGTCGGTGATTCCGCGATGTACCAGCAGGCCGAGGTGATGGCCCAGTGGGGCAAGGCAGACGACGCATTGGCGAAATTGCAGCGCGCCCGGGAGATTGGCGATTCAGGGCTCAGCCTAGTCGCGACCGACCCGTTCCTTGACCCAATTGCGAAGGATGCGAGGTTCGTCCGCTTCGTCAAGGAATTGGGCTTCGACTGACCCGCCTATCTAATGGGCGCGTTTCATGACACTTAGTGCCGTTAATTCGAGGGAGTGCCGGCGATGATCACTGACCAGCAGCAAGGGCCCGAAGACGAAGAAGGCGACGAGGATCGCGGCAGCGACACTGACCGCGGCAGCGATACCGATCGCGGCAGCGACACGGACCGCGGCAGCGACACCGATCGCGGCAGCGACACCGATCGCGGCAGCGACACCGACCGCTAGGGCAGCTCGCTGACCGACGGATCGGCCGCCATCGCGCGGTGGATCCAGTCGAGAAAGTGCTGGCTGTCGATCCTGAGATAAAGACCGGCGCTATCCTCGCGATAGCAGCCGACGCCTGAATTCACGACGCCGACCAGGACGGGATTGTCATCGTCCGACACCAGCGGGCCGCCGCTGTCGCCGGTACAGGTGTCGGCGTCGTCGCCCGGCGTCCGCCCGGTCGCGCACAGCTGATATTCCGGCGCGCGGGCATATTGCGGGTAATCGGCGCAATTGGTGGTGACCAGGTCGACCGACGTCAGCTCGGACTGGAAGCCTTTGTCCTTGCCTTCCTCGAGCTGGCCCCAGCCGGTCGCATAGACGTTGACGGCGGGGCCGAGCGGCGGGCCGTCGTAAAGCGGTATTTCCGCGACCGGCCCGGCCTTCTCGGGGTGGGTCTCGGCGTCGGCGACGAAATGGACGAGCGCGATGTCGTAGGTGTGCTTGTCCTTGTTCCACTTGGCATGGCGGACCATCCGGTCGATCTTGTAGGTCACGCCTTCATCGTTATCGATGTAGTCGGCGCCGAGCCGCACGCGGTGGCCGTTGTCGATCCGCGCCTGGTTGATGCAGTGGGCGGCGGTCAGCACCCAGCCGGGTGCGATCAGCGAGCCGCCGCACTTGTGCGCAAGGTCCCAGCCATCGCGGCCGCTTTCGAGGTCTTCCTTGGTCCACTGCGGATGGCCGCTGTAAATCTGCGCCTGCCATGGGGTGGCGCCGGTGGTTTCCTCGGGTGCTTCGGGCGCGTCGGGCGCATCCTGTGCGGCGAGCGCGAGTGCGAACAACAAGAGTCCAATCATGGCCGATCCCCCAATCGGGTCGATGCATCAAGCGCGAGCGATCGACGGCGCAGTCGTAACATAATTGCGGCAGGGATACAGGGGACCGTCGGCGAGCCGGAGAGGCCCGCCGACGGGGTCGTCGTTCAGCCGGCCTCCGCGGCGCGGACGACCGGGAAATCGATATCGGTGTCGGCAACGCTATTAAGGTAGTTGGTGAGCACGTTGATCGCGACGTGCGCGACGATCTCGATGATTTGCGCTTCGGAATGGCCGGCGAGGCGAACCTGGGCGAGGTCGGCGTCGCTGACGTGGCCGCGCGCTTCCAGCACCTTGCGCGCGAATACGACAGCGGCATCGGCCGTAGCGTCGGCTGAATGACCGGCACGGTTGAGGGCAATTTCGGCCTCGTCGATCTTAGCGACATTCAGCCCCAGATAGGTGTGTGCGGAGAGGCAGTAATCGCACGCGTTCGCCTGGGCGATCGCCAGCGCGATCCGCTCGCGCGTCTTGGCATCGAGGGTGCGGCCAAGTGCGGTGTGGAGGCCAAGCAACCCGCCTAGGGCCGCGGGGCTGGTCGCAACGAGGCGATAGAGGTTCGGGACAACGCCAAGCTGCTCCTCGACGGAATCCAGCAGTGGCTTTGCTTCGGCAGGGACTTCGTCGCGGAGTGAGATGGTCAGTCGGGACATGGCAATTCCTTCGGTCGCGGCTCGCGGGATGCGGAGCCCGCAGCCACACATGGGTTCTTTGCCCTGCCGCGATAATTCTCTAGTTTTGCACTTCACTGATGCGGATACAGGAAGAATGGACCGGCTAGATTGGTTGCGAATTTTCGTCGCAGTTGCCGATGATGCGAGCTTTACCGCCGCGGCGCGACGGCTGCGTATCTCGCCAACAGCGGCGAGCCGTGGAGTCGCTGGCCTGGAGCAGGCTGTGGGAACGGCCCTGTTCCGACGAACAACGCGCTCGGTCCGGCTCACGGCGGAGGGCGCGCTCTATCTTGAGCGCTGCCGGACGGCGCTCGCGGACCTCGACGACGCGGCCCTGGCGCTGCGCGGCGATGGCGCGGCTCCCGGGGGAACACTGGTGGTGACCGCGCCGGTCACCTTGGGCCGGCTTCACATCTTGCCGATCACCGCCGCGCTCCTGCGCGCGCACCCGGCGCTGAAGGTAGAGCTGACGTTGGTCGATCGGGTCGCCCGGCTGGTTGACGAGGGCATCGACGTGGCGGTCCGCATCGGCGATCTGCCCGACAGCGCCCTGCGCGCCTCGAGGGTTGCCGAGGTTGGGCGCATCCTGGTTGCCAGCCCGACCTATTTGGCGGCGCACGGCGTGCCGGCGAATGTGGCCGCGCTTCGCCAGCATGCCCTGATCTCATTCACCGAGCTTGAGCGCGCCCATGAGTGGCGGTTCGGCCCCGCGGGCAAGCCGGCCATACGCATCGAGCCGCGGCTGACCGTGAACACCGCCGACGCGGCAGTTGCAGCGGCAGTCGACAGCGTCGGCATCGCGCGCGTACTCTCCTATCAGGCGCTTGCGGAGATTGCCGCGGACCGGCTCGTCACCCTGTTCGACGAGCTCGCGCCTCCCGCCATCCCAATCCATCTGGTGTATCAGGCCAACCGCCGCGCGTCAGTGAACGTGCGCGCCTTCATCGATGCGGCTCGCGCGCATTTCGGCGGAGTCGATCTGATGTCGGCGGGACCGTCGGTAGCCGCTCAGACGTAATCGGGAAGTCGCCCCTGCGCTTCGCTCCGCGCGCTCCAAATTCGAAACGTCCCCCGGACGTTTCAATTTGGAGCGGGTAGCGGGAATCGAACCCGCGCGTTCAGCTTGGGAAGCTGACAGGCTACCATTACATCATACCCGCGGCGCCAGCCGCCCCGTTAGGTCGCGTCCCGTGGCCCGTCAACGCGACATGAAATCCGGTCGAAATTAGAACCACCGCGGCTTTTAGGCATTGCTTAATATGAGCATGCTTACTATGTCCGTTGCCTATGGAAACCCTTCCCGCTGAAATCGGCGAAACCGCCCACGCCTTGCGCAAGGCCTTCACGCGCCGCGCCTGCTCCCTTGGCGTTACCGGCGCGCAGTGGAAGGTGCTGTTCAAGCTGAAGCGCAAGCCCGACCTTCGCCAGTCCGAACTGGCGGACCTGCTCGACATCGAGCCAATCACCCTGTCGCGAATCATCGATCGGCTGCAGGAGGCGGGGCTGGTCGAGCGGGCGCCGGATCCGGCTGACCGGCGGGCCTGGCAGCTGCATATCACCGCAAAGGCGCAACCGGTCGTGGAGAAGCTCCAGGCGGTGGCCGACGAAATGACGGCCGAAGCGTTTGAAGGGATCGATCCCGCCGACATCGCAACGACGCGGCGCGTGCTGGCCCAGGTGCGCGAGCGCGCCGGCCACTTCGGAATTTTGAGCAAGGTAGCGAACCAATGAACAAGATGTCGACCGAACGCCTGACCGGCCAGAAGGCCGAGGCTCCGGAGCTCGACGAGGCGCCCCGCCCGGGGCTGAAGCGCTACCTGCGGCCGCTCATGCTGTTCGTCGTCCCCGCGCTGATCGTGATCGGGCTCGGCTATTACTGGCTGGCGAGCGGCGGCAGCGTGTCGACCGACGACGCGCAGGTGAAACAGGACATCGTTTCGGTCAGCCCGCAGGTCAACGGCCAGGTGGTCGAGGTGCTGGTCCGCAATGGCGCGCAGGTGAAGCGCGGCCAGTTGCTGTTCCGCATCGACCCGCAGCCCTATCGCGTCGCGCTCGAGCAGGCCGAGGCGCAGCTCGCCACGGCGCGGCTGCAGACGAGCCAGCTGAAAACGCAGGCCGCGGGGACCGGGGCCGATATCATCGGTGAGCAGGCCAACCTTTCGATCAAGCGCAACGCGCTCGGCCGCCAGGCAGCCTTGTTGAAGAAGGGCTTTACGACGCGCGCCGACTATGAGGATGCGCTCAACGAAGTGCGGACGGCCGAACAGGACCTGGCCGATGCGCATGCGCGTTCCGCCAACGCCAGCGCCGCGATTGCCCCCGGCGGCAACCAGCCGCAGATCGCCCAGGCCCAGGCCGCGGTCGACAAGGCGCGGCTCGACCTGTCGCGGACCGACGTGCGCGCGCCGATGGATGGCGTGATCGAGAATGCCGACAACCTCCAGGTCGGCCAGATGGCCGTGACCGGGGTCGGCATGGTCTCACTGGTCCACAGCATGAACGCATGGGTCGAAGCGAACTTCAAGGAAAAGGACGTCGGCAAGATGGTCCCCGGCCAGCGCGCGACGATCAAGGTCGACGCTTATTCCGGCGAAAAGTTCGCGGCGCACATCCAGAGCATCGGCGCCGGCACCGGCAGCGAGTTCTCGCTGCTGCCCGCGCAGAACGCCAACGGCAACTGGGTCAAGGTGGTGCAGCGCGTGCCGGTGCGGATCGTGTTCGACGGTCATCCCGACAAGGCGATGATCGCCGGCCTGTCGACCACCGCGACCGTTTATTTCGACAAGTAAGGCCAGCCGCGTGGCAAGCACGCCCGACAATAGCCCGACGCACGTCCTGCCGACCGGGCAGCGGATCATCGTCACCATCGGAGTGATGATGGCGGTGCTGCTGCAGGTGCTCGACACGACCATTGCCAACGTCGCGCTGCCGCACATGCAGGCGAGCCTCAGTGCGACGCAGGACACGATCAACTGGGTGCTGACGAGCTATATCGTCGCCTCGGCGATCGCGCTGCCAATCAGCGGCTGGATGGCGGACAAGGTGGGCAGGAAGCGCCTGCTGCTGATCTCGGTCGTCCTGTTCACGGTCGCCTCGGTGCTGTGCGCGACGGCGACATCGCTGGTCGAGATGGTGATGTTCCGCGGGCTTCAGGGTGTTGGCGGCGCATTCATCGTGCCGCTCGCCCAGGCGACCCTGTTCGACATCAACCCGAAGGACAAGCAGGGCCAGGCGATGGCGCTGTTCGGCGGCGGCGTGATGATCGGCCCGATCCTCGGGCCGGTGCTGGGCGGCTGGCTGACCGACAATTACAACTGGCGCTGGGTGTTCCTGGTCAATTTGCCGGTCGGCGTGCTGTGCGCGCTGCTGATGCTGCGCTTCATGCCCAAGACCGAGACCACCGACCGCAAGATCGACCTGTTCGGCTTCGCCTTGCTCGGGATCGGCCTTGCGGCGCTGCAGCTGTTCCTCGACCGCGGCCAGCAGAACGACTGGTTCCAAAGCTGGGAAACGATCGTCGAGCTGGCGGTCGCGATCGCCGCTTTCTGGATGTTCGTGGTGCAGATGGTGACGTCCAAGCATCCCTTGTTCGAACGCTCGATGTTCGCCGACCGCAATTTCGCGACCGGCCTGCTGTTCATGGCGGTGACCGGCATCCTGTTGCTCGCGGGCCTCGCTTTGCTGCCGCCGCTGCTTCAGACGATGTACGGCTATTCGGTCTTGCAGTCGGGCTTCCTGACCGCGCCGCGCGGCGTCGGCACCCTGATTTCGATGCTGCTCGCCGGGCGGCTGGTCGGCAAGTTCGATTCTCGCGTGCTGGTCGGCATCGGCGTCACGCTGATGGGCCTGTCGCTGTACATGATGACCGGCTTCGCGATCGACCAGCCGGCGCGGCCGGTGATCGTCAGCGGCATCGTCCAGGGCCTCGGGCTCGGGCTGATCTTCGTGCCGCTCCAGACACTGGCGTTCGAAACGCTGGCGCCGCGGATGCGGACGACTGCAGCGGCACTGCTCAACCTGTCGCGCAACATCGGCGGCTCGGTCGGCATTTCGGTAGTCGGCGCGCAGCTGGTGCGGATGACTCAGGTCGCCCACGCCGACCTTGCGCAGAACATCACGCAGCAGACGATCCCGACCGCCAACCCGGAGATGCTGCAGACGATTGCGCCGGTGATCGGCCCGGCGGCGCTGGCGATGGTCAACGCCGAAGTGACGCGGCAGGCGCTGTTCATCGCCTATCTCGACGACTTCAAGCTGATGATGCTGGTGACCTTCGCGGTCCTGCCGCTGCTGCTCCTGATGAAGCGGAGCAAGCAGGCCGGTGGCGGCGGGCAGCCGCACGCGGCGATGGATTGAGCAGCATCCTCGCGGTCCGGGTGACCCCGCGGTCTGCGAAGCCGGGCATCGGTGCCTGGCGCGACGGTGGCGACGGGCGTGAGGAGCTGGAGATACGCGTGGCTGAGGCGCCGACCGATGGCGCGGCCAATGCCGCGGTCGTGAAGCTGCTCGCAAAGGCGCTCGGGGCCAGCCGTTCCGAATTGTCGATCATTTCCGGCGAGACCAGTCGTCACAAGCGCATCGCGATCCCATGTGACGCTGACCAAGCTCGCCGCCTGCTCGGCGGCTGACCCAAGGAGAATAGCCATGCATCAAATCGGCAAGCGGCGGCTCGGCCGCGACGGACCCGAAGTTTCGGCCATCGGCCTCGGCTGCATGGGGATGAGCGAATTCTACGGCTCGGGCAACGACCAGGAATCGATCGCGACGCTGCACCATGCGCTCGATCGCGGCGTGACCTTCCTCGACACCGCCGACATGTACGGGCCCTTCACTAACGAGGAGTTGGTCGGGCGCGCGATCAAGGACCGGCGCGGCGAGGTGTTCCTCGCGACCAAGTTCGGGATCGTCCGCGGGCCGGACGGGCAACGCGCAATCCGCGGCGACGTCGATTACGTCCGCTCCGCGTGCGAAGCGAGCCTCAAGCGGC
>Ga0207648_10007717_pt1 | contig 10519 bp, 8 predicted proteins | sample KBSMisM32_FD_184310 | JGI IMG/M metagenome (GOLD analysis project Ga0207648, IMG submission 184310) | Miscanthus rhizosphere microbial communities from Kellogg Biological Station, Michigan, USA - KBS Miscanthus M3-2 (SPAdes) (version 2) | ecosystem: Host-associated > Plants > Roots > Rhizosphere... | reverse complement strand
GCGGTCGATCACCTTGTCGAGGCCGACGAAGGCGCCGCCGCAGATGAACAGGATGTTGGTGGTGTCGATCTGGAAGAACTCCTGGTGCGGGTGCTTGCGGCCGCCCTGGGGCGGCACGTTGGCCACCGTGCCCTCGAGGATCTTCAGGAGCGCCTGCTGGACGCCCTCACCCGACACGTCGCGCGTGATGGAGGGGTTCTCGTCCTTGCGGCAGATCTTGTCGACTTCGTCGATGTAGATGATGCCCTGCTGGCACTTCTCGATGTCGCCCCCGGCGGCCTGGAGCAGCTTGAGGATGATGTTCTCGACGTCCTCGCCGACGTAGCCGGCCTCGGTGAGGGTGGTGGCGTCCACGATCGTGAACGGCACCGACAGCAGCTTGGCGAGCGTCTGGGCGAGCAGCGTCTTGCCCGTGCCCGTGGGGCCCACCAGCAGGATGTTCGACTTGTTGAGCTCGACGTCGTTGCGGCCGCGCGGCTGCTTCTGGATTTCGATGCGCTTGTAGTGGTTGTAGACCGCGACGGCCAGCTTCTTCTTGGTCCGTTCCTGGCCGATCACGTACTCGTCGAGGAACTTCTTGATCTCGGGGGGCGAGGGCAGGGAGGAGCGGACGCCGCGGTTCTCGAACCGGTTGTCGTCGGCGATGATGTCGTTGCAGACCTCGACGCACTCGTCGCAAATAAAGACCGTCGGTCCGGCGATGAGCTTCCGGACGTCGTTCTGATCCTTGTTGCAGAACGAGCAGCGAAGAATTTCGGTCTCGCCGTTCTTCTTGACCATGCGCCTCTGTGCCTTGGCCTGAGCCCTATACTCTTGTAACGCTTAAGTTTATCGCCGCGAACGCCTGGAGCCCTAAATCGAGTCTACACCCGTTTCCGGATGACGTCATCGATAATCCCGTATTCCTTCCCCTGGTCCGCCGACATGATGTAGTCCCGTTCGGTATCCTCCTGGATCCGCTTGAACGACTGGCCGGTGTGGGTCACCAGGATCTCGTTCAGCCGCTCGCGCATGCGCAGGATTTCCCGGGCGTGGATGTCGATGTCGGTGGCCTGCCCCGCCAGCCCTTGCATGAGCGGCTGGTGGATCACGATTCTGGAATTCGGCAGGGAGTAGCGCTTTCCCTTGGCGCCGGCCGCCAGGAGCACGGCCGCCATGGAGGCCGCCTGTCCGATACAGATGGTCTGCACGTCCGGCTTGATGAACTGCATCGTGTCGTAGATCGCCAGCCCGGCGGTGATCGAGCCACCCGGGCTGTTGATGTACAGCATGATGTCCTTGTCGGGATCCTCGGCCTCGAGGAACAGCATCTGCGCAATCGCCAGGTTGGCGATGGTGTCGTCGATCGCGGTGCCGATGAAGATGATGCTGTCCTTCAGCAGCCGCGAGAAGATGTCGTAAGCGCGTTCACCGCGGTTGGTCTGTTCGACCACCATCGGCACAAGCTGGGCGTGGCTCATGGGCACAGTGTCTGCTTAGAACGGTGTCTTAGAACAGTGTTGCTTAGAACTTTAAACTGCTAACGGTTGGCGTCCGATGACGCATCTCGGCGGGTCTCCGTGATCGTAGCACGCGACATCGCCAAGTCAACCGCCTTCTCCCGCCGCAGCCCCACCGAGAGCCGCGACACTCCGCCTTCTTTTTCCAGCTGCGCCCGCAGCGCCGCGGGCGTCCGCCCCGCCTGCTCGGCGAAGCGTTCGATCTCCTTATCGACCTCTTCGGGCGTAACCGTCAGATGCTCGCGCTTCGCGATCTCGTCGAGCACCAGCGCGCTCGCGACCGAGGCCAGCGCCGGCTCCCGCTGCGCCTCGCGAAACTGATCCCAGTCGATCCCGGCCTGGCGCGGATCCATGTTCTGCTGCATCAGCTGACGCGCGAACTCCTCCACACGCCGATCCATCTCTCGATCGACGAGCGACGCGGGCGGATCGAAGCTGAGGCGCTTGGCGAGCTGCTGGAGCAGGTCGCCGCGCAGGCTCCGCGTGGTGTTCTCGGCGGCTTCTTCCTGCAGGTCCGTGCGCACGCGGTCGCGCAGGGCGGCGAGCGACTCGAACGCGCCCACGTCCTTGGCGAACTCGTCGTCGAGCTCGGGCAGCACCCGGTGCCGGATCTCCTTCACCGTGACGTGGTAGGTGACCGTGGTGCCGGCCAGCTCCTTCACCGCGTACTCGGCGGGGAACTGCACGTCGAAGGTCTTGGTCTCTCCGGCGCTCAGCCCCACGAGATTGGCGTCGAAGCCGGGCGGGTTCGCTGGCGCTCCCACCTGGATGGTGATGTCGTTGTGCGGTTCGGTGGCGCCGTCCGCATCCGTGCGCACGAGGTCGGCCACCAACGTGTCGCCGTCGGCCACGGGCCGTGCTTCTACCGGCTCGAATTTGCCGGCGCGTTCGCGCAGCCGCTGCAGCGTCTGATCGACGGTGGTGTCCGTGATGGTGGTAAGCGTGCGCGTCACCGCAATCGACGACAGGTCGCCCGGATCGAACGCCGGCACGGTCTCGACGGCGGCGGTGAACGTGAGCGGCTGCCCCTCGTGAATCGCCACGTTGGTGATGTTGGGCGTGTTCACCGGCTCGATGCCGCGCTCGGTGAGCGCCGTTTCGACGGCCCTGGGGATGAGCCCGTGCATCACGTCGTGGTGGATCTGATCGCGGAACCGCTGCTTGATGACCGACGCGGGCGCCTTGCCTGGACGGAAGCCGGGAAGGCGGGCCTGCCGCGCGTAGCCCTTGGCGATGCGATCGATCTCCGCATCGACGAGATCGCTCGGGATCTCGACGGTCAGGGTCTTCTGAGTGTCGGAAACGTCTAAGAGTTCTGCCTTCATGGACGGTGTCGGCCTTGGCCTCAGGCCTTGGGCCTTTGGGCTGGCGAAAGTGCGAAAGGAGGGACTCGAACCCACACACCCTTTCGGGTACCAGATCCTAAGTCTGGCGCGTCTGCCAGTTCCGCCACTTTCGCGTCCATTGCAGCGTACTCCGGATTCTGCGTCTGCGAAAGGGCAGTCACCTTGGGGCTTTCCCTGGTTTCACGCCGTTTTTCGGCGACGGGCCGGTAGAGCCGGCAGCATCCGCGGCCGCACCCGCGCCAGCGACGGCCGGCTGTTGGTGACGATCAGCTCATCGACCGGTCCGCGCGCCGTGGCGCGCGAGTTGATCATCCGGCGTGCCGGAACACGGTGCACGGCCAGGCCGGCGCGCCGCGCGCGATCGCTCGAGTACAGCCCCACGATTTCGTCGGCGCTGGAATTCGACAACACCACAGTGGCGCCGCGCGCGCAGGCGTCGATGACCGCTGCGCAGAGGCGCGCCTGATCCGCGGAGGCGAACCCGTCGGCGGTGTAGTTGGCAAAGCTGGCGGTACGGCTCAGGGGGGCGTAGGGCGGATCGCAGTAGACGAAATCGCCCGGCCCCGCGTCGGCCAGCACCGCTTCGAAGCCGCTCAACTCGAGCGTGACGCCCGGCGCGCGGAACGCCTCGGCCACGGTCCGCAGGTGCGCCGGGTCGCAGATCCGCGGTTCGGCGTAGCGCCCCGCGGGAACGTTGAAGGCGCCGCTGCGATTGAGACGGAACAGGCCGTTGAAGCCGGTGCGATTGAGAAAGATCAGCATCGCCGCGAGCTCGGGCGGATAGGCTGCCGCCAGACGCTCGCGCCCCTCGGGCCCTTTGGAAAACGGTTCGGCGCGCTCGGGGTTGAAGCGGCGGTCGCGCACGTCGTAGTAGCACGCCTCGCCGAGCGACCGGTGCTCGGTCTCGAGCGCCGCCAGGGCGGCAATCACCTGCGACGTGTGATCGCGCAGCGTCCGGTAGCAGCCGATGAGATCCGGATTCACGTCGGCCAGCGTCACCCGCGTGCCGGCCAGCCGGCCCTGGCCCAGCAAGTCGAAGAACACCGCGCCGCTGCCCAGGAAGGCCTCGACGTAGCGGTCGAAGCGCGGCGGGTAAAAGGCCGCAAGTGCTGGCAGAAGCTGTCGTTTACCGCCAGCCCACTTGAGGAGCGGCCGCATCGGGGCGGCTGCCGGAGCGTGCATCTGTGTCGCCACGAAATGTGTATCGGGACGAAGCGCTGTGCACTGTAGGGCAACCCCGGGGAATCCCTAGCGCGCGCCGGCTGGCGGGCGAACGGGCGTGCCGGCGATGCCGCCCTTCGACAGCAGCAGGTCCGCCGTGTCCTTGTGGACGTCGATGCGCTGCCCGCCGCGGCTGTTGCCCCCGGCGCGCCCCATCGCGTAGTCCACGGCGGTGTAGCCGCGGCTGTCGGCCAGGTTGATGTCCGCGCCCTTCTTCAGCAGGTATTCGACCACGGTGTTCCAGCCCCAGAACGCCGCGCCGTGCAACGGCACCTGGGCGAACTGGCCCGCCTTGCCGTTGACGGGACCGCCGTGTTGGAACATCAGATCGAGTGCGGCGATGGCGCGTTCCTGCACGTCCGTGGTGGTGAAGTAGCCGCGCGTATCGGCGTCGGTCGAGCCCATCCCCGAGGCGGCGAGCGTCGCCGTCATGTTGCGGGTGGTGGTCAGCGAGATGTCGGCGCCGTGGTCGAGCAGCGCTTTCATGGAGTCGACGTCGAACGCCTTGGCGGCGCGAATCAGCGGCGTCACGCCGGGCGCGAGCATGGGATCGAGGCCGCGGTCGTTGCCGGTCGCCCGCAGCGGCGCGGTCATCTTCAACTGCGGATTCGGATCGGCGCCCTTGTCGAGCAGCAGCCGGACGACGTCGATCGGCAGCGTCTCGTCGAGCGACGGCTGGTCGGGGCGCCCGCCGTGCGGGAGGATCACGTAGTCGACCGCCAGATACAGCGGCGTGCGTCCCCACCAGTCGAACCGGTTGACGTTCGCGCCATGCTCGATCAGGTACTTCGCGACGTCGAAGCGGGTGTTCCAGATCGCCCAGATCAGCGGGGTCACCCCCTCTGGATCGGGAAGGTCGACCTTGGCGCCCTTCTCGACCATCGCCTGGACGCACTCGAGGCACCCTTCGCGGGACGCGAACATGAGGGCGGTCATGCCGCCCGGCGACCGCGGCTGCGCGCGCGGCTCGCCGCTCACGAGCGGCGTCATCAGGTCGGTGGCCGTTTTGGCGTCCACATCGGCGCCGCGTTCGACCAGCAGGCGCGCCATCGGTCCCTGGTTGTTCGCCGCCGCCCACATCAGCGCCGTCTGCTCGCGCTGCGCTTCTTTGGCCTTCGGGTTTGCGCCCTTGTCGAGCAGCAGCTTCGCGGCTGCGACGTTGTCGCCGCGGGCGACGAGCATCAGGGCCGTCTGGCCGTCGGGGCCGGCGGCGTTCGGGTCGGCGCCCGCCTCGATCAGCGCCTTGATGACCTCGCCGTTCGACTGAAAGGCCGCTTCCAGCAGCGGCGTCGTATTCAGCTTGTTCTTGACGTTGGGATTCGCGCCTGCCTTCAGCAGCTTGTTGACGAGCGCCAGGTCACCCTTGCTGACGGCCATCAGCAGCGGCGCCGAGTCGCTGCCGTCGGCGGTGTCCGCCGCGACGGCCGGCGAGGCCGTCGCCAGCCACAGGCACGCGAGGGCCGCGGGCACCTGCCTCGTCGTCACGGCTACACCTCCACCAGCTTTCCGGTGCTGTCGCCCAGCTTGTCCTGGCCGATGTCGATCCGGTCGAGGAAGGTCAGGAGCACGTTGGCCAGCGGCGTCTTCTCCGGCGCCACGACGTGACGGTTGCCCTTCACCGTCTTCCAGCCGCCGACCCACGACGTGGGGAGCGGGTAGTGGTTGTGGGCGTTGCTGTTGCTCATGTTGCTGCCGTAGAGGAACAGCGAGTGATCGAGCATGCTGCCGTCGCCGTCGGGCATCGCCGCGAGCTTGTCGAGGAACTTCGCGAACACCTGCGTGTGATACGTCTGCACCTTCACGAGACGGTCCATCTTTGCGGCCTCGTTGTTGTGGTGCGACAGCGGGTGGAACGCGTCGGACACGCCGATGTGGTTGTAGGTCTGACCGCTGACCTCGGCGGCCATCATGAACGAGAAGACGCGCGTCATGTTCGCCTGATACGCCAGCGCGACCAGGTCGAACATCAGGTTGATGTGCTGATCGAACGGCGGCGTGCCGAGCGGTGCATCTGGGATGTCGACGTTCGACAGGTCGCGGGCTTCCATCTTCTGAATGCGGCGCTCGATTTCCCGAACCGTCTCGAGATAGTCGGAGAGCACCCGCTTGTCCGACGGACCCAGGCTGCGCTGCAGCGTGTTGACTTCGCTGGTCAGCATGTCGAGCAGCGACCCGTACTGCTTCGTCAGCCGCGCGCGATCGGCGGCGTTGTCGCCCTGCCCGAACAGGCGGATGAACAGCTTGCGCGGGTCGGTCTCCATCGGCAGCGGCGTCGTCGGTGTCCGGAAGGAGATGGTGCCGGCGTAGGAGCAGCCGTAGTCGCGGTCGCAGAACCCGCCGCCGCCGCGGACGTCGGTGGCGACCTCGAGCGAGGGCAGCGGCGTGTCCTGGCCGATCTGCTGCGCCGCGATCTGGTCGATGGTGGTGCCGCCGTGCGCTTCCTGGCTGATGGCCGGACGCTGACACGACAGCCACGTGCCCGGCGACAGGGCGTGCACGGGGCCGATGGGCGCCTGACTGTCGATGTTCGAGAACACCGTCGTCATCGACTTGTATTTGTCCAGCGGTTTCAGGATGTCGCCGAACTCGCCGATCTGCCCTTCGGTCGTCGGGGTCCAGCGATTCATGACCGCGCCGTGCGGGAAGTAGATGAAACCGACGTGCGGCGTGGCCTTGGCGGCCGTCTGGGCGAGCAGCGTGCCCGCGGGGATCATCGCGTCGAGCAGCGGCAGGCCCAGCGCGGCCCCGAGGCCCCGGAGGACAGTGCGGCGCGGCAGGTGCTTCCTGGTGACGTACATGTCTCGGTGCTCCTTAACGGGCGGCCTGAAGGCCGCCCTTATCCGACCGACTCTCCGGCGTTTCCACGATGCTCGAGCGGAACGCCGGCGCGTTCACGACGCCCATCACGATTGACGAGAACTTGTACTGCGACGCCTTCGCGTCGCGCACGATCTTCCGGACGCCGGGCATGTCGTACGCCTCGAGGCTGCGGCCGAGCGCGTAGACGGTGAGCTTCTCGGTCATCGTCTGCACGAACTGTTCGGGGTGCGCGAGCAGCGCCTTCCGCAGGTCCGCCGGCCCGCTGACGGCCGTCCCGTCCACCAGCGTGCCGCTCGTGTCGATCTCCGTGCGCGTGAAGCGATCCGTGGCGCGATACGAGCCGATGGTGTCGAAATTCTCGAGCGAGAACCCGAGCGGGTCCATCACGCCGTGGCAGGCGTTGCAGGTCGGATTCGCGCGGTGCTCCTGCATGATCTGGCGAATCGTCTTCGGCTTCTCGCCTTCCTTGTTTTCCTTGAACGCCTCCACGTTTGGCGGCGGCGGCGCCGGCGGCGTGCCCAGCAGGTTCTCGAGCACGTAGGAGCCGCGCAGGACCGGCGACGTGCGGTTCGGATACGCCGTCACCATCAGGATCGACGCCTTGCCCAGCAGCCCGAACCGGTTGGGATCGCTCAGCGTCACGCGGCGGAACTGATCGCCCCGGATGTTCGGCACGCCGTAGTGCTGCGCGAGCCGCTCGTTCAGGAACGTGTAGTTGGCCGACAGCAGGTCGACGACGCTGCGGTCTTCGCGGAAGACGCTGTCGACGAACAGTTCCATCTCGCGGTGGATGGCGTCGCGCAGCGGCGGGTTGAACGCGGGATACGTGTACGGATCCGGTTCGAGCGCCGCGGTGTCGCGCACGCGCAGCCACTGGAACGCGAAGTTCGTCACCAGCGTCTTCGAACGCGGGTCGGCCAGCAGGCGGCGCACCTGCGCCTCGAGCGTCTTCGGCTCACTGAGCTTGTTCTGCTCGGCCAGCGTCAGCAGCTCGTCGTCGGGGATGCTCGACCAGAGGAAGAACGACAGCCGCGACGCGAGCTCGAGATCGCTGAGCCTGTAGACGGTGCCCGGCGCGGCGTTGGCGGGCGGAGGCTCCGTGCGATACAGGAACTTGGCGCTCGAGAGCATCGCGGTGAGCGCGTTCTCCACGGCGCTTTCGAACGTCCCCGTCTTGCGCCCCTCCGAGTAGAAGTGCATCAGCGGCGCGAGATCGGTGTCGGTGACCGGACGCCGGAACGCCTTGCGCGCCAGGGTGGACACGATGCGGGACGCACACGCGGATTCGTCCGCCGGCGTGGTGGGGCGGCAGGCGAACACCCGCTTGCGATTCGGCGTCTCGACGGGAGCGCCGGTGCGATCGAACGGACCCTCGATCGTCACGATAGGAGCGGTGACGGCGCCGCGTCCGCCGACGCCGCTCGTGCCGGGCGTCACCGTCCCCGTGCTCGCGTAACCGGTGCCGGCCGCGCCGGGGACGAAGCCGTAGAGCGCGCCTTCGCTCTCCACCAGGCTGCGGCCCACGCCCGCCATCACCACGGCGTGAGTGCCCGCGGTCAGCCGCATCTTGCCCCGCGTATCGACCAGGCGTCCGTCGACCGTGAAGACCGCGGGACTGCCGGTGGTGCGGATCTCGTAGTTGCCTTCGAACGGCGCCAGGAACCGGCCTGTGACGCCGACGCGCGCTCCAGGCGGCAGGGATACGTCCGCGTCCAGCCCCCGCAGCGTCGTCTTCGCCGGTTGGTCGGACGCGGGCGCGCCGACGGCCTGCTTGGCCATGGCGCGGGCGGCCATGATGTACTGGTCGAGGAACGACGGCGACACCTTCAGCGCGCTGGCGATGTTGTCGAAGCCTTCGCTGATGTCGTCGTTCGGCAGCAGCGCCGACACGTCCACGTCCAGACCGAACAGGTCGCGCATCGCGTTCGAGTACTCGGCGCGATTCAGCCGGTGGATTCGTACGCTGCCGGGATTGGGATTGGCGGCGCCGGCCTTGTCGAGTGTCGTCTCCAGGTAGGCGGCCAGCGTCTGCGCGTCGGCGGCGGCGGGCCGCGGCGCGCCGGGCGGCGGCATCATTCCCGCACGCAGTTTACGAATCGCGCGCTCCCACACGACCGAGTTCTTCTCGGGATGCGCCAGTTCGAGCGCGTCGAATTCGACCTTCGCCGTCTTCAGCCGCTGGTTGTGACAGGTGACGCAGTAGCGGTCGATGAGCGCCTGATTCGGGTTCGCGACCGCCGCGGGTTTGGCGGCGGCAGGCTGCTGCGCCTCCGCCCCCACCGCGACCAGCACGAGCGCCGTGACCAGGAAGCCGCGCATGGCCTATACGATACCCCCGAGCTCGCGCGCGTGCGCCCAGAGGCCCCGATAGGCCTCGTAGAGGAAGGCCGCGGCGTCCCCGGGCATCACGTCCTTGAATTCGTCCACCGCCTGGGCGTCGATCATGTTCTGGGCGCCCTGCCCCTTCTTCATCAAAACCACCAGCTTTTCGCGAATCTTCGTGATCGTTGCGTAGCTGGCCTGGAGCTCGGCCTTGGTCATCACCGGCCCCAGGGCGGGGACGATCTTCGTCTGGTCGTCGGCGCGATCGAGGAGCGCCTTCTGTGCGTTCTGAAGGCCGCCGATCCAGCCGCCGCAGAACCAGTCGAGCGTGGGAAGCCGGCCCGGCTGCACCGTGTCGCCGACCGCCAGCACGTTCGCGTTCTTGAAGTGCACGAAGATGTCGCCGTCGGTGTGCGCCTGCGGGAGCAGGCCGTATTCGATCTTCTCGCCTCCGAACGTCATCTCGCCGGAGGAGCCTCGGAAGGCCTCCGTCGGCAGCGCTTCTTTCGGCCGGGGCGGATAGATCTTGCCGGCCTCCCAGTCGCGGATGATCTCCTGCGTCATCCACAGCCTGGTGTTGAAGTGCGAGACGATCCTGGCGCCGGCCCTGGCCATCGCGTCGTTGCCGCCGGTGGATTCCAGGTGGTAGTGCGTGTTGAAGACGGTGCCGACCCTGCCCGCGAGCTTCAGCAGATCGGCCGCGTGCGCGGCATCCCCCGCGTCGACCAGCAGGCTCCCGCCGTCGCCTGCGAGAGCCACCACGTTGTTCCCCGCGCCGGTGATGAGCGTGATCGGCTCAGCGAGTTTGGTGGCCGAGGGGCCGGCCTGCGCCCACGTCGCGCGTGGGACGGTGCACGCCGCGGCGCACGCCGCCAGCACCCGCAGAACGTCGCGCCGTCCCCGCCGGTCGAGGGGGTGGACCATCGCGACGCATTGTAGCAATCAGCTCTTTGGAGTGGCCTTTTTCTCGTCCGGATACCAATAGACGACGTAGCACTGCTCGCAGGCGTTGTCGATCGCCTCACCCACGTTCATGATGCCGTCCTTGTCGTGGGCCTTGGCGGCCGCGATCGCCTTGACCGCGGCCTCCCGGAGCGCGTCGGCCTTCTTGCCCCAGTTCTCGAGATCCTTGCTGACCTTCTCCTCGATCTGTCTCGGCGTCAGTTCCGGCGCATCCGGCGCAGTCTTGGCGTCGAGCTCATCCGGCAGCGCCATCTGGCGGCGCCCCGTCGGATCGACGATGCCTTTCATGATCTGTTTGACCGTTCCGATTCTTCGTCAGGAAGGCTCGTCGACCGGCGGTGTCGGCGG
>Ga0207648_10007713_pt1 | contig 10526 bp, 9 predicted proteins | sample KBSMisM32_FD_184310 | JGI IMG/M metagenome (GOLD analysis project Ga0207648, IMG submission 184310) | Miscanthus rhizosphere microbial communities from Kellogg Biological Station, Michigan, USA - KBS Miscanthus M3-2 (SPAdes) (version 2) | ecosystem: Host-associated > Plants > Roots > Rhizosphere... | reverse complement strand
AAACTCGCTTGATTAGGCAGCGTGACGGATTATAGATGAAGCCAAAACCCGAGGAAATTCATACTGGACCAAACTAGCGGAAACTGAGAGAGAATGCCTTTTTAAGACTACGAATCAGGGGGTCGCATGTTCGAATCATGCCGGGTGCACCATTAAGAGTCAAAGAGTTAAGGGCGTCCACTTTTGGACGCCCTTTTTAGTTTATGTGTACAACAAAGATTGGGTATATCGCGCGTTTGTCGCAACGAGGTTCCTCAAAGTGACAACGCGATTAATCAGACTGAGAGACTTCTACCTCACATACTCCCAATGCCACGGCTCGTAGAAGTAAGGACGAAAGCCAAAGCGTTCTGCATTTCGCACGAGCCATTGATAAGCCGGCGTCTTAACCTGGATAGCACGATTGGAATCCCTGGTATCAACCGGATCTCCACCCACATAGAGATCCAGTGCGCGACCCGTAAAGTGCGGACTGTTCACTGCCAATCCAGCGCTACCTGCATTGGGTGATTTTCGTCTTAGTTCATCCTGATATTCTCGAGAGCGAAACGCCGAAACCACCTTGAAGTACTTCTCCGTCGCTGCGAGTTCGCCCTTCGCAGTATGTGCGAGATCGAGGGTGGGATCTGCAATCGCGGCAGCAATCATCTGTTTGTAAGCGGCGTAGGTCTGGCGCTCAACCTGGCGCAGTTCGGCTAATCGTTCCGGGTCGTACAACTCGGACCCAGCCAGAGTTACCAACTGATCTGGTTGCGCAGGAGTGCGGTCCTTGAGTCTGGTGTTTTGCCACTGCGATACCAAAGCCATGAACGTATCTTCATCAAGCACACCGTCTGGACTCAAACCCATTTTTTTCTGCCAGGCAGCGAGCGCGGCCGCAAAGTCTGGTGACTCGGATTGCTTTTGAGTGTTCAGAGTGCGGCGTATTAATTGATCGTAGAGATACCACCCGTGTTGGACTTTGCCGCCGAAAGTCCAGGTCATCTCAGTTTTGAGAATGGGGTTCTGTTCGGCAGCAGAGGCAAAAGCAGACACTTCATTCCTGGACGCGGAGCCAGGAGATTCCCTGACACTACTGGTCCGTTTGACCGGCGACTGGGTCTGCGGCTTTTGGGATTGACTGCGACCCCGCGCACCGAGAGCTACAACTCCCCCAACCAGTGCAAGCGCAACCGCAATCAACACGATGTGAATTCTGCTACTCAAGGTGCTGTTTTCCGTCGTTAAACTTGTCGGGGGAGTTTATGTGATGCGTGAAGCGAGGTCATGGTTCGACATCGCTTTGCACAAAAAGTCGGGAAATCCCGCGGCACCATAGTGCGGGGATTCCCCACTTTTCCCCAAGCTCAGCTTGACCGCCGTTGATCTCCACGACGGGGCAGCGTATGGTGTGGCCATACAGAGTCTGTGCAAGCAGACCTAGCCCCATTACATCCCGACCAACTGCCCCTGCATTGTTAGTCCCCCAGGTTTTGTTCGTCTCCTCGTTTGGAGGACGGATAAGCAAACGACCCCCCGACAAAAATGAACCGATTGCTCCGGAACGATCTAAGGAGTTTGTCATGAGTAATTCCAAGCAACACGCGATACTTCTCGCGCTGAGTCTCTTGCTACTAACTTCTAGCGCTTTCGCTTCTACCACTACGGAAAAGCGGAAGCACTCTTCGCCGAGCCGACAGTTAACTCGATCCGAGACAAAGGCTGCTGAACAACGTCTCTCGGAGATGGGTTACAGCACTGGACGAGTGGACGGATCGATCGATGGCACAACGAGGAGTGGGTTGATCGTTTTTCAGAAGTGGGAAGGGCGAAAAGTCACGGGACGTCTTACTCGCGACGAGTTTGAAGCAATCATGAGTGCTGAAGCACCGCAGCCAAAAGATTCAGGATACAAACACGTCGAGGTGAATGTCGATCGCCAGGTACTCTTGTTAACTGATAACGAAGGCAAGGTGCAGAGAATCCTTCCCGTTTCGACCGGCAGCAACAAGCGATACCACGAAAAACGCATGAGTGGTCTGGCTTACACTCCACGAGGTCGGTTTCGGATCTATGCGAAGATTTCCGGCTGGCGAAAGTCACCACTCGGTCTGCTCTACTATCCCAACTACTTCAGCGATGGACTGGCCATTCACGGGAACCCTTCTGTTCCCAATCTGCCGGAGAGTCACGGTTGCGTTCGCATTCCCATGTCCTCAGCAATTGCGATTTACAAACAGTTGCGCGTGGGAACAATCGTGCTGATATATGACAATGAGTCATTCGTCTCCGCGAAAGACTGGGCCGAGGCCGACAAGCAAAAGGACGCCCTGAGCGTCAAATAAGTTCAAACCCAACCACCAATCCGGAGGTGACTGGCTCTTGCGGAATCCCACCAACGGCAGTTGGTGGATGGTCCAAGTCCAACCTGCGGAACGATGCTTTCCCCTTAACGCCCCGCCTCGTTCTCCGCGCGCTGCGCTGAAAATCTTTAAGTACTCGCCTTGTAGGTAGGACTTGAAACAATCCACCCACTGCCGTGGGTGGAATTTAGGCTTAGATGTCCAACCCCACACTCCGCATCAACTCCAACGCGTTGCTCTTCAGCAACACTCCGGGACGGAGAAGATAGTCAAAAGTCATCTTTCCGTCTTCAAGGTGATCTTCGAAGTGCACATTCGCAGCTCGTGAATCTAACTGCTCGACGATGTGAGTCAAAGCAAGGTCGTGCGTGGTTACCAGGCCAATCGCACCTCGATTGACGAGTCCGCGCACAACTCCTTCGGCACCTATCTTCCGGTCGTGTGAATTAGTGCCGTGCAGAATTTCGTCGAGTAGAAAGAGCACTGGCAGGTCACTCTTCGTCAGGTCAACAATTTGTCTTAGCCGGGTGATCTCTGCATAGAACTTTGAAGCGCCTGCCTGCAAAGAATCCTGGATGCGAATCGAAGCCCCTATCTGTAACGGCGATATTTTCAAACGCCGCGCGCGAACCGGGGCTCCCGCCAGAGCCAGCACCGTGTTCGTCCCGACAGTTCGCAGTAGAGTGCTTTTGCCGGACATGTTTGATCCGCTCACTATCAAAACCGCCGGCTCTTTCGATAGTCGCAGACTGGTCCGAACGTTTTGTGATTCGGGAATCAGTGGGTGACCGAGGTCTTCACCGTCGAAAAGGGCTTCACTTTCAACCAACTCGGGAAATGGATCATTTGGATGCTCGAACGAATAACCGGCAAACGAACTCAGCGCTTCAAACTCACCAACGGCCGATAACCATCTTCCAACAGCAGCACCAGAATGTTGTCGCCACAGCTCGATTGCGATTGCGCACTGCAATGGCCAAAGCAAGATGAACGCGAGTGGCGCAAAGAACATGTTGCGAGCTGAGTCAAGCAATTCGATCAGGCGCTTGAGTTTTGCTATTTGCTTTGATGGAGGAAGTCCTTCGACGTCGAGTTCCGAGCGGAGCTTGCTCAAGTGAGGACTGCTGAAACTCTCGCGCTCTAGAGCCGCTAGTACTTCTACTAACAGCTGTAGATCTTTCCCGGGTGCATCGACTGACCTTATGACTTGCAACATTGGCCGACGCAAACCAAAGACAAAGGTCTGCCCAACAAGCACAGCAATAAGCAACGGCACCCAGCCATATCCGGCGAACCACAGAGTGAGACCAAGTAAAGCGAGTGCTGCAAATACTTTGGCCATCACTCTTATTCCAGCAGAGATATTCCAGGCTGGCGCCGTCGCCCAGTTTGTTAGTGCTTTGGCATCCCCGCTCGTGTGAATGCCTTCTGCGAGTAGTGCCAGGTCTTCCCGGAGGTCCAACCTGGGTCGAAGTTCAACTACTGAACTCTGCCGAGCGCGCACAACCTCAGGTAGAGCTGCGTGTAATAACCAATCGGCAAGAGTCTCTTCGCCAATGCGGGTTCGAGCTGTCGAGAGAAGCTCGAAGAGTGAACCCGTTCCGAAAAGATCCAAATCCTCCGCGTAAGGATGAGAACGGTCCAAAAATCGATCACCGGTTGCTCCTTTACCGGACCAATGATCATCAAGACGTGCGAGACCACGTTTGTAAAGTTGCGCGGCGCGTTCGCAACGCTTTCGCTGATCTGTGATCCGTTGTTGCACAGGACCAAGCGCAAGAAAGCCGACGACCGGAAGGAGCGACCACCAATAAGAAACCCCGTTGAAGAAAACAAACCCAGCCAGGATGAGTAAGAGGACGATGAACGCGAGACGAACGAAGCCGACCCGACGGAAACGTTCAAAGTGAAGCGCTGCCGAAGCGGTGCGTGCCTCAATGCGTGCTGTGTATTCGGCTCTTGGGTTAGTTGGTGGTTGAGTAGTCAATTGGTCTTTCTGATGGAGCAAGCCTATTCAAGTGGCTTTGCAGTCAGTACCACCGCGCGGTAGCGTGTGGCCCTGAGCTTGAGATCAATGGTATTCGCGCGACACACGCTACCGCGTTATGGTACTGACTTCAACCTCGGTCGCTGGCGATACAGATGGTCAATAAGCTAGCAGAGCAAGCAGCACTAACAGTGCAAGTCCAATCAGTAACAAGCTGATAACCACTGGCCTCAAACGAAATGAGTGGGGCCTCACTTTGGCTGTTTGGTCCGCACTTACATCAAGCTCAACCATTCGATTACGGTGCTCGCCAACCTCGTCACCAGCCTTGGGAAACACCAACGACAACAGTATCGATCCCCCAATCACCGCAGCAATGATGCCCAACGAAACACTCACCGGGAACTTCCCACCAAACATTCCATCAAGCCACACCATCTTCAAGCCAACGAATACGAGCACAACGCCAAGCCCATACTTAAGCATATGAAACTTGTCGACTGCCCCGGCCAGCATGAAGTAGAGCGAGCGCAGACCGAGAATCGCGAAGATATTTGAAGTGAACACCAGGAGTGGTTCATTCGTCAGCGCAAAGATCGCCGGTACCGAATCGACGGCGAAGACGATGTCAGTGGCTTCCAAAAACACGAGACACACGAGCAATGGTGTGGCGAAGAGTGCGCCGTTTTTGCGAACGAAAAACTTACTACCCTCTCGCTCTTGGGTGATAGGCATCAAACGACGCAATAACCGAATCAGCAAGTTCTTTTCGGGCTTAACAGGCTTTTCCTTAGCGACGAATATCTTGATGCCGGTGATCAGCAGGAAGACACCAAAGATCAAGACGACCCAGTGATACTGCATCAAGGCCGCACCAAGCGTGACGAAGATTGCTCGAAATCCAAGCGCGCCGAGAATGCCGTAGAAGAGGACTCGATGCTGATACTTTGCAGGCACTCCGAAGTAACTGAACACCATCACGAAGACGAAGATGTTGTCGACTGAAAGTGATTTTTCGACGACGTATCCAGTCAGGTATTCAAGCGCCACACGCGCGGCTGCGGCGTGTGGATCAAATCCCGGTATCGCCATCAGGCGTGGGTCTTGCGGAAACTTCCAGAGCGCGTAGTTGTAGAGCGCCAGGTTGAAGAGTAGGGCGAGCGCAATCCAAACGGCGCTCCAGATCGCGGATTCGCGAAAACTTACTGCGTGAGCTTTGCGGTGAAAGACCCCGAGGTCCAGGCTGAGTAGCAGAAGTACGAGACCGACAAAAGCAAGATAAAACCACCAGTATTCAGAAAAGGGAAAGAGGACCACCATTAACAATTCCTTTCGTGGATTGTGTCCGGAGTGGACTGGTTTGAACCCAATCCGTTTCGACCCTCAAAAGGAAAAAACCTTTTGCGGGCCAGATAATTAGCCGCAAAAGGTCTTGGTTAATGAGCTGTAACTTGTGCTCTTCCCGGTGGCCCGGTTGTTCACAGGAGGAACAACGTGTTGACGTTACCACCAGACCCACTCAACGTGGGCAACCTACTCCCCTCTTCTACAAAGACATAGTACAGGACGAACTTGAGGCATTCAAATGAGCTTGGAAAGGGCCGAAGGGAGCTCAAAGGTTGGTAGCGGAAATAAGGACGTCTGAGTGTATTGAACAAGCTGGGAAGGGGGCAGCGGAGAACTGGACGTGTCGCAACTTTGACCCTGAGCGTGCCCCCGCTGAGATCCAGTTGGGCCACTAAGTGTTTTTTATGGCGACTCAGCGGGGGCACGCTCGGGGCCAAAAGTGAATCAAGTCCAAATCACCGCTGCCCCCTTCCCAGCTTGTTCAATGCAATGCAGCGCTACCCCGTTACCTTAAACTCGTCGCCAACTCTAATTGTGTTGCCCTCTCTCGCTGCGATTAGATTCTGTCCAAACATGACACTGTTGTTACGCGTTCTAAAACTTGCCAGCGTCCGCAAGGGTTCAACGCCTTCCTTGACACCACGTTCCTGATCGACTGTGGTCATCACACATCGCCCGCAGGGTTTGGCGACATGAAAGCTCGTGGAACCAATAGTCACCGATTTCCAGTTGTCCTCCTCGAAAGGCTTGGTACCACTAATCACAAAGTTGGGGCGGAAACGATTCATCCCTACTTTCTGGTCCAGACGTGAATTTAGATCCGCCAACGACTCTTCAGTCGCAACCAGGAAAGGATATCCATCAGCAAAACTCACCACGTCGTTCGCCACGGCAAAATCCGGATTGACCGGACGCAAAGATTCATCCGGCATGTATGCGAGCCGGCATTCGGTATCAAGCGCCTCACTAAACCAACGATCAGCTTCCGCGCTGACGAAATCGGCAGGACAGTGGCTGCCCCAAACTTCCACTTCAGCAGTTGAATTTGGCCGAGCATCGTAAGGCACGAACAGTGTTTCCCTAGCTTCGACGTCTATCTTTAAACCAGTCGATTCAGTACTGATCGAAATCGTTGCCATCTTTGGAAACTCACGCTGCGTGAAGAATTTGTTGTTCATGTCGACCAGCATCCAACGCCGGTCATACTGAAGCCCGCGCTTTTCGACCTTCGCCTCAGTGAGCGCAATTCCCTTCAGCGATTTGATTGGATAGATGAATAGACCGCTCAGAAACATTCGCAGGTTCTCCTTCAACGTGTGGCACAAACTTCTGTCTGTGGACTGGTCATATTGGTCATTTGACGTTTGTCCGTTGTCATTGAGAAGAACTCCGATAGAGATGCAGTCAGTACCACAGCGCGGTAGCGTGTGGCTTGGATGTTGCGAGTCTTAAGTGCCCTAAGCCACACGCTACCGCGCTGTGGTACTGACTACATCGCCACCTGGACGCCACTTCAGCCAATGACCAACTGACAAATACTAAATGATATATGACCAATGATTTCGATCGAGTAAGTCAACTTGGCACTTTCTTTACTCTTCAATCGCTCCCTGGATGCCGCGCAAGTGCTGTCGGAATGTATAACTCGCGTCGTTGGCGCGCTTCGCCAGATAGTCATCAAACTTGAGCTGCATCCGAAGTGTTTCACCCGCCCTGATCGCGTCGGCTTGTCGCCGCTCCGTTTCCCAAATCGTCCGAGCCCCTGCCAACACTTCGTCTAACATGGCGGCCTCAACAAAAAGACATCCATCATCATCAGCAAACACAACGTCGTCAGAAGTGATTAGCACCTCGCCAACATGCGCAGAGCTGAGCGCTGAAGAATCACGAGGGTCGAGCCTCAACGGGCCGCAGGGCCATGAGCCATAACTAAAGATTGGTAATCCAATCTGTTTAAGTTCAGGCGTGTCGCGATGAGTACCCCAAACAACTATGCCGCTGAGACCACTAGCAGCGGCTTCGAGCGCAGTTAGATCTCCAATGCAGGCTTCCTCGTAGCGTCCTTCGTTGTCAATCACAAGCACATCACCTGGCTGCGCACTTCCCATCGCCTCCAGAAAAACATCAACACTTCCATAGTGCTTGGCCGGAAGAACTCGACCTGCTACGCGACTGCCGGCAACTACCGGCCTAATACCGATAGGCGCAAGGCGCTGTGGTAATTTCAGCCGGAGCATTGCATCGGAAATGAGGGGTGTTGAAAGGTCGGCGAACTTTTCAGCTATCTCGTGATTATTCATTGTTTCTTCCAAGTAGTAATAAAGAGCCACGGGCTACCGCGCAGTGGTTCTGACTCTCACGAAGTTATCAATCTCAACGCGGAGGCAATCGCTATTATTCCCGCAAGTCGACCAAACCACCGCTCAGGGATCTTAAAAAACGCGTGGTTACCAACGTAGAGTCCAAGATACATTACCGGAATTAAGGCGAGTCCAAACAACACTATTTGCATTCGCATTACGCCAAACGCGGAGTACGTCACAATTCGCGTCAATGATTCCACCAGGAAGATACGCGTTAGTATTCTGCGCAAAGCTTCTTTGCCGAATCGACTTCCAAAATAGTAGAGCAGTGGCGGCGCACTTATGCCAGTCAAGCCACCACTCGTTCCTGAAATCAAACAAACCAACAGGTCTTTCGTCTGATAACTTGCAGGCACCGGGTGTCCGATAAACTTTAGTTTGTCGTCGTCTTGGGTATTGGCGTCTTCGGGTGTCTCGATAGTTGAGTCAGCTACAAATTGCAGCTTATCGGACATGCTTTGGCGATGTCTGAAGAACATCAGCCAGATACCCACTAGTAAGAGAGTTGCGCCGAGCACGTACTGCAATCGAGGCAAGGCGATCAATTTCAGCAACAGCGCTCCAAGCACAACGCCGATCAGCATCGCAAGCGAAAGTGGTTGCCACAATTTCTTTGTGTCTTTGGTTGAATCGAGTTTGAGCAACGTTAGACCGCCAACAACATCGAGCAGAGCGGTCAGGAGCAGGGCGGGAACAGGTCCGATGATAAGAGAACCGACAGCCAACATCACGATCATCGACCCGAATCCAACCGTCGCCTTAAGGAAGTAAGCGGCGAAGATCAATGGCAACAAGTAGAGTAAGTAGATGGGGGACATTGGAGAATCTTGGATTTGGGAATTAGGATTCGCAACCCTTCAGTAGCTACATGGCACTAACGGGCGCGCTCTTCTGGGACCGCAGGCGTCCTCGCCTGCATTCGTCACAACTAACGGATCTTAGTGGCGACGCTGGCAGGCGAGGACGCCTGCGGTCCCAGAAGAGCGTCCGAAATTCACATCCTCTTGATCATATGCACTTGCTCGATGAAAGTCGTAAACCCCGCATCCTCCAACATCCTAATGACTAACTGGTTTGACTTCCTGAGGTTGTGTGTCGACCTGCGGTACGAACCTGGTTCCGAGAAAAACACTCGCTGCAGTGCCTGAGCCGCGATGTGCGCCGCGTCGTCGCGGTCGGGTGCTACCTCACATTGGCACAACGCGACGTTGGCAAGCATGCCATCTGCATCGTAGCGCTTTTTGTAAAGCGCGTAGCCAACAGCGCCGCCTGAGTCGTCCGAAACAATAATTGCCTCTCCATTACTGGAGAGCAAACTTTGCCACTGAGTCTGCCAGGCTGGTAAGTCGGGATAAAAACTTAGCGCGCCAACGCTGGAGAGCGACACTTGTCGTACGGTGTAACCAGGTTTCAAATCGAATGAAGGTACAGAATCTCCCGAATCAAGAAATGTCAGTTCTTCAACAATCGCATAGCCGCAGTTTGAGTAAAGAGTGATCGCGCTTTTGTTGTCACGCAGGGCTTCGAGTGTCGCAACTTCAACGCCGTGTGCTTCATAAAGGTCAATCGACGCATTCACGAGTACTCGGCCGATTCCTTTTCCACGATAAGATGGAATAACACCGGTGCCGCCATTCCACGCAAACTTCGTCGCCCCGTTTGTCCTGATGCCGTTAAGCAAGAAGCCAACGGGTTTTTCAGCAACGAAGGCAATAAATGACACCTCGGGAGATAAACATTCGGAAGTTACTCGAGCCAGAAACTTGTCGAGGGACAAAGTCAGGTCAACGAAGTACCCCTGAAAACCTTCGTTCCAAACATCGAGAGCCGTTTGAAACGAACAAGTGTTCATGTGCTTGAGTTCAACGTTAGCTGAGTTCTTCATGAGTAAAGTCTATGTTGCAATTGAGCAATCAAGTGACGATGTAGTCAGTACCACAGCGCGGTAGCGTGTGGCTCGACGTACAAGACCAAATCCAGAGCCACAGGCTACCGCGGTGTGGTACTGACCTCGCTGTCTTTTACAAAAACCGATGCATCACAAACGCATCGACTAATCCCAGTTCTTGGTGACGAAAGACTCGCGGCAACGTTCCTACAATTGAGAATCCCATCTTCTTCCAAAGCGCGACCGCCGATTCGTTAGTACTCACCACGATGTTGAATTGCATGGCGAGAAAACCTGCACCTCGTGCTTCGGCCAACGAGTGTTCACACATTGCTCGTCCGATCCCTTTGCCGTGGAAATCAGGCTTCACCATGTAGCCGGCGTTTGCGACGTGTGAACCAAGACCCGGTTGATTCGCTCTTATGAAATAGCTGCCGACGATTTGCTCATCGAGACAGGCAACATAAGGCTGCACTTGAGGAGACATCCAGATGGCTCGGGCCTCTTCCTTCGTTGTTTCAGGAGCGAATGGATAAGTATCTCCACGGCTGACAACGTAGTGAAAGATGAGCCAGATAGCATCGAAGTCGGCGTTTTCT
>Ga0207648_10007710_pt1 | contig 10528 bp, 11 predicted proteins | sample KBSMisM32_FD_184310 | JGI IMG/M metagenome (GOLD analysis project Ga0207648, IMG submission 184310) | Miscanthus rhizosphere microbial communities from Kellogg Biological Station, Michigan, USA - KBS Miscanthus M3-2 (SPAdes) (version 2) | ecosystem: Host-associated > Plants > Roots >... | reverse complement strand
GGCGCCACCGCGACCTCGTGGTGTGACCGCATCGCCCCGGCCACCCGCTCGACCACCGCCCGGTCGCCCTCGGCCAGCCGCCGCATCCACCACGGCGTGGGCTCGCCCAGCCGGGCCAGCTCGGTCATGTCCTGCCGCAGGCGGGTCGCCGGCGTGGAGAGGAGCGCCCGGCCGACGCTTACGGAGCGCTGCTGCGGGCGATCGTCGGGCAGCAGCTCTCGACCAAGGCAGCGCGCACCATCTACGGTCGCATCCTCGAGCTGTTCGACGGCCGCACGCCACCGCCCGAGCAACTGCTGGAGGCCAGCGAAGCCGATCTGCGCGCCGCCGGCCTCTCCGGCCGCAAGGTCGAGTACATCCGCGACCTCGCCGCTCACGTCATCTCCGGCGAGCTCGAGCTCGACCGGCTCGGCGAGCTCTCCGACGAGGAGGTCGTCGAGGAGATCGTCGCCGTCCGCGGCCTCGGAGTCTGGACCGCCGAGATGTTCCTGGTCTTCCACCTCGAGAGGCCGGACGTCCTCTCCGGCGGCGACCTCGGCATCCGCAAGGCGGTGCAGATCGAGTACGGGCTCGACGAGATGCCGCCGCCGGCACGCGTGCTCGAGATCGGCGAGCCCTGGCGCCCGCACCGCAGCCTCGCGTCCCTCTACCTCTGGGAGTCGCTTGCAAACGCGCCCGTCGATTGAGCCGAGGCGGCGGGTTGCCGACAACCGTTCCACGCGAATCCGCTTCTGGATGGGATTCGCGGTGGTCGCCGCGATCGCGATCGGCTCGATCGCGGTGGCCCTTGTCGTCGAGGAGCGCGAACGGGACAGCTTCGAGCGAAATCAGGAAGCCGAGGCGGCCCGTGCCGCGCATCAGGTCGAAGCGCAGGCGGCCCTCTCGGTGGGGCAGCTGGACAGCGCGGCGGCGTTCTACCGCGCCGAGGGCAGGTTCAGCCGCCACGAGTTCGAGGTCGTAGCCAACTCCCTGCTTCACTCGGGATCGCTCAGCGCCACGGCCTTCATCGATTCGGTGCCGCTCGCCGGGCGCGGCGGCTACGAACGCGCTCACCGGGTGAGGATCACCGAGCGCGGCTCGCTCGGCCAGCTGCGCGCCGCGCACACCCGCGACCACTACTTCCCACTCACCTTCGCCGCCGCCAACGGCCTCGCGGTGCAGATGCCGCTCGGCTACGACGTCGGCTCCGATCTCCTGCGCGGCCGCTATCTCTTCCGCGCCAGGGACAGCGGGGTGCCGACCGCGACGCCGGTGATGAGGCTGCCCGTCGGCGGGACCGGGATCAACGTCTTCCAACCGGTCTATCGGGACGGAGCGCCGACGCATACGGTCGCTCAACGGCGCGCCGCGCTGATCGGCTTCGCCGGCGGCGCCTTCCAGTTGCCCGACCTCGCCGGCGCCGCCCGGGACGCGCTGCCGCGGGAAGCCCAGGTGACGCTGACCGAGCGGGGCAAGGTCGTCGGCGGCTCGGCGTCCTCAGCCGGCGAGGCAGCCACCACGCCGATTCGGATCGCCGACCGCACCTGGACTCTCGTCGTGCACGATCCACGCGAGCCCGGCGTCGCCCTGCCGGTGATGGTGGCGGTCGTCGGCCTCGCGCTGGCGGCGATGCTCGCCGCCCTCGTGGCGATCTGGAGCCGCAACGAACGCATGCAGGAACTCGCGCGGCAGGCGAGCCAGGATTCGCTCACCGGGCTGAAGAACCGCCGCCGCTTCGAGGAAGACCTGCGCTCCGAGCTTGCTCGCAGCCATCGCTATCAAACGCCCGGGGCCCTGCTGATGCTCGACCTGGACCGCTTCAAGCGGGTCAACGACACGCTCGGTCACGCCGCCGGCGACCAGGTGCTGGCGGAGATCGCCGAGATCCTCCGTGGCCGCGCGCGCGAGACCGACGTCATGGCCAGGCTCGGTGGCGATGAGTTCGCGATCGTACTGCCCCGCTGTGAGGTCGAGGAGGCCGAGGAGGTGGCCGGGGAGATCGCGCTGGCGATCCGCGAGCACGTCCGCTCGCAGCCAGAAGTGCCGGCGATCACGGCGAGCATCGGCATCGCCCCCTTCGGCACCGGCCTGCGACTCAGCTACGAAACGACGATGGCGAGAGCGGACGAGGCGATGTACGCGGCGAAGGAGGACGGCCGCGACTCGGTGCGAACCTTCGGCTCCGACGAGGACGCCGAGGCGGCGGGCAGGGGCGCGCTCGAACCGACCTAGCCGTTCAAAAACCCGGCCGGCGGGTAGCCATGGCGAAACTAAGGAGGGAGGAGGGACCATGTCGATCGCCCTTGCCGGACTGCCCCTTGCGACGACCATCGTGTTGCCCGGGATCATCGTTCTGATCCTGATCGTCGCCTTGATCCTCTGGCTGCTCTAAGGCCTCGTCGCCGACCGTGTCCAGGCGTCCGGGGCGCCGCCTAGCCTGCGGCCCGGTGTCATCGCTGATCACGTTCGACGAAGCCCTCGCGCTGGGCGAGCTGACCGATCGTCGCGAGATCGGCGACCTGGTCGAGCGCGCCTGGCAGGTGCGCCGCGAGAACTTCGGCGACTCGACCGACATGTGCTCCTTGGTCAACGCCAAGTCGGGCGGCTGCGCCGAGGACTGCGGCTTCTGCGCCCAGTCGCGCTATGCCGAGGCCGACACGCCGATGCACGCGATGATGGAGCCCGAGCAGATCCTCGAGCACGCGAAGGCGGCCGAAGCGGCGGGCGCCCACCGCTTCTGCATGGTCACGCAGGGCCAGGGCCTCTCCAAACGCGACTTCGAGAAGATCCTCGCCGGCGCCCGGCTGGTCGCCGAGCAGACGAACCTGAAGCGCTGCGCGTCGATCGGCCACATGTCGGCCGGGCGGGCGAAGAAGCTGCGCGAGGCGGGGATCCAGCGCGTCCATCACAACGTCGAGTCGTCGCGCTCCTACTACCCGGAGGTCTCGACCACGGTCCGCTACGAGGGGCGGCTGCGAACGATCGACGCGGTCAAGGACGCCGGCCTGGAGACCTGCGTCGGCGGCATCCTCAACCTCGGCGAGTCGCCCCGGCAACGGGTGGAGATGGCGTTCGAGCTGGCCGAGCTCGAGCCCACCTCGGTGCCGATCAACCTGCTCAATCCGCGCGAGGGAACCAAGTTCGGCGACCGCTCGTTGATGGACGCCTGGGAGGTCGTCAAGTGGGTGGCGATCTTCCGGCTGATCATCCCCGGCGCCCTCTTCCGTCTCTGCGGCGGACGGGTCGAGAACCTCGGCGACCTGCAACCGCTCGCGGTCAAGGCGGGCCTCAACGGGGTGATGATGGGCAACTTCCTCACCACGCTGGGCGCCGAGCCCGAGGACGACCGGACGATGTTCGAAGAGCTCGGCCTCAACGTCGCCCGCCAGCCCGACAACGGCTCCAACCCGCGCCCCGACAACCGCGACGGTTGGCTCGCCGGCGAGACGCCGGCGACGCCGATGGAGGAGTTGGTCGACCGCCAGGACGAGGCGAACTTCTGGGATCCCTCCACGCAGCTGCGGGTGATCAAGAAGACGAAGAAGCCGCCTCCCTATCCGGCGTCCGCCTCCTCGGCTCCCGCGCAGGCGCGATGACCGACATCGCCGGCCGGCTCGGGGAGCTCCGCGACAGCGGGCTCTACCGCAGGCTGCGACTCGTGCAGAGTCCCCAGGGCTCCCGCGTCCTGCTCGACGGCAACGACGTGCTCCTGCTCTGCTCGAACGACTACCTGGGCCTCGCCAGTCACCCCCGGGTCAGGACGGCGGCGGCCGAGGCGGCGATGCGCTGGGGCGCCGGCGCCGGCTCCGCCCGCCTGATCTCCGGAAACATGCCGCCGCACTGTGAGCTGGAGCGGCGCCTCGCCGCCTTCAAGGGCTACGAGTCGGCGCTGCTCTTCGGTTCCGGCTACCTGGCGAACACCGGGACGATCGCGGCCCTGGCCGGCCGGGGCGAGGTCGTCTTCTCCGACGAGCTCAACCACGCGAGCATCATCGACGGTTGCCGGCTCTCGCGTGCCGAGACCTTCGTCTACCGCCACGCCGACGTCGAGCACCTCGCCTGGGGACTGCGCGAGGCGGGCGGGCGGGCGGCGTTGATCGTCACGGACGGCCTCTTCTCGATGGACGGCGACCTGGCGCCGCTGGTCGATCTGACCGATCTCGCGCGCCGCCACGGCTGCCGCCTGCTGGTCGACGAGGCGCACGCCACCGGCGTGCTAGGGCCGGACGGACGTGGCTCGGTCGCGGCCGCGGGCCTGAGCGGCGAGGTCGACGTCGTGGTCGGCACGCTGGGCAAGGCACTGGGCTCGTACGGCGCCTATGTCTGCGCGTCCCCCGAGCTGACCGAGTACCTGCTCAACGCCGCGCGCTCGTTCGTCTTCTCGACCGCGCCGCCGCCGCCGGCCGCCGCCGCCGCCCGGGCAGCCCTGGACATGCTCGAAGCGCACCCCGAGCGGGTCGAGCGGGTCGCCGCCAACGCCGCCACGCTGCGTCGCGCTCTTGCCGCCGAGGGCTTGCCCGTGGGCAGCTCGGGGACACAGATCGTGCCGCTGGCGATCGGGGATGCGAAGTTGACGATGTCCTTCTGCGAGCGACTGCTGGAGGGGGGGGTCTTCGCCCAGGGCATCCGCCCCCCCACCGTTCCGGAGGGGACCTCGCGCCTGCGCTTCTCGGTTACGGCGACGCACCGGCGTGCCGAGCTCGAGAACGCCGCCAAGCTGATCGGGGCAACCGCGCGCGGGCTCGGCCTCTCGCGGTCTTCCGACCCCGTGGCCGCTGCTGCCTGAGCGTTGCGCGGCGTCTTCGTCACCGGCACGGGAACCGAGGTCGGCAAGACGGTCGTCGCCGCCGTTCTCGCCCGCACCCTCGCCGCCGAAGGCGAGAGCGTCGCGGTCTTCAAGCCCGCCGTCACCGGCCTCGACGACGCAGGCGAGCCGGATCATGCGCTGTTGCGCCGCGCCGCCGGCTCTGTGCAGTCCGATGACGAGATCGCGCCCTACCGCTACGGGCCGCCGATGTCGCCGCACCTGGCCGCCGAGCTGGCAGGGGAGCGGGTCGAGCCGGAGCGGCTGCTCGCGATGGCTCGCGGGGCTGTCGCGAGCGCCGACGCACTCGTCTGCGAGGGGGTCGGCGGCCTGCTCGTGCCGCTCGCACCCGATTACCTCGTGCGCGACCTCGCTGTCGGCCTCAGCCTGCCGCTCGCGATCGCCGCCTCGCCGGGCCTCGGCACGATAAACCACACGCTGCTGACGATCGAGGCGGCGCGGAGCGCCGGCCTCGCCGTCGAGCTCGTCGTGCTGACGCCCTGGCCGGCGTCGCCGAGCGCGATCGAACGGTCGAATCGCGAGACGATCGCCCGTCTCGGCGAGGTCAGGGTCGAGACGCTGCCACAGCTGGATCTGACCGATCCCCGCTCCTGGCCAGCGCTGCAAGCTCCTCGCCGCCGGGATTGACCGCGGCCTCGGCAACGTCGGGCTCGGCACCCGCCGGCCGAGCTCGAATCGCGGCCGCGCCGATCGCGGCGCCGGCGACGGCAACCACGGCGCAGACGCTCATCGCGTAGCCGAGCGCGTCGACGAACTGCCGCGGGCTCGCGTCGGCGAAGCTGGCGCCGACCGAACCCTGGAAGATCGCGCCGGTGACGGCAACCCCGAGGCTGCCGCCGACCATGCGGAACATCGAGAGCACACCGGAGGCGATGCCGGCCTTCTCGACGGGGACCGCGTTCATCGCCGCGCTCGTCATCGGCGACATCGTCAGCGCGATGCCGATACCGAGCAGCATGAAGCCCGGCAGCAGGTCGAGGTAGGTCGAGTCGACCGCGATGCCGCTGAAGCTGTAGAGGGAGGCGGCGATCACGAGCAGCCCGGCGGCGATCAGCCAGCGCGGGCCGAAGCGGTCCGCGAGCCGTCCGGCGGCTGGAGCCAGGCCGACGATCATCAGCGTCGAGGGCAGGAAGCGGACGCCGGCCTCCAGCGGCGAGTAGCGGAGGATGTCCTGCATGTAGAGGGCGAGGAAGAAGAAGACGCCCAGCATCGAGAAGGAGACGATCATCGCGACGACGACCGCGCCGAGGAAGTTGCGGTTGGAGAAGAAGTGGAACTCGACCATCGGCGCCCGCACGCGAAGCTCGATCGCGACGAACAGCGCCATGCCGATAGCCGCCCCGGTCAGCAGGGCGACGATGGCCGGCGAGCCCCAGCCCCATTCGTTGCCCTCGACCAGGGCGAGAACGAGGGCGGTGAGCGAGGCGGTCGAGATGCCGACCCCGGCGAAATCGACCTCGCGGCCGACGGTCTCGTCGCGCGACTCGCGCACGGCGAAGAGAGACGCGAGGACGGCGCCGATCGCGACCGGGACGTTGAGGTAGAAGATCGCCCGCCAGCTGACGTGCTCGGTGAGCAGGCCGCCGACCACCGGGCCGACGGCCAGGGCCAGGCCCGAGACGCCGGCCCAGGTCCCCATCGCCTTGCCGCGCTCGCTCGGCGGGAAGGCGTCGGTGATGATCGAGAGCGTCGCCGGCATCATCAGCGCCGCGCCGACGCCCTGGACCACGCGGCTGATCACCAGGTCGGTCTGGCTGACCGCGAGTCCCGCCGTCGCCGAGGAGAGAGCGAAGATGACGACACCGGCGAGGAACATGCGGCGACGGCCGAAGATGTCGCCGAGCCGCCCGCCGGTCGCCAGCAGGACTGCGAAAGAGAGCGTGTAGCCGTTGACCGTCCACTCGAGTCCGGAGATCGAGGCGCCGAGATCGCGCTGGATCGAGGGCAGGGCGACGTTGACGACCGTGTTGTCGAGCATGATCATGAACAGCGCAAAGCACATCGCTCCGAGCGTCCACCACTTGCGGTTGTCGTCCGTGATCAGGTGCCGGTAGCGAGTCAAGCCGGTCCCACCTCCTTCAGGTGCTCGTAGGCCTCGGCGATGTCGGGCCGGTCCATCAGCGCGTCGATGGCGGTGTCGAGCTTGCGGCGCTGAGCCGCCGTGAGGCTGGCCGCGAAGGTCTCCATGCCCGCCTGGCGGACGACGACGAGGGCGTCGACGAGCTTCTTGCCCTTGGCGGCGATCGCGACGCGGCGGACGCGGCGGTCGTGCGGATCCTCGACTCGCGTCGCCAGGCGCTTGCGGACCAGACCGTCGACGGCGCGGCTCATCGAGGGAACGGAGACGCCGAGCGTCTCGGCCAGGTCGGTGACCTGGCGCGCCTCGATCTCTTCGCCCAGTCCGCCGAGCTCGAGCAGAGCCTTCGACTGGGTCATCGAGAGGCCGCTCTCCTCGATCACCCGCAGCAGATTGCCGCGGTCGTAGAGGAAGAGGTGGCGAAGCAGGGCGCTGATCCGCGCCGCGGTCTGCTTCGCGTCGTCGCTCGCCTCGGGAGCGGCGACCTCCTCGACCAGAGCTTCGATGTCCGTCGCTTGCATCTGCATAATGATTGCACTTAGGCAACTATTTCGAAAGCGGAAAAGTTGTTCGTGTGACCGAACTCACGCTCAGCGGTTGCCGCCGAGCGCGGGGCTAAGGTCGCAACGTGGCCAGCGATCTCGCGCAGCTCGACCGGGACCGCGTCTGGCATCCCTTCACGCAGCAGCAGGCGTGGTGCGAGGAAGAGCCGCTGCTGATCGAGCGAGCCGAAGGCTCGTACCTGATCGACGCGGATGGCCGCCGCTACATCGACGGCGTCTCCTCGCTCTGGTGCAACGTCCACGGCCACAGGCACGCCGGCATCGACGCGGCGGTGAGCGAGCAGCTCGGCAAGGTCGCCCACTCGACGATGCTCGGCCTCTCCCACCCCGGCGCGGTCGAGCTGGCGTCGCGCCTGGTCGACGTCGCCCCGCCCGGCCTTTCGCGCGTCTTCTACTCCGAGTCGGGCTCGACCGCGGTCGAGATCGCGCTGAAGATGGCCTTCCAGTTCCAGCAGCAGCGCGGCGGCCAGCACACCCGCCGCACCTCCTTCGTCCACCTGCGCGAGTCCTACCACGGCGACACGATCGGCTCGATCTCGGTCGGCGGCATCGACCTCTTCCACTCGACCTACCGGCCGCTGCTCTTCCCCACCCACACGGCCGAGCCGGGCAACGCCGCCGACCTCGGGCGCGTGCTCGCGACCCACGAGGAGGAGATCGCAGCGGTGATCGTCGAGCCCCTGGTGCAGGGCGCCGCCGGCATGCTGGTCCATCCCGACGGCTACCTGCGGGCCGTGCGCGAGCTCTGCGACGAGTACGGCGTGCTGCTGATCTGCGACGAGGTGGCGACCGGATTCGGTCGCACGGGAACGATGTTCGCCTGCGAACGGGAGGGCGTCGCACCCGACCTGCTCTGCCTCGCCAAGGGCCTGACCGGCGGTTACCTGCCGCTGGCGGCGACGCTGGCGAGCGAGCGGATCTACGAGGGCTTCCTTGGGGCCTACGAGGAGTGGCGGACCTTCTTCCACGGCCACACCTATACGGGCAACCCGCTGGCCTGCGCAGCGGCGCTCGCCTGCCTCGACGCCTTCGAGCGGGAGCGGACGATCGAGCGCCTGCAGCCGAAGATCGCCCTGCTCGGGGAGCTGCTGGCCGAGGTCCGTGCGATGGCCGAGGTGGCCGAGGTGCGCCAGCGCGGCTTCATGGTCGGCATCGATCTCGGCGAGCACGACCCGGCGCTGCGGCTCGGGCACCGCGTTACGGTCGAGGCACGCGAGCGCGGCGCGGCGATCCGGCCGCTCGGCGACGTCGTCGTCCTGATGCCGCCGCTCTCGATCTCCGGGGCGGAGCTGCGCGAGCTCGTCGCGGCGACGAGGGACTCGATCGAGGCAGCGGCAAATGGCGCGCGGGTCCCGCTGGTGCGAGATACGCTGGCTGCGTGACGGATCGCTTCATCGTCCGTAGTACGGGCATGGAGCAAGCGCTGACCGCGTCGCCGATCGAAGCCCCGAGCGACGGGGATCTGGCCTTCGAGGCGCTCTACCGGTCGAGCCGGGACGACGTCTACGCGTATGTGGCCGGCCTGCTGTGCGACCGAGGCGCTGCCGAGGAGGTAACCGCGGTCGCCTTCGAGCGGGCCTTTCGGAAGCGAGCGAAGTTCGACTCGCGGCGCGGCAGCGGCAGGGCGTGGCTGTTCGGGATCGCGCGAAATGCAGCGCTGGACGAGTTGCGGCGGCGAAAGCGCCACGCCGAGTTGGCGACGGATCCGGTCGACCCCGGCGCGGGCGACGATGCAGAGCGGTACGAGACGCGCCTGCTTCTGGCGAGCGCCCTCGCCCGGTTGTCGGCGAGGGAGCGCGAGCTCGTCGCGCTCAAGTTCTTCGCCGGTCTCTCCAACGCCGAGATCGGCGCCGTGGTCGGGATCTCGGAGTCGAACGCCGGCACGAGGTTGCACCGGGTCGTCGAGAAGCTGAGGGAGGCGTGCGATGGAGCGCTTTAGCGGCGCCGCAATCGAAGGGATGCTGCGCGATCTGCGTCCGGCTCCGGCGCCCGAGTTCGTCGCCGAGCTGGACACGTGGGCCGCGGCCGGGCGCCCACCCGGCTCCCGGGGTCTGCGGCTTTCCCTTGCTCGTCTCGGCAAGCGTCTTCGCGTTCCGTCGCCACCGCGCCTGGTCTTCGCCGGCAGCGCCGTGGCCGTGATCGCGATCGCCGTCGCCACGGCCCTGGTCGTCAGCACCGAGTCCGGCAATCCGGCGATCGGTCGGAGCGAAGGGGGCGGCCTTCTCAACGAGCTCTCGGGACCAGCCGCGGATTCCGAAGTCTCGGGCCCGACATCGGAATCCGCGCTCTCCGAGGGAGCAAGCGCGGGCGAATCGCAGGCGGCCTTTCCCTCCTCCGGCCGGGCGATCGAACGCTCCGCCCAGATCACGCTTCTCGCGGATCCCGAAGACGTCGCGGGCGACTCGGCCAAGGTCTTCGCCGCCGTCCACGACGCGCACGGGGTCGTCTTGCGCTCCAGCACCACGCGGGGGACCGCCGGCGCAGCCCGGGCGGACTTCGAGCTGCTGATCCCCAGCATCAGGCTCGGTGACGCGCTGGCGGCCCTCTCGGCGATCGACGAGGTCGGCTCGCGCCATGACGCGACGGCCGACATCACGGCGCCGGCCGTCGCCCTCGCGCGGAGGCTGCACGAGTCGCGGGCGCGGATCGACGACCTCCTCTCGCAACTCGCGGCCGCGGAAACCGAAGCCGGGCGCGAAGCGCTTGAAGCGGAGCTGCGTGGCGAGCGCCGCCAGGCGAAGGCGCTGGAGGCGCAGCTGTCGCTTCTGCAGCGGCGCTCCCACTACTCCCACCTCTCGGTACGGATCCAACCCGGCGACTCGTCGACTTCGCCCGGCGGCGCCTGGGGGATCGACGACGCGCTTGGCAGCGCCGGCCACATCCTCAGCGTCGCCGCCGGCGTGACCCTCGTCGCACTGGCGATCCTCGCCCCACTGGTCCTCCTTGCCCTGATCGCCTGGCTCGCCAGTCGCACCTGGCTGCGACTCCGTCGCGAGCGCGCTCTCTCCGGGAGGTAGGGTGGCTCGGTGGCGGAGGAAGAGAGACGACGCGGCCCGGCGGAGGCGCCGAACCTCGGCGTGCCGG
>Ga0207648_10007709_pt1 | contig 10530 bp, 10 predicted proteins | sample KBSMisM32_FD_184310 | JGI IMG/M metagenome (GOLD analysis project Ga0207648, IMG submission 184310) | Miscanthus rhizosphere microbial communities from Kellogg Biological Station, Michigan, USA - KBS Miscanthus M3-2 (SPAdes) (version 2) | ecosystem: Host-associated > Plants > Roots >... | reverse complement strand
CGATCTCATTTTCTACACGAACCCAATGTCGCGCGGGCAGACGGTCCGCTGGATGCTGGAAGAGGTCGGCCAGCCGTACGAGACGGAAATCCTCGATTACGCGACGACCCTGAAGGCCGAGCCCTACCTGTCGATCAACCCGATGGGGAAGATCCCCGCGATACAGCACAAGGGCAAGGTCGTGACCGAGGTTGCGGCGATCTGCTGCTACCTTGCCGATGCCTTTCCGCAAGCGAACCTCGCGCCGCCGACGGACCAGCGCGCCGACTATTACCGCTGGATCTTCTTCACCTCGGGGCCGGTCGAAGCGGCGTTCAGCAACAAGGCGGCGGGCTGGGAGCCGACACCCGAGAAACAGCGCATGTTCGGCTACGGCAATTACGACCTCGCGATCGGCAATCTCGAAAAGGCGCTGACCGGCAAGGAGTATATCGCCGCCGACCATTTCACCGCCGCCGACCTCTTCGTCGGCGCGAACGTCAATTTCATGCTGGCCTTCAACTTGCTCGAACCGCGTCCGGTATTTGTCGATTACGCCAAGCGCATGACCGACCGCGACGCCTACCGCCGCGCCAAGGACATCGACAGCAAGGCCGCCGCCGGGATCGAGGCCGCCCAGCATCCACAGCCCGCGTAATACGCCCGTCATTGCGAGTGCCGCAGGCGCGTGGCAATTCAGCCGCTCGCAAATGACGGAGGGCCTCGTGGACGAACAACGCCGCCAGCAAGCCATCAACCTTTACGACCGCTTCACCCATGACGGCATGGAGCGCCGCGCGTTCATGGCACAGATGGTCAAGCTCGCCGGTAGCGTCGCCGCCGCCGAGCTTCTAATCTCCGGCATCGCCGCCTCCCCCGCCGCTGCCGCGATCGTCGCCCCGGACGACCACCGTATCTTCACCCGCAACGACAAACTGGTCGGCGGCTACAGCGCTTATGTCGCCGAACCACGGACCCGCTCGCTCAAAGCCACGGTCATCGTCATCCACGAGAATCGCGGGCTCAACGACCACATCCGCGACGTCGCCCGCCGCGTCGCCGTCGAGGGTTTCCGCGCCGTCGCTCCGGACATGCTGTCACTCTCGGGCGGCACGCCGGCCAACGAGGACGCTGCCCGCGCCGCGATCGAGAAGCTCGACGTCGGCAAGGCGGTCAGCGATGCCGTGGCCTTCCTTGGCGAGCTCAAGAAGTCCAGCCGCGGCGGGAAGATCGGCGTCGTTGGTTTCTGCTGGGGCGGCGCATTCGTAAACCGTCTCGCGGTTGCTTCCGGCGACAAGCTCAATGCCGCGGTTCCCTACTACGGTCCTGCCCCCGATCCGTCGGAAGCGCCAAAGGTCCAGGCGGCGATGCTGATCCACGACGCCGGTCTCGACGACCGCGTCAACCGCACCTCCTTCCCCTGGGTCGAAGCGCTGCGGGCGAACAAGAAGAAGGTGACCTTCCAGCTCTACGACGGCGTCAATCACGCCTTCAACAACGACACCTCGGCCGAGCGCTACAACAAGGAAGCCGCCGACCTCGCCTGGAAGCGAACGATCGCCTTCTTCAAACGACATTTAGCCTAGGGTATGTAGTCCGCGCCGGGGGGCTTGTGGATGTCGGACGTCTTCATCTCTTACAAGGCAGAAGACCGTTCCCGCGTCGAGCCTTTGGTCGACGCGCTGGAAGCCGAGGGCCTCGACGTCTGGTGGGATGCCCGGGTCAGTGGCGGCGACGCCTGGCGCGAGACGATCGCCAGGCAGCTTGAAGCAGCCGGTTGCGTCATCGTCGTCTGGAGCAAGCGCTCGACAGGCCCGGAAGGGCGTTTCGTCCGCGATGAAGCGAGCTGGGCGCAGAAGCGTGGCACCTACCTGCCGATTACCATCGACAAGGTCGATCCGCCGCTAGGCTTCGGCGAGACGCAGGCGCTGCCGCTGCGCGCATGGAAAGGGGACGCGGCCGACCCGCGCTACAAGGCGATCAGCGACTGCGTGCACCAGATTCTGGGCAAGGAGAGGTCGCAGAAGACCTCCGCTACCTCGCCTCGTGCCAAACCCGCTCGGATCGATCGGCGCACCGCACTCATCGGCGGAGGCGCCGCAACCCTGGCTGTCGTCGGCGTCGGCGGCTTCCTGCTGCTTCGGCCTTCCGGAGCCAAAGCCAATACGGTCGCCGTGCTGCCATTCGCGAACCTGAGCGGCGACCGGTCGCAAGACTATTTCTCCGACGGCCTCGCGGAGGAAGTCAGGAGCGCGCTCGCCGCAACCGGTGGGCTCGATGTTGTCGCCCGCACCTCATCCGAACGGCTTCGCGACACCGACGCGATCAGTGTCGCAAAGCAGCTCAGCGTGGCCAATGTGATTACCGGCAGCGTCCGCCGCTCACCGTCAACGGTTCGGGTGAGCGCTCAGCTTATCGACGGCAAGAGCGGCCTCGAGCGCTGGTCGCAAACGTTCGACCGCCCATTCGGCGATGTGCTCCAGATCCAGACCGACATCGCCGCCAACGTCGCCAGGGCGCTAAGCCTGCGCCTGATCAGCATCGCCCAGGCGAAGCAAACCCTCGGCGGCACCAACAATCCGCAGGCACTGGACGTCCTTCTGCAGGCGACGGCCAATAGCGGCGACGACAGCAACGACGGCATGCTTCGCGGAATCGCGCTTTATCAGCGCGCTGCCGAGATCGATCCAAATTACGCGGAGGCGCATGCCCGGAAGGGATTGTCTCAAACCCTATGGGCTAACGCCTATGCGCCATCCAATGAGGACAAGTATCGGGCCGACGCCGAGGCAATGCAGTCCATCAGGCGCGCGCTGGCGATCGCTCCTTCAATGTCGCTGGCTCACACGGCGCTCGGGCTTGTCTATTACAATGAGTTGCGGATGAAACTCTCGGCGCAAGAGTTGCGCCGAGCGGTCGAATTGCCTGCGTCAGATACCGTGGCGCTGGCCAACTATGCTGTAGTCCTCTGCCGGACTCTCCGGCAAGCAGAGGCGCAGCAGACAGTTGAACGGGCGATCAACCTCGATCCGCTCAACCCCATTCCCTGGATGATCAAGACCTGGACGCTATTCCTGGGGCGCCGTTACCCGGAGGCCATCGAGGCCGGTAATCATACGCTGACCATCGCGCCGGAGAACCGGCGAGCCGCCACCCTGATTGCCTGGAGCCTGCTGATGCTCGGCCGCACTGACGAGGCCGTCAAAGCACTGCAACGCGTGCCCGCGGACGATTACCGGAGACTGGTCGCAGAAGGCGCCATCGCCGCGCGCGCAGGCCGCAAGGAAGATGCCGCCAAAGCGCTGCAGTCCTTGTCGAAGGGTTACGGCGACACTGTCACCTTCCAGCAAGCAGAGATTTACGCTCAACTCGGTGAGACCGACCGAGCGATCCAGGCGCTGGAAGTGGGATTGAACAACCGCGATGCGGGCGTGGGTGCGATCCTCGTCGACCCGTTCCTCGACCCGGTGCGCAACGATCCAAGGTTCAACGCCATCGCCAGGCGGGTGTTCGGTTAAGCGGTCGCCATGAGCAAACATCTCGGCCGACTTCAGCCCGTTCGCGCCCTTGCGCTCGGCGAAAAGCCTGTCATGGAACGGTCACATTACGGCTGAAGGTCGCTGACAGGGGCTTTAGATGTTTGCTTGGTTCCAACGCCTGCTGCCGAGGACGGGCGACTTTTTCGGCATGTTCGAAGCGCATGCGGCGACGCTCGTCGCGGCCGCCGACGCGATGAGCAAGCTCGCCGACGGCGGCACTCCGCACAAGGAGCATATCGCCGAAGTCGAGCGCAAGGAGCATGACGCCGACGACATCACGCGGCAGGTCCTGACCGAGGTCCGCCGGACGTTCCTGACGCCCTTCGACCGCGGGGCAATCACGTCCCTCATCGCGGCGATGGATGATGCGATCGATGAGATGCACTCCGCCGCCATCGCCATCGATCTCTACGAGCTCAGGCAGTTCGAGCCCGAAATGAAGCAGATCGTCAGCATGGCGGTCGAATCCGCGCGCCTGACCGCGGAGGCGATGCCCCTGCTCCGCGACATCAGCCGCAACAGCGGGCGCATCCACGAGATCACCGAGGCGATGGTGAAACTCGAAGGCGGGGTCGACGACGTCCATGCCGCGGGCCTCCAGAAGGCATTCCACACGCATGCCAACGCGCCAATGCAGTTCATCGTGGCGCGCGAGATCTACAAGCATCTCGAACGGATCGCCGACGCCTTCGAGGACGTCGCGAATGAAATCGACGGCATCGTGATCGACCACGCATAGGCCGGCCCGGTGCACGAGCTCGCCTTTCCACTGCTCGTCGGCCTGATTGTCGTCGCGCTTGCGTTCGACTTCCTGAACGGGCTCCACGACGCCGCCAATTCCATCGCGACCGTCGTTGCAACGCGGCTGCTCAGCCCGGTCGCCGCCGTCGGCTTCGCCGCCTTCTTCAACTTCGCTGCTTACTTCCTGGCACTGCAATGGCCCCAACTTCACAAGGTCGCGGACACGATCGGCAAGGGGATCATCGACAAGGACCTCGTTACGCCCGCCGTTGTCTTCGGCGCGCTCGTCGGGGCCATGTTCTGGAACGTCGTCACCTGGGTTAAGGGCATCCCGTCATCGTCGAGCCACGCCCTCGTCGGCGGCCTGATCGGCGCCGGGGTGGCTCATGCCGGCATCACCGGAATCCAGTGGACCGGCCTCAACAAGACATTGATCGCCATCGTCCTGTCCCCGACGCTTGGCCTGATCCTCACCATGGCCATCATGCTGACGACCAGCTGGCTCGGCGTCCGCGCCAGCGCCCGCGGCGCCGAGCGCGCCTTCCGCGGCCTCCATCTCGTGTCTGCCGGCGCCTATTCGCTCGGCCACGGCCTGAATGACGCCCAGAAGACAATGGGGATCATTTCCGTCCTGCTCTACTCGACCGGCTACCTGCACGGAGAATTCCATGTCCCGCACTGGGTGGCATTGAGTTGCTACGTCGCGATCGGCCTTGGCACGCTGACCGGCGGCTGGCGCATCATCGAAACGATGGGAACGCGGATCACCAAGCTCAACCAGCACCAAGGCTTCTCGGCCTCGACCGGGGGATCGATCATGCTGTTCGCGGCATCCTGGCTCGGCATCCCCGTGTCGACGACGCACACTATCACCGGCTGCGTGATCGGTGCAGGCGCAGCGCGGCGGGCATCGGCCGTACGCTGGGGCGTCGCCAAGAGCGTGATGGTCGCCTGGATCATCACCATCCCGGCGTCCGCGATCGTCGCAGCGCTCTTTTATTACCTGATCAGCGGCTACGGCGCCCGGGCCCTGCTCGCGGCTGCGGTCATCGCGCTCTTCTTCTTCGCCGTTGCTGCTTGGCGCGAGTTCAAGCTCCACAAGGAAGGACGCGGCAAGTTCGCCGCCTGGATAGCGGCAGTCGGCTTCCTCGCCGCCGCCGCCGTCATCACTTACGGCGTTTTCAACTGACAAACGAAAAGGGCCGGAGTTTCCCCCGGCCCTTCGCTAAACTCATCTGTTCGATCTAGCGGCGGTTTCCGAAGAGCCGCAGCAGGAACAGGAACATGTTGATGAAGTCGATGTAGAGGTTGAGAGCGCCCATAACGGCGGTCTTCGCCACGGCTTCGCCATGTCCTGCGACCGAGAAATAGATGCTCTTGATCTTCTGCGTGTCGTAAGCGGTCAGTCCAGCGAAGATCAGAACGCCGATCGCGCTGATCGCCAGGTTCATCGCCGTCGAGCGAAGGAACAGGTTGATCAGCATCGCCACGAACAGTCCGACGACGCCCATGATCAGGAACGTGCCCATGCCCGACAGGTCGCGCTTCGTGGTGTAGCCGTAGAGGCTAAGCCCAAGAAACGCGCCAGCCGTTGCGAAGAACGCCTGCGCGATCGACGCACCGGTGTAGACGAGGAACAAGCTCGAGAACTGCACGCCGACCAGTGCTGCATAAGCCCAGAATACCATCTGGGCCGTGCTCGCCGACATGCGGTTGATGCCGTAGCTCAGCCACATCACCAGGCCGAGCGGAGCGAACAAGGCAACCCAGAACAACAGGGTCGCACGGCCGGTTGCCGGATCGACGATGTAGTTGATGAGGCTGCTGTTAGCGAATAGCAGGGCGACGATGCCGGTCAGCAGAACGCCCGATGCCATATAGTTGTAGACGGAAAGCATGTACGACCGGAGGCCCGCATCACGGGCTGCGCGTGGAACGCTCGCCGTGGCGGCAATATTCACGCCGGTCGTTTGCGGGTCTTGCCAGTTGGCCATTTAGTCTCCTTCGCGCGGGCAAAAGGCCCGTTCGCTAGTCGTAAATATCGTGGAACACAGGGGGGACTTCAAGCGAAACCGGACAATTGCTCCGAAGGCTGAACGGTTGTTCAGAAATCGGCAATCAGCAGCCATTGCCGTGCAGCGTATCCAATGCAACACTATGAGGATGCTGGGGGGCACATTCGCGGGCCGGCTTTGTGGCGTGTTTCGCACCGCACTGCTGGCGCTCGCCGTTTTCGCTTCGGTTCCCGTTCAAGCCAAGGATACAGCCCGGATCGTGGCTGTGGGCGACCTCCACGGCGACTATTCCGCCTGGGTCGACGTTGCTCGCGATGCGCGGTTGATCGACGCCAAGGGAAACTGGATCGGCGGGTCGACCACTCTCGTCCAGCTCGGCGACATCACCGATCGCGGCTCGGACTCGCTCAAGATCATCCGCAGCCTCCAGCTCCTCGCAAAGGAGGCGCCCCGCTCGCACGGAAAAGTTGTCGTGGTCTTGGGCAACCATGAGGCCATGAACCTGCTCGGCGACCTGCGGTACACGACGCCGGGCGAGTTCGCCGCCTTCGCCGATGCGCAGTCGCCCGGACGCCGTGAGGCGGTTTACGAGGCAAACAAGGCCGCGCTCGAAGCGCAGTATCGCGCAAGGAACCCCGCACTCACACCGACCGCCATTCACGATGCGTGGATCGCAGCGACTCCGCTCGGCTGGGTCGAGCATCGCCTCGCATGGAAACCCACCGGCGAGCTTGGCCAATGGGCGACGAAGAACCCCGCCATCGCCAAAATCGGCGGCACGTTGTTCGTCCACGGCGGGATCAGCGCTGAATATGCCGCCATCCCGCTGGAACAGGTCAACCTCAAGATTCGCAAGGCCATGATTGCAGCGGATGAGACGACTCTCAGCGATCCGCTCGGACCGCTCTGGTACCGCGGTCTTATACTGAAGGACGCCGAAGCGGACGCAGCGCGCAAAGCCGCGAACCGCCTGCCGCCGGTCAGCGTCGAAGAAGAACTGACCAAGGTCCTGACCGCCTACGGAGCCAGGCGGATTGTGGTCGGCCACACGCCGAGCCCACAGGGCATCCAGATCACCAACAATGGCGAATTGGCTCGCATCGATACGGGCATGTCTCGCGTCTACGGGGGCCCGCTGACCTGGCTCGAGATTACCGGGGACAAAATGACCCCGCATAATGTCCGGAGGACCGCACCATGAGGACAATCGCGCTTGGCATTTGCTTGGCTCTGGCGGCTGCGCCCGCTGCGGCCGCGGGGCCCAAGCCTTTGTTCGCGTCCGACGACACAATCCACATCGCCATCCAGGGCCCGATGAATTCCTTCTTCCGCAACCGGTCGGACACGCCGCACGCGGGTACGCTGACCGTCGGAACCGAGAAGCTGCCGATCAACCTGACCGTGCGCGGCATCACCCGGCGGATGGGCGACGTTTGTGACTTCCCGCCGCTGCGTGTCGAATTCACGACCCCGCCGCCACCGACATCAGTGTTCGCCGGCCAGAAGAAACTGAAGCTGGTGACGCATTGCCGCGGCAGCGTCGGCTTCCAGCAATATCTGCTGCTCGAATATTCGGCGTACAAAATGTATAAGCAGCTGACGCCGCTCGGCCTTCGCGCTCGCTTGGCCGACATCACCTACAACAACGATGACGGCAAGCTCGCCATGCAGCGCTACGGCTTCTTCCTCGAAGACGTCAGCGACACTGCGAAACGCAATGGGCTCAAGGAGCTCAAGGCTCCCGCCACGATTGCGGTTGAGAGCATCAACCCGCGCGATGGCGCCCGTTACGCCCTGTTCCAGCATATGCTGGGCAATCATGATTGGTCGATGCGCGCCGGTCCCAAGGGCGACTTTTGCTGCCACAATGCCAAGCTGATCGGCGCTAGCGGTCTGGCCGCCGGGACCGTCATCCCGATCCCTTACGATTTCGATTTTTCCGGCTTCGTGAACCCGCCCTACGCGACCCCGCCGGAGGAGCTTCACATTAGTGACGTGAAACAGCGCTATTTCCGCGGCTATTGCATCCACAACAGTCAGGCGATGGCGGTTGCGGCCCAGATGCGGGCTGCCCATCCGCAGTTATTGGCGGCGTTGACGTCTACGCCGGGCCTGGATGCGAAGACGCTCGGCCGCGCCCAAACCTATCTCGACGGCTTCTTCAAGGACATCGCGAGCGACGCCAGTACGGCGGCGCTCCTGAAGCACTGCGTCGGCTAGTTGGCTGGCGGTTCTTCCTCGGTTTTCCTGACGAGCGGAGCCACCAATCCACGCGGAGTGTGCTCCGGATTATAGTCGGAGAAGAAGCGCTTCATTCCCTCACGCTCGCCGAACTCGGTGATCCACAGACCGAGGATGGTGTAGTTGAACGCCATCGTGACAACGGCGGCCAGCTCGACCGCGCCGATGCCCGCCGACAATCCGATCGCCACCGCGAGCAGGATGAACAAAGCGTCGCCGGAGCTCTTGAGCGAGTTCCGGAAGCGGACTGCTCCGGCGATGCCGGCAAGCGAAAAAGCCAGTGCCAGCGAATTCTGGACGATGATGACGATGCCGGTGACGACCATTGGGAGCACGATGATCGTGTTGATCAGCGACTGGTCATATTCCTCGTCGTTGCGGACGCCCATGTAGACCCAGCTGACCGGCAGCGACGCGAGGAACGCGCCGACCATCGCGACAATGAGCCAGAACAGGCTCTGGCCAAGGTTCTGCACATGCGCCGCCTTGATCATGTCGCTGGCCTCGAGCGGCCCCTTCGACGGCTGGGTAATCAGCTCCTGCACGCCGCCAATCGGGAGGTAGTTACGGCTCTCCGGCCATAAGGTCAGTGCAACGAAGACGAGGACGCCGATAACCACATAATAGCCGGTCAACCGGACCAGCAGCCTAGTCGCGCGCATCACTTGTCCCCCTTCTGCGGCTTGTAGTCTGAAATGGGATTGATCACGCCGTAGCGTTCTTTCTTCGGCTTCCCTTTGAGCTTGGGCCAGTCGATCTTCGCCAACGGCAGGTCGACATCGGGAATCCGGTCGAGCAAGTTCCTGAGCAGCGTCAGCCTGCCAAGCGGCTGGTGATTGAAGTCGATCAGGGTCCAGGGCGCGTACGGCGTATTGGTTGCGGCCAGCATCCGTTCGCGCGCCTGCGTATATTCGTCGTACAGGTCGCGCGCCTGGATATCGACGGGTGACAGCTTCCAGCGTTTCACCGGGCTGTTTAGCCGCTTGAGGAAGCGATCCTCCTGTGTCTCCTGGTCGCAGCAGAGCCAATATTTGAAGAGCAAGATGCCGTCGTCGGTCAGCTGCTTTTCGAACTCGGGAACGACGCGCAGGAAGGCCTCGGCCTGCTCCTCGGTGCAATAGCCCATCACCCGCTCGACGCCTGCGCGGTTGTACCAACTGCGGTCGAACAGCGTGATCTCACCCTTCGCCGGGAAATGCGGGATGTAGCGCTGGAAATACCATTCGCTGCGCTCGCGTTCGTCGGGCGAGGGAAGCGCGACGACACGGCACTGCCGCGGATTGAGGAGGCGCGAGAACATCTCGATCGACCCGCCCTTGCCGGCGGTATCGCGGCCCTCGAAAATGACGATGATGCGTTGGTCGGTCTCGGCCACCCAGCGGGCCATCGATGCCAGCTCGGCCGACATCGGCTCGAGCAGCTTGTCGTATTCCTCTTCGCTGAGCTTCTTCTCGCCCATCAACGCCCCCGTTCGCTTCGACTGTGGCATTGCCGACGCGCAATTGGAACCCGTCACGCGGCCCGTGCATAAGCAGGTTCGTGAACGGACTTCTCCGCCTTGCCTTCACCGCAGGCCACCAGCTTCTCCGCGCCAACTGGTTCATCCGCCGGCCGCGAACCTTCGGCGCACACGCGCTGACCTTCACGCCCGAGGGCAAGGTGATCCTGGTGAAGCTCCGTTATGCGTCAGGCTGGCGGCTCCCCGGCGGCGGCCGCAAGGAAAGCGAGCCGCCCCGCGACGCCGTGCTTCGTGAGCTCCGCGAAGAGATCGGAATGACCTCGCACGGGGAGGTCACCTCCGCCGCGGAGCTGGAGCAGCGTCCCGACTTCAAGCGCGATCTCGCCTCTCTGCTGATCGTCCGCGACGTGGAGTACCAGCCGCGGAAATGGTCGTGGGAGATCGAGGAGATCATCGAGTGTCCGCTCGACGCCTTGCCGCCGGACGTCGCGCCGATTGCTCGCGACTGGATCGACGCCGTGCGGGACAAGCTCTGATGCACCGCCTGTTCGCCGCT
>Ga0207648_10007707_pt1 | contig 10531 bp, 10 predicted proteins | sample KBSMisM32_FD_184310 | JGI IMG/M metagenome (GOLD analysis project Ga0207648, IMG submission 184310) | Miscanthus rhizosphere microbial communities from Kellogg Biological Station, Michigan, USA - KBS Miscanthus M3-2 (SPAdes) (version 2) | ecosystem: Host-associated > Plants > Roots >... | reverse complement strand
ACGATTCATTATTCGCATTGTATTATATCCCACTATAAATATTATACTAGGATAAGAATAAAATATTTTAATTTAAATTATAAATTTGTTGAAATTATAGGTTAGGTAGAGATTAATTTCAATTTTTATATTAAAAATAATAATATTTATTTTACGTTTATTAATTCCTAAATTAGATGCCAATTTTACCTATTGATTCTGGGAGATATGGAAGTACTGAAATAAGGAAAATTTTTGATGAGGAAACTCGACTTGTATATCAACTTGACTTCGAAGCAGAGGTTGCATTATCACAGGGCAAGTTCAACCTCATTCCTCTCAATGCCTCAAAAGAAATTTCTAGAATAGCAAGATCAAACAAAATCACAATGAAGAGGATTAAGGATCTGGAAAAAATTACTGAGCATGACACAGCTTCGATAGTACAAGCCATTAGTGAACATTGCTCACCTTCAACAAAACCATGGATACATTATGGATTGACCAGTAACGATGTTATAGATACATCTACTTCAATGCAATTAAAGGATGCATTTGAAATAATTGAACCAAAAATTTTAAAATTAATTTCACTACTAATAAAAAAGATAAGAAAATTTAATGTGTTACCTTCCGTAGGAAGAACTCATGGACAACATGCAAGCATAATATCTTTTGGACTAAAATTTGCGGTATGGGCAAATGAACTTTCATACCATATAGATAGAATAGAAGAAGGCAAGAAGAGATTTCTATTATGTAAGACCTTAGGAGTAGTTGGAACGGGGTCATTAATGGGATCAAAGGCGTTGGATGTTCAAAACGACGTGTCCAAGTCACTTGGACTTTGGTCTATAGAGGCTGCAACACAAGTAATTCCCAGAGAGAGATTAGCAGAAGTTCAATTTATTATTTCATTAATAGGATGCACGTTAGATAAGATGGCAACAGAAATAAGAAATTTACAGAGAACTGAAATCGGTGAGGTTGAAGAACCGTTTAAAAAAGGCCAGTTGGGCAGTAGTGCAGTTCCAGTAAAAAGAAATCCTATTAAGAGTGAAAGAATATCATCCCTTGCAAGGATACTTCGTTCCTTTTCAATTATTTCTCAAGAGAATATTTCATTATGGCACGAAAGAGATCTCTCAAATTCCGCAAATGAGAGATTTACTATTCCGATGGCGGTCATTCTTTTAGATGAAATGGTAGGTAGTATGATAAAGGTAATTGAAGGACTAAACGTAAATAGACAAAAAATTCTAGAGAATATTAATAAAACAAGGGGAAGAATTTTTGCAGAATTCATTCTTGAAGCACTAGTTAAGAAAGGGATTCCTCGAATGAGCGCATATGATAAAATACAACGTTCTGCATTCGAAACACTTGCAAGTGACAAAGATTTTAAAGAAGTGGTAATGCAGGATCCTTTCATCGGAGCCAATTTAGACAGGAAGGAATTGAGAATAATATTTGATCCAAATTCCCATCTGGCTGCATCAACAAAAATAATAAACAATGTCATAAAGAAAGCCGAACAAGTACGCAAAAATTACAAAGTTCGTTAATCTATTTTCTTATAATATCGATGGATTAGAGAACCGTATTGAAGTGCTTTTTTTCTCCTAATTATCACTTCTGATGGTATGTCAAAAGCTAGTGCTATCTTTCTAATTATATGCTTTCTTAGAAGATCATCGTTGCTAATTATTTTAGCATAAATTGGAAACATCATTGCGACAGAAATAAATCCTTTTGAGAGAAACGGTTGTAATATACTGATATGATATCTAATTGCTATCTGTTTTATTTCATCTATTAATTCCAGTTCTTTCAAGATTTTTGATTCAATAGTTGCATTGATGGTATCACTACCTTTATCAAATATATATCTGAAATTATTGTATCCGCAAAAAAGTTCATCAAAACCGTTAGCTGTTAGTACGAAAGGGGTGCCATTCTTACTCGCTAATTTAGCTATGTAATTAAACGCAATACAATTTTCTATGTGAGATGGATTATTACACGAAATTTCTTTCTTAATTTTTTTTGAAACTATTGCAAAATCATCTTTGTCTATTTCTAAAATTTTGTGATTGATTTTGATTTTTTGCGATATTGATTTTGAAAATTCTATATCATTGGAATGAGGAAATCCAACAGTAAATAGCGTAGTATCGATACCCATATTTTTGCAAATCATTGCAAGCAAGGTACTATCGATACCACCTGAAAAAGCAATACCAATTTTATTAATCCCTTTTAGATTTTCAGATACCGTTGCAAATAATGCATTGATTAGGTCTAAATTGTACAATGCGTTCTAACTAAAATCAGGATTGTCATTAAAATGTTTTAGCAACATTCGCTTAAATATCGTAAAACTTGATTTTTTCATTGAAACTTTTGCAATTATGAATTTGTAAAAAGCAACTTGTATATATCTGGATTCTTTGAAATAAAAACGATGAAGAAAATAATTCTGGATGAAGATCTCAAATATATTGACAAAAAGGGAAATTTGTTGAGGAGTAAGACAGAATTATCTTTCTCAAGATTACTTTCATTCCTTGAAAAAGATTACCAATATGACTTTAAAATTAAGCTAATGAACGGTAAGGAGGTAAATGTTGATTTTAAGGTTGATGACAAATACATAGAAATTTTAGATTCTGATACAGACCTTGATAAATTCAATGAAATAAAAAAAAATAATCCTGATCTTGATATCATTGGTATTGGTAAATCAAAGTTTGGTGTCAAATCAGGTGATTTTGAAACAATATCATTCGTTGATTCTGACAAGGATCAAGTAGGTTCTATATTTTTAGAGGATTCATCACTTGCATTTGACTACGCACATATTTTACCTCTAGTAGAAAAGTGTTCGATACTACATGGTCATACCTCCACTGTCATGGTGGAGATCATTGGAAAAATGGTAAATAACCTGGTTATTGATTTTAGCGATGCAAAAAGAATTATCAAAGATACTCTATCAACTCTAGATCACAAGTTCTTTATTAATAGGAAATATGTTTACAAAGAAGATAGTATTCACTATTACGTATCATTTGAAGGTCCGCGTGGATTTTTCAATCTTCAGCTTCCAAAGGATACAACATTCCTTTTGCCTGGAGAGGCAACAGTTGAGAATCTCTCATCTATAATCATACAGCTCTTGTCGTCAAAAATGCCTCCAAATATAGAAGCTTTGGGAGTTTATATTTATGAAGGCGTAAATAAGGGTGCACATATTCTGGCTAACATTAAGTGAGTATCGGAAATATTTCTAATAGTAATAAATCATAAAGTGAGTTTATATTAAAAAATGCTAATAGCTGTTATTTCCATCAATCTAAATTCTTTTAAAGCATGAACTTAAATACAAGCCTTCTAGTGGATTAGTTCTAACATAAACATGCAACAAAAAATTAATGAGAAGGTATGGAATTCTAATATTGAAAATGCTATTCTGAAAAAATGGAATCAGGATAGAATCTATGAATTCAAAGTTTATGGTGGGAATAATTATGTAATTGATACTCCTCCTCCTTATCCGTCAGGGCGACCATGGCATATAGGAGCAGCTGCACACTATGCACAAATTGACATGATAGCACGAACAGCTAGAATGTCTGGAAAAAATGTATATTTTCCTATAGGTATAGATAGAAATGGACTTCCAGTAGAAATTTACACTGAGAAAAAACACAAAATTAAGATGCGACAGACAGACAGGGAAGAATTTCTTAACCTTTGTAGGATCTCACTGGATGATTTAGAGAAAGAAATGATCCAAATTATGAAAAGTATCGGTCTCAGTGCTAATTTTGACGAGTATTATAGGACTGATTCTAATGAATATCGCACATTAACTCAAAGTACTTTTATTAATTTATGGAGAAGAGGATTGGTTTATTCTGCTAATCGACCGAATAATTATTGTCCTAGCTGTGGAACTACCATTGCAGATGCAGAACTAATCTATGAAGAAAGAAAGACAATTCTAGTCTATTTGAAGTTTAGATTAAATAATGAGAACGAGGATCTGATTGTTGCTACAACTCGGCCTGAATTAATTTTTGCATGCCAATGCGTTATAGTGAACCCTGACGATACTAGATACCAAAGGCTACACAATAAGGAGGTTATCCTACCTTTGTTCGATAGAGTAGTAAAGATCTTGCCACATCATTCAACAAAGTCAGATTTTGGTTCGGGAGCAGTAATGGTTTGTAGTTACGGAGATCTTAACGATGTACAAGTATTTAGAGAATTGGGGTTAAAAGAAATTATTGCCATAGACCAACATGGCAGGATAAGTGAAAGTGGAGGTAATTATTCTACATTAACTATCGATAATGCAAGAAAGAAAATTATCGAGGATTTGAAAAATAACGGATACATTGTAAAACAAGAATCAATCCTTCATAGAATTCCAATTTGCGAAAGAAGTAAATCTCCAGTAGAAATAATTCCAATGCAAGATTATTATATAAAACAACTTATTTTTCTTCCTAAACTTAGAGAGTTTTCCACTTCCCTCACTTTTTATCCAGAATCTCACAGACAGATATTATTTAATTGGCTGGATTCTGTTGCCATAGATTGGCCCATATCAAGAAGGAGATTCTACGGTACGGAAATTCCGATTTGGTATTGTAACAATTGCGGAGAACCGCTACTGCCAGAACCTGGAAAATATTATAGACCCTGGAAAGATAAAGCACCTTTTGATAAATGTACTAAATGTGGACACAACAAATTTGCCGGCGACGAAAGAACCTTTGATACATGGATGGATTCTAGCATATCACCTCTGTTTGTAACCAAATATAGTAAGGATAATGACTTTTTTTTAAATACGTTTCCAACTCAAATAAGACCACAAGCAAAAGACATTGTCAGAACATGGTTGTATTATACGATGTTACGATGTTATCAATTAACAGACAAACTAGCATGGAGTGATGTATGGGTTATGGGATACGGGGTTGATGAGTATGGCGAAAAAATGAGTAAGAGCAAGGGGAATGTAATTGATCCTTTTCCGATAATAAGTAGACATGGAGCTGATACTTTTAGATTCTGGTCAGCAATAGAAGCAAATCACGGACAGGACTTTAGATGTTCAGAACAAAAGATAGTAGAAGCTCAAAAATTTTTAACCAAATTATGGAATATCGGAAGATTTGTATCTTCTTTTGAAATCATTTCATCATATCAATCTGATTTATTATCTTCCGATAGATGGATATTGGGAGAATTATCAAACTTAGTAAATGAATGCGTCAGAGGCTACAAAGAGTATAATTTCTTTATTCCCGCTTCACAAATAAGAGAATTCACTTGGAATATTTTCGCTTCTCATTATCTTGAATTGGTAAAATCACGAGCCTACAATGATAAAGTACCAAATAATAGATATTCTGCATTATATACTCTCCATAAATGTTTTTCAGTAATATTGTTACTATTAGCACCTATATGCCCCTTTATCACGGATAAGTTATGGACTACAATTTATTCTCAAGAAAGTATTCATGTGCAAAAGTTTCCATTACATGACAAAGATTATGGAGATATGTGTAAATTTACAAAGGCCATAATTGATTTTAATTCATTAATATGGACTAAAAAACGAGAATCAACAAATGAAAATGGTAAGCGATATTCACTACGTGATCCTATAAAAGCTGAGATTCCAGACGAATTAAAACAATTTAAGGACGATCTCAAAGAAATGCATAATATTCAAGTTTAATCTCAAACTACTGATAATCTTATGCAAGCTGTTCCCATATATAGTCATGGTAATTCGGATGTATTAAAGTATGTAGATAATTTTCCTACTCCAGTACCAAGTTCTTCTGAGATTTTGATTAGGGTGAAATATTGTGGTCTAAATCATCTTGATATTTGGACAAGAATGGGAATTCCAGGTATTTCTATTATGTTTCCACATATTTGTGGCAGTGATATTGTTGGTACACTACAAGAAGATTATTCAACATTTCCCGAAGGGTCAAGGGTTCTGATATATCCTGGAATTAGCTGTAATAACTGTGATAATTGCAAGAATCAAAACGAAGTGTTATGTAATAATTTTTCAATAATTGGTGGTTTGAGCAATTACAACGGTGGTTATGCTGAATATCTAAGTGTCCCCAAGACAAATGTCATAACTATACCTGATGAGGTAAGTGACGAGCAAGCTGCTACACTCTCAATTTCATATTTAACTGCCTGGAATATTATTAAAAAACTACAGCTCAAAAAGGATGATACTGTTTTAGTATACGGAGCTTCAGGCGGTCTGGGAATGGCTGTGATTCAAATTGCAAAAGCACTCGGGATTAAAATTATAAGCACTATATCCGACGATTCTAAATTGGAGTTTGTATATAGTCTTGGCACCGATTATGTGATAAATAGAAATAAAAAAGAAATATCACTGGAAATAGAAAGAATAACTCATGGTTCAGGGGTTGATGCGGTGGTGGATAATGCGGGTCAGAAAACTTTAACGACAAGTATTAACTCTGTTCGAAAAAATGGAAAAATTGCATTGTGTGGTACAACAACAGGAAATGTCGCAAATTTTAACATTAGATCTTTTTATTCCAAGCAAATTCAGTTATATGGAATATTGATTGGATCAAAATTAGAGTTGTCAGAATTAATTGAATTTATCAATGAGAAAAGAATCTTGCCAAAAATTGATTCTGTGCTCTCATTGAATGAAGTAAAGGATGCTCATGATAGATTAGAAAGTGGAAAACAATTGGGTAAGATTTTGATCAAAATATAGTAAATAACCTCTACCAAAGCAATCAATAGTATTTGTTTCATACACAATAAACAGAATTGTATCTGTCTCTTCCTGATGCTTGAAGTTTAACTTATGTCTTTACTTTAGGAACATTCCAATGTAGTTTGATAGATATTAACCTAATACCAGTTGTCACGAAAATTACGACAATTGCTATATATTCAAATTGTATTTTTAGATTTACCATTATGAGGAATATAACGACTCCTATAAAACTTGCTACTGCGTAAACCTCCTTGGTAAAAACAATTGGTGGTTCTCTTACAAAGACATCTCTCAAGATTCCACCCCCGAAAGCTGTCAACAAACTTGAAATTACAATTAAGGCTATATTTGTACTATATAGTGAGTACGCTATTGAAGCTCCTGTAAAAGTGAACACTCCCAGGCCCACAGCGTCGAAAATATTGAACAGATTATCATATTTTTTTATTCTATGATAGAGCAAAAATATGATAATAGAAGTTATTGTGGTCAAAACTATGTGAATAGTATCTGAAAAATTATGTGGCGGGAAGATCCCCAAGATTATGTCTCTCATTACACCACCAGCAATTCCTGTTACGGTTCCGAGAATTATAACCCCCACAATATCATATTTGTGTTCTATTGCCCTAAGTGCTCCCGTTACAGCAAAAACCGCGGTTCCGAATAGATCAAGTAAGAATATTATTATGGAAAAGCTTGTATCTAGATTAAACAACTAAAAATTTCTGATGATTTTATTAACAAAAGTTATGAAAATAAACATTTATCGCTACCATCAAAAATGGTCATTGTTTTTTTCCATTTAACATATCCAATATGTCTTCAGCAATGTCAATTGAAGTATGGGAATTGACACTTGGTTCCATCGTCACAAGTAATACATACTTATTCATGTAAAATGTAAGTATTGATATCTTTTCTCTTTCAACGTAAGCAAATCTTGAACTCCCCATAGTATTGTTAAATCTTTCCCTCATAGATTTTCGTAAAGCCGTATGTGTAAGGTACAATTCCTCATTGTTTTCATCCATAATAGAATCTATGCCTCCCCTCATCCCTCCAGCTATAGGTATTCCTGTATCATCAATGACTGCCACGTAACGTATATCGGTGTTCAGGTCGAAAACTGACTCACATAGCTTTGAATAATCCATAGATTCAGAAAATAGAGACTATTTATTATATTTTTGATTTTGTGATACTTTTTCCCCATATCTAATAATACTGAATTTAACTCATGAATAATTACCAAGTGCTTATTTTAGTTATTTCGCTGAGAAATTCATGCAGAACTGTGTTAGTATCCGTATTTTTTTTCATATAATAGTAGAGTTCTTCAGTTGCTGCATGATGGTCTACACCTATATTTTGTGCTAACTGGACTGAGATCAATGATAACAATAATTTCCGTAACACTAATTCCTTTCCGTAGTTTTTGATATCGGCGGATAATTCAGATATAACATTTTTGATATTTGCATCAATAAATCTGTTCTTTGCTTCCCTACTTTTAATTGAGAATTGAACTCCCATAAGTCGGTCTTTCATGTGTACCTTTTCCACCAATTCAATAAATCTTTCATTTAATTATGCTTAATTTGTAATCCAATTACAGTATGAATACATGATTTTTAATGTCACTCCCACTCCATGCACAGTTCGAATCTCTGGCATAATTGATTTAATATGGCGTTACTTTAGACTAGTAAGATCCCTTAGCACTTTATGATCCCATTTTGATTATCAAATTAGCATACTTAATACATGATAATGATCCCTCACAATAAAACCCTGAATCTTGATTCGACTGGTTATTGCTAAAAAAACGTTCGAAGGGGCAGTTTGCTGAGAGGCAGGTAGATTATATTGGGATATTATACATAAAGTAGATGATCCTCGTATTATTCACATCGTTGCTAACACAGTGAGGAATGCAATCCAAATCCATTCGGATAAGAAAATGAAATAATTTAACCATTTTGAACAGTTTTTTCAAAAGGTTCAATGTATGCTATTGGGCTTTGTTAACTATAATTGTCTAGAAATGTGAATATAGACTCTTATCGCTGATGCGATGTCCTAATTGGAGGTGCTGGCTCTGCTGGGCTTACAGATGCAATTGAAGCTCATGATGCCGGAGCTCATGTTCTCATAATTAGTAAGAGCAAGAAAGCAGATCTTCATATAGTACTTTGCAATAGGTGATATCAATGCATCTCATAGTACTATGGACCCAGAAGATATCTGAATGGTTCACGTTGCCGATACACTACGTGAAGGTGAATTTCTGGCTGATTATGAAATAAACGCGGTGCATCGCCAAAATGAGTATGTTAAGCATGTGAGCAGTAACGTTAGCTTTATACGTTACTATTACCGGTGTATAGAAGTTACCAATGATAAAATTACACTTGGAAATGATGTTAAGTTGCTTACATTACACCTTTATCTACGCTATAATGCAGTGCATTACACTAAAGTCCTAGTTGTTATATAGTTATACAAGTACGTAGGAAGCATTATGACAAATAATTCATATTCATCCTTGCCTTAACTGTGTATACCATTTAGAAGATTCCTTCTTAATCCGCTTTCTAATATTGAATAAGGTTACTTTACTAATTGTCTTCTTTGTGTGTTCATAAACCTCTTTGATTATTTCATTGTCTGGAATCCTCTTAATCGATAAATTACAAACCAAGTTTTGTATCAGCATCCTTTCAGAAGCAGTAAATTTAGGCACGTTCTTACTTTAATGAAATATTAAATTAAATATTTCTACAAATGAAAAATTTGAAGTATAAATTAAGCTTATTAATCATAATCGAAGCTGACTGGATGTTATATTATCTAATATTCACATAATGATCATGATATCCAATGAGTTCGCGTAGAATGACGAAGCATAGTGACTATTTAAGCGGCACCGATGCGCTTAGACAACTAATGAGATTACAAGATAGTGAAGCAAATATAGTAAATATTTCACCTAGAAATTATAGACTAAATAATGGAATTGATTACTGTTGTGTAGTAGTTGAACGCAAGGAAGGAACTGACTACTCACTACATGGATATGGAAAAGAGGCAATAGAATTACATGAAGAGGCCACATTGATAATGTCGAGAAAACCGGTGTTAGGTTCTGCTAAAAAGTAACTCCTTTCAATAATACGTCTATCCGCATTTGTGAATTTGAACACGCTCCTATTTGCTCCCTTTGTGAAAATAAAGTTATTTATTTAATGTTTAATACCAGCTCCCAGCTTTGAGAGTTTATGAAACAAGGGGAGCTCTGTCCCAAATGCAAAAAGGGTCATATGCATTTCCAAGGAAAGCGCGATGTTTACCGCATCGAATCAAAGAAGCCATTTAGACCACTCGACGAAAAGACAGGATTAGTATGTGATAATTGCGGTTATGAACAAGAAGCCGAACATCGAAGCATATCTGATGATGTGCGTGTAAGTCCCGTCATGGTAACGGCCAAAGTAACAAAGGGCAAAACTAAGACTAGGAAAAATGTGCTAGCACCGAAAAAATCTAACGTAAACAAGACTAAGAAAGAAACTACCATGACTAAATCATGTTTTTGTGGATGTGAACAGTTTAGTTTTAAAATGAATAAAGAAGTAGTAGATAATGATCCACAGCACTTATACTATAACATATGTAGTAACTGTAATCATTCATTAGGTTCTCATATTGCTGTAGTCAGGAGCAAACAAGCAG
>Ga0207648_10007706_pt1 | contig 10531 bp, 8 predicted proteins | sample KBSMisM32_FD_184310 | JGI IMG/M metagenome (GOLD analysis project Ga0207648, IMG submission 184310) | Miscanthus rhizosphere microbial communities from Kellogg Biological Station, Michigan, USA - KBS Miscanthus M3-2 (SPAdes) (version 2) | ecosystem: Host-associated > Plants > Roots > Rhizosphere... | reverse complement strand
CACTGATGGCGGTCGCCCTGGTGCTCGCCCAGATCTGGTTCTTCCACTACGGCGCGCTCTTCCGGCTCGAATGGCCGGTCTGGCTGCTGCTCGCGCGCGACCTGGTGATGGTCGCGCTCTACGCCGTGCTGGCCGCCGACCTCGCGCGCTGGAAGATCAGGATCCCGTCGCGCTCGAAGACCAGCCGCCACTCCGGGTTGCGTCGCAACCAGGAGAGCTGGACGGCGGTCGGCAAGGGCGCAAGCCGGTCGGCGTAGCCGGGCGCCGTCTCGTCGGCCGCGACCCACTGCGCGTCCTGCAGGTACGGGAAGCTGAGGATGCGGCGGCGCGCGGAGAGGTGCGCGCCGAGCGAGTTCGTCGCGCTGACGACCGCGTGCGGCGGGATCAGGCGCAGCGCCTCGGCGGCGATCCGGTCGTGCTCGGTTACCTCCGCCGCGCGGGCCTGCGTCTGCTCCCCGCCCGGAAAGTAGCGCCAGACGGGGACGGGCCCGAGCAGGTAGTTCGAGACGACGCAGAGCACGACGACGAGGCTCGCCACCGGCACGCGTGGGCCGATCCGCTTGGCGCCGAAGACGGTCGCGGCGATCAGGACCGGGATCAGCCCGGCCGTGTAGTGGAAGCGGATCGAGGTCTGCGTGGTCGCGGCTGAGAGCAGGTTCACCGCCAGCTCGGGCAGCGCGGCGAGCAGCATCAGCGGGGCGAGCACGGCCAGCCCGCCGAGCGGGAGCAGCAGTCGCGCCAGGTAGCCAAGCCCGCGGCCGGTGAAGGCGGTCGTGACGATCTTCCAGGGATCGGTCAGCGCCGTGTGGACGATTCCGCCCGGCGTGCTGCCGACTTGGCTGTAGCGCGTGAAGAAGCTCGAGGTCCCGGCACGGTTGAAGTGCGGGATCACGACCTCGATCGCGACCAGCGCCACCGCCACGCCGGTCACGGCGATCGCGGCTCCGGTCCAGCGCCGGCCGTGGGCGAGCGCGTACCAGATCCCGAGCCCGGCGACGACGAGCGCGATCTCCTCCTTCGTGGTCGCGGCCACCGCCGCGCAGAGCGCGAACGGGAGCAGGCGATCCTCGTCGAGGAACCAGATCGCGAACAGCAGCAGCGGGCAGGCGAGCGCGACGGGATGGAACTCGTTCAGCGTCAGCCACTGAGTCGGCGGGTAGGCGAGATACGCGAGTGCGAACCCGACCCCCGCCCGCTCGCTGCCGAGGTGCTTGCGCGCCAGCCAGTAGACGGGAAGCGCGCCGAGCGCGATCGCAGCGGCCTGGGAGACGAGCAGCATGTCCGGACTGGGCCACATGAGCCAGAGCGGTGCGAAGGCCGCGAGGATCGGGTCGAAGTGCGCGCCGAGCCGGGAGACCTGGTCGCCGCGCAGGCCGGTGATCTGGAGCGGGTGGCCGTGCGCCGTCGACCAGACCGACTGCACCATGTTCCCGAGGTCGAAGCGGCCGGTCGAGAAGGCGCGGTGGCGCAGGACCGACAGCGCCGAGAAGCCGGCCGCGTAGGCGGCGACCGCCGTCCAGAGCAGCGCCCGTGGGCGGATCACGCGCGCGCCACCGCCTGCTCGACCAGCTCGCGCCAGCGGCGGCCGAGCACCGCTTCGCTCGCGTGTTCGTCGTAGGTTGCGCGGCCGCCGGTCGAGAGCCGCCGCGCCAGCTCGCCGTCCGCCGCGATCCGCTGCAGCGCGTCCGCGAGTGCCTGCGCGTCGCCGGGCGGAACGAGCAGCGCGCTCTCGCCGTCGACGAGCAGCTCGCGCGCGCCGGGCGTGTCGGCGGTCACGAGTGGCGTCCCGCAGGCGAGTGCCTGGAAGGCCTTGTTCGGGATCACGCGCCCGGCCTTGTCGGAGCTGCCGAAGATCCCGAGCGCGCAGCCGGCCCGGTGGAGCTCGCCCGGCAGCCGCTCGTAGTCGACCCACGCGATCCACTCGACGTTCGCCGGCCGGTCGTCCACCAGGGGCTCGAGCTGGCCGCTCCCGACGAGCCGGAAGCGCAGCTCGGGCGCAGCTCGGGCGGCGGCGAGCACGGTCTCCACGCCGTGCAGCGGGATCAGCTTGCCGACGAACAGGACGGTGAACGGCTCCGCGGGCGACCAGCCGGGACCGAAGACGCGCTCCTCGGCGCCGACGTAGGCAACTTCGACCTGCTCGCGCGGGAGGCCGGCGAGCTCGGCCAGGTGGTCGGCGCTCGCTCGCGTGTCGGCCACGACGAGATCGGCCGCCCGGAGCGCATGGCGGTCGACCGTCGTGAGCGCTCGCGCCGCCGCGGAGCCGGCGCGGAAGCGCCCGCGGTCGGAGACGAACGTGTCGGACAGCGAGACGAGCGGGTTGAAGATCACCGGCCGTCCCCGCGCCGCTCGCTTCGCCGCCGGTAGGTCGAAGTGGCCCGGGTAGCCGACGAGCACGGCGTCGAAGTCACCCGGCGGCCGGCGGAGTAGCTCGAGCTCGGCCAGTCCGAGCCGTGCTGCCGCGCCGATGCCCGCGCTCCAGTTGTCGCGGCGTTCCTCCCAGACCGCGACGTGCCGCTCGCTGACCTCGACACCCGCCCGGCGCAGGCACGAGATCACCTGCGCGTTGCGCGGGTAGTCGCGCTCGTAGGTCCCGAAGTAGAGGACGCGCATGCCCCGGCGGGCTAGGAAAGCACGTCGTCGACGTGGAGCTCGGTCCGCTCGCGCGCGCCAGCGCGCTCCTCGTGCTGGCTCGTGATCAGCTCGCTGATCAGGCCGAGCGAGAAGAACTGCAGGCCGACTACCACCAGCAGCACGCCGAGGATCAGCAGCGGGCGCTGGCCGATCGCATGCCCCATCAGCTTGTCGATCGTCAGGTAGACGAGCACGCCGAAGCCGATCGCGCCGAGGGCGAGCCCGAGCCCGCCGAAGAGGTGGAGCGGCCGGTAGCGGTAGCGCCCGATGAACGAGACCGTGAGCAGGTCGAGGAAGCCGCGGATGTACCGCTCGACCCCGTAGCGGGAGCGCCCGTGCTCGCGCGGCCGGTGGTTGACGGGCAGCTCGGCGACCCGGTAGCCGCGGTAGTACGCGAGCACCGGGATGAAGCGGTGCAACTCGCCGTACAGCCGCAGCCCTTGCACGACCTCGGCTCGATAGGCCTTCAGCCCGCAGTTGAGGTCGTGCAGGCGCAGGCCGGAGACGCGGCCGGTGACCCAGTTGAAGATCTTCGAGGGCACGCGTCGCGTGAGCGGGTCACGGCGCTGCGTCTTCCAGCCGCTGACGAGGTCGAAGCCCTCGTCGAGCTTTGCCAGCAGCCGTGGGATCTCGGCCGGATCGTCCTGCAGGTCGGCGTCGATCGTCACCACCACGTCGCCCTCCGCGTGCGCGAACCCCGCGGCCAGCGCCGCCGCCTTGCCGAAGTTCCTGCGCAGCCGGATCACGCGGACGTTGTCCTGTGCGTCGTGCAGCCGGGTCAGCGCGGAGTACGAGCCGTCGGTCGAGCCGTCGTCGACGAAGACCGCCTCCCAAGGCTGGTCCAGCGGCTGGAGCGCAGACTCCAGCTCGTCGTAGAGGAGCGCCACCGTCCGCTCCTCGTCGTGAACGGGGACGACGACCGAGATCACGGCGGCTGAGCCTATCCGCCGCGCGTACGGTATGCGCGGTCGTGGTTGAGCTTTTGACTCTGGCGGAGGCCCAGCGCCTCGTCCTCGCGCGCGTCTCGCCGCTCCCTGCGGAGCGGGTCCCGCTCGAGCGGGCGGCGGGTCGCGTGCTCGCCGAGGCGGCGCGTGCGGCAGTCGACCTGCCGCCGTTCCCGAGCAGCGCGATGGACGGGTTCGCCGTTCGCGCTGTGGACACGCCCGGAACGCTGCCGGTGGCCTTCCGGGTTGCCGCGGGCCGCCCGTCGCCGCAGCCGTTGCAGGCGGGAGAGGCGATGGGGATCGCCACCGGCGGCGTCGTCCCCGAGGGCGCCGATGCCGTCATCCCCATCGAGCACGTTGTCGATAATGAAAACACTGTGGAGATCGGCGAGCCGGTGGCGCCCGGCGCGAACGTGCGGCCGCAAGGCGGCGACCTGCGCGCCGGCGACGAGGTGGTCGCGGCCGGAACCGTGCTCGGCGCGGCGCAGCTTGGCGCGCTAGGGGCTGCCGGGGTGGCCGAGGTCGTCTGCGGAGCTGTACCGCGCGCCGCGGTGCTGGCAACGGGAACCGAGCTTCGCCGGCCCGGCGAGCCGCTCGGGCCTGGCGAGATCTACGAGGCCAACGGGCTGATCCTCGAGACCCAGCTCAGGTCGGCCGGCGCTTCCGTCGAGCGCCTGGCGGCTGTCGCGGACACCGAGGACGCCCATCGGGAGGCGCTCACGCGCGGGCTCGAGCACGACCTGCTCGTGACCTCGGGCGGTGTCTCCGTCGGGCCGCACGACCTCGTCCGAGCGATCGAGGCCGAGCTCGGCGTCGAGGAGGTCTTCTGGCGCGTGGCCGTGAAGCCGGGGAAGCCGATCTCGTTCGGCGTGCACGGGCGCACGCTCGTGTTCGGGCTGCCCGGAAACCCGGTCTCGTCGCTCGTGGGCTTCGAGCTCTTCGTCCGGCCTGCCGTCCTTGCGCTCCAGGGTCATGCCGACCCGCTGCCCCCGTTCGAGCCGGGGAGGCTCGCGACCGCGGCGAAGCGGAACCCGGCCCGAGACGAGCTGGTGCGCGCGCGGACGCGGGACGGTGACGACGGCGCGGTCGAGCTCGAGCCGCTGAAGGGACAGGAGTCGCACATGATCGCGGCCGCCGCCGCGGCGAATGCGCTCGTCTTCCTTCCGCGCGGCGAAGGTGAGCTGGCGGCCGGCTCGACGGTGCGCTACCTCAGGCTCGCCTGAGGGCGCTCAGCCCTGCGTCGAGGCGAGCGGTGCCGCGGCCAGCGTCCGCGCCGGCGCCCGGATCGGCGGCGCGCCACGCGGGTCGATCTGCATCAGCCGGGCGTAGACGATGTAGCGGTGCGAGGCGAAGAAGCGCGGGTGGCAGGCCTGCAGCTCCACGATCTCCCGCCCACGCGACTTGAGCACGGCGAGGTCGTCCGCGGTCACGATCCGGTGCGTGAAGACGCGATAGCGGAAGGTGCCGTAGGGCACCTCCAGGGTGATCCGGTCGCCGGCCTTCATCCGCTCGATGTGTGCGAAGGGGGCGAGGTAGGTCGTGCGGTGCCCGGCGATGTAGACCAGTTGGCCCTCGCCCGGCATATAGGTGCGCCGGTCGAGACCCGGGCCCTTGGTCAGGGAGTCGTGATCGGTGCCGTCGACCACGACCATGTTCAGGCCGAGGCGAGGAACGCGCAATCGTCCGATTCCCTGTCCGCGCTTCGACGCGAGCCGGTAGCGCCGTGCCTGCGCGCGGATCTGCGCGGCGGTGACGCCGGGTGACGCGGCCGCCTTGGACTTCGGGTCGGGCAGCCGAAACGCCTGTGCCCGCCGCTCGTAGCTCTGGCTGAGCTGGTGCTGCTTCCACGTCGTGTAGAGCGCCGTGAACGGGTCCTGCCAGCGCCAGATGACGAGCGCCCAGACGAGCACGGCGATGCCGCCGACCAGCATCAGCGTTCCGGTCACCCTCAGGACTCGACTCGTGTTCAACCTTCCAGCGCCCTTCGTTCCGGTCCCGGCGATTGTCTCCGGGTTGCTCTCACTGTAAGCACGATCCGGCGAACCCCTTCACGCAGCGGCCCGCGCGGAGGCCGCTCGCGCGCGCTCGGGTACGGCGCGTAGCGGCCGATCGTCAGCGCCGTCATCTGTCCGGCGGCACCGAGCCAGGCGACGGCGATCGCCACCGCGGCGAGCCGCACGTACCCCGTCGCGGTCAGTTCCGCGAGGTACCAGGGCGCGTCCAGGCCGAGCCCGTAGCGGGAGGCGAACGAGCCCAACAGCAGTAACGGCCCGAGGAAGCCCGCTCCGAGCACGGCCAGCCGCGTCCAGACCGGGCGCCGCCGCACGTTGGGCAGCCAGAGCCAGGCGTGCAGCGATGGGAGCAGGAAGATCAAGGCGAACGGATTGGTCGCCACCACGAGCAGCGCGACGACCGCGAGAGCGAGCAGAGCCGCGGTCGCGCCGGCCAGCTCCTCGGTTGCCGAAACCGGCCCGCGCGGCACGAGGCGGGCGCGCGCGACCAGCCAGCCGAGCGCGATGAGCGTGGTCAGCGCCAGCACGCCGAGCACGGGCCAATTCGTGCCGGGCCCCGCGTCGAGCGGAAGCGGCACCGCCGGTGCGGACGGCCAGATGCCGATCAGCGCGAAGAGCTCGAACAGGATCGCCGCCCAGAGCCAAAAGCCGACGCGGCTGCGGTAGCTCCGCAGCGCCGCCGTCAGCCGGATGTGACGGCGGCGGCAGTGTGCGAACAGGTCGATCGCCGCGAGCAGGAACGGCAGCAGCGCCGCCAGCAGCACGAGTTCGATCGCCCAGCCCGGCAGCACGCGCGGGCCGAAGTAGACGTAGCGGGCCGTTCCGGGTGCGAGCTCCGCGCCCGCGTCGAGCCAGCGCAGGAGCTGCTGCGCCGCCCGCCCGAGCTCTCCGAGCCGCACGCCGTTGAGCCGCTCCGGCTGGTCGGTGAACGCGTTCGGTGGCCGTTCACCGCCGCTCGTCAGGGTCAGAGCCGGGATGCCCTGTGCCAGCAGCGGCCCCTGCTCGTGCAGCGTGAACGGAAAGCCCAGGTCGACGAGCTGCGCAAGCGGGCCCGGATGCTCGGGACGGCGGCCGGCCTGCTCGAGCACCCGCTGGGCGGCCGTCTCGACGAACCCGGGCGACGCGAGGCGCGGCTCGTTTCCGATCAGCGCCAGGCGCGGCCGGCCGTCGCCTCCGAGTGAATCCAGCACAACCGCGGCGACGATGTGTCCCGGGTGGGTCTCGGCGAAACGGCGCGCACCGAGGTCGCCGAACGCGCCGCCGTCCGTGGCGACGAAGACGAGCGTGTGCTGCGGAGTCACCGCGCGGGCCCCGTAGGAGCTGGCGAGCTGGATCAGGGCGGCGATTCCCGACGCGTTGTTGTTCGCGCCCGGCCCGGTGCCGTCGTCGTCGCGATGGGCGAGGATCACAACCTCGTCCGGCGAGCGTCCTGGAACGGTCACGACCTGGTTGACGAGCGTCCGCTCGCCGAGCCCCGGCACGTTGGCGCGAAAACGGTCGGGCTCGACGCGCAGCCCGTAGGGCGTCAGCTGGTCGCGAACCCATTGGGCGGCCCCCGCTGCGCCAGCGCTTCCCGGCGCGCGGTCGGGGTAGAGCCGCGACAGCTCGGATGCCTGGGCAACGGCACTCGGGCCGTCGAAGGAGGCGGGCAGCACGGTGGTTGGCGGGGGCAGCGGGCCGGGCTTGTGCACGCTGAAGGCCGCCGCCAGGAGGGGAATCCCGACGAGCAGCCAGGTGCCGCGATACAGGCGCCCGCTGACGGGCCGCTCGAGCGAGCCTCGGCGCGGGCGTCGCCGCGAGGAACGGGGCGGAAGCGCCGCCATGCCGTGGCTATAGTAGGGCGACCCGTCCGCCGGCAGGCGCTGCGATGCCAGACTCCTCCACCATCCTGCTCGTCGACGACGAGGACGCGGTTCAGAAGCTCCTCGCCTATCCGCTCGAACGCGATGGGTTCCGCGTCGTCCAGGCGCGGGACGGCGAAGAGGCGCTCGCGCGGTTTGCGGAGGAGCGCTTCGACCTCGTGGTGCTCGACCTGATGCTGCCCAAGTTGGACGGGCTCGAGGTCTGCAAGCGTCTGCGGGCGACGAGCAGCGTGCCGATCATCATGCTGACCGCGCGCGACGACGAGCTCGACAAGGTGCTCGGCCTGGAGCTCGGCGCGGACGACTACATCACGAAGCCGTTCTCGATCCGCGAGTTCCGTAGCCGGGTGCGGGCGCTGCTGCGCCGCGCGTCGATTCCGGGCGGCGGAACGGCACAGGAGGAGACGATCGAGCGGGAGGGTCTGCGCATCGACCTTGCCCGGCGCGACGTGCACGTCCGGGACGGCTTGGTGCAGCTCACCTATGTCGAGTTCGAGCTGTTGCGCACGCTCGCCGCCAGCCCGGGCCGCGTGTTTTCACGGGAAATGCTCCTGGAGGCGCTCTGGGGCGGCGCGGACTACCGCGAGCCGCGCACGATCGACGTGCACGTGCGCCACCTGCGCGAGAAGCTCGAGCGCGACCCGAGCGAGCCCGAGTTCATCCTCACCGTGCGCGGTGTGGGGTACCGCTTCCGGCCGTGAGGCGGTTCGTTCAGAGCGTCGGGGCCCAGCTCAGCCTCGCGCTGCTGCTGGTGGTGGCGATCGCGCTCGGCGTCGTCTACCTGACCGTCGTGCCATCGCTGCGCGACCGCGCGATCAACACACGGGTCAACGAGGTGGAGGGGATCGCGACGTCGCTGCGCTCCGAGGTGACCGACGTCTGGCCCGAGGATCCGGGCCAGGTAGCCACCGCCTCCCAGCAGAACGAAAGCGTCCGCGTCGCGCTGTTGAACCGCATCGGGTCGGCCGTGGTGCCGCAGCAGGATTCGTTCGAGTTCGCGCGCGACCTGGACGGCGACCGGGTCGCGACGGCCGTTCTCGACAGCGGGAAGCCCCGCCACGGGACGGTTACCGAGAGCGACACGACGTACGCAGAGGCGGCGGTGCCGGTGCTCGCGGGCCGCTACGCCCTGCTCGTGCGCGCGCCGGTCGAGCTCGGGAGCATCCGTCTTGTCGAGCGGCGGGTACTGCTCGCGGCCGGCGTGGCGCTGTTGATCGCGCTGCTGCTCGGCTACGGCGGCGCGCGGATGTTCGCGCGGCGGATCCGGCGGCTGGAGCGTGCGGCCGACCGCATCGCCAACGGACGCTTCGACGAGCCGGTCGTTGACTCCGGCGGAGGCGAGCTGGGCGCCCTGGCGGCGGCGTTCGAGCGGATGCGCGTTCGACTCGCGCACCTCGACGACGCGCGGCGCGAGTTCGTCGCCAACGCCTCGCACGAGCTGCGCACGCCCCTCTTCTCGCTGGCCGGCTTCCTGGAGCTGCTCGACGACGAGGAGCTCGACGAGGCCACGCGGCTCGAGTTCCTCGCCTCGATGCGCGAACAGGTCGACCGGCTGACGAAGCTCGCCTCCGACCTGCTCGACCTCTCCCGGCTCGACTCGGGCCGCCTGACCGTGGAGTGCGAGCCGGTCGACCTGGGCGCGCTGGCGGGAGACCTGGTCGAGGAGTTCGGGCCGCTCGCCTCCTCGAGCGGTCATCGACTCGGCGTGGCGGGCTCGCACGACCCGGTGCTTGCCGAGGCCGACGAGCTGCGCGCGCTCCAGCTCGGCCGGATCCTGGTCGAGAATGCGCTGCTGCACACGCCGCCGGGAACGCCCGTCGAGGTGCGGGCGTACGAGCGCGACCAGCACGCGGTGCTCGAGGTCGAGGACGCCGGAGCCGGCATCGGTGAAGACCAGCGGGAGCAGCTGTTCGAGCGCTTCTTCCGGCTCGACGGCACGCGGGCGTCGGGCAGCGGCCTCGGGCTGGCGATCGCCAGGCAGTTGGCCGAGCTGATGGACGGCTCGATCGAGCTCGATTCGGTGCCCGGAAGAACGGTGTTTTCGCTCGTGCTGCCTCGCTCCGCGGCGCCCTCCGAGCCGTTTTCACGCGAAAAGGCCCTTTCCGCGGAGGCGTAGCTACAGTGCGACGACCGTGCGCGCTGCGCCTCTTGTCGCCGTCGCTGTCGCCTGCGCCCTGCTCGGCGGGCTCGCCGCGCTCGGGCTCGGCAAGCTGACCGGCTGGACGGGCTCGAGCTCCACGACCACGATCTTTCGGGCCGCTCCGGCGACCGGGCCGTCCGGGACGGCCGTGACCGCCGCGGTCGCGCCGAGCGCCAAGCCGCTCGCCGGCAACGGCTTCAGCCCGAGCGCGATCTACGCCAACCGGGCCGCCGGCGTCGTGACGATCGTCTCCGTCTTCGGCACCGACCCGGAGAGCGCCACGCAAGCTCAGGGCTCCGGCTTCGTCGTCTCGCCGAAGGGCTACATCCTGACCAACTCGCACGTGATCACCGACGCCGGCAGCGGCTCGGTGGCCAAGCCGGCCGACAAGGTCTACGTCGAGTTCCAGGACAAGGACCGGGCGGAGGCCAAGATCGTCGGCTGGGACGTCTTCGACGACGTCGGCCTGATCAAGGTCGATCCAGCCGCGCACGAGCTCGTCCCGGTGCCGCTCGGCAACTCCGCGACGGTTGCGGTCGGGGCGCCCGTGGCCGCGATCGGCAGCCCGTTCGGCAACGAGGACTCGCTCGGCGTGGGTGTCGTCTCGGCGATCCACCGCTCGATCGACTCCCTGACTTCCAACTTCAAGCTCGTCGACGCGATCCAGACCGACGCGCCGATCAACCACGGCAACTCCGGCGGCCCGCTGTTCGATGCGCGCGGCCGCGTGATCGGGATCAACGCCCAGATCCGCAGTCAGAGCGGCCAGGCCGAGGGCGTCGGCTTCTCGGTCCCAATCAATTCCGCCAGGCGCTCGATGCAGCAGCTGATCGCCAACGGCTCGGTTTCCTACGCGTACGTCGGCGTCGAGACGACCGACCTGACTCCGGCGCTGGCGCGTCGCTTCGGGTACGCGGTTTCGCAGGGAGCGGTCGTGAC
>Ga0207648_10007703_pt1 | contig 10532 bp, 8 predicted proteins | sample KBSMisM32_FD_184310 | JGI IMG/M metagenome (GOLD analysis project Ga0207648, IMG submission 184310) | Miscanthus rhizosphere microbial communities from Kellogg Biological Station, Michigan, USA - KBS Miscanthus M3-2 (SPAdes) (version 2) | ecosystem: Host-associated > Plants > Roots > Rhizosphere... | reverse complement strand
GGCGTGGGACGGGGACTGGTACCGGCGGGCGTACTTCGACGACGGGTCGCCACTCGGTTCGGTGCTCAACGAGGAGTGCAAGCTCGATTCGCTGACGCAGTCGTGGGCGGTGCTCTCGGGGGGCGCCGAGCCTCGCCGCGCCGAGCGGGCGATGCACGCGGTGCGCGCCAACCTGGTCCGCCGTGACGCGCAGCTCGTGCTGCTGTTGACGCCGCCGTTCGATCGGATGGCGCGGGATCCCGGCTACATCAAGGGCTATCTGCCCGGCATCCGCGAAAACGGCGGCCAATATACCCACGCCGCGCTGTGGGTGGTGATCGCGCTGGCACGGCTCGGACTCGGCGTCGAGGCGATGGAACTCTTCCACATGATCAACCCGATCAACCACACGCGCACGCCGGAGCAGATTGAGCGATACAAGGCCGAGCCGTATGCGGTCGCCGCCGACGTCTACGCACATCCGATGCATATCGGCCGCGGCGGTTGGACGTGGTACACGGGCTCGGCGGGGTGGATGTATCAGGCCGCGGTGCAGGCGCTCTTGGGGCTGCGCCGGACCGGAACGACCATGCGTATCGATCCCTGCATCCCGCCGACGTGGCCCGAGTATTCGATCGTCTGGCGGGTTGGCCGTTCCTGCTACCGGTTCGCCGTGTCGAACCCGGGCCACGTCTCGTCAGGCGTCGAGCACGCCGAACTGGACGGCGCTCCAGTCGATGCCGCCGCGATTCCGCTGGTCGACGACGGCGGCACCCACGACGTCAACGTGACGTTGGGCGTGACCGTCTCCACCGCCCTGAACAGCGCCGCGGCCAGCCGCGCGCGTTAGCCGGGGAAGCGCATGTAGGCGATGACGTCGGCCGCATCCTGCACGCTCATGCGAAAGCGCGGCATGGGCGGCCGCAGCTGTTCGCCGTTCCGTCCGATCGCGCCTTCCGTCAGCAGCCGCAGCGCCAGTTCGTCGGTGTAGCCGGGCAGCCCGCGGTTTCTCGGCGCCCGCATGGCCCAGTCGTTCGGCCACGGCGGCGCAAAGGGAATGGGCGCGCCGAGAAAACGCTCGGACTGCACGATGCCGCCGCGCGCGTCGCGGCCGGAATGGCATTCGATGCACATGGCCACGTGTTCGACGAGGTAGCGGCCGTGCTCGGCGTTGCCTCGTGGAAGTGTCGTGACCGCTGTCGGCCGGATGGACGGCGCCGTTGCCGGCCGCTGCGATTGCAGCGGAGACGCCGTCAGGACGAGCATCGACAGCGCGCCGATCGAGGCCGATCGAAGGATTCGCATGTCCGCCTCCCAGGGCGATTATCTCGGGAAAGCGGCGGAAACGGACTCGACCGCGCCACGTCTCGACGCCGCTGCCTCAGCAGCCTAAGATGGGCGGCGATGCCCGTCGTCCTCGCCCTCGTCCTCGCGCTGATCGTGAGCGCGCGCGCCGCCGCGGCCGAAGAAAAGGAGATTCCGCTGTTCCCGCTGCCCGAGGTGGTGCTGTTCCCGAACACGGATCGGCCGCTCTTGATTTACGAGCCTCGATACCGCGAGATGGTTGCCGACGCGCTGAAGGGCGACCGGACGATCGGCATGGTGCGGCTGCGCCCCGGGTTCGAGAAGGACTACGACGGGCGTCCGCCGATCGACGCGGTCGGCTGCGCCGGCGTCATCCAGGAGTCTGAACAGCTGCCCGACGGGCGCTACATCATCCTGCTGCGCGGGCTGACGACGTTTCGTGTCCTCAGCGAGGATCAGCGGAAACCCTACCGTCTCGCGCGCGTCGAGATCATTCCGGAGCTCCTGAAGGACGAAGACCGCGCTCCGCTCAGCGCCGTGCGCGAGCGGTTGGCGGCGTTGCTCGTCACCGTGCTGCCGGCCGGCGCCGAGTTGCCGGACCCCGCGCTCGACGATGCGGAGTTCATCAACCTCCTCGCGCAGGCGTTGAAGATGCCCGAATCGGACCGGCAGGATCTGCTCGAGCGCCCCAGCGTCTTGTCGCGGGCACGTGCGCTCGTCGATCGTCTCGACCGGCGGTAGTGTTGCGCGCACGGCGATGCGCTATCGTGTGAGTTCGTTCGGAGGACGACCATGAAACTGGCGATGTTCTGCGGTCTCCTGCTGCTGGTGCAGTCGGTGGAGGCCGCCACCGTCGACGGCCTGAAGATTCACTCCACGATCACGGGCACGGGCCGGACCACGGTGTTTCTCGTCCACGGCTATACCTGTGACGACACGACCTGGTCCGAGCAGGTGCCCGCGTTGTCGAAGCAGTTCCGCGTGGTCACTCTGGATCTGCCGGGCCACGGCAAGAGCGACACGCCGACGGTGGAGCAGTTCTCGATGGACTTGTTCGCGCGCGCCATCGAGGCCGTTCGGGCGGAGGTCGGCGCCGAACGGGTCGTGCTCGTCGGCCACAGCATGGGCACGCCGGCGATCCTCAAGTATGCGAACCGGTTTCCTGCCCACACCGCTGCGCTGGTCTTCGTGGACGGCCTGATGCCGGCACCGGCAGGCGCGCGCGGCGCGGCGCCGGCCGCGCCGTCGAATGCCGGCTCACGGATGGGCGGGCCGAACGGTCGTCAGAACCGCGAAGCCATGATCCAGCGCTTCTTCGTGCCGGGCACGACACCGGCGATCCGGAAGCACGTGCTCGACATGATGCTGGGTGCACCGGAAGCGACGGCCGTGGGGGCCATGAACGCGACAGCCGACCCCGCAGGCCGCACGATCGATGTGCCCGCTGTACCGCTGCTGGGTATCTACGCCGAGCCCGCGCCGGTTGCCACGCGCGACACCGTACTGAAGAACTTTCCGAAGGCCGATTTCATCCAGGTCGCCGGCACGGGCCATTTTCTGATGCTGGAAAAACCGGCCGAGTTCAACACCATCCTGCTGAAGTTCCTCACCTCCTTGCACTGAACCGCTGATGACACACTCACCTGCGACGACGATCGGGCGCGCCGCGCTCGTTGCCCTCGGCCTGGCCACGGCCGTCTCCTGCACCGCACCCGCGCCCAAACCGGCCGAACCCGTCACCAGCGCCGGCCGTGGTGCGCCGGTGTCGCCCGCCATCCCGTGGGAGACGTGGCGGAACGCCGACGACATCGAAGCGTTCCCGTTCACCGAGATCAAGGGCTATCCGGAGAAGTACTGGCTGGTGGGCCCCTTCGATCCGGGCGCCTCCGGGAAGCAGGAGGGCGCGTCCGATTACCGACTGAAAGGGTTCCTCGGCTCGGCGCAGAACGGCGAGGCGCCGCCCGGCATCGAGCCGCTCAAGGTGGACGTCTTCACCTCGAAAGACTTCTACGCGGACCGCGCCCTGTGGACCGACAAGCGGTACTTCCGTTGCAACGCCCCTTACGGCCTTGAGCAGCAGTGGCGCCGCGACATGATCGGCAAGATGCCGCCGGCCACGGCGTCGTGGGGCTACTGCGATCGCGACTACCCGCGCGAGGCGATGGTCAGCCCCTACAAGTTCAAGACGGCGCAGGCTCATTACGAGGCGCTGCTCGAGGAGGCGAAGAAGCGCGGCGGTCCCACCCAGCACACCTACGCCACCGTGCCGGGCGAGTGGAGCGGGCGCTACGTGTGGCACCGCGGCCAGAACTGGTACGCCGAGCTGCTGTGGAACCAGTATCCGACGCTGCTCTCGCTGCTCACCGAGGAGTACCAGACCCGGATGGTGCAGGAGGCCTACCACGACGCGCACGACAACGCGCCGCAGTGGCCGGCGCAGTACTGCTGGCCCGAAGGCTTCATGCGGCGCTGGCACTACCACGCCGTCACCAACCAGCCGCACTCGGTCATCGTGACGCCAACGCTGGTGCAGTTCCTCGCCGGCGACGCCGACAACTTCATCACCAACATTCACATCGGCCGGTCGTTCAAGATGGACGGCGCGGTGCCCCACCTCGGTCCCGACGCGCCGCAGTGGTACGGCGACACCATCGGCTTCTGGGACGGCGATGCGCTGATCACCTGGTCGTCGAGCATCCAGGGCTGGAAGGTGCATGGCAACTTCGAGTTCTCGAACAAGCTGCAGACGGTGGAGATCTACACGCCGCACCGCGACAAGGACGGGAAGTTCGTCGGCCTCGACCACGAAGGCGTCTTTTACGATCCGGAGGCGCTCGTCGAGCCGATCCGCATGACCCGCACGCTCGAGCGCGTCAGCGGATTCGAGGCAGGAGATCCTTTCACGTTCATCGAATGCCTGCAGACGATCTACCCGATCAACGGCAAGGCGACGCCGGTCGTGTCTGGCAAGGAGATTCAGATCAAGGTGCCGGACTGGTATGGGCGGCCCTGGGCCCAGAACTGGGAAGAGCTCGAGAAGGGGATGACGAAACCGAAGGAGAAGGAGCTGATTACGTTCCCTTGACGCTCACTCTTACGGAGCGGGATGGCATTGCATGCTCATATTCCACGCGCTATGGCGCTCGTCATCCGTTGGCTGGCTGCAATATGTTCGATTCCGAGGTCTGCAACGTTCTAGATATTGGTTCGGCTTTTTTGACCTTTGACTCATCAATACGGGCCCGGAAGTCTTGCGGAGCCTAACTGAGGCGACTAGACTTCCCAGCACCGTAGCGCACAGCGCACGGTCACGACGCGTTCGCCGGCTCTGGAGTTTCTGTATGTCCAAGAATCCCTTCCGCCGCGCTTGGTCGTCGACGTTCCGTCTCCTGGCTGGTCTCGGGGCTATCGGTCTCTTCGGCACGTCGGCCGCTGCCAACGTGTTTCCTCCGGCCGAACGTGTGGCCCTCGAATCACGCGTGCTCGCCATTCGCCGGGCGACCCAGCAGATGACGCCGCCGCCGCCGCTAGACCCTCACTCGAGTCAGGCCGTCGCTGCTCAGCAGTGGGGGAACTGGGGCAACTGGGCCAACAACTGGAACAACTGGCGCAACTGGGGGAATTGGGGGAACTGGTTCAAAACGGGGTAGGGCAGCGACCACACGCACCGCTTCGGTAATCCCCTGCGTGACATGGACATGCTCGCGCGACTGAGTTGGCATGGCGCGACTCGAAGGGTGGCGGCGCAGTCGTTGCCGCGATTCGACCCAGGTCAGTTCACACCCGCCCTGCGGACACGTCTCCTCGTACTCCAGCCGACTCCGTTCTGTAATATCGACTGCGATTACTGCTATCTGCCCAATCGTTCGGATACACGGCGAATGGACATCGCCACCGTACGGATGTCCGCGCGTCGCCTGGTCGAAGACGACTTGGTTGGCCCGGAAATCACCGTGGTCTGGCACGCTGGCGAACCCCTCACGCTGCGTCCCTCCTACTACCAGGAAGCGTTCGAGGTCATCGACGAGGAACTCGGCAGTCGCTGCGCCGTCTCGCACTCGATTCAAACCAACGCCACTCTGATCAGCACCGCGTGGTGCGAGTTCTTTGCGAAACATCGCGTTCGCGTTGGCGTGAGCGTGGATGGCCCGGCGGACCTTCACGACGCGCATCGGCGCACGCGCGGTGGCCGCGGCACTCATGCCAAGGTACTCGAGGGCATGCGGTGCTTGCGCGCTCACGGGATTGATTTTCACGCCATTGCCGTCGTCACACCTGCGACGTTCGCGCGAGCGGACGCGTTCGTGAACTTCTTCGCCGCCGAGGGCATACGTGAAGTCGGGTGCAACTACGATGAGGCCGAGGGCGTGCATGCGTCGTCGAGTGTGACCGGTCACGAAGCCGAGCACGACGCCTTCGTGGCCCACCTGGTGCGCGCGGCCGAAGCGGGTAGCGGGGTTAATTTCCGCGAGCTGATGCAGGCGCGACGTCTGATCGCGGAGGATGCGCCTCGATACAGCTGGAACGGCCGCGACTTTCCCGAGAACACGCAGGTGATGCCGTTCGCCCTGCTCAGCGTGGCACACTCCGGGGAGTTCAGCACATTCTCCCCGGAGCTTCTAGGGCAGCCCTCGGCGGAGTTCGGCAGCTTTTCCTTCGGGAACGTGGCGCAGACCGGCTACCTGGCCGGCGCGCAGTCGGAACGCTTTCGTCAGGTGTGGGGCGCGATCTCGCGCGGCGTGCTCGCCTGTGAAGCCACCTGTGCGCACTTCAACTTTTGCGGCGGTGGCGCGCCCGCGAACAAGCTGTACGAAAACGGCAGCCTGGACAGCTCGGAAACCCTGTATTGCCGAACGATGATCAAGCGTCCGTTCGACGCCGTGCTGGCCTCGCTCGAGGCCGCGCACGTCGCGTCACTCGAGGATGCAGCGACGAAGGCCCTGCAATGATGATCCCTGCGCAAACCGACCAAAGGCTGTTCTCGGCGTGCAACTACAGCGCGTTTCTCAGCTACGCCACCGCGGACGACGACGCGTTTGCGAACTGGATCACGAACTTCGGAGAAGAGTTCGACCTGGCATTGAAGGCGAGAGTCCTCGGTGTCAAGGTGCCACGCTCGCATCTGAGCGAGAGGAACGGTCCGGTTCAGGGGCCGTTAGGGGAGGCCCTCCGCCAGAACATTGCGGGCTCGTTCGCCATGCTCTTGTTCGTGCACGATGCCTACGTCGAGTCGACATGGTGCCTGGAGGAACTGAAGTACTTCAAGGAGCTGTTCGGCCATTCCGGCTTCCGCGATCGCTTGTACATCATTGCCATGTCGAAGGGCGCGATCGAAAGGCTGCAGCGCAATTCGATCTGGACGAGCGAGTTCTCGGGCGCGAATCAGCTCATTTGGATGCCGTTCTATCAGGAGACGAGTGACGACCAGCCGCTCGAGATTTACGCCGCCGGTCCGCGTCCGGGAAAGACCGTGGTGTCGAGCAATTTCTGGATGCGGTTCGTGCGGCTTCGCGACGATCTCGCTCTGAAGATCAAGCGTCAGGTGGCGGACGAGCAGTTCGTGCCGACCTACCCGCTCGCGAGCGCCTCGCGAACCGCTGCCGCGAATGACGAGCTCGTTCGCGTGTTCATCGAGGGTAAGGAGCAGCAGCAATACTGGGAGACACTCGGCCAGGAGATTGTCCACACCTGGGATCAGGTCGTCGCCCTCGAACGCATCGAACCGCCGCTTCGCCTGCGGCCGACCGGCCTTCCTCTGAGTGAGCTCGAGCAGCGCCCGATCCTCGACGATGCGAATGGCGTGGTGCTGCTGTGGGGGAGGAAGACACCGGACTCTCTTGCCGCGCAAATCAGCCAGGTCGAGCCGAAGTTGTCGGGACCGCAATTCGCTCCAGGCCTCATCGCCTACATGATGCAGGACCGCGATGACATGCCAGGCGCGACGACGATCAACAACTGGCCCGTGGTGCGGTTCGCACCAAGAGACGACAGTGCCATCGTGTTGGCCGACGATGCACCCCAGCTGTCGATGTTCCTAAAACGCGTGCTGGCACACAAGCGGCGGAGCTGACGCCATCGCGTGACGACACTGAGCCGACTATGACGACCCTCCCGAGCGAGCCGTACCCTGGATTGCGCCCGTTCCTCGCTCATGAGGCACCACTGCTGATGGGTCGGGCGCATCAGGTGCGGGAAATCATCACGCGCCTCGAAGCGGCACGATTCGTGGCCGTCGTCGGAGGTTCCGGCTGCGGCAAGTCGTCGATCATTCGAGCCGGCGTTGTGCCGCGGCTGCGTGGCTTCGGTATTCCAGGCGAAGGCGACTACTGGGTGCCTATCGTCTGCACGCCTGGCACCGTGCGCGTCAGCACGAATGCCGCGGCAGGAGTGCCGCTCGGGTCCGAGGAGAGTGCGATCACCCGGCTCGCGCGCCGCATCGCCCAGAGCCTCGAGCCCTCCACGACGAAGGAAGAAGAGATCTCCCGCCGCGACGAGATTGCCACCTCGTTTCGCCAGGGAGGGTTTGCGCGAGTGGTGGAGACCTACAGCGACGAATTGAAGAAAGCTGGCCCAGACGGGCGGCAGGCCCGCTTCGTCTTCGTCATCGACCAGTTCGAGGAGCTGTTTCACCCCAACAATCACGGCAACGCCGATGCGGTCACTACGATCGAGGCGATCATCAGTCATTTCTACAATCCCCATGAACGCTCCTTCGTAGTGCTCACGATGCGCAGCGAGCATCTGGCCGACTGCGCCGCCTATCTGGAACTTCCAGACGCCATCAACAAGTCGCTCTATCTCGTCAGGCGGCTCAACGAGCACGAGCTGCGGGAGGCGATCGTCGGACCGGCCAAGTACTTTCTGCGGCTGCAACAACGTGCCTACGAAGCACGCGGTCACCTTCCCGAGGACGTGACGTTCGACGAGCGACTGATCGCCCGATTGCTGCAGGATGTCACTCTGATAGCGAACGATGCCGATCACCTGCCGCTGCTGCAGCATCTGCTTGCGCGCACCTGGTACACAGCCTGTCAACGCGAGCAGGTGGCTGCCGGTGGCGTTCCGTCCGAAGTGCGATGGGAAGATCTCGAACGCGCCGTGAACCCGACAACGAGCCAGCCGGCTCGGACGGTGCTCGACGAGAACTCGGTCAATGTGCTGAGGAGCAGTCTCGAAAACTGGGCGGAACACATCTATGGGCAACGGCCGCGGAACGAGCAAACGCAGATAGACGAGGTGCTGCGGAGGCTCGCGTTCCGCGATCCCAACAGCGGGCTGTACTTTCAGCAGCGGCTCGAGGTGAATGCCCCCGCGCGTGCGGGTACGGGCCTCCCGACGCATTTGCAGGACCTCCTGCAGCGTGGCTTTCTCGACACGGTCAACTACCTGTTCTGGGACGACGAAAACCCGGATCGCGTGACCCTAAAGGTGTCACACGAAGCGTTCATTCGTGGCTGGGATCGGTTTCGAAGGCTGATCGATCGAGAGGCCGAACGTTTCGAGGAGTTCCTCAGCGTGCTGCGAAAGTGTGCGAACTGGAGAGCCAAAGGAACGCCCACGAAGCTGCTCCTCGGCGGGTCTGAACTCGCGAGCATCGAAGCCGCGAAGCTCGAAGACGTTTTGGGTGTTCATGACGATCGTTCGAGCTGGTTCCAGCGATTGCTCGAGTATCGCGATGGGCCGCAGCTCGCGAACGTCGACGCGGACGTCGACCAATTCCTGGCGGCGTCGCGCAACAGGGAGAAGTGGGCGCAGCGGATGGAGTCGGTGGCTGTTCCAGCCCTCGTCACCATCGTCGTTCTGGTTCTGGCGCTCAGCTTCTTTGGGCTCGACTGGTCCGTGCGAGCGAACGAAGAAACGTTTACCAAGGCCAAAGATGTAGCGAACGGGGCGCGACCAGGTGACGACCAGGCAGTTCTTGCAGGGAAGATCGCGGGCGCCCGTCTCATCGAACGGACGAAGGCGAACACACTTTCCTCCTGGGTCGAACGACTGCAATGGGTGTCGCCATTTTCCAGCTTCAAAGAACGGTTGGAGAGCGCGTCGGCGTCGAGCGAACCAGAGGTGAATGGCTCGCTGCGTAGCCTCCTGACAGCGACCGTGTGGGCTGGCACCGCTCAGAAGGGCGCCTCGTCGCGTGCCTCCGTGCAGAGTCCGTACAAGTGCCGGCTAGGATTCTTCAAGGGTGAGGACGCTCATCCCGGAATGCTGGTGCGCGCCGCAGGAGACGGATCCCGAACGATGTTCGTGGGACTTGGCACGAAAGAATATCCGTTCATCACGTTCAGTGGCGCGACGCTCACCGGTGATGGGTGTGCCACTTTCGACCAGCCCTTTTACTACGATTCCTGGCAGGAGCAGCAGGCGCAGTCAGCGGCTGTCATCGACGCGAACCTGACCTATCTGGCGGTCGTACAGAAGAACGCGAGGGGAAAGGGGGCGACGATCTTTCAACTGCAATGGGGGCTCGATCCTGCGTACCCACGCGTCGATTTGCAACCGTTGCCACCGGTCATCGACGCGCCCGGCCAGCCTACTGCGGTCGAGTACATCGAAGATGAGGTCAAAGGTGAGAAGAACGGCTTCAAGCCGGTCGAGACCTGGTGGGCGCGCGGCGGCTCCGTCGTAAAGGTCGGTGGGAAACAATGGCGGCTGTTTGCTGGTACCGCAGTTCCTCTGCCAGCCGAGGGCGCAGTCGGTGAACAGAAGATTGTCGAGAATTGGACTCGGTTGCAGCCGTCCGCTCCCGATTCAGTTTGCGGTATCCGCCGGGGCGGCCCGGGTGTGTCGGTTGGCACGAAGACGTTCGAACACGACTCGATCTGTTTCGAACTCGGTCGTCAAGTTCAGCCCGGGCCTAAGGCGGACGCCACTACTCAGGGCGCACCGGTGTGGGTGCTGACGGTATTCTCTTCATTCGAGGCTGCGCGCGCCGCCGATCCGACGCGTGCCGCCGCCCCCGGACTCATCAACACCGGTGCGACCGGTCCGCGCACGCTGGCCTCTTTTCCGTTCTCGACTCCGGCCGTCGATGGTCTCCAGCTCTGGATCGGCAAGTCCGATCACGAGTGGGACGGATGGGTGGGGCTTCAAGAACCAGGAAAGCCGCTTCAGGTCGCACCGTGGGCCACGACGGCGTTGTCGTCGCTCGGATGCGAGGTCCTGGCGTCGGAGTTGGCAAACAAGACCTTGTGTGCCACGGCAGGGAGTCGCTGATCGTCTGAGTCCAGGACCCGAGGACAGTTCAA
>Ga0207648_10007702_pt1 | contig 10533 bp, 6 predicted proteins | sample KBSMisM32_FD_184310 | JGI IMG/M metagenome (GOLD analysis project Ga0207648, IMG submission 184310) | Miscanthus rhizosphere microbial communities from Kellogg Biological Station, Michigan, USA - KBS Miscanthus M3-2 (SPAdes) (version 2) | ecosystem: Host-associated > Plants > Roots > Rhizosphere... | reverse complement strand
TCTCCCGCCTTTGCGCCGAGCTGCAATTGCAGCGTCGCCGCCACCGCCTGAGTGATCTCCTCCTGGAGGTCGAAGATATTGGTCGCCGACAAGGTACGATCGTAGCGTTGCGACCACTCGGTCTGGCCGTCGCTCGCGCGCAGGAGTTGCACGTTGATTCGCACGCGGTCGCCGGCGCGCTGCACGCTCGCTTCGACCAGGTGCGTCACGCGCAGAGCGGCCGCAATCTGCGCCATCGGCGTCTTGGTGTCGCGAAACGGGAGTACCGCCGTGCGCGCAATCACCGTCAGGCTCGGCACGCGCGAGAGCGTGTTGATCAAATCTTCCTGGATGCCGTCCGCCAGAAATGCCGCGTTCTCGCCGCTGGCGCTGTGATTCTCGAAAGGGAGCACGGCGATGGACTTGCCAGTTGCTGCAACAGCATTCGCTGCCCCGGGCGCTTCCTTCGGCTCGGCGGGCGCTGCGGATGCCGCGACGCTTGGGGGCGCCGGCGCATTGAGAGCGAACTTCCACAGCAACCCGCCTCCAATCGCGAGCAGCAACGCGAGCAGGAGCAATTCCGTTCCCGAAACCTTCTGCTCGCCGCGCTCGCCGTGATACCAGGCCAGCAGCAACGTGACGAAGAACCCGATGCAAAGCGCAATGATCAGAATCCGCTCGAACGATTCCGGCCAACCGAATTTCGCCGCGATGATGTCGATGCCCTGCAGCAGCGCGAACGCCGCGGCAGCGTAGGCCACGGCCCACTGCACGAGCTTGCGTTCCCTCAAGCGTTGCAGAAACTCGGTCACTGCCCTGCTCCACTGCCAGTACTGTCGCGTTCGGGACCGTCAGTGTCCTTCAACAGCGCCTGGAAGCGCGCGTCGCCACGGATCGGATCCCAATCCGGATCAAGCCGCAGCCACGCAGTGGAAATCACTTCGCCCGCCGGAATCTGCAGCAGGTGTCGTAGCTGTTCGATTGCCTCGTCGACGCGGCCGCAGCGTGCAGACACCCGTGCCTGTGGGTCCAGCCGGCGAGGGCCGAGCACGGCATTGCGCGAGACCGGTTCAAGCTCGACGGCCCGGCGGGCTTCGCTCACCGCTTCGTCGCACTCGCCCGAGCCCGCCAGGGCCAGTGCGAGGCCCGCATGCAGCGGAGCCTGATCGGGTTCCGCCTTGACTCGGATCCGCATTTGGTCGCGCGCAGCGACCCATGCGTCGTGCGCGCGCAACTTGTCGCCCTGTGCCTGGAACACACGCGCCTGATAGTGCGCCTTGGTGAACTCGCTCTGTGTGAACAGGCCGTCCGGTGCCCGTTCCAGGACCGCGAGCGCGGCCGGATAGTCACGCGCAAACAACTCCACTTCATACCACGACTGGGCAAGCGGGATGGAGCGCTCGGGCGTCTGCGTCGTGGATTTGAGCAGTTTGCGCGCCGCATCGAGATCGCCCCAACCGAGGATCTGCACCTCCGCAAGCGTGCCGAGCAACGCCATGTCTTCCGGGTCGCGCGCCACTCCCGCCTGCAGCGCGTCGCGTGCCTTCGCGTAGCGGCGCATTTCGATCAGTGGACTGGCCTGAAAACCATGGCCCGTGCTCGAGGCCGGGTCGATCTCGAGCATGCGGGAAAAAGCCTTCGCCGATTCCTCGAAGCGACCCGCGAACGCGTAAGCCCAGCCCGTGGCGGATTGCACGCGTGCCGATCCGGGCTCCGACTTCAGCGCGCGTTCGACGAACTCGATCGCCTTGTCGTGCTCGCCAAGATCGCCATGCGCGAACGCCATCTGGACCAGGGCACTGGCATCGTTGGGGTCGATCTCCAGCGCTTTTCGCGCGGCCGCCTGCTGTTCCTGCGCGTGCCCGCGCATCTTGATGTAAACCAGAGCCAGCAAGGAATACGCCTTGCCGAACTGCGGGTCTTGCTGCACGGCTTGCTGCAGCAGGGGCACGGCGCGGGCGAGTTCGTCGCGGTCGTTGGTTCGATTCGAGTTGTTCAAATAGTAGTGCGCTTTCAGGTACGCCTCGTACGCCTGTTTGTTCTGCGTCGGCACTTTCGCCACGGCGGTCGCTTCAGCCGGCGAGAGCTTCGTCTTCAACGCCTCGGCGATCATCGCCGCGACCTCGCCCTCGACGCCGAAGATGTTGTCGAGCGTGCGCGTGTAGGCCTGCGCCCACAGGTGCTGGTCGGTGGCGACGTCGATCAGCTGCACGTTGATCAGGACCTGGTTGCCTGCTTTCTGCACGCTACCTTCCACGATCTTTGCAACGCCAAGCTCGCGCGCGATCGTCTTGAGATTGTCCGGGTGGCTTTTGTACTTCTCGGTCGACGTGCGCGAGATCACCTTGAGTTCGGCAATCTCGGAAAGCTTCGTCAGGATCATGTCCTGCATGCCGCTGGCGAAGTACTCGTTGTCCTTGTCGGCGCTGAGGTTCTCGAATGGCAGCACGGCGATCGACCGGTCGCCGAGCGCGTCGCTCGCCTTCCCATCCTTTGGCGAGGCGTCCTGCTTCTGCGCCGACAAGGCGATTGCCGCCTCGCGCCGCGGAGCGAGCACGAACTTGTCGAAGCCGAAGTACACAAGTGCAACAATCAACACGACGATGATCGTGCGATCCATGCGGCGCGCGGTCTGCGGTGCGATCGACTCCTCCGGTTTGAGTTCGTCGTCGCGCTTGAGTCCGTGCGGCGTCAGCTCGAACACCCACGCGACGATCAGCGCCGGCACGAAGCCGAGCGCGAGCACGATGACCAGTCCCCGCAACGCCCAGGCCGGCACATCGAACGCCGGCAACAGCGTGCTGGCGACCTGCGTGATGAGCCACGCGCCGACCAGATACAAACCGGCCATGCGAATCACGTTGCGGCGCTTGAGTTCGGCGAGCAGGCCAGCGCTCATCGATTTCCCCCGCCCGCGTCTTCGAGATGTTTGGCCAGGCGCTCGGCCTCGGCGCGCAGTTCGCCGATCAGCTTCAGATGTCGATTCGTATATAACCAGTAGTTCTGCGCCGTAGCCAGCAGCGGCGCATTCGCATGCAGCACCGCCACGAATTCCGCCAGCGTCTGGCCCTGGACCGGCGAAATTCCGAGCTGACGCTCGGCATCGATCAGCTTGTCCCGGTTCTGTTCCAGGCCGACTTCGAAATGCCGCGCTCCGTCGACCGCTGCATAGTAGTCGAGGATTTCCCGCACAAGCCCGGTATCGCGAATGATGCCGAGCCCACCGGTGCTGATGATCGTCTGATAAGTCGAACGATTGCCATCGAGCGTGCTGAGGATGAACAGGGCAATGCCGACGGTGTTCGGATCATTGTCCGGAAACGGCGGGGCCTTTTCGATTTCGATGCGGCCCCTCGCGGAATCGAAACCACCCGGCACCGGCTTGCCCGAGGCCTCGGCCAGCAACCGGTTGAGCACCGACATGCGCACGCTGGAGACATGGAGGATGCGATCGATCTCCGCGATGTCGCTGCGGATATCTTTCGCAAGATGCTCCAGATGTGTTGCTTCGAGCGTGCGATTCGCGCGTTCGGCATTCCAGTTGTTGACTTGCAGGCCGACGAAGATGCCGATGACGACGATCACGAACTCGATGACGATCGCGGTCCAGTGCTGATTCTTCACGTGCGCGATGACTCGGCGAAGGATCACGGGAGCCGGGTCTCGACAACGTTTCGGATTCCCGGATCGTTCATGGCTTCGCCGCCGGTTGCAGGCTGGCGTATGTCCGATCGATCAGCGAGCGGTAGCGCGGATCGTCGTGCAACGGCTTGAACTCCGGCAGGTACCACAGCAGCAGGAACGGCTGCGAACGGTCACGGAACGCCTGTTCGAGATCCGCCATCGCGCCATCCTTGTCGCCCAGTGCGATACGGATTTCGGCGATCGTGGAGTGATCGACGTAGCGCGTGCGTGCTGCGGTTTCGAGTTGGGCGAGGATCTCGCGGGCTTGAGCCGGATGCCCCGCGTGCGCATAGCAGACCGCCGCCTTGTAGTCCGGTCCGCTGTCGGCGTGCGCCTTGGCCGCCACAGAACGATCGATGCAATCCTGCCAGCGCCCGAACGATCCGTAGGCGTACACCAGCGGATCGGTGAAGTACCAGAACCCGGGGTCGATTTCGACTACGCGCTTGGCCTTGCGGATCGTCACCGCTTCGTCGTCCATTGCGGTGCCCGCCCACAACGCAGAGAACGGATCGAACGGGTTGTACGGGTCGATTCTCTCGGCAGCTTCGAATTCCGCGAAGGCTTCTGCCGGTTTCTGCGTTACTACCAGCGGCACCAGCCCGTGGAAAAAGTGCGCGTCAGCCGATCCGGGATTAAGCGCGAGAGCTTTGTCGAGTTCGCGTATGGCGGCAGGAAAATCGCGTTCGTAGGCGAGCAGTGCGTATCCGAGGTAGGCATGACCCTCGGCCACGTCCGGGGCCAGCGCCACCGCCTTCTCCGCCGCCCCCTTCATCGAGGAAAGCACGTCGATCGGCGCGCGATACGCGTCGGCAAGGAATGCGTAGGTATAAGCCAGACCCGCCCAGGCGGCTGCGTAGTTGGAGTCCTCGGCGATCACCTGGTTGAACAGTTTCACGGCCTCGGTCAGGCTCGCTTCGTCGCTGCGGTATGACAACTGCCGCGCGCGCAGATACAGATCGTGCGCCTGCGGATTCGCCGTGGCGACGCCGACGAGCGGCTGTCCTGCCATGGCGCCGAGCTTGATCGCGAGCGCTTTGGTGACCGCTTCGGAAATCTCGTCCTCGAGAGCAAACAGGTTCTTGAACGGGCGGTCGTACTTCTGCGACCACTGCTGCAACCCGCTCGCGGTGTCGATCAATTCGACGGTGATGCGCAGCATGTCGTCGGCGCGCTGCACCGTACCGGACAGCAGACTGCGCACATTCAGATCTCGCCCGACCTTCGCCGCATCGATATCGTGGCCGCGGAACTGGAACGACGATGCGCGTCCGACGACTTTCAGGCCCGGCAGCTTCGACAACGCGTTCAGTACTTCCTCGCTGATGCCGTCGCCGAGATAGCTGTCCTTGTCGTCGCCGCCGAGATTCGCCAGCGGCAGCACTGCGATCGACTTGCCGGCGTCGGCACGCCCGGATTGCGCGGCCTCTGCCTTGGTTGCCTGCTGCGTTTGCGCGACCAGCGCTGCATCGCGGCGCGGCGCCAATACGAACTTGTCGAAACCGAAATAGCCGAGCGCCAGCGCGAGCACGACAAGCAGCAGGCGATCCAGTTGTCGCGCCGTCTGCGGCGCAACCGAATTTTCCGGCTTGACGTTGGCATCGAGCTTGAGACCGTCTGGCGTGAGTTCGAATACCCAGGCAAACACCAGCATCGGAACAAAGCCGACGATGAGCAGGATGACGATGCTGCGTGGCAGCCACGCAGGCATGTCGAACATCGGCAAGACCGTGCTCGAGACCTGCACGATCAGCCACGAGCCGACGAGATACAAACCCGCCATGCGGATGACGTTGCGGCGCTTGAGTTCTGCGTACAGGCTCATGGCGCTGCTGCGCCAGCCAGCGCATAGGGTGCCGAGCCGCCACGCTGCTTGCGTCGCCGCATAAGCCTGCTCAAGGCGTTTGCTCCTTGCCGTCGTCCGGCTTCAGCAGCGCCTGGAAACGCGCATCGCCGCGCAGCGGATCCCAGTCCGGGTCGATGCGCATCTGTGCAACGGTCACCGCGTTTGCGTAGCCGAGCTTGAGCAACCGTGTCAGCGCCGCGATCGGCGCGTCGGTTTCGCCGAAGTGCGCCTGGATACGCGCGCGCCGGTCCTCGAGCAAAGGCCCGTAGATTGCGTCGGCGGAAGTCGGCAGCTGTTCGATCGCCCGATCAATCGTCTTCATCGCGGCGTCACGGTCGCCGAGTTCGGAATACGCGCGCGACAGATACATGAGGCCGAAGACATTCCCCGGCTGGTTGCGCAGTTGATCCTCGAGGCGGTCACGCGCGGATTCGAGATTCTTCTTCGCCGCGTCGGCCTCGCCGGCGCGCAGTTGCAATGCGCCTAAGATCGTCTCGTAACCTCCGCGCGTGATCGAGTCGACACTGCCCGACGGCGCCTTCGTGATCTCATCGAGCATTGCCTGCAAGCGTGCCGCAGCAGGGGCGAACTGGCGCGTCAGATTCGCCTGCGCATCGATCGAGAACACGACTTGCGGCAAGGTGCCGTCTGGCCGCAAGCTTTCGATCAGGGGCGCCGCCTCGTCGAGGCGGCCCATTTTCTGGTAGTTCAGCGCTTTCGTTGCGATCAGGTTGCCGTCGTCCGGTTTCACGTTCAGGCCGCGATCGACGACGCGCTGCGCACCTGGGTAGTCGCGCCCCTGTCCATACGTCCAGGCGGTTTCAGTCAGTAACTGGATGTTGCGCGGATCGAGTTCAACGGCCTGGTTGAGACGCCGTATGGCCTCGTCATGCCGGCCCTGGCGGCGTGCGATGTAGGCCAGCGCCGGGATCGCATCGATGTTGTTCGGTTCCTTCGCTTCGATCGCGCTGAACGTGCGGATCGCGGCGGCGAAGTCGCGCTCGACCCAATACTGGTAGTAGCCGACCGCAGTGCGCGTTTCCGTCGTGTCGGGCGCAAGCTGCACTGCGCGATCGAGCGCCGCTTTGGCCAGCGCCTTGCGTGCATCGCTGTGATCGTACTGCTGGAAATACTGCGAGCCGTGACCGCGCGAGAGCAGCGCCCACGCCGCAGCGAAGCCCGGATCCAGACGCGTCGCCTCGGTCAGCTGCTGGATCGCCAGCTCATCGCCCTGCGGATCTTCGCCGCCGCGATTGAAGTAGACGACCGCGCGCAGCCACGCATCGTGCGCCGGCACGTTGGTCGTCAGTGGAGTGGCCAGCGCCTTCTTTTCCTCGCCGGTCAGCGTCGCCTGCAACTGCGCCGCAATCGCGCCTGCAACCTCGCTCTGCACGGTGAACAGGTTGTCGAGCTTGCGGTCGTAGATCTCGGCCCACAGGTGCACGTCGGACGCCGCGCGGATCAGCTGCACGTTGACGCGCACCGAATCCCCGGCTTTCTGCACGCTGCCCTCGACGATGTTCGCCACGCCGAGTTGGCGCGCGATCTCCGACAGGTTGCCCGGCTTGCTCGCATACTGCTGCGTCGAGGTGCGCGAGATCACGCGCAGTGCGCCGATCTTCGACAGCCGCGTCAGGATTTCGTCCTGGATGCCTTCGGCGAAATAGCCGTTGGATTTTTCGTCCGACAGGTTGTCGAACGGAAGTACCGCGATCGATCTGTCCGAAACCGACGCGGGAGCCGCCGCGTTGCGTGGCGCAAGAACGAACTTGTCGAGGGCAAAATAGCCCAATGCAACGACCAGCACCGCGATGATCATGAAATCCATGCGCCGTGCCGTCTGGTGTGCAATCGACTCCTCGGGTTTGACTTCCGCGTCGCGCTTGAGGCCCTCAGGAGTCAGTTCGAAAACCCAGGCAAAGAGCAGTGTCGGGACCAACCCGAGCGCCAGCACGATCACGATGCTGCGCGGCAGCCAGTCCGGTGCGCCGAACATCGGCAGCACCGTGCCTGCCACTTGGGTCAGCAGCCATGCGCCGACCAGGTACAAACCGGCCATGCGAATGACGTTGCGGCGCTTGAGCTCTGCGAGCAGCTGCATCGTGGACGTCCCCTTGTAGCCGGAATCATCGCAGATTTGCCGGCTTTTAGGGCCGCGGCGCCCGGGCCGCGCCTGCCCGTCGGGAGGGGAAGGCGGCGAAGCCGCCGACTGGGTCGGCGGCCTCTCTCGGCCATCCATGGCCTCCGATGCACTTGGGCTCCTGCCCGGCGGCACCCTCTCCCCAACCCCTCTCCCATCAAGGGGGAGGGGCTCAAGAATTCGCGCGGCCGGCTCATCGATCGCATCGGGAATATCCGCCTCGCTGCACCTGCGACACCGTTCGCTGCTCGGGATTCGCGGCTGGCGCGTCGATAGGGCAAACTCGTAGCGTGACCACGCGCGCGCCTCTAGCCAACTCGTTCCTGCTGTTCGCCGCGGCGTTCTGGAGTGTTTTCGGCGTGGTCGCCGGGATCCTGGTATGGATCAGCATGATCACGCACGGCCATTCGCCGCCGCTTCTGCTGGGCTATCACCTGCTCGTCTGGTTCGGATGGCTGGGACCTACCTACATTATTGTCTGGCTCGCTCGACGTTTTCCGGTGCTCCCGCCGCGCCCCTCGGCGATTGCGGTGCACGCGCTGGCCGCGACCGCGATCGCGCTGCTGCATTCGCTGTACGGGCTCGTCCTGATGGTGTCGATGCGGCCGTACGACCGGAGGACCGCGACTCTCTCGGATCTGCACGTGGGAGAGATTCTGCGCTCGCAACTTCCGCTCGAATGGATCCTCTACTGCCTCGTGCTCGGCGCCGTTCTCGCTTTCGAGTTCTATCGGCGTTATCACGAGCGCGCATTGCTGGCTGCCCAACTGGAGCGTTCGCTCGCCGATGCGCGACTGCATGCGCTGGAGTTGCAGCTGCAACCCCACTTTCTCTTCAACACACTCAACGCGATCGCGGGACTCGTGCGTAACAACCGCAAGGAACAGGCGGTGACGATGATCGCCGGGCTCGCGGAGCTGCTGCGCTACTCGCTCGACCACGCCGGCCGCCAGCGCGTGCCTCTGGCCGAAGAGATCGGCATGCTGACGCGGTATCTCGAGATAGAGAACGCGCGTTTTCCTGACCGCATGTCGTTCACGATCTCGGTGGCGCAGGACGCTGAACGAGCGGCCGTGCCGATCCTGATTTTGCAGCCACTCGCGGAAAACGCCGTGCGCCACGGCATCGCGCGCCATGGCGCGGCCGGCTCGATCGAGGTGGAAGCAAGCCGCATGGGCGAGCGCCTGCAGATCCGCATGCGCAACAGCGGGCGTCTCGACCCTGCTCTGGTCGAAGGAATAGGACTGAAGAACACGCGCGAGCGGCTCGCCAATCTCTATGGCGAAGCGGGCCATTTCGGACTTTCCCAGTACGATGGCGGCGTGCTCGCGGTCCTCGACCTGCCTTGGACCGCGGTCGCGTGAGCGGCGTGGCGGACGCGATGTTCCGCGTGCTGATCGTCGACGACGAGCCCCTCGCGCGCGAAGGGATCGCCACGCTGCTCGAGAAGGACGAGGAGTCGATCGTCGCGGGTGCGGCTTCCGGTGTCGACGCGGCCGCGCTCATCGCTCGGGTCAAGCCCGACATCCTGTTCCTCGACATCCAGATGCCCGAGGTCGATGGCTTCGCGCTGCTCGACCAGGTCGGCGCGGATGCAGTGCCTGCGATCGTCTTTGTCACCGCGTTCGACAGCTACGCCGTGCGTGCGTTCGAAGTGCACGCGCTCGACTACCTCTTGAAGCCTTTCACCGACGCGCGCTTCGTGGCCGCGCTCGCCCGCGCCAAGCAGCAAGTACTGGCTCGCCGCGAGGGCCTGCTCGACGCGCGCATCGCGGACCTGCTGCGTGCACGGCAGGCTCCGCGCACACGGTTCCTCGTGCCGGCGCGCGGCAAGACCGTGGTGGTCGACGCGTCCGAGATCGACTGGATCGAGGCAGCCGACTACTACGTGTGCCTGCATTGCGGCGGCGCGAGCCATCTGCTGCGCGAGACGATGGACGACATCGAAACGCGGCTCGATCCGCAGCAGTTCTTCCGCGTGCACCGTTCGGCGATCGTGAACCTCTCGCGTGTCCGCGAAATCCACCCCCTGTTCCGCGGAGATTGCGAGCTTCGCCTGGCAGACGGTGTCGCGGTGCGCTTGAGTCGAAATCGGCGGCGCGCGTTCGAGGCGAGGTTTGCGCAGGTCGGAGGGTTGCGCGCCGAATTGAGTTAAGGAAGGTCTGGAAGTCTTTAGCTCGTCATTCCAGCGAAGGCTGGGATGACGGCCAAATCAGACTTTCCATAACGCGCCCGCAACGAATTGGAGGAGAGTGGATCCCAGCCTTCGCTGGGATGACGGCTTGATTTGACATTCCTAAGCGCGCCCGTTGGCCGCATGCGGTCGACAGTTGGCTGCAAATGCCTTTCGCCGATCGGCGTCACAGTGCACTGTGGCGCCAGACCACTGTCGGAGCAGCCCATGAAGCCGTCATCGATCGCCGTAGCGTGTCTGTTGTTTGTGCTTTCGATCGCCAGCACCGTTGCGGCCGGCGATCCGCGCAGCGACATGGTGGTCGACGCCAAATGGCTCGCCGCGCACGTCAAGGACCGCGACATCGTGCTGCTGCACGTCGGAGACGCCGACGAATACGCGGCCGGCCACATTCCGGGCGCGCGCCTGGTGACGCTCGACGATGTTTCGGTATCCGAGCACACCAGGACCGGCCTGATGCTGCAGATGCCCGCCGACGAGGATCTCCGCTCGAAGCTGCAGAAGCTCGGCATCTCCGATGAGTCGCGCATCGTCGTGTACTACGGGAAGGATTGGGTCAGCCCGAGCACGCGCGTCGTCTTCACGCTGCAATATGCGGGTCTCGGCGAACGCACAGAGTTGCTCGACGGCGGCATGGGCGCATGGGTGCGCGCCGGCGGAGCGCTGAGCAAGGACGCCGCATCCGCACAG
>Ga0207648_10007698_pt1 | contig 10538 bp, 10 predicted proteins | sample KBSMisM32_FD_184310 | JGI IMG/M metagenome (GOLD analysis project Ga0207648, IMG submission 184310) | Miscanthus rhizosphere microbial communities from Kellogg Biological Station, Michigan, USA - KBS Miscanthus M3-2 (SPAdes) (version 2) | ecosystem: Host-associated > Plants > Roots >... | reverse complement strand
CTTTACGACTCGCACTTCTCGTTCGTGTGGCGGAACCTGCGGCGGCTGGGCGTTCCCGACGCGATCCTCGAGGACGCGGCGCAGGACGTCTTCCTGGTCGTTCACCGGCGGTGGGATTCGTTCGACGCGCGCTGGTCGTCCGTCGAGACGTGGCTGTTCGGCATCCTGATGCGCGTCGCGCGCAATCACCGGCGCTCGCTGCGCCGCCGATCGTGGGCGATCCCGTCGACGGGCGACGTCGTCGAGGTGGTGGCCTCGCCGGCCGCCGGCCCGGCGGAGCTGGTTGCCCGGCGCGAGGCCGTGGCGTTGCTCGATCGGCTGCTCGACTCGCTGGACGAGGACAAGCGCGCCATCATCGTGCTGGTCGACGTCGAGCAGATGTCGGTGCCGCAGGCGGCGGAGTCCCTGGAGGTCAATCTCAACACGGCCTACTGGCGGCTTCGGACCGCCCGTACGCAGCTGCGGAAGTCACTCGCGCGCATCCGGGCGACGGAGAATCGGACTGATACGGACAGGGAGGGATCTGCGTGATGAAGATGCTGGAGCCGCCGGACCTCGACGCCGATACGCGGTCGGTCATCGACGCCGCGCGTGGCGGGTACGAGCCCAACGAGATGGCGCGTGCGCGCGTGCGCAGGGGTGTCGAGATCAAGGTGGCGGCGGGGATCGCGCTGGCGGTGGGCCCGGCGTCGTCCGCGGTCGCGGGCGTTCTGAAGATGACCGCGGCGGTGGTGACGGTGGGCGCGGTGGTGACCGCCGGCGTTTACGTGGCGCCGAAGTACATGTCGAAGCCGGCTCCGGTTCGTTCGGCGCCTGCGCGCGTCGCTGCGCGCGTCGAGGCCCCGGTGCCGCCGCCGCCCGTCGAGATCCCGGCGCCGGTCGTGGCGCCCGCGCGCGTGCACGTCAAGCACAAGGCCCCGGCGCCCGCGCCGATGCCCGTCGTGAACATCTCCAGCCTGAAGGAAGAGACCGCGCTGCTGGGCACCGCGAACGCGGCGCTCGCGCGCGGCGACGTCAAGCGCGCGCTGTCGGTGCTGGACGAGTACGATCACCGGCCGGGTGCGCCGCTGCTCTCCGAGGAGCGCACGGTGACCGGGATCCTCGCGCAGTGCGCGGCTGGCCACGCCGAAACGGCGCGGGCAGAAGCGCGGCACTTCCACGCCCGCTGGCCGCGCTCGCCGCTGGGCGCGCGCGTCGACGGTTCGTGCGCCGGCACGGCGACGGCCGCGCCAGGGCACGACGCGCCTTAAAGTCGTAAGGCAGACTCACGGGATGCGGCATTCTGCGCTGTTCGTGACGCTGGCGGTCGCGGCCGCCGCCGGTTGCGACGCCGGTAAGGTCAAGCTGATCGGCGCCGACTTCTGCACGATGGCGCCGATGCCGCCCCCCGCCGCGCTGGGGTACGACGCCTTCTACGAGAAGTATCTCGACGGCGACGGCATCCCGGTGCTCGCGTCCAGGGACGTCGACGACGTGGCCGTCGTCGACGCCTGCAAGACCGTCGTTCACATGGTGGGGTTCCGCAACGACATCCGCGAAGCGATGATGCGCCAGAACATGAGCGTCGCGATCATCGGCGCCGGCGAGGTGACGACGGACATCCCCGAGTACCGCAACCTCAACTCGATGTTCCCGCAGCAGGACTGGAACCGGCTGCGCGGCGTCGGCGCCACGCTGATGATTCCGGTGAGCTCCGTCGGTGAGGAGAACCTGCTCTGCCTGCAGGGCGACATCTTCGCGGGCGAGAAGCTGCTGGTGCAGACGTTCGCGACCGCCGTCCTGCTGGGCGTCGAGGAAGCCGACAACACGTTCGACAACCGCGTGCGCGCGGCCTGGGACGCGGCGACGAGCGCCGGCCTGTGGCGAAATACGTACGCCGAGGTGAACGAGATCGAGTACTACGCCGAGGGCGTGCAGAGCTGGTTCGACGCGAACCCCGAGGTGATGCCGCCCGACGGGAACAACGGCCCGATCAACACGCGTGGCGAGCTGAAGGTCTACGATCCCGCGCTGGCGTCGCTGATCGCGGAGACGATGCCCGACGACGGCTGGCGTCCGCCGGCCTGCCCCTGAGCCGGCGCCTACTGGGGCGGTTCCAGGCAGTAACGGCTGACGAAGCGTTTGATCGTCGAGCCGTTGTGGCTGTCGATCCAGCGCTCGGCGGCGGCGCGGGTCTGCGCGCTCGCGCGCTCGAAGCAATCGGCGATGACCGCGTAGCCGTCCTGCATCTGCTGGTCGTCCTCCGGGTACTCATGCCGATATTTCTCGAGGAGGCGGCGCATCGCCGGGACGTCCCTGGCCTCCATGGCGCCGTCCAGGTCGCCGATCATCCGGTTCTCGGCATAGAGCCGCTCGTGCTGCGGTGTGATCGGGTGCGGGTGCGCGGGTCCTTTCACCTCGCCGCGGGGTGGCGCGATCGGGATGCCATCGCTGGCGACGTACTCTTCCTTGTACGGTTCGGCGTCGGGCGGCGCGGACGCACGCACCCGAGGGAGCGGCGGCAAGCGCCGGGCCTCTGCGGCGGGCGCAGGCACCTGCTCGTCGCGCGGCGAAACCACATCCGGTTTGTCGCGCGGCCATGCGAGCCACACGACGAGCGCACCAACCAGACCGCAGGCGAGCGCGATGATCCGACGCGTCGACAACAGGCGCTAAGTCTGCTCGTCTATTTCGTGAACGTCCAGGTGACGGTCTGGACCGAGTTCTTCCAGAAGGTGCGGTGGCAGTAGTTGCCCCTCACCGACGACGGGCAGACGGAGTCCCGGTAACGGACCAGGTCGTCCCCGGCGTTGTCGTACGCCTTCGCCGACACCGTGTGGCTGCCCGCGGCCAGGCTGGCCGTGTTGAACGTCGTGCCACCGTTCACCATCGGGGTGCCGCCGTCGACGGTCCAGTCGACGTTGATGACCATCGGATCGATCACGTTGACCTGGAGCATGCCCGGGCTGGTGACCGCGCCCGCCGCGGGCACGGTCGAATCGATCGGGTGGATGCGCCTCCAGATGCCCATGACGAACTGCTCGCGCGACACCTGGTTGTAGGCGGTGTCCGCCGTGCAGGTCGCCTGGTTGCTGTTGCTGCAGAACAGGCTGTTCATCATCGAGTTCGCCGACGGCCGGTACTGGCCGCCGCCCACCGCGATGTAGCGGCTGCCGTCGAACGTGCTCTGGATGCCTGTCGCGCCCGTCGCGTTGTAGCCGATCCACTTGTCCCACTTGCCGTCGGTGGTCATCGGGTTGCCGCACGAGTTGACCTCCGAGTTGACGGTCCCCGTCGGTCCGGTGCCGTTCGTGTTGGTGCCGCAGCTTCTGCCCGTGCAGGTGCCGTACTCGTCGGCGAGCTGCTGGAAGCCGTGACCGCCCTCGTGCAGCGCCGCGCCGGGCGCGTCGGTGTTGCCGCCCGAATACAGCATCGTCGTGCCGCCCGAGTTCCACCAGCTGTTGCCGTTCAGCATGACGGAGCGCCAGTCGATGGTCAGCGTCTTCGGCAGCGCGTTGTACGCGTTGTTGACCGCCGTCATGTTGCAGTTCGCGAGGCGGCTGGAGTCGTCGCCGCAGCAACCGAGCGTGCTCGAACCGCAGATCGCGCCGGTGCTGACCAGCTTGATCCCGCAGACGTTCACGAAGTTCCGGTAGCGGTTGTACGGGAACGCGTTCGGGCTGAAGCGGCGGAGCATCGAGTTCGCGATGTCCTTCTCGAACGCGCCGCCCGCGGCGTTGTCGGCGGTCGTGAAGCCGTCGCCCAGGATGATGTAGTTCACGCGGTTCGCCGCGGGCCCGTGGTTCTCGACGACGTAGCCTTGCGGACCGCAGTCGAGCGGTTCCGTCGTGGTGATCGCGCCGCCGGCGCCGGTGGTCGTGGAGCTGCCGCCCGCGCCGGTGCCGGCGGTGCCGGTGGTGCCGCCGCGTCCCGCCGCGCCCGTCGTCCCGCCTCGGCCGGCCGCGCCGGTCGTCCCGCCCCGTCCGGCGGTTCCGGTCGTGCCCGCCACGCCGGTCGTGCCGGCGGTGCCGGTCGCGCCGGCGCCCGCGCTTCCGGTCGTCCCTGCGATCGGTCCGTTGCCCGCCGTACCGGTCGTGGAGGTGCTGCCGCCGCTTCCCGTGGTGCCGCCGTTTCCGAGGGATCCGGTGCCGGCGCTGCCGGTCGTGCCGGCGGTGCCGTTGCCGTTGCCGCCGGTCCCGGTGATGACCGTGCCGGGGTCGCTGGTTGCGCACGCGCCGAGGGCGAAAACACCGGCGACGAGAGCGAGGGATGCCGAGCGGTTGAGCGGCTTCATGGACCGTGTATGTCCAGGGCTTCCATGCACCGTGGAATGGAAAAAACCGGAAAAAAGCCGAGAAAAACGGCCGAGAAAAGGCCACCGAAAACCACTCCGAGAGGGCACGATGCGGACATTCACTGTCGGGGAGAGTCCATGTCCCAACGCATCAGGCAGGTGACCTTGGTTGCTGGCGGCCTCTTCATCGGGGCCACGTTCGTCGCGTGCGAGCAGCAAGAAGAACCGACGACCGACCAGGTCGATCAGCCCAGTCCGATGGACTGGCAATCGCAGAACAGCGCGCTGCTGACGGCGCCGGCGAAAGCGCCGCGCACCATCGCGGCGATGATGTTCGACATCGGCAACGGGCCGCCCACCGCGTCCTCGATCATGAGCGTCATCGGCGGCACCGGGTCGTCGCAGCGCCACATGTTCCAGGAGATCTCGTACGGCATCCAGGACACGAACCCCGAGTACTTCGGTCCGTTCACGCTGCCCGTCCACAACTGCCTGACCATCGCGTGTTGCGGCCCGTCCTCGGACCGCACCGGCAACGGCGCGACAGTGCAGATGCAGATGGACATGCTCGGCAAGACGTTCAACCACTACTTCTGGGTCTACGGCGGCATTCCGTCGGGCGCGGACTGCGGCACGTGGGGCGACGAGGGTTCGCCGAACAGCATCGCGAAGTACTCCAGCTACTCGTTCCACCAGATCGTCGGTTACGCCCAGGAGATCGGCCACAACTTCGGCATGACGCACGAGCCGACCATGTGCTGCGGCGGTACAGTCAGCGGCAACCGCACCTGCACGGGCAGCGTCACGCTGTCCGACAACACGTCGAACTGCCAGCACATGGAGTACGCGAACTCGCTGTCGTTCATGGGCGGCGGCGCGCACCACCCGTCGGCGGTGCACAAGTACCACCAGGGCTGGATGAGCGGCTGCAACCTGGTGAAGGCCGGCACGTCGACGACGCTGACGATGGTGCCGCAGGAGCTGCCCTGCGACGGCGTCCAGCTGGTGCAGATCCCGGCGCCGAAGACGCGGCCGGGACCCGGGATCCGCGGTGACGGCCAGGGCAACCCGCCGATGCTGACGCACTACTACCTCGAGATGCGCGCGCCGCTCGGCTTCGACGCCGGCCTCGGACCGATGATCCTGGTGTCGATCGGACCTGACCTACCGGCCGCGAACCGGAACGCGCCGTACGTCTACCTCCTGGACACGCAACCGGGGACGACGACGCTGAACGACTCCGGCCTCAAGGCGGGCCAGACGTACATGGATCCGGGCGGCGGGCTGACGATCACCGTCAACTCGATCGACAACACGCAAGCGAACGTCACCATCACGAGCAGCGGCACGGGCGCGCTGACGTGCGGCAACAGCATGGCGTTCACGGCGCCGGGTCCTGGCGCGTCGAGCTGCGGGCCGCTGTTCGGCGGAACCGGCACCGGTGGCACGACCGGCGCCGGCGGACGCGGCGGCACGACCGGCACCGGCGGCACGACGGGCGCAGCGGGGCGCGGCGGCACGACCGGCACGGCGGGCACGACGGGCGCAGCGGGGCGCGGCGGTACGACCGGCACGGCGGGCGCGACGGGCGCGGCTGGGCGCGGCGGCACGACCGGCACGGCGGGCACGACGGGGACGGGCGTGGGGACCGGCGGATCGAGCGTGAGCGGCACGGGCGGTTCGTCCGGCGCCGGCGGCGGCGTCGTTGTCTCGGGGACGGGCGGTTCGAACGGCGCGGCGGGGACGGGCGGAATGAACGGGACGCAGGGGACGGGTGGCGCCAGCTCGACGGGCACCGGCGGCTCCACCACCGTGAGCGGCGTGGCCGGTAACGGCGCGACGGGAACGGCGGGCACGGGGCCGGGAGAAGCCGCCGGCGGTTGCGCATGCGATACGACGGGCGGACCGACGACGTCGTCGGCGCTCTTGGGTCTGGCCCTTGGAATGATTACTTTCGCGCGCAGAAGGCCAAGGCGTGCGCCGATGGGTTGAAGCGTTTCTGGTTGCCGCCGCGCTGGCCACGCCGGCGGCGGCGCGCGCGAACGGGGCGTTCCCCGACTCCGAGAGCATCCTGACGCCGGCCGATCGGCCCCAGGACATCATCCTGGTGACCAACTTCGGCCTCATCACCTCGACCGACGGTGGCAAGACCTGGCTGTGGTCCTGCGAGCAGGACGGGAACGTGCTGGGCGCCTTCTATCAGCTGACGCCGGCGCCCCGGAATCGCCTGCTCACCGTCACCAACCAGAACCTCGGTTATTCGGACGATCGCAGCTGCGGCTGGCAGATCGCGGGCGGCGCCGTGGCCGGCCAGTCGATCACCGACGCGTACCTGGATCCCGGCACGGGCACGCGCGTGTTGGCGATCGGCGTCGCCAGCCAGATCTACAGCCTGTTCCCGTCGACCGATACCGGGACCACATTCGGACCCGCGCTGTACCAGACGACGGCCGGCACCACCATGAACGGCGTCGAGATCGCGCCGTCCGACGGCAACGTCGTCTACATCGCGATGCGCGCGCCGGCGGGCGCGCCGTTGCTGGGGCGGTCGGACGACGGCGGCGCCCACTTCACGATTCACGATCTCAGCGCGAACCTGGGCAGCGGGTTGCTGCGCATCATCTCCGTCGATCCGAAGGATCCGAACCGCGTGCTGATGCGGTTTCTGACCGCCGACGACCAGTCGCTGGCGCTGACCACCGACGGCGGCGTTTCCGCGACCAAGCCGCTGACCATCAACGGCGACTTCAAGGCGTTCACGCGGCTGCCGAGCGGAACCATCCTGCTGGGCGCGATGGTCGAGTACAACTCCATACCCGGCCTGTTCCGGTCGCGCGATCAGGGAGCGACCTTCGAGGCGATCACGAACCCGCCGTCGATTCGCGCGCTGTCGCAGCGGGCCGGCAAGGTCTACGCGGCGGCGGACAACTTCGGCGACGGCTTCGCGATCGGGACCTCCACCGACGAGGGGACGACGTGGCAGTCGTTCATGAGCTACGCCGACGTCAAGGCGATCAACCCGTGCCTGAAGGCCGCCTGCCAGGAAGTCTGCGGAATGGAAGTCGGCATGACCGTGTGGTCGGCCGACGTTTGCTCGGCGGATCCGCCCGGATCGACGGGCACGGCGGGGAGCGGCGGCGGCGGCACGGGCGGGGCCGGCGGTTCGTCGGGCGCGGGCGGGACGGGCGGAACGCGCCCCCCGCCCAAGCACGGGGGCTGCGACGTGGCGGGATCGGCCGGCGCGCCATCGGCGGTCGCGCTGCTTCTGCTGCTGGTGATCGCGGCGGCGCTGCGCGGACGCCGGCGGGCCTATGCCCACATGCGGATCAGATTGAAGTAGCTGCGGCGAATCGCCTCGGCCTCGGCCGGCGGCGTGGGCAAGCTGTCGAACGCGTCCAGCGCGGACTTGAGATCGAACAGGATGCGCCGGCAATCCCCGTCGCGCACCATGCTCTGGATCCACGAGATCGCGACGTCACGCGTGCCGCTCGTGACGGCGTTCACACGATGAAGCGTGCCCGCGGGATACACGATCACGTCGCCCGCCTTGCCGCGCCAGCTTTTCGGTACGCCGGCCGCGTCGATCACCAGCTCGCCGCCCTCGTACTCGGCGGCGTCGCTGAGGCAGACGGTCATGGCGACATCACAGCGCACCTGCGACGTCGGATCGCCCATGATCGCGCCGTCGACGTGGTCGCCGTACTTCATGCCCACGGCGTAGCGACAGAACAGCGGCCGCAACATCGCCTCCGGCCACGTCGCCGCCTGAAACAGCGCGTTCGATTTCAGCGCGCCCACCAGCAGCTCGGCCGCCTCGGCCGACGCGGGCGAATCGGGACCGAGGATCAGGTTCTCCTTGATCGCCTGCGCGCGCCCGACCGCGGTCACCTTCCCGGACACCAGCGGACCGCGCTGCATGCGGGCGCGGATCTGCGCGACCACGTCCGGCGGAACCGCGCTCGCGATGACGATGGCTGACACGAGACCGCCGCAGGATAGCAGCTTCGGCGCGCCGCGCGCGGCGCTTTACGGCGCGATTACGGCGCCACGACGACGGCCCAGGGCGCGCCCGGGACGGGCACGCGCGCCTCGACCTTTCTCGACGCGATGTCGATGATCGCGACGTCGTTGGACGGTCCGTTCGCCGTGTAAAGCTTCTTTCCGTCGGCGCTGATCGCGATGCCGCGCGGAAACGCGCCCACACCCTCGACCGTGCCCACGACCTCCTTCTTCTCGGGATCGACGAACAGCACCGATTTTCCGGCGCCCGTCGTCAGGTAAAGGATCTTCCCGTCGGGTGAAACGGCCACGGATTGCAGCACGGCCGGTGGCGTCGTCTTGGGCAGGCCCGAGACCCCGAACTGCCCTTTGAAGGTGTTCTGCTTGGTGTCGACCATCGTGATGTTCGGGAGACCTTCGTCGGGGACGAAGGCGGTGGCCACGCCGCGCGGCGCCAGCACCACCGTCTGCGGCTTCGAACCGGCGTCGATGCGCCCGAGCAGGGCCATCTTCTTGGTGTCGATCGCGCAGATCTCATCGGAGCCATGCGTTGCGACGAAGACGACCTTGCCGTCCGGACGGACCGCGACGCCCTGCGGTTCGGCGCCCACGCGCGTCGTCTGCTTGATCTGTCCGCTGCCGACGTCGACGGCGAGGAGCTGGTTCGTCTCGCTGTTCGACACGTAGGCGATCTTCCCGTCGGGCGAGATGTCTACGCCGAAGGGGGAGGGTGGGATGGCAACGCGCTTCGTGACCTTGCGCGCCGCGACGTCGACGACCACCAGGCCCGACGCGTCGTCGGCGCTGGGTGCGGGCGCGGGCACTGGCCCGGGCGCCGCCGGGTTCTTTTTGACGGGGCCGGCCACGGCGACGAACGCGCGCTTCCCGTCCTTGGACAGCTTGAGGCCGCGCGCGCGGGCCCCGACCTTGACGCTGCCGACGGGCTGAGCCTTGGCGGGATCGACGACCACGACCTCGCCGCTCGCCTCCGTGCTGATGAGCAGCAGCGGCTTGGCACGGGCCGCCCCGGGCGCCGCCAAGCCGGCGGCGACGCACGCGATGAGAACAACGCTTGAACGCATGCGCGTGAAGATACGCTATTGTTGTTAACGAATGCCACCGAGCGACGCCGTCAGTGTCATCGAGATCGACGACGTCATCCCCCGGCTCTATCAGGACCAGATCGAGGCCGAGGCCACCTCGGACAAGATGGCCTGGTTCTTCAACCGCGAGTCCGCCCGGCGCGTCGAGGTCGGCACGCGGTACGGCGGGTTCAGCCACGTCGCGTATCGGTTCGACGAACAGAACCCGTCGTTCTCGCCGCTGACCGCGCTGCTGCTGCCGCTGCTGTATTCGTTCTGCGACAAGGCCGGCGTCCCGTTCAAGACGCTGCTGCGGATCCGGCTGGGCCTGTTCACGCAGAACGGCGCGGGCGGGCCGTACCACAACCCGCACGTCGACTTCTATTTGCCGCACTACAACGCGCTCTACTACGTCAACGACAGCGACGGCGACACGTTCATCTTCAACGAGACGTACGACCAGGTGTCGCTGGAGCGCTCGGTCGAGTACACGCGCGACGCCAAGTTCACGATCGCGCGCCGGGTGTCACCCAAGAAGGGCCGGATGATCGGCTTCGACGGCAAGAACTACCACGCCAGCATGCACCCGGTGGAAACCTCCCACCGCATCGCGATCGCCTTCTCGTTCGTCTAGCCGAGCCGGCGCCCGGTGGAGCCCGGGCCAGCTACTGCGGCATGCCGGCCGCGACCCAGCGGGTGACGACGTCCTGCTGCTCGAGCGTGACGCATTCGGCTGGGCGGGGCGTGTTGAAGCAGCCCATGCCCATCGGCATCCAGCCCTCCATGATCGCGGGGACGGTGCACTCGCCGATCAGCTTCGGCATCGTCTTGGCGTCGCCGTCCTTGAAGCAGGCCGACGGCGCGTCGGGCGTCACGACCGGCTTCAGCGCGTCCGCGTACGTCGTGCCGATGTTGTGGGCGCCCGCGCGATCGGTGGTGTGGCAGGGCGCGCACTTGGCCGCGAAGATCGGCTGAACGTCCTTTGTGTACGTGACGGCAGCGGCGCCTCCCGGACCGCGATTCGCTTGACCGCTTGTTCAAAAAAAGCTGACCAGTACAACCTGTCGTCTCGTCGGATGCTGTCCGCGACGGTGTCAAACACCAGGATGTAGCCGATCACGATTTCCGGCGCAAGCTGTTGTACGTTGGCGGCCTCGCCCATCAGGTCGTCAAGACGATTAGGC